>Ga0179593_1628173_pt1 | contig 14144 bp, 17 predicted proteins | sample CZODoug2_1_08_16_FD_185931 | JGI IMG/M metagenome (GOLD analysis project Ga0179593, IMG submission 185931) | Vadose zone soil fungal communities from Angelo Coast Range Reserve, California, USA - CZODoug2_1_08_16fungal (PacBio error correction) | ecosystem: Environmental > Terrestrial > Soil >...
GCCGTAGGTTTTCTTGGGGAAAGGGGGGGGGGGACTTTTTTGAGGGCTGCTGTTCTCGCGTGAAAGGTCCCCCCCCTTAAGTGAGAAAGAAGTCTTCGAATCCGGAATCAGCGACACATGATTAGCACCAGACGGGCTAGGGGAAGTGGGAGAAAGTCTTCCTCCCAAAAACACCGTTCTTGAAAAAAAAGGGCTTGCGCGGGAGTGCCCAAATAACAAAGAAGACAACTCCCGCATCTGCACCCGGCTATGTGAAGCCAACAGCCTCGAGGGCGGGCAAAGAACTCGCTCTCGAGGGTTAAATCAAAAAGGGTTCTCAAAAAACCCTGTCCCTTGAAGCTCTCAAAAAACCGCTCCCCCCTCTAGGCCCCGCGCAAAGGGGAAATGAATCAACGCAATGGAAAGATCTTAGTCGTCGTCTTCTCCCTAAAAGAAGGAGGTTTCTTTGGGGGAAAGAAAATTCTCTGAAATCTCTTTCAAAAACGAGCAAAACACCCGGGGATCCCCTTCAAGAAGAAAACTTCTTTTTACGGATCCCCCGCTTAACGACAAGCAGCCTATCTCTTCTCGAAGGGGGGATACCTCCTTATTCAAGGAAACACGGCCATCCGGAAGGGGAGTAGACCTGCTCGAGGAAGGGGCGGGCAGAACTGAGGGGAAAAAAACTCGAAGTTTCTCCTCGGGGGGAGATTTCGGGGAAGGGTCCTTCTGGGGTGGGTAGGAAAGGCTCCTGAAAGTTGGAAGGGATACTCTCCCGGGGAATTCCGTACATGACTCCGAAGAAAGAACAATTTAAGGAAGAGAGAGCAAACTCAAATACGACCTGCTCGGGGGGTTGATCGCGGCTAGGGATATTCTAACAGACCCCAATATGAATGAAGGGGGGGCAAAAAATGGTCTTGGCAACGGTGATGTGCGGGGGAAAGGGAAAGCTGACCATACAGCGCTCTCCTCGTAGAGGTCTAAAAGCCAGCCGCCATGAAAAACAACATCGGAAAGCATACCGCTATATAATTCGGAAGGGGCCCACAAACAAGAATCTTGGTCCTCGCTGAAGCCCCTGCGGAGAGGGGTCGCGCCTCTAAAGTATTCTCCCAAAAAAGGGCTCTCTTCAAAGAAAACACCGGAAAAAGAGGGGAGCACTAACAACAAAAAAGAGAGTATCGGCTGGCGGGAAAAACCATCGGTTCTGGGGAAAACCATAGAGGGAGGTGTATATTGAAAATTCTATTGGGGGGGAAAGCTCTGACAGCGGTGTGGGGGCTAGATCGGAGATCATCGTTCGGGGGGGGGGAACCTTATTCAGATCGGGGGAGAGCTTGGAGTAGAGCGGGACTTCTTAGCGGAGGAGGGGAAGTGTGTTCACTTGTATAGGGCGCCGGGGGAGGTAATGGGGACGAAGGTTTCCTCCACCCGAAAGAAGGGGGAAAAAACCTGTCTAATAACGCCATAACAACTTTTCGAGCAGGTCGGGGGGTGCCGAGGACCGTCTATCAGAGGGGAGTATAGGGGGATGTACGCAAGCCCATTCTAAAGGACTCCAAGCTGTCATAAGCAGATTTGGACAAAAGCAGGAAACGACAGCGAAATCTGCTCTAGGGGGGAAAGTTCTGCCGCGCAAGGGAAAACAAATATTACGCTTTGAGAAAAAAAACGCACAGAGGGAAGGCCATTCGCTAATGCTGAAAAAGGAGGCGTCATTTTGTGGACAAGGGGGGAGAAAAGGGTGCTCTTCAGAATAAAGAGAGGGGGGGGCATCCTCATCTTAACAAAAAAGCAATAGCGGGGAGGAGTCCTCTTTGGGGGAGAAAAGTGAGGACCGTGGACCTTTGGGAAGAAGGGGTTTGGTAGAGGCTCGGAAAAAAAAAGGGGGTGCATTTGCGAGTATCGAGGGGAAACAATCTCCAGGAAAAGAGCGGTTCCTCAAAAAGGGGTAATAACCGTCTCCCTAGCCGGAATATGTCGGGGGGGGGGATGTCCTCGTCTTGGTTCTACCGTAGCCATCCATTCCGATTAAGGGAAAGTTAAGCTAAGGCAGGGGGGCGATGCATCTTAAACTCGAGAAGGCGATGTGAATTTGGCTCAGTAATGGTGGAAAGAGATAATTATCTACTGAAGGGGTGAGCTTTGTTTGGAACCGAGAAAGATTTATTCAAGACCCTCGGGAAAGGAATCCTTTGCTAAAGAATCTTGGAAGGAAGGAAATGGTTGGGACCGTTCGAGATCACGAAACGGCAGCCGCAGAAAAAAAAAGCGGGGCACTTTGGAAAAGGCGGAGGGCTTTTCTTCACTGAGGGGGGGGAAGAGCGGGGGGAAGAGAGGCGTCTGAAAGGAAGGCATTGACGGAGAGAAACCGATTTTGGAAAGAACGCGCTTTCCGGGAAAAAGTGCACACGGCCGTGGGGAAGGGAAAGACGGACGCCTCCGTGTAAGGGGAAAAAGGGGTAAAAGATGTGGGTGCCTGAAGGGCCGTTTGACGCGAACGGGACAACGCGAGTGAGAAAAAAAAAAGTGGGCGAACTTTTGGAGCAAAAAAAAAGAAGTCCAGAAAAAGAACAACTGATGCTGAGGGACTTTCTTGAACGCGCCAACAAGAGTTTCGTTCGGAAAGAAAGGAACGAACCAATCAGGGAAAAGGTGTAACAAGAAACACCGGATCTAAAGGGACCGAAGAACCCATAAAGCCTGCGGCAAACCAACGAACGAAACGGTCAAGACGCTGGAAAAGCGTTGTGGGCAAAAAGTCCCGGACCGAAGGGAGAGAAAGAAATTCCACAAGAGCCAACAGGATTCGCCCTCGAGGACGCCGACGAAATTCGGCCCCGCAGGAAGAGGAGGGGGCCTTACAGTGAAAGCCAACGCGGGGGGGGGACAAAGCTTCCAAGTGCACTCTCTATGGGCCCGTCTTAGCGAATAGGAAGAGAAAAAAAAATCCGAGGGGCGCAATCGCAATGGAAGGATGTCTCTCCGGAGGGGGGGAACTAATCTGGGCAGGAGATGCTGATTCTCAGAGTTCCAAAACACGTACCGGAAAAATTTCTATCGCCCCAATGAAGGGCGACAGTGAAAGGACACAGCACGAGCCGTAAAAACAGGCTTCGAAGATCCCGAGGGGAACCTCACTTCTTGAAGCGCCTGGGCTTGGAGAGGCTGCCCGAACAGGGGGGATAAAATCCAAAACCTCCATTTCAATAAGGCAGAGGGCTATTTCAAAACATCAGCCAACTCAGGGAGTCTCTCTTGCAGGCCCTCTTCTTCAGGGAGGTAGACCCTGCACGATGTTTGATCTTCACGGAGCAAGTCCCACCAAAGGGGACATTTTAGAAAGGGATCCACCTCTGCTCACAGCCTAAAACAATTATCAAATCGCAGGTAAACAGAGCCGGACCTCTGGAGCATTATTTAAAAAAAAAGGGGGGGCACTTTCTCTTCTAAAAAAGAACTTTAAAATTAGGAGAACAAACTGCTTCCCTTCCCACGACAACTCCTTGGGAGGTTTCTCAAATAGATGAGCAAGCCCGCTCAAGCGTCGCGCATAAAAGTCTTTTGCAAAACGGCATCTCAAAACGCGCGTAAAGGCTAGCTTGCGGGCAGAAAAAAAAGAAGCCCTCTCTGCCAGAGGGGGGGAAAAGAAGTGCCAATTCCTGGGATTAGGGTGAAAGCAGACCGCGTGGAAGCTTTTCTCCTCAAGAAAAAAATGTCTTTCGGAGCCTAACGATAGGCATTGACGTCTAGAAAGCTTAAAAGAAAAAAAAGACCCTTCGAGAAAAAGGGTTGTATCGCTGGCGTGGGCGGTCTATTAGAAGGGACCCATGGATAACTGGTTTCGGAAAAAAGGCCCACTTAAAAAGCCTCGAAACGTTGACAAACGTCATCGCGAGAAAAGCCGGAATAAATGAAAGCCAACGAGGGAAAAAAGGGGCTGACGTTTTAGGGCAAAAGAACTGGTTCAATCGAGAAACAAACGCGCGTGGAAAAAGAGGACCTCCCGAAAAGGAGCTAGCATATAGAAGAAAAAGAAAGAAGGGGGCTACCGAATAAGGGGGCTGAGAAAAAAAAAACCGCCATCGACTTCAAGGAGAATGAGAAGTGAGGGGTGAGGAAGAGAGGGAAAGCAAGCGTTTTCTCGAAAAAAGTCGGAGAGATTCTGCGATTCGATGAAGGGCCAAGGCAGGAGGCGCTGGGAAACCAAGGTTGGGGGGAGAAGACGATCTATGCGGGTCGTTTCCCTGATTCAAAACTCAATGTAGAGTGGGGGGAGGGGGGGAGAGATCGCTCTTCCGTAGAAATGAGGCTGTTCAACTTGAGAGGGAGGAAAAGAGAACGTTTGAGAATGGGAAGACCAGGGAAGGAACCATTAATCCTATTGGGAAAAAAAAAAGACCCTCCACCCAAATGGGCACATGACTTGAGTGCGTGGGGGGGGGGGAAAAAGTTCTTCCATGGCGCTGCAGATCAAGGTCCTGAAACCAGGAAGTCCTCCAAGACTAAACGCTGTGGGAGAAAAATTTTGGCCCAAAAAAGCGATCCTCGAAATCGGAAAAAAGCCTTTCACGCCAACAAGCGAGCAGGCCGCGCGGAAAGAGGGGAAGAGAGAGGGGAAGCGCAGAAGGGAGGCCATTCGCGAAAGAAGGCTTCATGTTTGGAGGGAGGAGGGGGAAGGAGGGGGGATGCAGGTGCTATTCAAAAGGGAAGGGGGGCATCTCATCTGAAGGGGGGAGCGGCCCCCAAAGGGCTCGAAGATGGGGGGGAAAAGGAGAAGTGGATCAGGGGGGACGATGGGGAAACAGCCACCATCGGTTGTATGGGGAAATTTTCAGTTTTGGAAAGGGAGCACGCTGGCGAGACATCGCAAGGAACGAATAGCGGGGAAAAAAAAGACCGGCGTTGGCGGAGAAAAAAGATATGCTGTAGTTTGCCTGGGAAGCCCCCCCGTTCGTGGAGAACAACGAGGGAAGGGTATGGTAGAACTGCGGGAATTACGCAGAGGAAGGAAAGAAGCTGAACCGCTTCGGGGAATTTCTCATGATTTTTGAAGGGAAAAACTACTTAATTCGTTGGGAAAAGGGGGGGGGGGGGGGGGAGCAGAGATTAAAGAGTGAGGAAAAAATCCGATAGACTGAAGAAAGAAGGGGATTTCGCGAAATAGGGGGGTGTGTTTTAAAGGAGGAAGGAGAAAAGGGGGGAAAGAAGGCGGGAAGAGAGGAAATTTGGAAGCAGAGCTCTTGGGAAGCTCACTTATCCCTCGCGGTGGGGGGAAGGGGGTAAGAATGGAGGACGCGGGACTGTCATTACGAACGAGGCAGGAAACGTGTCGGGTTTGTGTAATTTATGCGGAAGTTCCTAGAATAAAACGGGAAAGAAGGGGGCTCGGGGCCTCCGTGGACAGGGGAAGGAAGGGGGCAGGACGGCTTATGGGTGCCTTTCGGGAAAAGGGACGCGGGTTACACTTGCCCCGCGAAGGAAAGATTGGCGAAATTGTTGAAGGGGGTCCCACTCTAGAGAAAGGCGTAGGAGGAAAAAGAGAAACGCTCCAACAATTGGGGAGAGAAGAGAAGGACAGGGGCACCGGGGGGAAAAAAAGGACACCGCGCTCGACAAGTCCTGCGGAAGACACGTATGCGCCGTACTCGACAGAAAAGGGGCCCGGGTGCAATGAAACGCCGTGCGTGGGATCGGCCGCCACGACAAAATATGAGCAGAATTGCCGAGGGAAAATTCTTTCAACCATCCCAGGGGGAGGAAAGTGAATACAGCCAGAAAATCAGATCTAGTCCCAAGTGCAGAAGAAGGAAAAAAAGGAGACAGTTCCTTCGAGGGAAGGCGGAAAAAATCCAGTATTAACATTTCGCTCCAAAAGGAAGGACTTCCTTCCCTGTCGCAGAAAAGGGCCTCCACTCTTTGAGGACCACCCAAGAGGGGAGAGGAAAAGAGCCTTTCTCTGGAGCGGGGAGCGACATTTCCCATCGATACACGGGGGGAAAGAGGGCTGGGCATTAGCGACCCGCATCAAAGGTCCAGCAAGTTCTTTAAATAAAAAAAAAGGGAAGGAGAAGGGCTACTCCACAACGGGGGGGGAGAAAAAGCAAGCCACTCCAGCATAGGCAAATGTTCTCCGCCCCAAAAAGAAACTCGCAAACTCGGGGCGGGCCCCTATGCCTTTGGTGGTACCGAAAAAGGGCGCAACTTCCCAAACGGTCGCTCCGCAAAAGGGAACCGCTGCGCCAAAGGGACTCAATCGAAAACAGGGAAAGAACGAGGGAAGGGGAAGAGAATTTGCAAATGTCCGCTTCGCATGAAAGACAACTTCTGAAAAAAAAACCCGGCTGGAGTAAAAGTCAACCACTCGAAAAACTCCCTTGCAGTTCTCCAAAGGAAGAGATCTTCTCTAATGGCATAGGAGAGGGGAAACGACCAGAGAGTAATCTCGGAAGAGGCCTTCCGCGGGAAGAACATTCGTTCCTGGAACTTTCATATTTTCCAAGAGGGAGATGCGGGCCATTGATCCTCGGAGGGTACAATCGTGGAAAGGGGGGGGGGGGCCGGACCTACTTTTAGAAAGGGAAGGGAGAAATCCTCCCTACTACTCATAGAAGAATCACTCAAGTCGACCTAAAGGGGGATTTGATAGGAGTTTTGCATGCGGTCTCTTCTAAAAGGGTTGGAAAGGGCCAACACACTGTTTTGAGGGGGCCACTTCCAGGGAGGGATTTCAGGCGACCGCGAAACGTCCAGGAAAGGAAGTCAAAGAAGGGAGATACTCCTTCAGAAAGGAGGCGTACTCAAAGCTCGCCAAAAAAGGATCGAAAGGCTGAAAAATCTGGGGAACGCTATAGAGGGCCCTCTCCCAAAAGCTCGGGTCAAACAAAGCAAGACGTCGAATGTATAAAAAAGGAAAAAAAAAAGAGAATACTACCTCTAAGACTCTAGAAAAGAAAAGGCTATCTTCAAAAAAAACCCCTCCCATCTATCTAAAAAAAAAAAAACTTCTCCCCTGCGGAAAAAGGAAAAAGGCTTGCGTGGACCTTTGAAGAAAGAGAGAAATTTTCTCGGACCCTCTCTTGGAGGGCTCTCTCCATCGGGGGGGGGCGGTCCGCGCGCTGACAAAGAAGGGGGGGCGTATTCTAACCGGAAATTCTAAACGAGGGGGAGGATTCTGCCCTTCAAGGAAAAAAAGGAATAGAACTATCGCCGGCTTAAGGGAAAAGGGGGGGGGAAAGTTCGGGAGGGCGCCTAACTCACCGGGGTCCGAACCATTGAACCAGGACTAATAGGGGGGACCCCCTGTCTCTAGACAGAAAAAACGATCAAGCCTTTTCAGAAGTGCCGCTGCCGTCGATGAAAAAAAGGGCAGTCATTCCGGGAGGAGGGGATAGCCAGGATAAAAGAGATTCTCCAAAAGAGCTGTTTCATGCTACGAAAAAAGGGGGGGGGGGAACAAGCGGAAATGGAAGAAGAAGAAAAGAACGTCAGTGCAGGAACTCATTTGAGGGAAAAAAAGAGCGCGCAGTCCCGAAGCGAGGGAAAGATGATTGGCGTTGAAAAAAAACGGATGCCATTCGCGAAGCGAGGGAAGGAAGGGCCGGGTGGAGCGAACCGCGTGGAAGAGGAAGCCGGTTGCGAGAAAAACGACTTGTCTCGGGGCAAATCACTCATGCGGCGAGAGGGGGAAAGGGTGTTTCTGAGGGGAGGAAAGGGCAGAGGGTGCGCTGGGAGAGGGCTCTTATGCTAAATTGGGGGGGGGAAGTTGCGCACGAGATACAGAATAGAAGGGGAGAAGAAGAGTCTTTTCCGAAAGGGGGGTCTTATCAAATATGCCAGAAGTTTTCTGGAAGGGGGAAAAAGGGAGTGGAAGTCGATATCAATCCAGGCCCGTATGTTGAAAAAAGAGAAGGGAGGGATTACTCTATTCGGTAAGGGAAGCTGTCCTTTTCTATCTATGGGGAAGTTTGCTATCGAAGAAGGGGGGGAAGGCTTGGGGGAACGCGAGAAGCATCAAATTGAGTAAAGGGGATATACAGTACTTAATCTAAAAGGGTGCGCTAAATCGAGGGGGGATGGTGGGTTTCGCGATTGGGAGGAAGAGGGACGGCATCCGCATCAAACTTGTTAATCAGATGTCTGATTGGAGGAGTCACTGAAAAAGGCGGCGAAGAATTTCGTCGTAGAAAAAAAAAGTTACGACGAGCAGAACAACGTTTCGGCCGATTGGGGGGGGGGGACGCACGCACGGAAGGTGTGAAAAGGGAAAAAAAAAACTTAGAAGGGGCGGTCGTCCTCCGTGGAAGGGGGGGGGAAAAAAAGAAGTTCCTCATGAAGGAGGGCCTATGCGTGCCGGTAAAGGTTGCCCGCTATTTGTCAAAGGGGAAGGAAAAGGTGGGGGAGCGTTCAATAATCAGAGAGAATCAACAAAAGGAGGAGGATGAAAAAAAAGGCTCTCCAACAATTTCGCCAGAAAGGACAACTCTCGGTTCCCGGGAAGAAAAAAAAAGGGAAAAGCTCTTCCCTAAAAGGAAAAGCCTCCTTCCTTAAAGGGCTTCCCCCTTTCCAAAAAAAAGAAGCGCCTTCCGTAGGGGGGAATGGGTTCCCTCCACGGAAAAGGGGGGCCGTGCGTGCGAATAATGAAAAAAGCCACTTTTCGATGAAAAAAGCGTCGTAACTTGCCAGAGAAAATAAGAAAGGCTGACCCCGCTCGGAGGCGCTGGCTTCATGAAGAAAAAAAAAAGATGCTTCCCAATGCAAAAAGGAGGACCCCGTCCTTCGAGGAACAGGGAGAAACCATCGATTACTTGATGAAGAAGAGCGCGCAAGTAAGAGCTTCATTCAAAAAGTTATTGTACTCACGAGGACGTCTCTTTTGGCGTTACAAAAAAAAAAAACAGGTACTTAAGGAAAGGGCAGGACTCACGTCAAAATATGCTAAGGAGAAAGAGAGCATCTTTTAGGAAAAAGCATCAAGGCCAGTTCTTGAATAAGGAAAGGAAGATCCTCCCGAGGACATATTCCATTAAGAAACCCGTCTTTTCTCAAAAAGGGATTTCCTCGAGGGGGAGGACACCGCTCTTCGCAGGAGATTGTACCCGAACATCTTGCTCAAACGGAAAAAAGAACGCCCCTGCTCCTCTGAACCTATCCAACCCAGAAAAGAGAAGATATCCACGGATAAAGAAGGGTGAAAACTCTTAGAAAGGAAAGTCTTTTTGCAAATGTCAGAGGGGAAAGGGAAATCGCTGGGAAAGAAACAACCCTGGGGAGGACATAACTCCTGCAAGACGGGAAAGAAGGAAACGCAAGCCCGCCTAGAAATGTCCGAGGAAGGAGGGGAAACTCCAATCAGCTGTAATAGAGGAAGATGTGAAAATGAAGCGCTTGGAAGCGGAGAAATGCGGGAAAAGACTCGCTGGGGGGGACTCTGATCGAGGGAAAGGGATCCTTTGGGGGGGGGGGAAAGGGTAGGTAGCAATGCCCGCGGGAAACGCTACTGTTAGAAAGGGGGACGTACATTACTCAAAAAAACAGCCCGGAATACTCATCAGCCAGGGGAGAAAAGAAAAAAGGGAAGCGGCAAACGCAACGAAAAGTCTTTGATCGCGGAGCTATTCGACAGGAAAGGGCAAGGTTCGGCAAAATGGGGGAGGAACCAATTCCGAAAATGATTTCGGCGAGAGGGGAAAAAACCGAAGGAGGAGACTCCCGCAGGGCGATCGCTCGGAAAGAAGCCTTGAAGCCGCTGGGAAAGCGTTTAAAGAAGAAAAGAGAAAAAAATCTCGCCCAAACCCAGGGGGAGGGGCAGCTGCGGAAAGCCCTGGGGGAAGGAAAGAGGGAATGGAATCGAGAAGAATCGCTTTTCAGAAAAAAGAACACGCTGGAAGAAGATGGTAAAGTTCCACCAGAAAACCAACCACCAAGATCTCTCAACAACTTAGAATGGGAGGAAAAGGGGGAAGGCGGCTTTTTGGAAGGGGGAGGAGGAAGCCCATCGTTTTAGAAAAATATATTTCTGAAAAGATTCTCGAGAAGAGAGTGTCTTTTCCTCATCGATGAAAGGCGTTTTGGTGTGAGAGACGATATAGCTTTCTGAAAGGGTTTTCCCTGATTAAGGGGAGGGAGGGAGGGGATGAGGGATCGTCCGCTTAGAGGAGAGAGGGGGAGGGAAGGGGGAGGTTCAACTTGAGGAAATCACCGTTGGGGATACCATTTTGCCGAAGGGGTAGAAACTTCTAATAGAAAGAAGGAAGAAAAAAGAAAAAAGACTTGTTAGAGGAGGTGCGTTTGCCGCCCTTTGGCCGGAGGGCCGGGGGGAAGAAACATCTAACCTTAGAGGAGAAAAAAAGATGTTCATTCTACTATTGGGGGAGGAAGGAACTGGCAACGAGAAGTTGTCAGGAACGGGGAAAAGGGATCGGAGCGAGCAGGCCAAGCGCGGAAGAAAAGGAGGATTGGGTCGTTTAAGAGAGACATTCGCGAATCTTAATGAGAAGTTTTCTGAACCGCGTGAGGGGAGAAGGGTGGATAAAAGAATTTGACCGCGACGGGGGGGGAAAGAGGCGGACATTGCAACGCAAAGCAAGCTGTTTCAAGGAAAAAAGAAAAGAAAATTTTGCGCTGGCGAGGTGGGGGTCGGAGCGGAGTCGAAGGGGGAGGGGGGTAATTTGCGAAGCTGATCGGGGGGACATTTAATAAGCAAGGGGGACGCCATGGAAGGAAGTCCCCTTGTGTGAAAAGCCGGGCTTGCCTATGCTGGAGGGGTTTCTCCCCCGTTCGTGGAGAAGAAGGAAGGGGAAAAGACTTAAAAATTACGCGATGCTGTCCGCGGAAGCAAGGGAAAAAAAGAAGGTGCTATCTCTGGGAAGAAAAAGGGAAGTGCATCGAAGAATGAGCTACAGGAAAAGAAAGTTGGTAACGTCGAAGGAAAAAAGGAGGGTAGAACAAGAAAAAAAAAGACAGGAATTAAGAGAAGTGCGCGAACTCGAGTTGGGGAGGGTTTGCGCCGATGAAGAAAAAAGGAGAAGGCATAGAAGTATTGCATCTCGTGAAAGGGGGGGGGGAGAAAATGGGAGGAGCGTGGCTGAAGCCAGCGCGGTGGGAGAAATAATTTTCGAAAGGTGTGACGATGCGCATAGCGCAGGGGGGGGAGGGGGGGGGATTTGTGGAATTTTGGAAGCGCTGTTCTCTGAATGAAAAAAACACGCGTTAATGAAGGCGAGTCGGAGGGGGAAGGGCCGTTGCCTCAGGACGGCGGAGGGGGGAAGGGACGAGCGCGGTTGCCGGGGGAGGAACACGGTTCCCGTCGGGATTTTAAATTGGAGGACATGGGCGCATCTCTCTCAACAAAAAAAAAAAGGAGGAAGATAGAAGGGGGAAGCTCCAACAATTTCGCTTCGGGAAGCGACTGACAAACTCGAAAAGGGTAACCCGCGTCAACGGCAAACGGCCCCATCAGGAAACAAAAACCCTTCTTTCCCCTGTGGAAGGAAAGAGCTGGGACCGCCCGCTGTGCAATTTGAAGGCAAGAAAAGCTTCCGGGGGGCCACAATCTGAGAAATTTTCGATAAAGAAAGGGCCAGACGTTCGAAGGGAAGAATTCCCCGCTCTTAAAAAGCGTCTGGCAGGCAAAAGACTCCATCCGCTCTGCTGGAGGAAAAACGGGCCACTTCTCGGAATGGCGCAAAAAGAGGAACACAATCCATTCTTAAAAGAATAATCGCAATGGACAGTGTCTCCCGGAGGGGAAAAGAGGCTCTTTTTAGATCGCGTTCCAAAAAAAATATTTCCGTAGCTCCGAGGGGAAAGAGATAGAACAGTTCAGCTAGCGGGGGAAGGGGAAAGCTACCGCATCCTTAATTCCCGAAAAGGCGGCCTGGCTTGCTCGGGGAAGGGCCAAGGAGTCCAGCCAAAAAAAAAAAAAAAAGCCAGAGGCAGCCCGGCTATTTTCTCAGAAGACTTCAAGAGCCGACCTTCGCTTCTGGAGGACTTGGCGAAGGCGATGGTGTAAAAAAAACGTAATCAGCGTGAGACAACAAGGGACCATTTCGCTCCGCAAAAGAGAAGCTGCGCCTCGAAAGGGAAGCAATCTGCATTAAACATCTTAAAACCGCCGCCTTAAAATGGAAAAAATAAAGGGAAAGTCGCGGTCCAAAATGAGGAGAAGGGAGTACCTTCCCACTGGAACGCGTTCGAAAAAAACGCAAGCCCGCCTCAGAAGAGGGATTGAAGGAAGGAAAAGTGACTTTGAACCGCCAAGAGGGCTCGGTCCGCGCTTCGGCAAAAACGTTTGCCAAGATGAGTTCCGAGCTGCAGAGGAGGGTCAGTGGGGCACAAAGGGAGCCTGCGTGGGGGAAAGGGAGGCATGCACAGCGTTGGGGGAGGGGTAGAGGGGAGGGAGGTGACTCCTCACAGGAAGTAAAATCGCCAGAAGACGGCAGCGTCAAAAGAGACCTGCTCGAAAATTCGGGGAGAGCGGCAGACGGTCCTATGCGAAAAGGGGGTCCCTTGGCAAGAAACGGGCAAAATGTCGGCCAATAAGGAATTTCGGCTCAAAGAAAAACGCCCTTCAGCGCTCCAAAAAAAAGAATCGCTTCCCAGAAGCCCGCTTTGAAGAGGCACAAAATCGTTTTTAAGCAACAAGAGTTTCGAATAACCGCCCACCAAAAAGCGCGGAGAGCTGCGGACCGCCAAGTCATCGAATGGGAAAAGAAAGGGGAAGAAGAAACGTGGGATCCCTCGAGAAGCGGGGTGCTCTATCTGCCAAAAAAAACCGCCCAAGCTATCTAGGAGGGAGGAAAATATAGAGATCGCGAAGAAACCCAGAGGGCTCTAGGGAGACCATAAAATGGAGGTATAGGGAAAAGGAAAGGATCCATTCGTGAAGGCATGGGGGGGATCATCGCTGAAGGGTGGTCATATTAGAGTCTTCTAAAAAACGGGGCCCTGATTCATGAGGAGGAACCTTCGAAGCGATAAAGAAAAAGAGATCTCTTAAGTTCGGGGACGGAGGGGAAGGCTCGGGAAATCACCGTGGGAGGGAGGGTCCGACCATGGAGTGAATCAGGATTAGGGAATAGACTCCTGCAAGGGTTTTCTAGCAGGGGGGGGCGACGGGGGTTTGCAGGGAGATATTCCTTCGAGGGTATTCCGAGGAGTCGGAGCCAGTCTAACCGTAATCTCCACGCTGGGGAAGTGCATTCTACTATTTGAAAAGAAAATGGCAAACGACATCGTCAAGAAATAGGGAGAGGGAGGGAACGCATTTCTGACGAAAAAAGGCGAGCATGCCGAAAAAATTACGCTGATTGGTAAAAAGAAAGGAATCGGGCCATTCGCGAAGCTTTGAGGCAGGGGATGGAGGTTGGGAGAGAACCTCGTGGAAAGGGGTGTGCTATTCAGAATTTGGGGGAAAGTCTCATCGGACAGAAGACCGATTGCGGGAAGCGGGCGATTGATTCCGTGGGAGCTGTCGCAGCGGGGGAGAAAGAAAAATGGCAGTGTTGGGAAGGGGCAGAAAAAAAAACGAGGTAGCACATCGGAAAGAGCGGGGCCTCAGAGAGAGGGCTTATAAAATATTCCGGGCTGGGGAGGGGGACTGGACCTTGTATCCCCCCGTTAGGGGGGAAAGCAAGCCAGGCCTTATTTCAAAGGAAGGAGGGGGAGGTCGCGAGCAGCTGAAACGCAGAGAGGGAATGTCGCGTTGATTGAAAGGGACGGGGAGGTGTTGGAACGGCTTTGTGTGGGGGGGAAAAGCAAGGTGAGAGAGCCTTAGAGAACCTTTAGTTAAGGGGGTCGGAAAGAAGGGGTTAAGACATCGATTGGGGGGGAGGGAAGGGGGAGATTAACGTCGAGACGGCATCCTCAGGGAAATGGGAATCAGACTAAGCTGGGAGGAAGGAGCAAAGGTTGAAGAGCCGGGGAAAGGAGGAGGCGACGCTGGAAGAGGAGCATATCGCAACGTGGGTGGACTTTATTCGCAAAGGGGGAAGGGAACTTGCACACGCGGGAAAGGGAAAAAGCGAAGGGAAAAAGCCCCGTGGCAGGTGGAAAGCCGGGGGGGGAAAAAACGGCGGATGGGTTCCTGTAGGAGGGTTTGAACGCGGTTTACACAAAGGGGTAAAGCGGCGATTGGGCGAAATTGGTGGAGAGGCGAATCA
>Ga0179593_1255689_pt1 | contig 14143 bp, 11 predicted proteins | sample CZODoug2_1_08_16_FD_185931 | JGI IMG/M metagenome (GOLD analysis project Ga0179593, IMG submission 185931) | Vadose zone soil fungal communities from Angelo Coast Range Reserve, California, USA - CZODoug2_1_08_16fungal (PacBio error correction) | ecosystem: Environmental > Terrestrial > Soil >...
ACCTAAGTCAAGGCAGCGTGACGGAGCGGGGCTGAAAAAAAGCAGGCGAAGTGGCAAAGGATGGTGCCGACAGCACCCACTACGCAGGGCTGCGCTGGGGCACAGCCAATACATAACGGCAACTCCGGGACGGGATTTTCTGCAACTGGCGTACGAAAAAAGGGTACTTAGGGAAAGGGGAAAACGCCAATACATAGAAATTCCAAAAGACGGGGAATGGGAATCAGCTCGCAGACGAATAAGGGAGGGTTGCTCCAAATACGCCTACACCTTATCGGGCAAGGGAAGACCTGGGGTATCAAGGGGATAAAAGGGGAAAATCGACTTCGCTCCTTACCTGGAAGGGGCTGACTCCCGGCATGGAACAGATCGCGCGGCTCCCAGGGCAAAGGCGTGGAATACCACCGATCTGATAAAAGAACGCGTTCCAGGGAACGGGCAGGAAAAAAATACCGGTCACAGATTCGCCTAGGAGAAGCGGCGTCGGAGGCCACGGCCTAAAGGGGGAGAGTCAACACGAAGCGCAAGTTCTGACAAGGTCTCCGGTGAAGGGGGGGGTGCGTAAACGTCGGGAAGTGCCGGGTAGAGGCGCGGAGAAAAGCGCACTGCTGGCCCAGCTGAAAGGTCAAACGGGAAGATACTAATTTCAGCGGTGCTTTCGCAGAAGACCTATCTGGCTGGGAAGCAGGCCGACTCGTGCCAAAGCGGGGTACGAAGAAGAAAACGGCTCAGAACACACCCGCGACGGCGAGATCGGCGTAAAGGCCAAAGGGCAGTTGTGGGTTCAACCCGGATGCTGAAAACTAGGTCAAATGAAACACTAATTCTGCAACGGTATTCTGAAAAAAAAACAACGCATATTGCCACTCTGCTCAGGAAACGCCATCAAGAGAGAGAAGCAAGGGGAAATGACATAAATCACCAGCTTTACCTCTTTCGACGCACGGCGACGAAAGCATCCGAAAAAGCAGCCGCGGCCAAAGAGAAAATGGGAAAACATGGCGATTTATGAAGGTAACCTAACGAGAAAAATCAAAGACCACCCGACAAGGTAAAGACTCAAGACTCCGACGTGGGGTTAAAGGGCGCTCCTCTCTTAACGCGTCTCGTCCGCCGGAAACAGAGGTAAAAACGGGCGTGTGAAAGTCCGGGAGGGCACCACCTCGAGGGGACGTGAAGCAAAGGGGACAAAGCGGTGCTGACTCTGAAACTATATGGGATCAACGGGAAGGCGTGTGCTCAAAAAACGAGTCGACACCACCAACAAAAGAAGAAAGGGCGTTTAATCGCAACACGCAAGCAAAAGGTTGAGGGAAAAAAGGGGATTTGCGGCGCCCACCAACGAACCGTGCTGATAAACACGAAGATCAAACAGCTCGCCAAATGTAAACAAAACATAACATTGGGGGCGCATCAATACTTGGCAACGTACCGAGGACACAGTCAGGTGCAACGCAGCAGGATAGCAAGGACAGCGGGGGTGAAGAGGGGGTCGGGGGGACAACAGCAAAGCCAGGAAGTTCCAAAACAAGGGGTGCTCTCGGGGTGAGGGGAGATCCGCAAGCCCGACCTACGGTCAAATGGGTCGATAATCACAAAAGGAAACCATCACCCCCAAAAGTGATAAACAAGGGCAAGGACGGAAATCACCAGGGACGCAACAGAGAAAAGAAACCCTAAGGGGGAGAAACGCCCACGGGGGGCTTCTCGTGAAGGGAAAAAGACTCCAAATACGCGAGGAGGGAAGTATTACCAGGAATTTATGGTCAAACCAAGAACATCAGGGACAAATTGCAAGGGAGCGCAGGCACACAAAAGTAAAGGTGGCCTAAAAGAACGGCGAATCCGACCACACGTCGAGCATGTGGAGAACTGGAAGGGGGCCAACGCCTGTCGCGCGAGGGCGAACCAGCTCATCCCAAAAAGTCAAGAAGGAAAAAAAAAGATGGGTGCGCGCTAAGCTGAAAGGCGACAGAGACTACCGAAAAAAATAGATACGGGCACGATAGGAACCCGAGCCTATTCCCCTGGGAGGCGCAAAAAACGGGCTACCTCCAACAGACACGGAAAAAAAAAAGGCACAAAAGGACGGGAGCAGGCCGGGGGGAAGTCACCGCATCTGCGAAGCCACAGGATGAGGGCGGTGCGACGAAATAAAGCAGTGCCTGCTCAGGCTGAAAAGGGATCAAAGGGCTCCTCCGAAAGAAGGAAAGACTTCAGGCGAAGCGAGCATACGCACAACTGAAAACAGACGTACCAGCGACTACAAGGTCGCCGACCGGGCAGAACAGGCCGACTTGCGCTGAGACGCCCCACGGAGATTGCACCCGATTGGAAAAGGCGGGAAGTTAAGCAGGCACTAAAGACCATGACAGAGGAGAGAAGCAAGGAGAAAAAAACTGTCATGCACCCTCCATGAAGAGGGGGGGGGGCGGTGCTCAAGAGAAAACCAAGCTCAAAGGGAAAATGATCTGTGAAAGACGTGAAACAAAGAGGGAGAAAACCAAGGAGAACGGAACGCCAATATGGCAAAGCTCGCGGCGTGTTCGCCTGGAAGGGGAAGTCGAGAGGAGATTAAGGATCCTCACGTTTTCGAGTGCAAAATAAAGTGAGGAAAAAGGCTCGACAAGAGAAGCCACGCTGAGGCTACCTGGGAAGAGAGAACGAGAGCGGAACAAGGGCGTGATCGCTACCAGGCATCAACTGATCTAGTTCCAAGGCCATCCGAGAACATCAAGGAGAAATAGACGACGCTGGTATAAAAAAAATCCAAGGCCAATCAGGAAAGTCCTATTAAACATCCGCCAACAACCACCGAGGAGTGGGAGAGATTTTCCTCACAGAACAAGATCTGGACCCCCACCCCCCCCCCCCCCCCACAACCACCAAATGTCACAGTGTAACAGAAGTCTTATCATTGAAGTGGTGCTCGGGACGCTAACATCGGGGGGGCGCGAAAAAATCGTCCTTGCTTGCGGAGATAAGAATCAGTGTGGACTCTGGCGTAAAATCTAACCAAGTTGCAGTCATTCATCTTTGCTGGAACCTAAGTCGTCGAGTCAGGGTATAGCGCACCTTCTTGAAACCGAAAATGAGAAGTGTTAATAAAAAGAGAAAATCTACAGAGAACTTCAAGGGAAAAAGCGATGACGCTGCCCCATGCGTCCGCTGGGAAGTTTTAGGAAGAGTTGCTAGGAAAAAAGCACATCTCAATCTTCTCCATAAACGTTTAGAGCCCGTCGGGAGTGGGGTTCAGGGGTGCAGGAGCCGGATGCTGCACTTCATTTGAAATGTACTCTCGATTCAGAGAAGGGGAAACAGGATACCGGCATCTCGGGAAGCGAGGAGGGAATCATCCTTGCGCCCTTCGGCGAGTGCCAGGGAGGAGTATCAGAAACATTACGTCTGTTTTCATGTCAGGGAAGCTCAGATACTCCGAATTACCGGGCCTATGGATTACAAAACCGACGAATGATGAGCCTTATCAAGTCCGGATTTCGAGCAAACGAGGCGAACAATCCTAAAAAAAGAAGTCTGCCGCGATGGCAGGGAATGAGTCAGGAAGCAAAGAGGGGGACGAACGTAAGGGGATTACTGTGCGATGATCGTTTGCCTCTGAAACATGAAAAAAAAAGAGGGTGCGGCAAGAAGGAGAATAAGACGTTCGGTCCGTAGATAGGGGAGCACTCAAAAAAAGCGCACAGCAAAAAATTTCAGGGAGAACTTGCGAGAATCTTGCGTCAGCACTCGAGCAAGCGGAAAGTTGGGCCAAGGATCCACCATGATCAGTCGAGTCAGGAAGACAAGAGGGATTGAGAACTGCACCGAAAGCATCTCTCTCAAATGTTGACACGCCGCCATATGTTGGACAGGCGCGGGGCGGAAGGAAAAAAGGTAGCGATCACTTGGAAAGGGGAAGGGGACCTGAAAGAACGCGCCCGACATCCGTCTTTCTTTATACCATAGGGTGGGACAGACGATGATCTTGCGAAGTTTACGTCCCTGCGGGGGCAGCAACGATCATAAAAAAAGGGGGGGTTTATGGGGGGACTGACCTGGCGTACCCCATGGCCTGAAGGCGGGCTTGGAAGGTTCTCAAAATCCACAAAAATCAAGCAGCCATTGGTGAGACTGCCAGGGCCAGGGGAAGGGCGACAACAGCTCCAGAAAACCACGTTTTGCAAAAAAATTAGCGCAAGGTGACCTAAGTTGCACGTCGGAGAGCCACGAAGAAACCGTAACTGGACGCAAGAAAGGGGAGCTGTGACAGCGTTTGATAGCTGATGCCGCCGGCCAAAAATAACAGCTTTGTGTCTGAGCCGAAAAAGCACGGACCTTTTCAAACCCGGCTTGCGAAAATTGCGGCCACCCCTGGCGAGGTCGGACGGTTTGAGATGATGGTGAAAGAAAAAACTGCCGCGTAGAAAGGGAAAGAAAGTGGTTGGAAACGCTCCAGCCGTAAGTCCATTGGGAGGAGACGACCAGAAAGATGTGGGTAACTCCGACAATAACCACTCAAAGGGCTGACGTGGAAAAGAGCAAACGCTAAACGAGAACGGAAAAAAAAGGATCGCATAACAGAAAAGGAGAGATGGGGCGCGACCTTTCAGGGGGCCTGAAAACCGGAAAGAGGATAAAGGGATAGTCAGGCGACATGGGAAATATTGTAAATGGAACGCCTATGGCAAAAAAAAAGAAGAAGCAGCCGCAGCAAGCGCGTAGAATTCGAAGAAACGGTGGATTGTTGAAAATCGCGGAAAGAACGATCTATTTCCAAGGACGGGCAAATACTCCAGTAAAAAAAAAGTCAACAAGTGAAAAAAAATGGAATCAACGAACGATAGGCGGCACCAAGCGTGGGATCCACCACCCCATATTACAGGTCACCGGATCAGTCGACGAAAGGGGGTGTGGGAGCTGGGGAAAAAAAAACAGGAGTCACCGCGCTCACTATACGCAAAGGCCAAACGGCTTTATACGAGAAGCCCCAGCCGGTTGCGCTGCCATAAGGGTCCGGGAACCGTGACCCACCCTGGGGGCAAATGAGGCCACTAACTCGCCGAGGAAAAAAACTGACCGGGGGGATCAAAACCTTGAGCGCGAGAGCGAAACTGTGGCTCGGGGAGGAGAAGGAACCTCATCCGTCAGTCGGAAAAACGAACGCCGGGGGGGGGTCGAAAATAGAACGAATCCGTGTACACGGGTGAAGCTGTCTGATCCCCCCGGATGGAAAAAGAAACTATTTTCATCGAGATGAACGGTGGGGATGAAAGCCTGGGGTGAGCCAAAATTGATCAGTCGGCAAAACACGCACATCCATTCCCGGTAGGAGGATTCTAAAACCCAACAGGGCCAATAAAACGGAAAAGTCCCGAAGAAAAGACCCGGTGTAGGATGTTTAAAAAAAACCGCCTTCTTAGAGGCGCAGCTGCGCACAAAACTTTCAGAGGATCGGGCGGGGGAGTGTGGGCGAACCGAACGTAACACCATGAGGGGGGGGGAGCGACGGAAGACAGATCAATGCCGCCGCGGCGGCAAAAAAGAGGTCTCCCCGCGGAAGCGTGAAAAGGCAGCCATAGACTGTGCGGGGGGGGACTGCGGCCAAAATTGCCAAAAGAGAGACAGACGGGCAAAAGAAGGAAAGGAAAGAAGGGAGGGGGGAAATAAACAACAAAAACGGAGAGGAGGGAGAGGTCACGATCGGAAAAGCGTGACTGCATGACTGACGAGCGCCAAGTGGAACTGAGGTCCTAAATCAAAGAAAGGAGGAATGCTCCCCTAGGGCGGGGCGCCCAAGCATAGCCCCGACATCTGAAAAAGGACTCGGCTCTCGGTTCAAAAACCCATGTTTCAGGAGATCAGGAAAAAAAAGTCAAGACCTGCCAAAATATCCACATGTAACGACTTATGAACAATGGTGCCCGCTGTAGCGCGCGAAGTACGCGGTTGGGGGAAAGGCACATCTCCTAAAAAAAGGGGTCTCGGGACCTGGGGGAAAAAACCGAACTTTTCCAGTGGGCGCGACGATCACACCGAGGGGGAATAGAAGGAGGACCATTAGTGAAAAAAAGGGTAAAGGGGAGAGGGGGGGAATGGTCACAAACTCACGTCTGACATACACCGGATCTCGGGAAATATATCACTATCAAACGGGGGCGAGGAGCAACAAAAATAAACCGTGTACTGGGCGTCAAGGGGGCAACGAGGAAAGACTGACGGGAGCGGAGGGAAGGGCCAAAAAACGCGAATTCAAAGCGAGAAATCAGTTTGTGTTCTATCGTCGGGGGATGCCGATCACAGAGAGAAAGCAAGTCAAGTTCCCAGAAAAGGGGACCGGGGGGGAAAAAGCAGCTTCTCATTAAACTCCTGGGAAGAGTCGAGCTAAATCCGAGGGAAGGAAGTATCGTGAACGCGCTTACGGCCGGAGAGGCAATAAACAAGCGAGGCAGAATCCGCAAGGGGCCGGGCTAGGTTTTGGGTTGCAACAAAAAGGATGCGTGGGCGTGCTGGACTGAGAAACGGGGAAGCTTAAAAAAGGTGTGGTTAGAGGGGCAAGGCCTAGACTTTCAGGAAGGCCAAAAAAAGAAGGGGAGAAGCAAAGGCGAGTACAAAAGCTCGGAAAACGAAGTCATCACCGCGGGAAAAAGCCGAATTCGAAGAGAGGGGAAGGGGAGGCAGAACTTCTTCGGGGCGCCGGCTCGTAGGCCAAGGCCTTTCCACTGTTACAAATATTGTCTCCATTGGTCTAGGAGGTCCAGACCGGGTCTCAGGAGAAAAAGGACGTCAGGACAACATATCGTGGTGCGGGAGCGATAATCCGATGAAAAAAGGGGGATTTTGATTGGGTAGCGTCGCCGGGCTAGAATCGGGAAATACCGTAAGGTGATAGGGGGAGATGAGAGGGGTTCAAAAACAGGAAGGGGGCGGGCTTGGGAGAGAAACGGAGGAAAAGTCAAAAAACTAAATAAAGGACGGCGGAATTTTCTGCGTTCTCAAGAAAGGGGAAAAAAGTCACAAAAAGAGCAATGCTCAAAAACATGAAGGGGGGAGGAGGGACTGAAGGGACGGAGAAAAGCCAACAACGAAAAGGGGATTGAGGAAACACAGGGAAGCGAAGATCACAGCCTCGGACAAAAAAACGGCAGGGTCCATGCTCATTCATTCGAAATCCGGCAGGCGTCATGAAGGAACTGTACCAGAGGAAGGCCGAGTCGCTAACGAGGACAAAGAAAACCGGTGGGGTCTAGGGATTGGGGGGTTGGTAGAACAAAAATCAAAGGATTCTCCACATCGAGGTCTGCGAGGCATGAAAATTGAGCTAAAAAGCCCTGTCCTGGAAGGACCAATGTAGAACCAGGGGAAACTACAAAAAAAAAAAAACCCCACGTGGCGAGTCGTGTGGTAGGCGGAAACTTGTCCGTTAATTGAATAATAACGGAGCAAAGAATCTCGGGTGCGACACGAACGGGGGCAGCCCGAAAAGGGGAAAGGAGGTCTATCAAGGAAAAAAACCCTTCCAGGGCGAAGAGAGAACTTCGGCTAGTCTCGCTCTATGTACCAAGACATGTGGCGCGGTAAGGGCGCGTAAAGTGGTGCAGTGGACCTAAAAAGCGCACGAATAGCCCCGACGAGAAAGCATTTGGGAGAAGGGAGAGAAAACAAGGCGGAGCGCCTGAAGTCTCATCGCCTCGGCACTTTCTAAATGACAAAGGGCTGATAGAAGGGGATAGATGTGCGACCGGCATACCGGAATAACGACCAAGGTCAAAAGGCTTAAAATAAAAAAAGAGAAGAGTGCACAAGGGGGGTTAATCTCACGAGAGACAAAAAAGGAAACAAATTTCAGCGAGAGCCAGGTACTTGGCGGAAAAAAAAAAACATTACATGAAGGATCGAGGTCATCCCGGAATCGAAGAAAAAGCCCACGCGGGGAGGAGGGAGTGGAGAAAGACAGGGAACTAGCGGAACCTTTGCAGAATTCGAAAAGGCCGTCGGGTAAAACAATAAACGTCGCTCACTAGGGATTACTGGGAGAAGAAGAAACACTGAAAAAAAGGAAAGGAGTCGAAAATGGAAAAACCTTTCCACTCACTACTTCGGGCGCAGATATCGGGAAGGTCACCAAACAACCTCTATTAACTCATGGACAGAAAGCAGGGATCACAAGACATAAAAGTAATTTCGCAAGAGCAAATAGAAGGATAACTGCAAAAACATGAAAAATAAAACATCGTCTGCATAAGGTAAACTCTGAAAAGGAAACGGCGAGGGGGGTGGCTATGGGGGAAAGAGAAAAAGTGGCAAGATAGGGCTCCCCCTGTTCACACTTAAGGGGGACGAAAAGAACGCGCAGAATAGAGGGGGGGGAGGAATTAACTAAAAAGTGACTCTCTCCAGGAGGGATAAAAGAAAATCATTGGAGTTGACCCCGGTGGCTACGCCAACATGTTCAAAATACTACTGAGGTTACTCAAAAGAGGCTTCATAACAGGGAAACGAGAGCGAACAAAGGATTGATAGGGGAGAACAACCGGAAAAAGAATCAAATCTGTCTGGACACAGGAGGAAATCTAAACAAGAAAAGGCCGCGATGGGGGTAAACGCAACCAAAGTGAGGAATGAGTAAAGCTACGTCAAAGGGGAGGATGAGAAAGGGAGAGAAGGTTTAATCAATTTATCACTTGATGGCGCTGCTCGTGGAGCCAGAGCGGGATCTCTCTGAAAAGGTCGCAGGAGACTTCAGATGAGAAAAAAGGCGCTGACAGTGGTGGGAAGGCGAGTCACGCGAACTCTGCTAGAGGAAAAAGAAGGTCCAACATCGGGAGTAAACTAAAGTCTTCTGATAAGAAGGTTTGGGAGGCCAACTTCAGGGGCAAACTAGAAAAGGAGGATTGTACTCCATAATCCCGAGCGACTCGCAATGACTGGAAAGTCTATTAAAAGAGACGCAGGGCAGCGGCGGGCTGATGTTTGTATATTGGTGGAAAGGGGCAACCCTAAATCTCCTATCAAATCGTGCAAAATTTTCGTTAAAAGGTCTGTCAGGGGGGAGGAGGGGGGGATAGGCCGTAGAGGTCGACTCCTCAAAATGAGTGCACTCGAAAAAAGAGGGGGGACATGGACCGGGATATCGTTCTGCGATCGCGATCCATGGAGGAAGAAGAGGGAGGGGTGAAATTCTGCTACCTTTTGTGCGCCGTGGAGAAAGTTGGGAAGTGGCTTCATGATAGGGAAAAGAAATGAAAGTGGGCCGGGGGAGACTCCGGCTGAGCCTGGCGGACGGTGACCTAGGGGGAATCTGTAGAAAGAGGAAAGCGCAAAATCTGCCTAGATAAGCTGACGTCTCCATTACATGAGAGGACAACTTAATGGCCGAGGGTGCACATTTGGGACTAAGGAGAGGGGAGAGAAAAGTGAAAAGCAGGAGAGGAAAAGGCCGTCGGGAAGGGAAAAGGAGGGAGTCTTCTTCAGGTATCGTCGCACCAAATCAATAGTAAGAAAAACGATCCATAGTGGGTCAGGGGGCCGAGTTCTGGGGGAGGATGATCCGGAAGGCGAGCGCAAAACGGAAGGGGTGGCCGAAAGAAAGGTAGTAAGGCAGGAGGAGGGCGACCGAAGGGGAGTGCGATACACCTGCAAACGAGCAGCGGCAATGAAAGAAGGACACTATGTAGGTCACAGAACGCGCATACGCCTCTGTTAAAGACATGTAAGTTAAGGGCAGATACGGAGAAAAAAACCGGGAGGGGGGGGTCTGGAGAAAATTAGACAGCCTATTACAAAGGGGTGTGAAAAAGGAAGAACCCAACGATCGAACTATCAACCGGTTTTGTGTGTAATTGGTTGACGGTTGAATCAATTGGGGGGAAACGGACCGGGCTTGAGAGATACACGCCAATAACAAAAGAGACATCGCAGGGGGTGGAGAAAAAAGATCATGCGTTTCTGGTACAAACCAAAGAACAAACTCCGAAATTTTTTTGAAAACCCCAAAAACTATGTGGGGAAAACTAGGAGAGCATCGGGGGACAAAAAGACTGGGAATCCGGTCGTAGCAAACGGAAGCCAGGGAAAAAACAACCTGGCCAGGGAGAGGGAAAAGAAACATGCTAGCTTAGTCTGCGAAGAGAAAGAGTGAAGCGGGTGGGTCTTAGAAGAAAACTCCAATTTCGAAACCGTCCCTGCTTGGCGCTCTGCGCGATGACACTCATGGGGCATGTAGGGGGACTGTTTCAAGATGAGGTTGGACCGTCGAAAGAAAGGGAAGAAGTTTAAACCTATGGAAACTTCCTTAAATCACCGAATTGACACGACACGCGGCTTGAATCTAAAAAAGATCCCCAAAAGGTCAAAAGTCTCTGGAGACGCGAAAAAGCGCAACTCTTCATCGAGGGAGACGCGCCACACCAACGTCGGAGAAAAGAGGGAAAGGAAAGGGGGAATGGCAGTAGGACAAGGATTAAATAGGGTCTTCCGGATGGAGATTTAAAACAAGGGGACTCGCAATTGAAGATCAAAAACAATTCAAAGGCCAACCGCGCGTCAGAAAGTCAGAGGGTGAGGAGGAGGGAGGAAACGAGAAATTTATTGACCCATTCTCAGGAAATTGAAATTTGATAGAACAGTCAGAAAAAGTGCATCAAATGAAGGGGACATAAGAAAACGGAAGGAAATAGCGTCACCGAAATAAGGTGGGGAAAAAAACCCACAGATGAAAGGGAAAGAGGAAGCGCGAGCTACCCAGGCTGGTGTGGATACATACCGGCAAAAAATCCTCTCGCAAAATAATACGCGGCACGAGAATGCGTGACGACCACGACCCGAAAAAAAAAAAAAAAAAAAAGATGCCAGAAGAGGGAAAAGAGGGAAATACGTCAATTACCCGGTCGCGGGAAATGAAAAGTGCACAATATAAAAGACATGAAAATCGGCAGCAAAAGGAGAAAAAACGGGAACGCAAAAGAAGAAAATGCGAGGGGCGTGCAAGGGGGAGAATACAAAGCGACCAGTACATGACCACACGACGATGTCGGTAATGAGACATCCGTACAAAGTTGAGGTGCGCTTTCTAAAACACCCGTATGGAGAGGCTGATCGGAGGGGTAAGAGGCGTAAGAGTTGGGTGGATGAAGCGGGAGTGGAAAAGGAGGGAAAATGGAACTATCACTTTGACTTATCAGAAGGGCGAAGGGACGAGGGCCTAAAGGACCTGGAGAGCGAAGTCGAGCCCAAGCCCATAGGAGAAAAGGTCCAAGGAAGCGAAAAAATGTTGGAGGCGATGGAAAAGAAACCGAAAGGGAAAGGAGAGGCTCATGAAAGCACCATGGAAGACGTTCAGCATGTGGGAGTCACAGAAAATGTGAAGTCTAACATGATCCGAAAACATGAGGGGAAGGACGAACTCAAGAAAGATAAGTGCCAGACCCCGGGAGGGCAGGGGGAGGCAAATGCAATGGCGAAAAAAAAAACCCAAAAGAAAGAGTTGGACTTGAAGGTCTGTCCACCATAAAGTTCCGCTTCGGGCGGGAAATCGGTAGAACAGCCTGCAAAAGTCTTGCGACGGGACAAATCATAAAAAAAAAAAAGAGGAAAATAAAGAGTATCAACACTTCGAGCAGCGGTGAAGGAACGGGAGGGAAAAAAAGATCTCGCCTAAGAAGTGGGAAAGGATGGGGAAGGAGAATCCCACAGGTAAAACTCACTTCTAGGTTACCCAGTCAGACCGCCCAAAGGGGTCATTTATCTGCGAAAGACGAAGTACCACAAGGGTGGGCGCGATGGTTCTCCAAAGAAAAAAAAGACACAGGATGAAAGAAGAGGAAGGTTGAAAGACAACTTCTACGGAAGAAGCGGGGGGGGGAGAATCAAAGAAAAAAACCTTTTCCTTCTCGGAACTTTCGCTCCGATGGGACACTGGGGGCGCGAAAAAATTATCGAAAAGAAAGGAAAGGAAAAGGGGAGCGCAACGGAGTGCCCTACAGACAGTGGGAAGAGAGGAGAGTCACCACCCATTCGTTCATCACCACCGATCCTGACAGAAGGAGAAAAAAGCGTTCCAAAAGAACGAGCAATAATCAGGAACATCAACCGGGGAGCAGGAGTCGGGGAAAGAGACGGAGTGGAACCTATTGCGCGATGGGCAATCAGCACTCAGCGGCAGTTAGAACGAAGGAGCTTATCCCGGTTTTGCGATACAAGTCAAAGGGCTCTTCCTAGGTTAAGGGAGCGGAGTCTGGCGCACTGGAATGACCCAGGAGAATTGTCACGGGTGACTAAAAGGGCAGAGGAATGGCAAAGAATAACTTCTTGGCGTGGCGAGCCGAAAACAGCGGGGGCCGAGATATATCGGAAAAAAGAGAAGGGAAGGCAGGGCGAAAGGAAGACAAAAACGCGATGCCGATAGAGGAGGGAGTCAAGAATTTGGGCCATTTAAGTTGGTGGTGGATCCACAGGGTGGGTCAGTGACGACTGGGTTCAGTGTCTGATACCACGGCCTAAAAACGGAGAGGCTGGGGGAGGGCAGAGGAAACTTAATTGCTCTAGCACATTTCTCAATCAGATAGAGTCGACTAAGGCAAACAAGAATCAAACAATCAAAGAGGTAAAAGTCGAGCAAAAGGAAGAGCTCGAGCGGCTTCATAACTCATCCTGTCTGGCTAGCAAGGGCCGGAGGAAAAACTGGTTAAACGGGTCATCCATGAATGACTAGGGGGGACCCTCAGGGACTGGTCTCACGAATTCCACCCTGAAAAAATCAAGCGGTAACAAACGGGGTGGAGGAGAGAATAGGAAGGGGTCGGGGGGGTGTTTGGTTTTTTGTGGGGGGGGGGAAATGCTCGGAAGCTGAAACTTCTGGGACCCTCTCAAGAAACGGGGTGGAGTCGCCGGGGTCAACACTCAGGAAAAAAGGACTGATGCGAAATGAATGGGGAGAAAAAGTTCGGGACATCTACAACTCATACTGAAAGGGGGGGAGAGGGACGCGAGTTTTCTGCGGCAAATCATAGCAGAACAGTCAAAACATCGCCCAAGAAAAAGTGTCCAATGAAGAAGAAAGCAGGGAAGGGCGAAAAAAGTATTTTGGAGAAGAAAAAGAAAGAGGGGAGGGCATAGTCCTATCAACTCGAAGCCCACAATTGAGGCACGCGCCAGTTTACAATTCTTCAAAGCCGTCATGACATGGACGAGACCGAAAAAAGGAAAGGTACACGCTGACGCTAAGATGATCAAAAAAGGATTATTAGGTGGGAGGGTCAGGCCAAAAAAACAGAACATCCCTTAATTCACAATGGCGATGATCGGTCTTTGTATTTAGTAGATAATCAAGCAACGTCCTGCAAAAAGGAATAAACCAATGTACCAACATCAACAACAAAAGGGGGAGGTCGTGAGAGGGGGGAGGGAAAGGAAGGGGGACTTCGATACCTGTCATCAAGTCGGAAGAAATACTTGCTATCCCGCCCCGTTTAAGATCGTTTCGAGTAAGGGACCCTTCCAAAGGGGGAGAGACAGAGAAAGGCTCGGAATCTCAGAGGTTGGCAAAATAACATCTTCGCTGATTTACTGCCGAGCGATTACGGGGTGCATTTTATAACTCACATCGGCGGTGCGAAAGAAAAGACGATAGTTAGAAAGTGAGGCACATCAGGGACTCTAGCGCCCGCAGCTAGCCGAAGGCACGTCTCCCGAATGCCTGAGCGCGATGATCAGAGGAATGGTGAGGGAACCAAAATTACCGGAAGAAAAGGGAAGCTGGAAACTTCCTTCCATAAGGGTTAAAAGGCAGAACACTGGGTAGCTCTGCCCCACTTGCAGAAAACGAGGAAAGGAAGGAAACGCTGAAGCCATTAAGAGAGCAGTACATCCGAAGGTCGGAAGAAAAGATGCTTGAGGCGTGTTCTACATGACCTTTTAGCGAACATTCACGCTGTAAAAGTGGAAATTCTCCTCATTCCTTAGGGAATCCATAAGCGGACTAATCTGTCAGGAGATTATCTACCAGTGAACAACCCAAGGGGACCCGCCTTCAACCGGGGGGGGGGGAAAGACAAGGGAAAAAAAAAGGGGCACTAAAGAGAGGAGCATGTTCTCTAATCGGAACATACCTATATGCGAGGTGATAATGGCATAACGAGGGGGTTTC
>Ga0179593_1251686_pt1 | contig 14142 bp, 11 predicted proteins | sample CZODoug2_1_08_16_FD_185931 | JGI IMG/M metagenome (GOLD analysis project Ga0179593, IMG submission 185931) | Vadose zone soil fungal communities from Angelo Coast Range Reserve, California, USA - CZODoug2_1_08_16fungal (PacBio error correction) | ecosystem: Environmental > Terrestrial > Soil >...
GACACCCTTGAAGGAGAACGACGACGATGGGTCGATGTTGGACGGGAAAGGTTTGCATGGGAACTGGAAAGGCTCTAGGCCAGCAAGGAGCTTCTTACAGGAAGACTCAGACGGCGCGGCACTTTGAACCGTGAAATAGTTGACTTATGAGCGGAGGGGTCACCCATACAGGTGACTGGAAAACGTAACTCGGAGACGAGAAAAAGAAAGTGGAAGAGCTACACAAGCTGAAGAGAAATTCGTCTGCCCGGGAAAATAAAGGCGACGACTCCACCTGCGCCTAAAAGATAAATAAGGGAACTACTACCTATAAAGTTGCAGACAGGATCCAAGTCGGTACTATCTTTTAAGTATCTTCGCGGAGGGGTACTCAGGGGGGAGGGAGGGGGAGTCCACCGCAAGCACAAAAATTTTCACCAGTCAAAAGAAAACGGTTGCGGTGAAAAAAAGACCCGCGTTACGGGAACTTTTACGGACACCGGAAACAATTTCCTACACACGCTACAAGGGGCATCTCAAAAATAAAAGACAAATAGGCATAACCACAAAAGGGGACAAGGACATCGTGGCCATGGACCGACCGGGCGATCTCCTTGAAAGGACATGAAAAGGGTAAAGTTCAGAACAGGAGAGGAAGAAAACTCAAACTCGAAAAGTCGTCGGAGTGGCCAAGAGTGAAGCAACATGAACGGGACCTGTTAGTGGTGTGAGGATACCCTTTTCTACTTCGGAAAGCAGAGACGAGTAGCCAAAGAAAGCCCAAAAAAAATCCGAAAGGAGGCATCGGAGAGGGAGTCACTCAGATAAAAAAGAAGAAAAAACGAGCGGGGGGATGGATCGCCAGTCCAACATCCGCCGGCTCAAAAAGGTTAAAAACATCAATCACTTGCCTTGATCTAAGACGGGCCGCGCTCCTGTCAAGGGAGACGGGAGGAAGGCGCGAGAATTCCACGGCAACGGCAAAATCTGGTAAGCGGAGAGATCGACGCGGTCTCACGGGACGCGTCCGCCATTCAACGAAGTGGGTGCAGCGGCTATCACCGCGGGGCCGGGGTTATGCGAGAAAATCAATATACCCTTAAAAATCAGGCACTGCCAGCAAGATCAGGGGAGAGGAGATGGCGCGGGGAAGGCGGAAGTAAAGGATCTGGAATGCGCCGCTCTAAGGCCGCTACCGGGCCATGTTATCCCGGGTGTGGGATACTTCTTCCTCGGCCGAGAACTTGCATTCAACTGACGAGCACAGCAACCCGTTTAGAAGGGGGAGGAAACACCGACCGACATGAGACCAATCAAGCGCTCAGTGAATGGAACTATAGGGGACATATTAAGAGGGGGCGTTTAAGGGGGGGAGTAAGAAAAATCAGTGCTGAAGACAGATACGTACAAGGAGACACGCCAAAGACGGCTTGACCCTCTGATGAAGGTATCGAAAGACGGCAATAGGGAACGCAGAAAGGGAGAGGACGATCTCTGAAGGTCACGCAACGCAAGAGAAAGAAACTATGGTGGTCTGGAGACCGTCAAAATTCTAACATTCAGCAACTAGTTGACATAAAGAATCACGGCATAGCTGCTTAAATGGGACAGGGGAGAGACAGGTTCATCCTCATGACTACTCAAGGAATAATTCGAAGAGTTGATTCGGGCACCTAGACCTTTAAAGAAGAGAGGCCTTAAGAGTCTGCAAAGACCTCCGATGTCAACAGAAGACAGAAAGCAGATGAGACTCCATACGAAAATACACCGAGGGGGTTGTAAGTGCCCTAAAGTCGAAGGTCTACTGATGTAAGCTCGCCCTCGACCCCAAATTTCAAGCCGGGTAAAGATGCAGGGCAAGAACGGCTTGGTTAGAACTGGACGAGTACAGCTCGGAGCCGCGGGACTATTTCAAGCGTTCTTCTAAGCACATAGGAAAGGGACGGACGGCATATAGCCGCGTTCGACCAGGTCCAGGAAAAAGAGCAGCGGTTCAGGGTCGCTGAGGCGGACGTTTTAAAGGTGGCCTGACCGGACGAGGAGAGGCGAATTTGGGCCGGGGCTTTTCCTCAATGGAAACGTGAAACCGAAAGATAAGGAGGAAAGACTTGGAAAGACAGAGGAACTCTGGGCAACTTAAAAAAATGAAACGGCCTGCGACTAGCGCGGCCAAGTTCTGGCGGTAGATTTAGGAGGTAGAAAACCGGGAACTTCCTAATGAAGAAAAATTGCAATCAGCTTGTGCTCGAGCAGGAACACGAAGGAAATGAAGCGGGAGGGGGGAAAAAAATTAAGGGAGCGTCGGGGGGGGGACTCAGACGCGCAAATCTAAACCAAGGATTGGGTAGCTTCCATTCGCTCCACACATTGGGGAAAAAAATAGAACGGAAAAATCTATGGATCAGAAGGAGAACGGGCCGCTGATCACCAAACCAGCTTCACAGAAGCGGACGAAAGGGAAGAAAAGCACTCCTCCTGCTGAAGAATCGGACAACCTCAAAGGGGTTACGGCAGCCAGGACCAATGAAGCGACAGGTCCTATGAAAGGAAAGTCAAACCGACAAACGAAAGAAGGGTAACTTCTACGATCGAAACCGGGGGGGGAGGGGAAAGGAGCCTTGGGAAAGAAACAAGGACTCCGAGCACCAAAGAAAAATAAAACAAATCAAAATCCCTGCGGAAAGGCGAGTGAAAAAGGACGGGAACGGGAAGGGGGCGGAAAGATATCCTATCCTCACAACAAACAACTTAATATTATGAAAGAATAGGATCGTCCAGAAAGAAAAGCCCGGAAATGGAAAAGAGAACGTCCGCAGGTCTTTGGGAAAGAGAAGGGCTTCTAATTGTCGGGAGAAAAAAACGTTTCCGCCCAGGTCAGAACACACGGGCGATGCCGGAGAATTTTCAAGAAAGTCGTAATAAAAATTCAAAAAAGAAAACCTCGTCAACTGACAGATTTCCAGTGGGTCTGGGGGAGAAGGAGGAAGAACCGGGTAGGGAAAAAAAGAACTATTTATCTCAACGGGCTTGTGTTACGAAAGGATCAGAGATGTGCAGCTGGGGGGGTGAGCAGAGGCCCAGTAGTCATTATGACCAGAGGAGGGAGAAGAACGATGAGGTTGGAGGAAGACATGGGGGGACATCCTTTTCGAGTAGAAGGATGAGGTAGAAGGACAGCGAGGACGAGAGATGCGTCCGGGGTGCTCTCTACACCAGACCAAGACAAGAAGCTCGGGAAGGAAGGAAAAGTTCCAAAAAGAAAAACCGGAAAGAGAGATGAGAACCGCGCCGTCCTCTTCCGGAAGGGAAAGCCTATTCATCTGGAAACGCCGATTCGACGGGAGCTGGATTCAAACGGGAGCAGGAGAGAACCGATGTCGCTAGAGAGGCAAGGTCAGTACCACCGTTCAGCTCGAGATAAAACATTAACCCTGTCCTCTGAAAGGTCCCTTTACTCTCTGAAGATGAGAAAGGGAAGAAAAGGGGGGAAGAAATCAACGTCCCTCCGATGATCAGATCTATGTACTTAGCCAAAGGGAAGGACACCAAAAAAACCGGGGGTAAACTGGAAAGGGTTTACCCGGGATGACAATTGGGGGTTCAAAAACGGACTGATCAGCTTCTTGGGCGTAGAACGTTCCGGGAACTTGAGGGAAAATGCGGTGCCATCTGGAAGGGAAACCTCGAGGGGCTGCGTAGGTGAAAAATCGGCGGAAAGGAAAAGCAGGGCGGAAGACCGGGAGAGGGTGCCCAAAACAAGGCGGGGCCATACTGATAATGGGAGGGGCCGTTTAGAATGAACCGGGAGCTGGCAAAGTAAAAAGTTACGCTTATGACCGGGAGGCTAAGTTTTCTGATACCAAAAGGAGGGGGTGAAAGCTCTCTTACGTATTCCAGGAGACGGTGAATTGTCTCCAAAACAAATATAATCTTACTGTCTGGTAAGACTGGGAGGAAGAGGAGAAGAATAGTACGGAGGAGAGTCGTGAAAAATGGAAGGGGGGCACACAACCAGGATCAGAGGGTACCCGCATGAAGTCGGGGATGGGAAGGACTGCTCTTATCAGCACTCTGGGCCGAACGGATCCTCAGAAAAGAAAAAGGTGCCATAGAGAAAGGGAAGTCAGTTGGAAATTGGAGGGGGGTGTTTTAAGATCCGGCACGACGGGTTGAGGTGCACGAGGAAAATCCATCTTCGTCGACTGACCGAAGTTCCTCCAGCATAAGGACAATGGCCAGGGAAGGATAGGTAGAGGGGAGAAAGAACCGACAATTTAAAAAGGACACAATCTCGCGGGAGGAACATGCAGCGTGGGGAAACAGGCTTATAAACTTTAAAGAGCATCTGACGAGAGGAAAAAAGATTGGACCTAAGGAGGGAAGAGAAGTCTACAACGTTGGAACTATTTTCAAGGGCACCATGAAAGAGAAGGATGCAAGCGTCTACGCTTGAAAAAGGAAAATCGTTCGTCCTGGCAAGGGATAGGGAAAGCGAAAAAAAGGAAGGCCCGCAAAAAGACCGTCAAACTCAAGAGTAGAGATCATTGCCGGAGGGAAACAGCGGGTAGGGTTAGCATTCTGATGTGGTACAGAGGGAATAAACAGAACAATGAAGGAGACTTGGCAAAGAAATTGGGATAAAAGACGATCCGGGCTGGAGGGAGGTAGGTGTGGTGAGGATGTAGACAAAAGGCGGGGCCGACTACACGGTTAAAGGCCAAAGACAAAACAAAAAGTCAACGGATTGGGGGCTTAAGACTGGGCAAACTAACAATAGACTACTTGGGACCTCTGCACGGAGACGATGGGGAGAAAAGCGTCGTGAAGGAAAGGTCTATGACCATCGCGTAGGCAAAAACTAGTGCAAAAGGGGGTCCAGTTATTATTTGTTAGGGAGTCAGGGAGGGAGGGGGTACAGGAGGTTTTGGGGGGACACGTTGGGAGCGGAGGGGCATTTTTCCTGGGCAAAGAAAGGGACAAGTAAAAGAGGGGATCAATGTTCCAGACGCTGACGGGGAAAAAAAGCCGTGTTTTTGTCAAAGAGGGGTAACAGGGTCGGGGGGAAAAGACAGCAGCACGAAGGAGCTCAAAACCTCGGGGCGGAAGGTGCCTAGAGTCCGCAAACAGGTCACTCCTGCCACTGCTCTTAACGGAGAAGACTGGCGGGAGAAGGGAAGGGCGAAGGGGGAGGGCTCGATTTAAATAAGAAACTAAACTAAAGAACGTTCCTCAAAGCCGACAGTCTTCGTATATCATGAACCGGGAGGTTAATAGAGACTAGGGGTCCGTCCATTCACCGGTCCGGTTGGCAATCAATATTAAGGAAGTGAGAGGTAACAAGGAAAATCTTACATTCCTCGGAAAAGTTAGAATCTCTTCAAAAAGAGGGACCTTGTCGATTTAAGAGAAAAGGAGAACTGTCCTAGTTTCAAGAAAAACGTTTACCTCCAGGAAAACTCGACCACCTCGGGAGAGGAAGCAAGGCTAAAGGGGTCACGGCACTAGATCTCGAAGAGAAAACAAAGAGGGGGATGAGATAGGATCGATTTCAGCACCAGTAAGGAAAGATTGACTCTCGAGGGGGGAAGATTTAGGGGAACCGGGGGGAGGGGTAGGAAGTGAGGGGGGGCATCTCTCCATATAAAGTCAAAAGCTTACATACGAAAAACCCGCTTCAGGACAGGGACGGGGTCGAAACTGTGCATTAAATTCAAGAGGCTTACCTGCCAGGGAAATTTCGACAAAGGTCAATATCCCCCAGCCTAGGGGTCAAGATCAAACCTCCTCTTGGAGCGGAGGAACTGGGAGATCGGACGTGACGGTTTCCAAGTATAGAGACATACTAAAACTTCTAAAAATTAGAGACAGGGGAAAAAAAATACTCTAAAAGCATTGGAAGAAATGATCATCAGAGGGAAGAAGTCGGAATCTTCAGATTAGGACTGAGTGAGGCTGGTCCAACAAAAAAGAATGAACAGACATGGGGAAACCATTCTAAAGAACTGCGTGTCAGGTGCCGACTACCAGCGTACGTGGAATTTGTTGGACAAAGGGCCTGACCCGGCACGCGGAAAAAGGGCCATATAAGCCATCTAAAAATCCCGACCAAAGCCGTCCGGAAAAAAACATAAGAAAGGCCTATAAAAGGGAAATAAGAGTTGGGTCCGGCCCCTCTATTAACTCTCATTAGGAAATTCATGAAAAATTCTCAATCTGCGACGACACAGCGCTACAGGCAGGTCAGGGGAGGGAGGTCCAAGGGGGTTACACAACTACCTTGAAAGTGTTCGTGGTGGGTTACTCTGCAGAAGTAAAACGTGCAATTCTTCCGAAAACGATCCCCAAGACAATACAATAATCCGAGACTCGGAAGAGGGGAGTAGTACAATTTATGTAAAGTAGGCTGAAAGAGGAAGAGGGGGGATGAGAAAGGACAAAAATCCTACTAAACATTGTCTCACCTTCTTTTCCTCAGTCCTGGAAAAGCGTCGAAGCAGGCTGCGAAAACCGGTCAAGTCAGAGGGAGGGGAAATAACTGTAGCGCAGGAATGAAAGGGCAACGAAAGAAAGAGTATTGTCTACTAAAGACTTAATAAAGCTGAAGACGAGGTCTGTTGTCAAGAAAAAGGAAAAAGTTGGGGGTGATCTGAGAAAGAGTCCCTTCACTAAGGGGGTGTAGGCAGAGAAGAACTCGAGAGTCCATCGCCTTAGGGGAAGGATCAGTTGGAAAAGGAGAAAGGGGAAGAAGGGGCCGGGAGGGGGGAAAATGGCTTTGAAGGATAAAGCTACGAAGGAACAGGGGCACATGAAGGCGAGCTGGACGCATCTAAGAAAGCCGCTGCTTATTCACTGCACGAAAAAAAGAAAACCTCTTTGATGGATAACGGCTTAAACCAAAGAGGAGAATCAGCAAATCTTCCGGAAGGGAATCGGGGGCGCTGGCTGGGGTTAAGCGAGGAAGATCGTTGGGGAGGCAGCGTCAGGAACAATGGTCTCAACGTAAAAAGCAAACCAGACAAATGAGGGAACCGCTGCCTTTTTATAGAGAATCACTTCAAGGTCGAGCCGAAGACTATTAGGCTTCGTCAGAAACCAAAAGAAGACTACGTACCAGAGGAGGAACTAAAAAAAAGAAAAGGGGCTCAAAGGGACACTAAGCGTAGTGGAACGTTGCGAATCAGAAAAAGAGAGAGTGAACCGGGCGGACCTTTTGGAAGGGAAAGGAAAGTTGAATCCGATGACTACGACGAAAAATGGAAGGAAATGGCTCAAACAGCGGTTAGGATTTCCCATCGCGTGACGCAGCCTGGAGTCTTGAGCACCGCCGAATCGTCAAAGACGAGGGGCCCTCTTATCGACCCGGCACCGTAAAGAAGCTTAGAACGAGGGTCAAGGCCCGAAAGGTTCCTTAGTTGAAAAAATTAAAATCAAAAGAAAACAACCTACATTTGGTACAATTTTCCAGATGACCAACTCACGAAAGGGAGGGTGGTGGGGGATAACAGTTGGCTAGCAGATTACAGAAATTTTCATCAGGGTACGATGGAAAGGACCGGAGGCCTGAAAAACCGAGGGGGAGGCGAAAAAAAGAATATTGACCTCTGGGAGTCCCGTCCTATAAAAAAAAAAGGAGCTGGTTTGGGGGTTTTGTTGGGGGCGGGGGGGATTCAAAAAAAAAAACAACCAAAAAAGAAGGGGTCTTCTGCGTGCCGCGTACCAGGTTGAAGACAGGGACTGGTCTTATCTAAGGCCGCTGCGCTCTGGAAAGGCCATCAATCTCAACGGCCGAATCTTTGGACACGATGACCCTAATTGGACAAACCGGCCAGAAAGGAAGGACGAGGATCGTAGGGTCAGCGAGGGCTTTCTTGGAGGGGGTAGGAATTGGAGACCCTTCTTTCGAGCAGAGGGGAGCATGCGTTTGGACTAGACCACCCCGACGAAATTAAGTATATAAAAAAGGGAGCTCGAAAACGTCATCACGAAGAAGGCGAAGTACATTATTTGGGGATAAGTACCCTGCTGCGCTACTCAAAATTTTAATCAGGGTCGCGAGAGTAGTGAAGAAAATGAAGTTAACCACGCCAGCTTGAACCCAATCGGGAACACATAGGAGAAACTTCCTTGCGACCATAAAGCGACGACATAACTTTCTTCAGACTACAGCGAAAGAAATTCGTCAGAACGGAGCCACACAACCTGGACATCGGGGAGGTAGAGTGGACGGTTTAGAAGTCTGGACGAAAAGAGGACGTAGGTGGGCTTCTACGGAAGCGTACACGTGTGCGTCTGAAAAGGAAAAGATCAACTGGGAGAATCAAAAATTTGTGATCGATCCAGTCACCTAACAATGGAACATTCCAGGCTGACGGAGATTGTGAAAGTCGTCGGAAGGGTATTTGGAGGAAAGGAAGAAAAGACAAAAAAAAAAGGAAGGATAAAAATAGGGATATAATTCCTTTTATACAAAACCCTCCCCAAACCAGGAAAAAAGGGGAAGTAGTCCACCCGACCGTTCGGGGGGGGCCTATTGCATTGGAACTCATTTTTTCTGGGACGCCCAAAAGGACTTTAATCCAAGGAGAACTCACACTTGGAGCTTAGAGAGGTAAACAGAGGGAGAGGGTTAAGTAAGAAAGAACGTAAAATTCACCAAGAAGAACAAGAAGAGGACAATGTGCTTTTTTATCCTGGAACTGAACGAAATCGTTGGGGGGACGATGTAGCGCAGCCCGGAGGATTGTATGATAAGAGTAACGAGTGGCCAAGTGGGTGAAATCTGGGGAAGGCTTACTGGCTGAAAAGAAGAAGAGATGTACTGCACTGATGAGGTTTGGCATGTCTCTACATTAAAAACCAAGAATTGTAGATGCCTAGGAGGAGGTGGTCAGCTACCGCAGGCCTATTAAGGATGAAAGTAGGAGGTGCGGCTCAAAAACAGCCGGAAAGGAAAGAAAGCTCAGGAAGTTATCCTTACGAGCATCGACAAAAACTGTGGACTCGCTAGCCGCGGTCGAATAGGGCCAGCATTTGGAACAAAATATTTCAGATCTGGGGGGAAAAAAAGGGAAGGGCCCCGGGAGAAAGGAAAATGCCAAAGTAGAGGAAACAAGGAGGCAGGCTGAAATCCTCGTACTGACCACAAGCGGTCCCAATCGTGAATAAAAAAAGACGCGAACAGGGAAAGGCGAGGGAGTTCCCTTGAAGAACGCGGCGATCTGGCAAAGGTCACCGCCCGAGGGACAGGAGAACAAAGTAAAAACTACCACGACTGACGAAAAGAGATTTACTAGGAGGGCCGCCACCAAGAGCAAGATTTCTGAAATTCGGGGAACCGGCCAGGTAACAGGGGGGGTCGATATGGCTTAATGGGGTCATATAAACTCCTGAAGGGGTCGGGAGGGGACGGGAGGGGGCGAGTGGGCCGGGGGTAGAATACTAACGAGGCGGGCGGATTTGAACCGGAGGTCGCTTCTAATACTTCCCTTGGGAAGGGGGGGGGTCGAGGGGAAAAAAACCGCGTTTAGCAAATCCTGCGGGGGGGATCGTCGTAGATATGAGGAACTCTTAGAACCATTCAAAACGGTCGTCGTCAAGAAGGTGAGGGCTTCCTCCCGAAGGGTCGGAATACGTCCAGGCGACGAGGTCCTGTCAGAGGACAAAAATATCAAATTTTCTGAATCCGAGCATGCGCTGAAGAGCTACTGGTCGCGAAAAAAAGGGGAGTATTCGGTCTCGCGCAAAAAGGAGAGCTGGTCCACGAATAAGGCGCGTGGATGGTTACTAAGGAAGGCGTCCGCACGCTGAACTCCACTATCAAATCGGAATCATAGCGTACGATGGGGAAAGATTCATTCAATGAAGAGGAAGGGACTGGGACGGTGTGTTCCGTATGACCAGACCATCGAAGGTTTGCGTGCCTAGGGAGAAAGAAGACGGCGACAAGGATTCAAATGCCTACAATAGAGGGGACAATTCAGGAAGTTAGCCGGCGGGAAAGTAAAAGAGGGGTCTCATGAAGGCCTACAAAAAAAAGGACCCAGAAGGCCGGAAGGACTATGACAAGATCACTTGAAGGATCCGATGGCAGCGGCGCTGGGGACGGAGAAGAGAAGGAAAAAGCGAATCAAGACCGGCTTAAAGAGGGCGAAAGGATCTACCAAAGGGATAAGTATGGGAGGCCCAGAAGAAGATTGACCAAAATACATATACAACAACAGCACAAAATAAAAAACTAATCGGAAAAAAAAAAAAAAAAAAAAATAACATCAAGGATGAGGGAAGTTCCGGGGGTAAGATAACCAGGCCTCCCGCCGCTAAACTTCCCGCACTTCTCTCTCCGAGGTCTAAGGGTTACGGGAAAAAGGGGAGAACGGACCCGCACGGGGGGGTGGCACAGTGTGGAGCCGTCGTCGGGGAAGGTCCGATCACCAATCCTATTAAAGAAGGGAACCAGTTTTGCACCATACTCAAATCTTCAGGAGGGGGGTGTAGGTGCGCTGTTGCGGAAATAGGCTGCAGGGAGGGCCATAAGTCGCACTTTTACAGCTTCTCCGACAAAAAGGGGAAAAGGTACCGTAGAGGGAGCGCATTGCCACAGACCGAACGACAGGTTTTCGCCTCGGGGGAGGGCTCTAGAGAGGGATCAGAAACATGGCCAAGGCGGGCCCGTGAAGGGGAAGCCCTCTCGGGAACAAAACCTGTCCAAAATCAGGGTCCCTAGGATTGATTTACAAGAGGCCGATCGGAGGTTTCGGATGATGAGGACAGTGGGAAGCGGTACCTTTGAAGTTGTAAGGGTGTAAAGCAAAGGGAAAAAAGGAAAGTGGCGTTCAGGGTCACGCCGCTGACTCTGAGAATGGGTTTCAAACTTTGTCTAAGGGGACGGGGAAAAATCAGCGCACGAAGAAAAAAATCAAGAAAGATCTCTTGCCGAAAAAATAAGCATACCCGGGAGAGGGGGAGGAACAAGGATACGGAATTCTAGCGCGGTAGCGGGGGAATTGAGAAGGGTGGAGGAGGGAAGGAGATATGAAGAACTGCCACTAATATACTTTCCACCGCAAAAACCGAAGCGGGGGAGGTGAGCTCGGCACTGGCGGGATCTGCTACTACATTGCATTCCAGTGCCGGGCCGGGGGGGAATCCGCTTGAACGTGCACGAGAACACTTCCAAAAGAAACCAGCAAAGATTTCTTATGCGATGGTCCAGGAAGTGCAAGGTGCTCGGAAGGAGAGAAGAAAGGGCAAGAGTTAAAACAAAAAAAGTAAACCAAGATTCGAAAAAGATCAAAGTAAGAGGCTCAGGGGGGTTTTATGGAAAAGAGGGTCTCTCAAACAACACAAACAACTTATTATTAGAAGAAGAAAGATACCGAGAAAACCATGAGCCGAAGGGGGAAAAAAAGAAGGTTGCCGAGGTCGGGTAAATTGGCTGGACTATACCTGGGGGTGCTATCAAAAAGAAAACGTAAAAACGAGGCTTAAAGGGTACGAATAAGCGGGAACTCGGAGTCCGTTTCCTGTCATAAGTCAAGGAAGGCATCTACTTTCCAGGAAAAGATTCAGACGAAAGCAAAGCGGAAGACTCACCGGGGAAAAGAGCTCACAGCCTAGTCTAGGGCGCAAGGTATCTGGGAATGTTCCAGAGAGGGGAGAAGACGCAAAACAAGGGAGAAAAAAAATCCGAGCACTAAACTACGATCATTTCAGCTATTTCCGGTCTGCGGACGCTGGGAAGAATCGTCGCGGAGGAGTAACTGAGTGGTCGCTTGGGAAACAAACACCAGGGGAAGCCACGGCACCATGCACATACAACTATATTCCTGGACAGAAAAGAAATCGGACAGGGTAAAAGGACTTGTAAAGAAAAAGGAAAAGTCACGCGACAAGTCCCTCAGCATCCTCACCAAAAAGAAATATTTCAAAAGAAAAGACAGATTGACGACGGCCATAGGTGAAGGAAGTAAGGCGATTGGAATAGAAGGGAATTCACAGGCACTGTAAATGTTCGCCACTGAGGAAGAACTTGGGGGGGGGTGAGTTCTATACCTTTTAACAGGATAGATGGAAGGCCGGTAACGCAAAATCGCCGGGAAACGGTTCTTTTTGTCTACAAAAAACAGGTGAAAAATGAAAGGAGGCCAGACCGAGAAAGAGACACAGCGAACAACACCTACCGAAAAAAGAATCCTCGGCCGGGAGAGGGGGACACAGGGTATTCCAAGAGGTGATCTTTAGGGGGGATAGAGGAAAATCCGCCGGCTCAAAAGGTATAAAAGGCTTTTCCTTCAAGGGAATGGTCAAAGACTCTAAGCTGCAAAAAAAGACCGGGCAAGGTCGGCGGGGAAACATTCAGGGCTGATCATATCCACCTCAAAGTCCGCCGCTAAACTGTTGAGAGGAAGCCAGCGCTTGGACGGGGTAAGAGGCTAGGACAGGGGGGCCCTGCCCAGAGAAAGGAAAACAGTTTTCTTAGCGGAAGAATGGGAAAGCCGGTGGTCTGAGGATCAGAGCAATGGTTACAGCTCCGACTGACCAGCGTAGCAGGTAAAGCGGGGGGAGAGGACGGGCGGAGGGGCCAGGTCGGGGGCTGAATTGAATCCGCTACAATAAAACAGAAAGGGCAAGGGGAAAGGCCGCGCTGGAGGAATTCGGTCAGAGAGACTTCTTAGGCCGTAGGAGGAAAGCAAACAAGAAGGGGACCGGAATACGGTTCACAAAAAAAGGGAAAGGAGATGGCGACTTCGTACCGTGCAGAGGTACTCTTCAGCGTATGTTGTCGGGACAAGTAGAATCGTGGTCGGCCAAGCTTTCGGTGACAAAAAGATCCGTCCCAAACCACGCCAAAAACTGCGGACCCGAGAAAGTTGCATCGAGACCTTCCATACTGCACCTGCATCGACTAAAAGAGCTATTCAGGCAGCGCCCGAGATTCTATACAGAAATCTGAGAGGTTTGGAGGGTCAAGAGACCGGGAACGGGGTCGAACCTGAAAAGACCAAAAGTCAACGGTTACTAGGTGGCGCTCAGAACGCATAGAGGCCGGAGCCCGGTTGACTGAGATCAAAGGGTGAATAAGGCACTACAAAAAGAAGGAAAGGGGAGACTGGATCACGAGGGGGGTGCTGGGACACGAAATTTCCGACGCCTGAGATGATTAGGAAGGCCCGAAGGATCCCTCCGGGACGCCGCCCTAGGAAAAGGATACGCACCGGCAAAACATAGTCCCAGGGCGTCAGGAGGTCTACTCCCAATGAAGAGAGAAAGATAAAAAGACATTTCCTCCTTTTCGCGATTACCCGGGGGGGAAATTCATAGGGGAGGGGTGGCGGGAAATACGAACGAAATCGACAGTTTCCAAAAGGCGGGACAATGGGGGGAACGTTGGATTAATGCACAACATAGGGAAAGAGCAAGAGAGGCCAGGCTAAGAAAAACGGGACGGAGGCAGGGCTGAAGTAGGAGGAAAGCAGTAAAGTAATCCCATTACCGGATTATAAGGGACCAGGAAAAAGGGGTGATCAAAAAAATGGAAACTGGCACTAAAAATCAAGCGGACCAACTTTTAAACGAATGAAAAGAGGGTTGGAAAAGTGCATGCCCTATAGGGAAGGAAATAGCGAGACCAGGGAGAAGTATGTAGAATTGCAAAAAATAGAAGATCAGGATCATCCCCGTGGGGCCGAGACGCAACCCGAAAAAACGAGAGAGGAAAGCGAAGCCGTCGTAAGACTAAAAAAAACGGATCAAATCGGAGAAAGGGGTTCTCGTTCAGGGAGGCGAGCCGAAAAGAAAAGAGGAGGCGAAAATCAATTTTCATCATAAGTGGCTAAAGGGCCGAGGGGAATCAACAAAGAGGACATAGCGGAACTAAGGACTACCCATACGAGAACTAATGAGTCGCCAACAAAAGAGAGAACCCCGGTGGAGGAAGAAGGCTCCACCAGCACCTGACAAAGGAGAGGTGTAATGGTCAATATCAAAGAACCGCACAAAAAGGCTCAGGGAACTTACGACAGAATCGCAAAAAAAGTGTAGGAGTTGGACCTGTTTTTTGAAGGAAAAAATCCCGTAGTCCTCCTCTCACCAGGCTCAGATCAAGAAAGACTGTCCAAGCACGGCGGACTGCGGGGCCGGACCGTAGGGAGGGGGAACTTCCCG
>Ga0179593_1348893_pt1 | contig 14142 bp, 13 predicted proteins | sample CZODoug2_1_08_16_FD_185931 | JGI IMG/M metagenome (GOLD analysis project Ga0179593, IMG submission 185931) | Vadose zone soil fungal communities from Angelo Coast Range Reserve, California, USA - CZODoug2_1_08_16fungal (PacBio error correction) | ecosystem: Environmental > Terrestrial > Soil >...
GCTGCCGCGGGGGCGGGAGGGAGCACGTCGGGGATCAATTATATGGTGGGCCGGCACAGCCCATGTCGGCCGTCCAACGGATCATGTTCTTGTGACCCAGGGTTTCGTGGAGCTGACGCGACGGGGGGCATGGACCGCGTGAGAGGGCGCGAAATGCAACTAGACGCAAGAACCTGGCAGATGCACCACATCTTCGCTCGATGCGGGCGGCAAAGAAGGACGGCCACTACGTCCAGACATGGACGTTTGAAAGTCACAGTAGAATCCTCCGGTACAAGGAACTCCGATGGAACGGAAGCCAAAAGTAGCCCTTAGGTGAGCGAGAAAGAATGCCAACGGAAGGCCGTTGAGGGAAAAGTTAAGAAACTGCTTGCTTCAAGGGGACCAAAAAAGCTGAGCACCGCTATAGGTAGGGCCGGATAGTATCTCCTCTGGAGAGAGGAGGCCAATAACGCAAGGCGGCCACCTTTCTCTTTCGTCTTTAGATCGGAGCAACGCAATCCTGTCGATCGCGGGGGGACGAAGTGCGCTCGCGATCTGGGAGGGCCCTGGCTTCGGAGTACCGCCTAAGAGGCCGCAGGCAAAGATCGAGAAATAAGGGGGCGCGTGAGTGGCATAGGGAAGGGTGGCCGTCGCCGGCCTAGTGCCCTGACTATCTCCTACGGACCAGGACGAGGCACGGGGAGCACTTGGGGCATGGGCAATAAAAGGGTTAGAAAACGCAGGGCAACGCTTTGAAGCCGCGTTAGAAAATAACTCGCTCCGTCCGTGTCATGTGGAGGCGGCTACCTTCGCTGCAATCTCGGAAAGACAGGCTGAGATCTAAAGGGGGGGGAGTAGAGTTTCTAATATTTCGCCTTGCTAGGAGACGATACTGAAAAAACTAGGAGCTCGGGAGCTCTCTCTGACTCCGGAAGGACTAAAACATGGAAGACCTCTGGAAAATACTCTCCACTCTGTAGAGGCTCATCCGAGTATGGATGATGGGATACGTGTAAGTCGGTAATCTTTTACCACCCCAAAGGAGAGAGTCTTCTCTGGGGGGGTGTGACAAACTTCAACTGTGGTTGGGGGGGTAGCCAAGCCTCTTGGCTCTATTCATCAGGACTTTTGTTTAGGAAAGGTTGGTCGAAGCTGGTGTAACATAACGTATGTCGGGTACTGACGAAAGAGGGGTTCTCAGCTAAATCAGGAAAGAGCCCGCAGGGCATCTTCATCGCACGGTCAAGGGACCAGAGAATACATAGGCGAACGTTTTCTTAGAAAAGCAGGGGGGCGCAGGTTTTACTTAAATATCCGGACATCCTGGAGGATTAAATCTAGACCGATGAACGATGTAACAAGATGCGGCCGAAAAATCTTGGCAGAACCCCCGTTTTCGCCCCATGTCAACCAAAAAGAAAGCGGGGGGGGGGGGGGGTGTGGGGGTGGGGGGGGGGTGCGGCCGACCAGGAAGGCAGGGCTGCGCTCTGGTCGGGACAATTAGGGAAGGCCTGACCCCGTATGCATGAGGAAAAGGAGCAGATTCTCTTCATCAGACGAAGGGGCATTTCGGAAAAGAAGGCATCCCTTTTTTCGGTGACGACTGGGAAGGCAGTACGCGTTGAAAAGATGGACTGGCGAGACTAAGCTCCGGGGAAGGGCGAGATTGTCGGCAAGGAACAGGAAGGACTTGTCCTACCAAAAGCAGAAAAGGGGAGGGCACTCTTTATCTTAAGGAAAAGGAAGGACGAGTCTGGAAGCAACGAAAAAGGAGGTGTTTCAAATTCCTGGACAGACGGACTATTTCTCGGTGGGGAAAGGGGCGGGATCTGCCTTCAAGAAAGGGGAATTCTGTATCAGAGGCGTCACAAAAAACCGGTGAGGATGTTAATGTCTCGTTACACCGCAGTTCGAGGCATTGAAGACACAGGAGCCCGTACTTTGTAGCATAAGGGCTTAGACCTTCAAAGAGGCGAGACACGCGCAGGTCTTTCAAGAAAAATGAGGAGGCCGGCGAGCATGGAAGTCAAAGGGGTGAATCCTTCGAACCGATGTCGGATTACTTCTAGTGGGTGAAGGGCCAGGAGAGAAAACTACAACTCCGAGGGTGTACTGTAAAAAAAAAAGAAGGAGAAAAACAAGAGAGACGTGCTTTACACCGTTGAAAAGAGGGCGGACGGAGCGAGAAGGTCCGCTCTTGGAGCGGCCGCAGCGAGATAAAACGCAAGAGGACCGGGGGAAAGGAAGTGTATTACTCGGAGCTGAGAAAAGAAAAAAAGATTGGAGGGGGACTGCGAGGGTCGTTGAAGGGGGAAATAAAGCGAGAAAAAAAAGAGGCCTGCGGCTGCCGGCCGGGGCGGTCCGGGGCTGGCTCAAAACGCCAAGGGGGAAGGGCTTAATAAGAAAGGGACGATGGCCGCAAAACGCATAAAAAAACAACGGAAAGGAGAGGCTTTTTGCGTCGAGGAAAGGGAGAGAAACGGGTCTTGAAGAAAAGAGGAGAATAACCTTTCTCAGCGCACGCGCGGTCGACGCGTCATTACGGAGGCGCCGCGGTGTATGATTGGGCAAAAAATCAGGACACATCGACCGGAAGAAAAGGGCAGTAAAGGGGGGAAGGGGGCTCAAGCAGCCTCAGGTATCAGGGGAGATTAACCGAGCATCGTTGGGGCAAAGCCTCGCTTAAGGAGGGAGGGCGGCCTCGCGGATCGCTAGACTCAGAAACGTCAAACCGGCAAAAGCCAACGGAATAAAGCGAGCCCAGGGTTTTCTAACAGAAAGAAGCCACCCCGAAAGAGGAAAATCCCGAGCAGGCAAAACAAAAAAGCCGAAGAAAATCCGAACCTCGCCGGAGACGTAGCGTGGGACAGCGACTTCGCGCATAGCCGAAGAGGACCGGCCAGCAAAAAAAAGGGTGCCATAGCTCAAAAAGAGCAGAAAAAAAAGTCGGCTGGAAGTGATTGGCGGGTACGACGGAACAAGGGGGAGCACGAAATCACTTGCCCGAAGCAGGGAACAGGCCGCAGAATCTTTTACAGCCGAGCTGTACAGGTCACAAAAAGAGGAGGAGTCCATACAGGTGAGAAGAACCCAGGAGGGACACCTGTCTATCCGAGACAGTCACTAAAGGGTCGAAGCGATTCCATCACGGGGACAGCCCTATCCATTGAAAGGAACGCTCCTCGCTTCGGCAAAAAAAACGCCATTTGGGGGAAACTCACGTAGTCCAATACTGCGAAGCATATGGCTATGGGGGGAGGGACACTCGAGGGGGGGACTACCCTTCAGCAGGACATACAACACCAAGACAGATGAAAACTCCTTCTGCAAAGAAAGTAGCATTGGACAAAAAAAATTCTATACAAAAGAGAGGGTTCTGTCGGAGGATCCTCGCCCTAATGTTATATTAGGGCAAGTGCAGCGGGAAAAATAAGACAAGATGACGTAAGGAAAAAAGTCCTATGGGAGGACTCCTGTCGGGAAAAAAGGTGGTTATTGCAGGGCTAAACATGGGGGGGGAGTAAAGGAAGAATCATCAGGAATGACAGCCGCAAAGGCAAAAAAAACGAGGAGCCTCGAACGAGAATTAGGAAGGGGGGAAGAAGCGATGAAGTAAAAGAAGGCTCTGGCTCGGGCGTCAAAGCCAGTCGCTGCGCAGGTCTAAGGATGGGTAAAGGGCAGGAGGACTGAATGAAAGCAAAAAGCGAGAGTTCGGGAAAGAGGGTGTCAGCTTCGCAACACGAAAAATCGAGTTCCGCACAGTACTAGCGAGAAATCTGCGGAAAAACAAAGCGGAAAAGCAAATCCAAGCATTGCGCGTGCAGGCCAAAAAACTAAGGTCTTTCCTGGACGTTGAGCCACAAGGAAGGGGGGGGGAAAGAAAAAAGCGCATCTCGCAAAAAACTTGACGGCTTGCACGTTGGTCAAGAGGCGCGCCGCAGAAAACCGGGAAAAAGAAGAAGAGGCGAACTAGGCAAAAATACTGCGATTTCCTCTAAATGAAAAGGAAAAGGGTCGTTCCTTAAGCGAAGAAAATAAAAAGGCGACTCGCATAAAGCCGAGGGACGAAGTATTGCGCGAAAGAAAAAGCCAAGGCTGCAATCGTCGCCGGAAAACCAAAAGAAAGAATCCCCGGACGAACCGCGACTGGGTACTGTAGCGCTGCGTCGATCTTCACAGGGAGAAGAGCACTCTCGAAAACTCAAAAGCAAACGTGCGCGTTCTATCAGAAAAAAAAAACCCGCGGAGCGATAAAAAAAAACGATTCTTTGGCCACAGGCAAAAATTCAAAAATGCGCGCCGTCAGAAAAAGCGGAAGGAGGAGATCGTTCAAAGGGACTCTTAACAACCAATCGGCGCCGTGCGGAGACAACAGGAAATGAGGTCAAGGAAAAAAGAAAAAGATCGCGTCTGCTGGCTGGAAAACCGGTCGAGGTAACTGGAAAAGTAGAGAATCCGCACGAAAAAAAAAAAAAAAAGCGACTATCTGCAATGCAGCCACGAACGCATCTAAAAGGCTGGGTCGCGCTCGGCGAATTCAGACACTCGACCGGCGTCCTAGGCAATTTTGGGCATCGAGACGGTCAGTCATTCGCGAAGGAAAAAGATCATCTGTGCCGCGCCGCAGGGTCAAAGGGGGGAGCAACTTTTGGTGTTGTTTCTGCAGAAAAAATGGGTAAACGCACTGGGAAGACGTCCGCAACGTCGAGGCGGGGCTGCATGGGGGTTCGGGGGGGGGCAGCAGAAATTTAGGACCTTCCTGCTCCTTCTTCGGTGCGTCAAAAAGAAAAAAGGGAAACCGACCGGGTTCTCTCCGACGACTTGATATAACGAGGCCATGTACGTAAAGATGAAATCTGGAAAAAACATCGCAGAGGAGAGAAAGAGGGGGGGTTGCAGAAGAGAACTGCGTGAAGAAGGGGGCCATGGTCTTGGGGGGCCGCTTCCGGCCGGAATCAACAAAAATCACGCGCAGGGTTTTCCCAACATGAGATCTCAGAACCGAAGGGTGGGAAACGTCCCAACCCCTGAATAGAAAAACGCCGTGGCGAGGCAAGAAAAGGGCAGCCCGATGGAAACTACGCAGAGTTTCGGCAAACGAACGAGGGTGGTTCAACTGGACGTATCGGGATTGCGCTTCGGCGTTGGGAAAGTGAAGAATGGCCGTGGGGAGGGGGCTCGAGGCGAGCCGGTGCGCGTTGCCTGGTTCAGCGCAACGGAAAAGACCAACTTCTCCAAGGCTAAAGCGTTCCGGCGTGGAAAGACCAGGGGAAGGGGGATTCGGGGTGCAGCGCTACTTAACCTCTAAAATAGCGAAGCGATCTTGCAAGAAGCGAAGGTCTCGATGAGGGGAGAGGCCCATGACCAGTAAAACCCTCTCAGAAGGTTGAAAGGGATATTTGTCAGCGTGATAAAGGATGGCCACGGGCGGGACCGAAAAATGCTCCTGTGCTCGGAAGAGCGCCGCACCTGATTGAAAGCTTCCACTCTCTTCTTTCCGGGAAGAAATTGCGCCCTAGCCAGATTGTAGGAAAGCAAAATTTGGGACAACCTTATGAACGCAAATCGCCTCGCAGCAGCTCTAAACACACAACGAGAGGGAGATATAGGAAGGAGGCAGGGAGCGCGCTCGGGGAAAACTCGCCGTAACAGGGCGGCGTCGGCAAGCGCAAAGAAAGGGCGCGAGCACGTCACGCGGGCTAAAGGGACGCTAAAAAAAAGCCAGAAAGAGGCCGGGGCAGCCGCAGGGAGCGTCCATGCAATGAAAATAAAGGGGCAGGTAAGGAAAGTCGCCTCCGACCTCGAAAGCCCGTAAAGGGACAGAGCGAAAGATCGGCATAGGAGGGGGGAAAGCACCTCTCCGGAAGGACGGCTCGGTGCCATCGCGAAAAACAATGGAGTCATGCTGGGGTGGGGGTCGGCCGGCGCATTTCGAATAAAGATGAGCAAAAAGTCTACGACTCGGTGGAGGGGGGCGAAAACAACCTGCTTCTCCCGCCATCTCAAGATACCCCCCCTCTCTCCAGCAAAGGGAAGGGGGACTGGGGTGAAAAACGAGGATCAGGGCCCGCATTCCTGAAGCTCACTAAACCGGCGGGGAGCGTGGATTCTCGAAAAATGAGTGCTTAAAAAGAGAAGAAGAAAAAAATTCGGGATCACATTGAAGGGGGAATGCCAGCCATGTCGGCCGGCAAACGGGGGCCATGTTCTTTGAACCTAAGTATTTGGGTCTTGTCTAAAGCGGCGACTGGGGAGTTGGGCGTCTTCCCTCGTGCCAGCAAAAAAAGAAGGCCAACTATCCTCAGGCGCCCGCAAGAAAGGACACGTTCGCTCGAGGCATCTGGCAAAGAAGGAGACGTACATGGAACATGGTACTGAAGGGGTGGAGGGTCCCTACGAGTATATCACTCAAACTTTAAGGAGGGGACGCCAGGGGAGAAGACTCAAATCATTATTCATGCAAGAGCAAAAAAAGAGCAAAGCAAAGGGGGAAGGAGGGTCGACGAGAAGCCGTTGCGAAAAAAATCGTACGTGCAGCGGGGCGGGTCCTTCAAGCGAACAAGAGAAAAAAATCCTGAAAAGGGTCGAAAAATGCGCAGGGATCGCGCTGCTTGAAAGACGAACTGCACCTTAAGAAGCGCCGGGAGTCTTGCTCGAGACCAGAGGGGGAGAAGCCGCTACATAACCCTGGAAAGGGCAAATGGACGGAGAAAAAACTCGTAGCGCGGCAGGCCGCGCAGATACCGAGGAGCCGGCAAGATCGAAAGAGGGGGAAAAGGGAAACGTAAGAGCTTTCGGACCTTAGGGGCGTGGAAAGTAAGCATTACAGAAAATTCCCCGCCGGCGCCGTATGGGGTCATAACATCGAGGCCAGGGGAACGATCGTCAAAAGGCCGACACGGGGGAGTCGTAAAGCAGGCACAGAATTTTGGGTAAGTCAATCTCTCGCATCGACCGAGGAAAAAAGACTTGCGAAAGGGAGGCAGCCTTCGCTCTCCTTATGGACTCGGGGGCTGTCGAAACGAACAAAAAGCTTCACTATTCGGAAGAGAAGAGTAAGCAACGCTTAGGGAGGGCTGTACTCGACCTGTTTATAAGTGGCGTGCAGCGCCGGGAAATGCAAGGTTTCTTCTCGAAAATAAATCGCGTCGCCGGTCGAGAGTCAATCACGGCAGGGGCAGGGAGGAATTAAGGAAGACACAAGGATACGACCCCTCTTAAATTCCGAGAAAGAAAAAAAGGAAAGTCTCGACGGGGAAAGGTGGTGCTCAGTGGCGGGTCCGACAGGAGGGCCGCTGGACCACGTCCCGCCGGGACCTCAGGGGGAAAGAACGTCTTGGCGCTGTGGGTTTTTTGGAAAGCTGGGGCGAAGGAAACCATCCTCTTGGGTGGCGGAGGAGGAAAACCGTCGCAATGCGTGGTGGGTGGCCCGAAGAACCGTTGTCGACGCAGTGCCTGGAGAGAACGCCTGTCGTAAACTAGAGAAGAAAGGGCTGGGCTTTCGCAGCTCCCGCCAACAAGAAACTCGCCCCTCTCGGGGGGGGGATAGCACCGCACGGTCCCGACCTTCCAGTCAAAAGCCTGAAAAAGGACCAACGGCTTAAAGAAAATCCAAAAATGGCTCCGTTACTTCACCCGCTCGGGACGGCCAAATGTGTCGTCGAGTCGAGGGGAGACCTGCGCCTGCTGGGAAACCAGGAGATGAGGGATGCTACATAGGGTATCCTGTTGGGACGACCTTCACACAAAATCACAGCAAGATCTACAGGGGAAAGCTGGCCGAAAGAAACCCTCCATCTCGGTCATGGAAGTGCAACTTCAAGGCTTCCAAAATGGGAATGGAAAGAATGAAAACCTGGAAAAGAATACGATCTCTCTGAAAACAGCTGCGCTTGGAAAGAGGAAAAGCGCGCCTTTGGAACCGGGATTGAACTCAGTGCGCAAGGGAAGGAATGAAAGTAAGGAAACCGGAGGGGGGACGAAAGCCTACTCTTCTAGGTATCGAAAAAGAAAAGGCGGAGGGGGAAAGTTCCTCAAAAACCAACGCTCGCCACAAAACTATATCTGAAAGACGCTCGACGGGGGGGGGGGAGAAGGGACTCGCTCAATGGGGAAGTAAACTTTTTTAAGGAAAGAAAAAAAAAAAAAAAAAAAAGGAGGGGGTCAACAGAAAAAAACAAAGTAAGCGGGGGCAGCGAATTCTCTATTTGTAGTCGTTGCTCGAAGACGGCCTCGCTCAGGACTCAAGTGACTCGTCGTGCCGACTGCACTACCACACGGTTTCAGCGCAGGTCAGAGAAAGGGTCTGGAGGGACAAGTGGTTTCTCTTGGGAAAAGTCATGGTGATCGAGAAAAGTCTCGCCGATTTGCGCGATGCGATACACGCGGCGACGCTGGGCACCGGTCAGGAAAATGCTATCAGATAGTTCTCGGAACGGAAGAAAGTCGGCGACTGCTCCGTCGAGATGCCTGAAAAGCATGAACCCGCCTTTTGGGTGAAGAGAGGGAACACAACCCAAGACCGTCCGGAGGGGGGGGAGGGGTACTGTGTTTCGCAACCCGGGCTAAAGGTTAGGGAAAGGCGGAACTATTCAGGAATGAAGAAGGATCCGCGGGAATGGAATCGTCCCTCAGCACCGCAGAGTCGAGGAGAAGGGGGCAAAAGGGTACGAAGGCGCAAAATCGAATGGGAAGGGGGGGGACCACAGTACTGCGGGAGGGGGAGGGGGAAAGTCGGGCTATGTTGGCGCAAAGACGGTCAAAGCGCGGCCGTGTTCCGGGAAGAGTGCGGAGAAAGGGGCCGGGGAAAAAGTGGGCGCAAAAAAAACACGGCCAGGATGACAAAGTAGCGGTCTTCCAGACCTCTATCATCGCCGGAAGGGAACACAACAACGTAGGAGGGGAAAGGGGGGCCGGTGCGGGCCATCGTCCCGGATATCGAGGGGGCCCGGCAAACCGGGGGGGGAGGGAGAATAGCCGAGGGTCTCAGCAAGGCCTCTTCTTACAGCGGGGGGACCGATCGCTATTCTTCCACGAAATGGGGACCTTTTCTAAATCGACCCAGGGGGAAAAAACCGGCGTGTCAGTGTGCTCAGAAATCCTCCAGGAGCATCTCGATATGTGCCTCTAGCCGGGAAAGGGCAGCCCGAAAGAAAAGTCCGACTTAGCGGTCGCTGCGTACAGAAAAAACCAAGCTTATCATCGCCTCTCACTTCAGACCGCCCGCACAAAAAGGAGGGAACAGTCGAGCCCTTGGGTTGCGAAAGGAAATAAGCACCCCCAAGATCAACGAAGAACCCTCTAGCAGTTCCAAAAAGGAAGGTAAAAAGTAGAGATGAATCCGCGCAAGAAAGAAAGAAAACGTTTCCGCGACTTCGCCGTATCGGGAAGAGACTTCAGCGGAAATAGGATAGAAAGAGGGATCAAAGAATCCGCGCGAAGTGAACAGTACTCTTCTGGGCGATCAGGAAAAAGCGACTGACTTAGAGGGGAAAACGGCAAGGAAAATTCGCTCTAAAAGGGGCTCTAAAAGAAAAAAACAGGGCGTGTTTACGGAGATACCCTACTCTTCACAGTTGGGAAGGAGAGAGGTCTGCGCGCAACTCCGATACCGAAGAAGGCCGCTTCCTAGTCCGGGAGGACATGGTGGGGGAAACCTCCGTGTACTGAGGGAAAAGAAGAATAACGCGGGTCCGTATGAAGTTAAGGACTCTGCGGACTAGGCGAGGAGAAATCAAGGCTCACGTCTTCCAAACGTACAGATCGCAAAAAGTAGGTCGATTCGGTGGAATCACGTTGGGAGAAGGACTTAAGACGCAATTTCCACGCCGCAGTTCAAACGAACGGGGGGAGGAAAGGGAAGCGTAATTCGGCGAATGACAAAAGCTCCGATGCCGAAGCGTTAACTTTAGCGGGGGGGGGGGACCTTCTGCAATTCATGCGGGATGGGAGGGGAATTACCGAGATGCGCAGTCAAAGTCCATCCGTCAGAACCATCAACGGCGCGTGTGTGGCACATTTGAGAAAAAAAAACTTGTTTCAGGCGAAAAAGAATTGGCCGCAGAGAAGGGGTTCAGCGTCCGCACGGCGCGAATCAAGACTGCAAAAGGAGAGGGGGGGGAATGTCCACTTACAAGCAATCAGGGAGGGTGAGTACCACACCCATTATAAGGTCACCAAGGAGAAGGGAAGATGTGATTGACTGTCGACGGAGGAACTCTACGTTGCTGGAAAGTTTGGTTGATCAGGCAAGCAGATCTCCAAGAATACGAAAACGATACAAGGCCACAATTCGACAAAGGGGGGGGGGGGTCCTTTTCAGAAACAATTGAGATGAAAAATTCCGACGCCAGGAAAAAAAAGGTCTGACGGGACTGGGTGGAGACTGGTAAAAACAACATCGAATCCTTCGAATTGAGTGCACGATGTCAAAGTCGGGGGACCGCCGAACCCAACCACTGAGCCACAGGCACGAGGGCGAAGAAACCTCTCGTAAGGGGGCTGTTAAGAGGATCTTGTTCAGGAATGGGCTTCCTTAAGCGGACCAAGCTCAGTCTCAGCGACGGATATGGTTGCGCGACCGAAAACACCTGCAAAGGCGGCAAGGTGAAAGCTCCGGGATCAAAAGGCATAAAAGGACTAACTACCTGGGAAGAGGGATCGCTTCGAGAGGGAAGAGGGATGCGTGGCGAGAAGACCAACTCAGGGGCTCTCGACGAATGAGGAAGAAATCAGAGCCCCCGCTTGCTAGAGAGCTCTTCTATTTAAAAAGGGGCTGCAAAAAAAAGGACTTTCTGAGAAAAAAATAACCGCTGGTCCGAAAGATCGGAGCTGTTAGGACTCTCCGGGGGGGGGCACCGCCGTTCATAACCGTCCAATAGGCCGTCAAAGGGCTGCGGGCTCCTCTCGATCTTTGCTGAGAATACAGGTAAAAGACTCTCCTCCTCGGCGAAGATCCTGTAATAAGGAATGGCCATCATCACTCGTCGAGTGTAGCACCCTACTATATCTCAGCATCCCTCTAAGTGTTCCTAATGCCAAGGGGAAGTGGGTCATCATCGGAAAATTGGAGCTGGATACTGCTCAGTTGAAGAGGGACGAACATTTCCCCCCGTCAAGCGGGTAGAAGATCTTTTTTTGCATCCTTAAAGAAAGCACGTAAGCGGTCACAACTGAGTCAGTCGACCTCTGCAATGGGCTCAGCTAAAAATCTTACACGGGGATCTGGAGAGCCTCTAGGGTCCGTCAGAAAGGTTCGCTTGTAAGATTCTCCTCCGTCTAAGTCGACGGGGTGGCCGCCCATGTACTAAGGCGAGGTCTTCTTTGAGCCAAAGAAAGAAGGACGCAGCGGGGGCCATAAAACGAACTGCGCGTTCGGAATAGTTGCAATAGGAGGGATGGGAAGCCGCGTCACTGCCGCATCGACAGGCCGCTAACAAGAAAAAATGGGGGAATACTGAGAAAAGATGGGGAAGGTGCCTAATTTAGGGGCGGAAACAAAAGGTGGTTGGCTCCCCGGGAATTCCGGGGGGTAGAACTACAGCAAGGAGGTGGGAACCTCTACCGGTAATAAGCGGCCAGATCAGAGTGTGTTGGGGTACGATTTATCGTGCGAAAAGCGACCGGTAAGTCAGGCTAAGATGGGAAGCAAGTTCCAACTCTAGGGGAGAGAAGATTTTTCTAGGAGAGAAAAAAAACGGCCGCAAGACACAGTCTATGCTCAGCTGGGGGGCTATCAGCGAAAAAAGGGCGATCTGATTTAAAGAAAAAAGACTCTCTCTGCCTCTAGAGCAAGATCGCAGTCAAAGAGTATCTCCTATTCTTAAGGGGGGGAGAAAAGCTGAAAGGGAACATTACCGGCTCCACAGAAGAGTTAGGTGAGCTCGGTCTGGGGAAAAAGTGACAATCTTCTAAAGGAGGCAAGATCTCTAGCGAAAAGAGGCTCAACTCTCGAGTATGAGGTCTCTGAGAGATGCAAGAATCCTCTTTCAACCTTGTACGGAGGTAAAGCCGTGGAAAAACGGTTGAGCAGTCGCCGAAGGAAGCGGTCACACCACCAACAAGGAGAGAATGAGAGATGGACTAGTCGGAGAAAAAATCATTGGAACTTCTCTCTCATAAATAAATGAAAAGTCGGGTATGAGGAAACGCGCAAGAGAAAGAAGATCTGCATCGTGCTCACAGGAGGGCTCCATCTGCAGAGACATCTAGTCCAAACCTTTCTGTGCCGGGAAAGACGGGATATCACGATTGAAATGAAAATTAAAGGGGCGCAGTGTACTGGAGCTTCTCCGACCTACCAGCCAGAGGATGCTTCTTTGCGGCAGGAATAACTTCGGCTCTCTAGGGACGAGTAATCAGCAGATATGTATTAGGCATTCGGACAACGTCGCAAACAGAGGATACTTTGTCGGGAAGGGGGAGCAAGTAGCTAAGATAAAAAGGCAAATACAGTCTCGACGATAGGGGGAAAATTCAGCCAAACCGAAGCCGAGATCAAGGTCACAGACATCGAACTGGTCTTAAACCCACCTGAGGGAACAGATGGGTCCTCCACTACGCTGGCGTTTAGTGGCGAAAAAAAAAAAAAAAAAAAAAAAACAACATCAACCCCCAAACCCCCCAAAAACCAAACACCAGTCGGCTTCGGCGCTGCGAAGAATGGAGACCCGTGCTCGGAAGGAAAGGGTAAGTTCATATTCAGAAGGGAAAAAAAGGATGACTACATGTTCTTGAAACCGTATTGGAGGCGTACATATAAGGGAAGCTAGTCGTCAAAGAAGCTTCTTCATATCCGCAAGCGCGGCCTTTCCCTGGATTTCCAAGAAGAGTCTATGCTCGTAAGAAGGAATAGAAATAATGGCGGACCTTGACGTTTAGCATTTCTTCGAAGAGAGTAATAGATTAAAGGTCGACTAGGGAAAAAGAAGAACAGAAAAGGGATTGAATCAGAAGTGAGTCGCTCAAAATCACAAGTCCGGAAATAAAGTCCTTGAAACTTAAATTGCTCTGTCGTGAATTCAGGAGAGGAATCAATTCAAACAAAACGTGATGACAGAGGGAAAGTCGGACCATATATTACTGAGGTAGATCGCTGAAAGAAGAACTGCCCCCCTTTGATGCGGAGAGCAAGGGGGGTAGAGGATATCTCGTCGGACTCGACCAAACGCAGTGCTTTCTATTTATGAAGTCTCCTGACCGGTCTGTCAAGAAGGCGGGGACAGTAACTCATCTGACGGCAAGAGAAAGCAGACGCCCTGCCTGGGGCGCTTGTCGGACTCTTAGAAAGGTGGCGAAGCCCGTTGCTCCCATGCTAACGAGTGGGATTCCTAAGAAGAAAAAGAGATGAAGACAGGCGAGAGCGGGCTGGAAAGAAAAAATTGTTGTCCTGGGGAAAAAGTCAAGGAAATCGGCATCTAAGGACAGGAAATGAACCTCTTTCTCTCAAGTCAAGAGAGATCACAGATGGGGGGAAAAATTAGTCGGGAGAAAGGCGGAGAAGAAGTCCGGAAAGAAAGGAACAAAACTAGTATGCAGAAAGGGTATATTGTCTCCATTCGAGTCTGGGGACGACTGGAAAGGGGGGGGAGCATAGAAAGCCTATTCTTCTCCGAGAGTCACGAGCAAAGAGGAAGAGTCCTAAGGGAAGACCAGAGGACTGAACCGAAAAATCCAGAGGCACGAGCTAATCGAAGGACTTCTATCAGAGTAGGATGTGGGGTTATAAGGCCTTTAGGCGGCCGTGGGGGAAACAAAAGACAAAATTCAAGGTAGATCGGAGTTCGATGAGTGGTCACATACTTTTTCTCCCGTCCAGGACTTGGGGTGTCAGGAGTCGACGGGGTGGGGTTTGTTGGGGTCGTGTTGTTTGGTTTAAGATCGGTGATACGTTGATGGTTTGGTGGATATATGTGGGTGCGTTTGTGGTCCTCGTATTCAGTGTTTCTCATGCCCTCAAGCCAGGGTAATACGCTGGGGTTTCGGTAGCTATTCCTGGGCTAGAAGGACTTTGCGGTGCCAGAAAGCATCACGATCCGTCCCAGATTCAGGTGGGGTCAATTACCGAAAGCGAACCTCATGGAGGAAAACTCATGAAAGCTACCTTTGAGAGCAGCGAGAATCATGGGGAGACCTCTAAAACTGGAAGAAACGAGTCTGTCT
>Ga0179593_1419874_pt1 | contig 14142 bp, 22 predicted proteins | sample CZODoug2_1_08_16_FD_185931 | JGI IMG/M metagenome (GOLD analysis project Ga0179593, IMG submission 185931) | Vadose zone soil fungal communities from Angelo Coast Range Reserve, California, USA - CZODoug2_1_08_16fungal (PacBio error correction) | ecosystem: Environmental > Terrestrial > Soil >...
GTTTTTGGGGAATTGAGAGATGATGCTGGTGTAAAGGCCAGACCATCCTACTACCGAGCCTGATTTGCGCAAATGTCCGCGTACACACCGCACCGCAAGGGGGCATTGGGAGAAAAAACGCCCTAGCTTCCCACGAGGACAGGAGTCAGGATCAGCGTGACTAACAACAGGGGGTCGATATCCGGAGTCATGACGACGGAGATGACCACACAGCACAGGACCGGAGGGAATGAAAAAGGAAGAGGGCGGCAAAGGCTCCCAATGATTGAATGCATCGCCCACTGTGAAAAGGTCCAAGAATACCTAGGAAGGAAAAAAGAAGAAACGCTCATAACAATGAAGGGAGGAACTGAAATCGCGCGCTGATTAATTCAAATGTTTCCGACGAGTGAATCACACATTGCATGTGTGACAACGAGATTCGGAAGTGGTTGTCAACACAACAATCCTAAGGAAAATCAACGAGAAAGTGGAGATTATGGCGTATTGGAAGACGGCAAATTTTGTGCGTCGTGGAAGGAGAAAAGAGGGAAGGGGACAGACGATAAACCCTCTTTTGAAATAAAGATTAGGTAGAGCGTGTAGGAGTGGCAATGGGGGGAAGGGAGGAGGTTCGGGCGTGGAACCGAAGATCGCTCAGATGGAAAATCGAAATGACCCTAACTTTAGAGGGGGGCAACAAAAAAAAGCCTCTTCATCGAAATTTTCATTTGGAATGCTAAAATTGGGAAGTCTAGCTGAAGAAATCTATTTTCAGCGTGTTGGGAGGGAAGATTAGAGCCCAACTGGCCGTTGCCTTTCCACAAAGGGATAGGTGCATACGGCAAAAAAAACAAGTGCACTTGATGGTACGATGGCGATTTCACAAACAGGGGGGGTTTTGAGAGTTTAAAAGAATAAGGGGAAACCGGACATAGGTCTGGCTCACAACCGGCTTTAAAAATTCTTGAACAAATCAGGAAGAAAAAAATCAAAGGCAAGTGACCGGAATCACAAACCCAATGTATATTCGGGAATCTCAATAGGGTACACGGATCAAATCGACGAAGCTTCGTTGGGTGAAGAACATGTGGCCCAGTCGGCCCACCCGGGGCGTCTCGAAGAAAGGGGGAGAAAAGGGAGAATGAGAGGTCCCCCATACTTTGGAGTGGGGTGGTTTCAAATCTCTGTCCTAAGCATGGGGGAAGCCGCGGCAGTAGTCGGAGGCGAGTGAATTGGATGATGAAACACCGTGTCCTAATCAGGAACACCAACAATGCCGGCAGGGGAAACGTATAAAAGGAGAGTTCACAGCGGTGGGGCTCATCATCGGCGTGAACAGAACTAATTATAAAGTGGGAAAAAGGGAAGGGGGGGGCCGGTTCACCCAACAGAGAAAGGGGGAATGCCAATCAGCAAACGTTTGACTCAAAAGAGCCGGGAAATATGCACGGGGGGATAAGAAAGAGTGGGATTCACGTACCGGGATAGGGTGTGCGGTGGAAACCGGAGGTGGATGGGATGAGAACATTGCTGTAGTGAATTCCACAATGGGGGCGGGTCACCTGGATCAATGGAAGTATACGTCATAAGAACAATTGGAAGGGGGGGTCATTTTGCCGAAGGGTCTTCGTAAGGGATGGATGAACCTGAAAAGGGGGGGAAGGAGGGAATTCCTGTAATCTGCCTGCTCTATTTAAAATAGTGAAAGTTCATTGAAATCAACGGGACGGAAAAGAGTGCGGTACTGAAAAAAAACTTTCAACCCCCTCGTAGCCGCTTAAAGCGGGAGGGAAACCGCTTAAAAATCCGCCGGTGAGGATGGCGGGTGAGGAGTAATTTAGGGTACGTACATAGGAGGAGAAACCGGAGGGAGGAAGAGGGCGTCCAAAACTGATTTTGAAAACGCCAGGGTAAAAGTCCAAAGAGTCGTCAGAATGATCAAAAAGTGGGAGAGGGCAGCTTCAAAAAATTGGGGCAGAGTTAGCTGCAAACTTTTGCTGCCCCAAGTATTCTTTGCTCAGGGGGGGGGAGAGGGAACCGAAGCATCGCGTATTCAACAACAATCAACACGCCGAGTATTTCCGCGAGACTACCCTCAGTCATCTCAAAACTTGAGATAACGTTAATGGGATTACAAGAGTATAAGGAAGAAAGGTGATGTGGCAGTCACAAATCCTCACAAAGTCTTCTCGACGTGGTCTTGATCAAACTTCGGACCAAGATGCTGTTAAAAGAGTATCCCGGTAGAGGGAGGATCTTAACTTCCGTCTCCTGAGAAGATTACGAAAAGGGAGAGAGTGAATACAGATATCTAGGCTGGATAAAGGAACCCTATTACTGGGAATAAAAATACGCAAAACGATCGTCGCCGTAAAGATGAACATGGAAAGAAAGGTGTGTTGCCTTTAATTCAACTCTCTTTGCTAGGAAACCGCTTCGCAAGAGAAATGGAAAACCCCCTGTAAAGGGAAAGGAAGGAAGGATATGTCCCGATGAAACTTGAAAGCGCATCGCGGGAATGAGAAGAAAGAGGATCAGCGTTAACTACTTCTGCTAGTATGTAAGCGGATGGGGAAAAGGGGGAGGGCCTTTTTGAGGAAGCCATTTTAGTTTAAGACGAGTACCTGGGACGATGAGCGGGGTTTATGGGTATAGGGGTGCGCTAACTGAAGAGTATCGTGATCTTCACGACGAATAGTCCATTGCCAAACTTGTTGGCCCAGGACCTACTGAAGCAGAAAAAGAAACAGTTGTTCCATAGTTACAAATTCGGGGCATTACGTGCGTCTAGAAAAAGAAACTGGGGGATAAAGACCCGTCGGGAAAAATTATTCCCCCACGCTACTAGCCGTGGCTTCAAGAAAGGAAGGAAAATAAGAAAGACCTCAAAAAGGAATAAAACGTGCAAAGAAGGGGGAAAATGAGAGATACAAGGGACGGTGTTTTCTACAACGGTTCGGGGATCAAATCTAAAGGTGCCTAGGGGAAGAACTTTATCAGAGCGCGAATCTATCAAGGGTCCCTACGGGCCTTATAAGGATAATGTTATTAACAACAAGGGATTTGCAATTGGGGCGTTAAAAGTAAAAAGAATGTATTTTAGGAAACGGAAAGACCTGCCGATGGAGTGGTCAAAAACGGTCCCCGGGGTGAAGAGGAGAAAGAAAAAAAAAAATGGTTTCTAAAACAAACTGGCCTATAATGGAGTAATCAAAAGCATGAACAAATCTCTCAGGCCATAAATTTAAGAGAAAGAAGAAGAGTGTACTATCATACTTTAAGATCGTAAATAACACGATGTGGTAAGGAAAGAGTTCTGGTTTGCCAACCCCACTGCAAAGAGAGGCAGTGAGCATCTACCGGAGACTCACGGGGGGAAAACTCAGCGAATCCCAGGGGGAGGTGTCTTAGATAAACTAAAGGTTAACAGGAATTAGTAAAACAACATCGACAAGACCGGGGGAGGACAGGGACAGGCCAGTACTTTTGGACCTTGGGAATGTAAGGGAGAGCGAGGCCTCTTAACAGCAAGACACAGTGAGAGAAGATCATGTCTTGTACAAATGATCTCATCTGACTCAAAAAAAAAGGAGGGAAGAAAGAAGGATATCATTTTTTTCAGACATCGATAGTGAGTGGAAGCATCATGTTGCTAAGGGGAAGCGGCGGCGCAGGTCGCAATGAAATGTCAAAAACAAAAGTAAGGGGGTGGCAAAGGTCCAGTGGGAGTTTAACGCCCGCCTTCGTGGGCACAAAAACAGGAGGCAGCTTAAAAACCGGGCTTGATACCGGAACCCGGCTTGCTTTAGGTAGGATCTAAGATCCTGTGAATGGAATGCACGTGGGGGGTACCTAAACGTCAACGTGGAAGAGAAACGTTCAATACTACGCCCTTAACTAATTTTAATCGCATAAGACTAATCTGAGAAATGATTGACTGTTAGTCAATATTCCTTCTCGAAAGAGCATTTGGGGGGTTTCGTCTTTCAAGAATTAGGAAAATAGTGACCTGGGGGGGAGGAACAGTCACGTGATGCCAGCGGGGGGGAGAACACTGGAAGGGGTTCTTCTTCCAAAATGAAAAATAAGAACGGGGGAAGGAACAGAGCCAATTAATTCCCTTGCATGTTTAAGGGGCGTGGATCAGATTGACTGGACAAACATCTATTGGGGGGTAGAGAAAGAAGGAAACTGGAAAACTCGACCGCAAAATGAGACTCCAAAAGGGTTCATCGAGTCCTTTAGGAGTAGGGCCGAAACCCGCTAGGAGGGGCCGAAGTATGAACTAAGGGGGTGATTGAAAATTTACACGTTGGTGGGAGTGAGGTTTAACGGGAAAAGGGGAAAGCAGAACGTCCAGACGTCCCAGGAGATATACCGTTGAGGTGGTGTGATTGTCGGCAAGTTCAACTTTTCACAAGGAGAGTAGAGCGCGACTGACGATGCGTTGGCCTGAGAGGATCAGGAAAGAGATCGCCCCAAGTCCAAGCTGCAGATCGGTCCGACTCTCCTCGCATCGATGGAGGGTAAAAAAGCTTTAAAAGTCAAAGAAAAGGAAGACTCGAGCAAATCTTCCCGACCTAAACAGTTGCCGGATAGCGGGAGGTAGGCTAAATGAACGCGATGATTGGTTTCGCGGTTAAGAGTAGACGTCGCAGGGCAGTTGGGGCGGTGCAGAGAGGGCAAGAAAACATTGGACGGAACCAAGGCCGAGAGGGACGGAAAAGTTCAACAAACAGTAACGTCACCTTAATTATGAGTCGACGGGTTGTCGTATGGGGGTCAACCGGACCATGGACCCTTATGGGAATTGAGAACCGGCGAGAGGCAATCGAGACTGGCTTAACGCAATGGAAGGGAACGGTAAAGAGTCCAGGAGCAAAGAAAAGAACGACCGGCAGAATATCTTTAAGCGCTTGGCGCGGGGAGAGGGCGAGTTCAGTCGGCGTGGGACGGACATTGGTAAAGAAGGAGGCCTTTACCATGAAAAGTGAGGGGAAAAGCAGGTGAGCGTTAGTTTGTCAATCGCGTGCAAACGAATCGAAAGCGTGATGATGGGGGTGGTGAAGTCGGGGTGCAAACAGCAAAATTTGATAAGAGGAAAGGGGTTTTGACGCCTGGGCGCAAAATGGTTGACAGAAGGCAGTCAGAACGAGGCGATCGACAGGAGGAACGGGTCGCCCATCTAGTGTCGGACATGGCGGGAAATTCGTAATCAGTCAGTAAAAAATGGAACAGACGTTTGGAAATAAGGAGTGCACAAGACGAAGCGACGAGAAAGAATCAATCAAGAAAAAATGGGCTGCTTTTGATCAGCAGGGTTCGAGGAGAGGTGCAGGAATTTGACGACACCGGAAAGGAAAGAGGGCGATCAGCGATGCAAAATAACTCTTAAAAGGGAGGATTGACAGGAAGGGACCAGCATGAATCCCGACTTCACCTGAAAATTCAGCAAATCTACGGGGCAAATAGGAAGGAAAAGCAAGCAAAAAAAAGGAGAATGAGCTGAACCGCTTTGTGAAAACTAAAACGAATTGAAAAGCGAGGGGCCAATCCGCCTCAGCGTACAATGCTAAAAGGGTCGGAAAAGGGGATAAAAAAGGTACAGGAATCGGTGGGAAAGGAGCACCGCGTAGAAACTGCCGTGCGGCCCAGGAGCAGTCCCAAAAGTGTGGCTCCCGTACATCTTTAATTGACAGCAATCACTGAGAGGCTGTGAGAAATGAAGCGTGTTCCGTCTTCGGCGCAGCGCGCCTTGATCGCCCGGGTCAGAGCCGGCAGTGAGATAGGGACGAACACGCAAACGGAGGGACCGAGCCAATACGGGGGCCTGAATAAGACTGGAAGGAGCGACTCCAAAAGATCTTGGAAGCTCGGGGAAGAAACAACAAGGCACAGTATGGGGAAAAGAGGAAGGGTCGAGATCGCCTTTCGCCCGTGATCGACTCCGAATGGTTGAAGAGAGGGCAACAGGGTCAAAAAGAGTAGCCGGTTTTGAGGCCACGGTTGGGAGAAAGTAACTCAATCGTGTAAGGATGCCGGAAGGTGACGGCTTTATTGATGATGTGGGCTAAAAAAAACGGGGCCAAAAGCTATGAGTTGTTCAGGCGTTCCCGTCTGGGGAAACATCAGAGAAAACAGAGTGAAGGAGCCGGATAGGACGACAATGGCAACCAGCCACCTAGGTGAAAGCAGAGAAAATACCTTCATGTGGCAAGTTGAGAAGAAAAAATAATGAGACCTATTAAGGAGGCAACGAAAGGAAAACTTATGAACAAAAAAAGTTGAATCAAGAAGAAAAACCTCGGTAAGACCAGTTACCTGAACGGGGGACGGCCTCTAAATTCAGGTAGTGTTCGGAGTGGGGGACCTCGCGAAGGCCGTCGATGCAAAGCAGGGACCGAAAAAAGGAAAGGAAAAGGGCCATATCCTTCGAAAAGGAGGCACATATTCTGAAGGAATACAGGCCTCTGGGGAACTAAACTCTTGGTAAGGCCGGAAAAAAAGAAAAAAAAAAAAAAAAAACACAAAAGACACTCCACGAGCACCAAAAAAGTATGAAAAACGTCGATCATCAATGGATTGTGAGATTTCGAGGGGGGGGGGGGCCAACACAACCACAGAAATGAGTCTTAAAAACGATTGCTGGTGAAATCGAATGTAGCGCTCGGAATCAGATACTTACTCAAAAAGGTTAAGGAAACGCCAACAATGGGACGTTGGGAGCCTGTTTAACCTGCTGACGGAGAAGAGCAAGCTGATGCGTACATAAAGGAATTTTAAAAAGACCACGATTACGCATTCATGAGGGGGTTAAATGGTGGTGGAAAGCGCAGCCGGCAAGAAAACAAAATATGGAAATGTCTGGGGAAGCCTCGACGACCGAACTTGATAGGGTTACTGGAATGTTATAACACGTTTAGCGAATCTCAGGATGATGGGGGAAAGAAAGCGCGAGAACGCAAGGCTTTATGTCTGTAATGGATTTGGGGCATTGGAAAAAGTAAGAAGGAGCAGATCGCAGATCTCGGGGGGAAACCACCACAGAAACAACGATTAAAAGAGAGGAAGTAGGGATTAACTAACACTTCGAGTCTTAAGAGGGAATGGAAAGGGCAAAAAGCAAAGAAGAAAGTCTAAAAAATACTGGATGGAAAAGCAGCTTGGAAAGAGTAAAACCCTCATCTGCCGTCTTCAACTAGATAATGTACCACAAAGCCGAGAGGGTTCAGACGGAAAGAAAGCTCCCAGAAGAAAACGAGTTCGGCTCAAGGGAGGATGATCCCACCATAATTATGTGGATAAGTGATAGGCGAACAAGAGATTTATTCATCAATCTAAAGGGGACTCTGGTAGGCCGCCAAAAAAGGACAAACAGTCCTACATTGTCTCACAAGGACTAAGGGCCAACTTCAGCGCATAGGAAGGAGGAGATTATTGAGGCACGAGCTTCACATTGATTTGGGAAAAAGGGCGAAGCAGAAAAATTCGTATGGTTAAACAACCAGAACGGATCATAGGGGTGAGATCCTTATTGCGGGAGGGGGGGGGGGAGGGGAAAAAGGGTGTGTCGGTGGCTACCAGAGTTTAAAGGGGGGGACAAAGACGCTGGGGGGGACTATCATAGGAGTGCGCCTTTGTTAAGAGGAGAGAATGGCAACGATACGTGGTCGGACTAATGTGGGAGAAAAGAGAAGAGCGCGCGAGGGAACAAGCGAAGCACAAGTGGAAGAAGGTCACGCATCGAGGGAGCGAATTGTGAACATTTTACGGCGCCCTGTTAGGGAAAGCATTGCACGATCGTATTCAAGATAGTGATTTTTTGCGGAAAAAACAATCGGGGCAGCCGTTGAGGAAGGTGACATCAAGGCTATTGCGTAAACGTAAAGCGAGCAATGGGGGGAGGGTGAGAAGGAGACGATGGAACAACAATCATTGTGCTGGTTAGCGATGGTTTATCCGAAAACGCGTCTCAAAAGGGGGGAGATGAAGAAGGGACAAACTACTTCCATATCGAAGGGGGAACAGAAAAGGTGGGTAGAACAACTCATGAAGGTCCCGGAAGGGAATGGAAAAAAAAGAAAGGTATCCTCAATCCGATGGGAAAAGGAGAGAAAATCTGAAGGAGGGAAAACCTTTTGATGGGGGGCAAAGGAAGCGGGAGGAAATCGAAAACGCGGAAATTCTAGGAAAGCAACAATGAGGTGGGGGGTGGGGGGGGCAGGACAAAGAGAGGAAACTAGCTGGGAAGCCGCGGCATTGCAAAGCTTCTCGCAAGATAAAGCACCAAAATGTCAAGGACCGCGCCGGAAAAGGCAGTAACCACGTCTAAGGGAAAGTTACGACGGAAATAGCTGCGAGACCGAGGAAACTAAATCGAAGAGTCTCCAACAGGGTCGCGTGGCAGGGGGGGCAGGGGAAAAATAAAAATCGTAGCGGAAAAACAACCACGTGGAGGACTATCGGGGAAGGCCCCCACGAGGCACGGTTGAAACGTAGGAGTAAATTCCGTCAGTACAAAGGGGGGGGGGCGGGGATCGACCATACAGTAAATACTGAGTAGGGGGAAAGGGTACAGGGGCTAAAAGCCAAATTCAACACTAGAGGGAAACGACAGGAAATTAAAAGAGAAAAAGGGAAAGCTCATGCCAAAGGGCAGGGTGGCGAAATGAGGAATTACGCGAGAGTGGTCGAGGGGGGAAGAGAAAGGGAGGAAATACGAAAAAGAATGCCTGAATGCAGCTTCATACGTAATAGAGTGAGGGGGAAAGCGGAAGAGAATAGTTTAAATTTTCTAATTACAGAAAATATCCCAAAGACAACTCTATGGGACCAGCTTGCATCCAAAGCGGGTGAGTCGTTGGAGGGTAGGAGGAGGATGGTGTGGACTCTTAAACGGAAAAGGAGAACATCGGGGTCCAGAGATAAGAAATGTAAGGGACAAACCACAGAAAGGAGGGGTCGCCCACAAGTGCAATGAAAAAAAATGTCGAAGGCCGCAAATGAGTTTCAAAACTTGAGAAAAGCTGAATCAACTGGGTAGGGTGGCAGTGAAAAAAGTCGTGGGGAAAATCACTCAAAAAGACCGGGGGCCAGATATAAGACCACAGAAACTCGATAAGCACCGTGTATCAAAAGAAGGGGAGGGAAAGTTACAGCGTAGGTAAAGAGGGGGGGTCTGTGTGTATAACTCAAAAGCTGAAGGAGATGAGATCGAGGAGCTCAAAAGCGGTCAACAAGAAAAAAAAGGGCTGGATTTATCTGACGAGTAGAGGACAGAGAAAAAATACGAGGTGGGAGAGGACTCACAGGATCTAGAATATGCAGTCTGTGGAAAGGAATAAACTGAAAATAGAAAGCCGCAAAAGAGGGAACTCCAACCGATTACTAAGAGGTCAGGTAAAGGACGCATGGCGCAAGGGTGGGGTTTTCTTCGGACAGAGGAGTTCTGCTGTTCGTGAAATCGTCGGGGCGAACGATGCACAGGTATAACTGAAATGGAAAAGAAGGTATGTCAAATTGTCAATATAAGCGGAAAAGACATAGAGGTCATGGAGACGAACGCGATGCGGCAAATTTCAGATTGAAATTGGAGGAGCTTTTCCGGTCGTGAAAATACCCGGTGTGGGGGGGAAGGTCCGAAATAACGATATTTATGGTCAAAACAGTGGAGGGTAAAGGGCTATGAGACATCCGGAGGGGGGGAAGGGGGTGGCGAAGACACTTCTCATCCTTCAAAATCGCTCGAGGGTAATTTTCAAAGGACAACGAAGAAAAAAACCAAATAAAGGTGGTTCTCGTAAAGAGAGAAAAGTGGGCGAAATGGTCAGAAAGGCAGGAGGGAAATAAACTGTGGGGTAAATTGGGGGAAGCAGGGTCCCCGGGGGAAGGCATAGCGGCAAAGCAGGCGACATTCAAATTAAAGTAAAAAAACAAAGAAGAAAGGAGAGGATAACGGTGGACGGTACAGTACTATGGGGGAGGGAGGGGGTGCAACGGTCGGAGTTATAATAAAAAGGGGTTTTCCAGAGTGAAAATACTTATAAGAGAAGGGTAATCGTCAAAGGGGAAAAAGACGGTCCTGGATGATGTCATGGAACCGGTAGGAAAGGGGGGGGGATGTTTCCGTAAAAGAAAGTGTCAGTGAAAGTTCCAATGGTGAAGGGGAAAAAAAGAGTCCCAAAACCGCAGGCAGCAGGAGAAAGAGTTTTCGAAAACAACCGTCCTGAGGAATCAATTCGAAGTGGAACATTAAACAAATAAAATGCAGAGCGGAGCCATCCATGAGAAACGCCGAGTCCGGTAGGGTCGCGTGAACATAAGGAGAAACACGATGTTACGGGTTCTTTTTGGAGACAACCCACAGAGAAACATGCAAAAATGCGTTCTCGGCAAGAACGAAGAGAACTTCCGCGGGGTAAGGTCCCATAACAGGCGCATTGAGGAGAGGAAGAGACTTAATTAAAGTCGGGCGAAACTCGACAGAAAAAAAACTGTGAAAAATAAGTTGGGGGGGGGGGGGAACGTGGGGGAAGGGTAATAATTGACGCGCGTGGCGATGAAGGGGAGACAGGGATGCTACACAACGTAAAGCAGAGGTCCGTAAAAGATCTCAAAGACTCTCAACAACAACACCGGAAAGGGAAAAAAGAGGGGGGGGAAAAGAATGGGGGAAAGGAACGAGTGGATCATTACTGGGGGTATTGGAGGACGTGACATCGGCCGCCAGGAGTCTCCCGAACACAAAGATGATGGGACTTTCAAAAGGTCAGGAAAGGATGGGGGCGATGTTTTCAGTAGCAAGAGGAAACAGTAACAGCGTCTTCAAATCGGAGGGGGGAGCTGATTTCGGACAATTAGAGGGGGAGTCTCTGGTAGTAGTGAAAGCGAGCCCTAAGGATTCTTGGTTGGGGAACAAAAGAAGAATGAAACATAGGGGGGGAGAGAGGGAGCAGTTGGAGACGAACGTACACTAGGTTTCTCGCATAGGGGGCCTGACGAGCTAAAGCTTTTGAACGTTCGCCCGAAGGCGAAGCTCCGGTGTTTTCTGAAAAAAAAAGCTACTGAGGAAAAACGGGACAGGGTATGTTGGGCAGTGAAAGGGAACTGGGGAAAGGGAACCTACACTTCAGGGGCTTTCAGGTCAAATTGAAAAAAGATGATGAGCAAACAGGACCCGGGCAGGTAAAACGAAAGAGGATTCCGAATTAGTATGAACGAGGTAGGCGAGCGAAAACTTGGTGTGCTGGAGATAACTCAAAGGGGGGAAGACATCGCCGGGAAAGTTACGCGGAGAGAACGAAAAGGGGTGTGTGGACCTCTGGGGGTTCCGGGTGCGCGGGGTAATTAAAGGAGGGGGATACAGGCGGAGTGCGAACTCCGACAGGAGGGAATGATTCACAAGAAAAAACATTACCCGGGAGAAGCATCACTTCATACAAAATGTCGAAAAAGGAGATAATACAGGTTATGGGGTTAGATCGGGGGGGGACGTCATGGGGGGAAAGGGAAGCTCGCGCCTTACTTAAAAACGGCTAGAAGAGAAAGGGCCAAAGTACCAAAGGAGATCATCGGGCCCCTCCGGTACAGGAGGAGCGGGGACCAATATCTAATTGCTCAAGCAAGGGGACAAGAAAAACGAAAGAGCGAAAGGAAAGAGAAATCTATAATGGCGAAAAAGAAAAAAATGATGTGGTCAGCGGAGGGCAAGAGGGGAAAAGATAATTCAGTGAGGCTTGGGGAATGTTGCATCTTTGGAATAACTAAAAAGGGAGTGGAGAAAGCCGAACGAAGAAAAGGCTGCAAGCAACCCGTCTAACAAGCTTTACCTGAAAAGATGGCTACGAGGAGGCTTGGGGGGGGACATTGAGGAAGTCTGTTGTAAAAGATTGAAGGAAGAACAGAGATGCTGGAAAGCGCGCCCTGTATTAATCGGAAACATCGAGAGGGGGAGGGAAAGTTCCGCTACAGAACGGGGTAGACTATCGTGAAGGGGCTATGTAAAACGTAGAGATTCGAACAGAGGACGAAAAGGGAGGGCGGGGGGACTGGCAAAGCCTACTCGCTGTATCCTAAGTCACGGGGAGGTACATATGGAGGGGGGGGGTGGAGAGAGGACAGCTCGCTGCAACAGGCTGGGGGGCAGCGTATGCTGGAGAACATCACAACAAAAAAAGGAAAAGAAGAAAGAGTTTCAAAGGTAGCGAAACTTGCGTCTAAATTTTAAGATGCTTCGCACGGGATGGCTAGTTCTCGGAAAGGGGGCTACCTATGTGCCTTGGGGGGAAAAAAAGGGGGGGGAAAGAAACTGTCGGAGATCTTTAAAAGTGTCGAGCGTGAAAATAATAAAGAAAGATTCTACTCCGAACGACCATACATCCTTGGAAACTTTGGATGGAGGGGATCCCAGTTAGGTACGGCACGTGGGAAAGGGAGGGGAAAGGAGCTTCATGCAAGGAAGCAGAGAGGAACCGACCTTTCAGGTAATAATTCCGGGCAGGAACCAGCGTCGGAAAAAAGGACCCCGGGAAAAATGTCTATGGTGGAAGAAAAAGCTCAGAGGAATTTCCGCATTACCTGAAAAAAGGGCAAAAAAAGGAGAAGGAAGGAAGGGGAAGTAATATCCGAAGTGACACGCACGGTGACCACGCGCGTATTCTCAAGGCAGAAGGCAAGTAGTCTTTTAATAGATGACACAGACAATTTGTGAAGTAAGGGCTCCACGCGCACCAGGGGGAAGAGGAAAAAAGGACGGCCGGGTTGAAGAGTGACGCAACTGGGGTATTGCAGAAAGTACAGCGAAATTTGAGGGTTAAAACCAAATGCAACTGCCAATTTGGGGGGGAAGTAAAAGGGGAGTCAAGAAGCATTAGCGCAAGGAACTTGGGGAAAAATACGGAAGGGGTGGTGGGGTCTTAGCGGAGGGAGAACCTAGAGAGGAGGAATACGGCGTAATCATTTAACGTATAAGGAGCAGCCGGGGCAATCGAGATCTCACAAGACCGTGGAAAAAACTCAAATTTAAATAACCAAAACATCTTAAAGGAAAAAAGGGGTGGCCAAAGAAAAGGAGAGTCTCGACTTTCGTGATCTCGTCTGAAATGTACCGGAAGGGCTAAATTTGCCAACAGGGGGCGAAAAAAAAAAACAAACGATTCCGAAAGTGGGCAGACCGGGTCAAAATGAATACAAAAAGAGGGGGAAAATTTGTAGGCAGGAAGGGGCCTGAGTGGATCGTTATTATACAAAAAAAATTTTCACCTCGCAGAAATCTGGTGCGGAAAGGGTTAAAACTACAATTGCAGGAGCGGGAATCAACAAGAGGGAAAAAAAAACCGGCTAAGACTACACCCGTCAGGCAGGGACATCATAAGGAAGTATCCTTGGAGAAAAGCGAGGACGAATAAATCAAAAAAGAGACGCTCTGAAAAGAGAGGGGAAATTCCTTCAGAACATTTCAATGAAGGGGAAATTTCGGAGGGACGAGAAAGCGATGAAAGTGTGGGAAGGTCTTTGTTAACGTATAAGAGGAGAAGACTCCATCATGGGAGAATAAGAAAAATCCACTGCAACATGCCTTTCCAGTGCACAAGATAATCAGATTATGAAGAAGACGACAATAACATCGGTAGAGGAAAACCTAGAAGAGGAATAAAAAACGCACCAAATTTGGTGCATTCCGGAACTGAGAAAATACATCACGTGGAGATGAAGATTAAGGGAGGGGGTGTAACAAACAAAAAAACATCGGTCAGCAGGCGGACGATGAGCTGAAAAGAATGAAGCTGCGTAATCCACTACGCCAGGCAGCACGGAATCGCATACATGTGGGAATGTTCTGAGGGGTAAAAAGGGGAAGACTTAGGACAGGAAAGGGATCGAAAAGTGGCAGGCCTCTCCATTCATTGAAAGTTGCCGACAAGCAATCTTCATTCCATCTTTAAAGGTTTCAATTGTGTGGGGACTCGGGGCCGGACGGAAAGGATCCGGGAAGACATGGAAGGTAGTTCGAACGAATCAGGGGAGCCTGCTCTGAGAGTCGCGTTTTGAATCAAGGGGGAAAGAAGTCTGAGGGGAAGGGGGTGACTTAAGGCTTTAACGGTGGAATGGATTGGGGGGGGGAAAGGTAAAGAGCCTTTAAGGAGAGCTAATTTCTGATAC
>Ga0179593_1453015_pt1 | contig 14142 bp, 29 predicted proteins | sample CZODoug2_1_08_16_FD_185931 | JGI IMG/M metagenome (GOLD analysis project Ga0179593, IMG submission 185931) | Vadose zone soil fungal communities from Angelo Coast Range Reserve, California, USA - CZODoug2_1_08_16fungal (PacBio error correction) | ecosystem: Environmental > Terrestrial > Soil >...
GCGCAAAAAAATAAGGACCATAAAGGACCACATGGGAAAAGGTGCAGAAAGAAGAAAAGGGAAAAGGGCCGAAATAGGCGAGATATGCGCCCACGGTCGGGAGGGCAGAAAAATCAAAACAATGGGAATATACCAAGTCGGCGCTTTATGGGGACAGGGAGGTAGCGAGAACTGGCTCAGCAGGAGTGCCAGCGGCAAAATGAATCGCCAACTCAAAACCGCTAAAAAAAAAAAGATCCACTTGAACGCGCAACGGCATAGGGGGTGTTTGTTCACAGCGAAGAAAAGATAGGCGGACGATCGCACTACGGGGGGGAACGAAAAAGAAAAATCTGCAAAGAAGGAAATCCGGAGGTGGACCAAAAAAACCGGGACAAAGGAAACAAACCACTAGAAGAGGAGCGCGGAGGGGAAAGGATCTCCAATGAACCAAGGAAAAAGAACGTCTGCCGTGAGGCTTCTGGGAATAATTGCAGAAGGAAAAGACAGGGTTACCAGCAACGCGGGAGCAAGGCTCCATGAGGGGGTAGCCGAATGCAGGGGGAAGAAGGAGAAGTACGGTAAGGAAACGTGGGCCTCGAAGAGAGGTTGAGCAGGCGTGGGAGGAAAAAAATCAGCCAATCGGGCGATTTTGGCATCAAAGAAAGTATTAGAGAACTAGCCGGCAACCACTCAGAAAGGACCCCCGGAGCGCCGGGCCAGGGGGGGTGTGCAGGGGCAAAGCGAAGGTTGTGGGGGCCAGTCGATCGCGCCCGACAATCGCCTCGGAGCGGGGGACAACAAACCCCCCTCAGTTAAAAAGGGTGTGCGCGTTTTAGCCCGGAAGGCCTTGAGCTAATAAGACTCCGGGGGAAAGGGGGGAAAAAAAAAGGCCGAACTGACATTGGACAAAAACGACATAGGGAATAAGGGGGAAAAACGAAAAGGCGGATTTTCAAGAGGGGCCAGTCCCTTCAGGGTTTTCTGGGGGGTGCAATTGGTCAACTGGGAAAAGGTTTTCCCCCCAAAAAAGAGGAAAGAAGGGGGGTGGGGACCTGAAATTGAACCGGATCCAAAGGAATGTGAGACGCGATCTGCAACGTAAAGGAACGAGAAAGGAAGGTATTCAGGAAACACAAGTTGATGAGGTGTCATTGGGTTGAAACCCCCAGGCCCACGCAACTTCACGCCGAAAAACAACGCGAGAAACGACAGGCAATGCGAATCCCGCGCCCGGCTTGAGCGGAAAGGAATAGGTGGCCCGGACCCTTATTGAAAAGTACCATTTCTGCTGAAGAACGACGCGGGGGGAGCAGGGAGGGAATGTCCGACCACGGGTAATAAAGAAGATAAAAAACCAGTGGGGGAGGGGAGGTTGTTTCGACAGTGGAACAACATGGGACCCATTTCTGTGTAATTGAAAAAGAAAGAGAAAAGAAATGTTCAAAAGGGCACGGACGGAAGATGGCCTCACCAAAAAAAGGGAGGTGAAGTCACGGGGCAGAGGCCTTTTTGTGAAAAAAGGGAGGAGGGATTGAGTGTGGAAAAAAAGGGTGGTTATGAAGGGTTACCGGGGCGCCTCTGGACTACAACCATGAATGCGGTACTTTCTTCGCTGGGAAACCATTCACACGATGTTCGAACAGGGGGACAGGAACTGAACGGGAAAGGGAAGGCAAACCTCAATGTGGGTTCCCGCACCTCCAAAACGCAGGGAAAAATGGGGGAGCGGTCAAGACAAAAAAAAGAGAAGGGAGGACGGTGGGAGGGGAGTGGGATGAAAAAACCCAACGCCCCGGCCCCCTTACCAGGGGGTATAACCTGATGAGAAAAGGGGGGGGCATGACCGGGGAATAAACGGCGTTTAGAAACGACTGGGGATGCAGCCGCCGGTAAAAAAAAAAAGGGGAAGGTTCCTAAAAAAAGGGAGAGTACTACAACCACCAATTCAACAGCCAAAGACTGAACGGTGAAGGGACGACGCAGAAGGGGGGAAAAGATTTGTGTCCAAATAGCCGCGATCAAACAATTAGCTGGGGGAGGCAAAGGAACCGGAGGTTTCAAAACTTGGGGCCTCCTGGGGAAAGCAAGAGAGTGACGCCCCAATCAGAAGATGGGGGACGGTAGATAAGTAACGGGGTGCTGAGCACCTTCGGAAAAGCTGTCGGGATGAGGGGAAACGCGCGAAAAGAGCTAAAAAAGGTTGAAATGGGCAAGAAGGGAGGGGAGGTGGGCAAAGAGTTTTGCTGGCGCGAAAAAAAACCGTGTGTTGTGCGAAGGTTTCTGGAGGGGGGGAGGGGAAAGGGGAGACCCACCCCAAAGGAACCTGCAAGCAAAACGCGGCGTTCAACGAGGAGATGGTGCCTTGTGTCCAAGCGGAAAACAAGAAAAACGGGAAGAGGAGGGGAAAAAAACCGGAGGAGAAAGAGGAACGGGGGAAATGGTGTGGTAAGACACAGACTGGCAGTTGAAAGACAGCCATGCAAAAACGCGTGGAGCTTCGCACAGTGCAAGCCCGCCCCAGAAAAGAGGTAAAAAAGGCAGGGTGATCCCAAAAAGAGGAACCAGAGAAGGGGAAAACGGCGCGAGGAAGAACGATGGGAGCAGGGGTTAAAAACAAAACACCTTGCGAAACCAACGAGCACAAACGCCTGGGGGGGGGAAGGGGACACTACAAAGGGACCTTTTGGCGTTCGGTGGAATACTTAGGTGGGGGTGTGAAACAACAAATGAAAAACAACTCGATGCTGGGGGGGAAAAAGGAGATTGCTAGGGACGACGAAAGACCGGGGGGGGAGCGGTGCGGGGGGTACCCACGCCAAGGAGGGCATCTTTAAAAAAACTCAAAAAAAATGAAGGAGGTAAAAGGAAAGGGAAAAAAAAAGAAAGAAATGTTTAGGGGCGTCTACCAACCAAACGCGCCAAATCCTGGCTCGCTCTAAAAAGCGTAACAAGCCGGGGAGGGGAGGGGTCCAACCCTAATGCGCCGAAAGGGTAAGGGGAAGGGGAAACGCCAGAAAGTGGCGGCGGGGGAGGGGCCTCAAGTCAAAAAGGGGCGAAAAGGCTCCATAAATCAAGAAGGCAAGAACGCGCCATTGACAACGGAGACTATGTTTCCCTGCACAATGGGGGGGGGAAGAGAAAAAAAAAAAGACGGATGAGGGCGAAAGCAAGAATCCCGTGCCCAGGTCTGGGCCCCAGATCCGGGACTGGAAATCGACCAACCGATGGGTTCACAAGGCGGGAAGGCATAAAAGGAAGAAAAAAGTGATTGAGGGGGGCGCGGGGATACCAGGCAAGCGCAAGAAGCAGAGCCAATTTGAGGAAGAGGAGCAAAAAAAGCGGAAAGCACCACAAATAAAAAACGCAAAACAACCGGGGACAGACAGCAAAAAAAAGAATAGAAGGAAAAAGAAGAAAAGGAGCATGGAAATGAAAAATCTGTCACGTAAAAAAGGAAAAAAGGCAGAAGAAACATCGAAAAGGAAAAAGAAAGGGGAAAAAAAGCCAGGACGGCAGACCTAGGCGGGTGGGCTACGTTGAAGGAAAAAGGGGGAGGGAAAAAATCGGGTGGGAAAAAGAGAATTTAGTGCCGACGAGTTGGGTCGAAAAAAGGATACCGAGAAACAAGATTTCAAACGGGCTGAAGGGACGGACACGAGAAAAAAAAAAACAAAGGGGGGTTTCGATCACGTATCGGGTGGGGATGAACCGTTAAAAAACACGGTTCACAAGAGGGAAAAAAAAAGGACCGCACCGGAAAGCAAACCGCCATGAAAAAAAAGAACGGTAACAAACTGGGGGTACGGCATGGCGCAGCAAGTGGGGCAACGAGCCCCAGAATATCAACCTATTGGGAAAAAAAGAGAACCTAGTGGTAGGGTAGACCCGGCCGGAAAGGACCATAAAAGGATACCGAGCAGCAGGTGGAAAGCGGTCCGCTCAAAAACATTTCGCGGAAGAAAAAGGGTTCTTACACGTGGACCAAGTCCCAAAGGTCACCTAACTGTAACCGAACGTAGAAAGTGCCGGCGATGCTGGTAAAACCTTCCAATGCCAAAAACGTCACCCCAAAAGAAAAAAATCAACCATGAACGAGACCCCCGGCCTAAACCGGACAAAAAAATGGGGGTGAGCCGAAAAAAAAAAAAGAAAGGGAAATTCAGGCAACCCGAAGCAGAATATCCATGAAATGGGGGGCAGACCGGTCCGAAAACCAGAGCCAAGTCTGTGTTTAGACAGTTTTTTTTTTTTTTGAATAAAAAAAAATTGAATAGGGGGGGCTACGAATGAGAAAAGAAACTCCGGGGGGGGAGGCCCAAAAAGGGCGCATTAATGCTGTTGTAAAGAAAAATGGCCGAAAAAAGGACGCAAAAAAGGGAAATGCTCGGGACGTGTATTCACCGGTTGGAAGAAAGGGAAAATTCGACATGAAAAGTCAAGCAAAGGGGGACCTGGAGACGGAAAAGAGCGAGAGCCCGTGATATCTTGCAGACAATTCCGTGCCGAAAGATCGTCGGGCCTAGGAAAGAACCATCCCTATCAAGGACTGGGGGGAGGGGGAAGTCAGGGGGAAAAGTTCACAAAAAACAGATGAAAAAAAAAAAAAAAACGCGCCCTGAGCGGTTGGACCGGACTCACAAGGAAGAGGAGTAGGCAGTTTGGTAAAAAGGACGTTCCATCAGGGAAAAAACGCGGCAGACAGAAAAAAAGGCAACAAAACGAAAAACAAAAACCGGTGGGAAGACTTTTGCACACACGCCCCAGAATCAAGTGAGATGGGGGGAAAAAAAGGCACACCTCAATAGGGGAAAAACTCGAAGGGATCAAAGAAACACGGAAAAGGAGGACTCACGTTGGATCTGCCGGTAGCAAGCAACGGGGAAAAAAAAAAAACGGGAAAAAAAATCAGAAAAAAAGAAGACCACGGGAATCACCGATCCCAAGAAGGGAAAAAAAAAAAACAGGACCAAGTAGAGTGGGAAATGAAATACTACTTTCACAGGGGAATACACAAGGGAAGGGAATGCCCTTAGACGCATAAACGGGAAAAACCCATGGAAGAAGGGCGACTTTTTCGTGAAGTTGAACCACGTCAATTTTTCCCTTAAAGCAAAACGTCTCCAACAGAAGAAGCAGGAAGGCGATAGACGTTCGCCGAAAAAAACTTAGAAAAGATTGTGTTTGGGTAACTAACAATGGTCGTTTACCAAACCCGTGTCTCTGATGACGGTACCGAGAGAGTCTCAAAGAGACGAAGAGGGAAGCGAGTATGAAGCAAGTAAAAAACAAGTGGAACGAAAAAAAAATAAGAAGGCGACGATCCAGTCGATAAAATGCTCGGCGGTCAAATGAACCGAATTTGAGTTCAAAGAGTGGCTAAGGGAAAAACTCGGAAAGGGCGACGACGACATCGCAACAACTGCGACGCGGCAATAGGGAAAAAAGGGAGGGTCAATCACCATGGACTGGGGCGTAGAAAGTCGGGGGGTCCGTGAAAGGCTCCAATGGAAGGGAAATCATGGGCGGGGGGAACCCATGGCAGAAAAAAAAGCCATCAAACTCAAAAAACGGGGGGGGGGGGGGGGGAGGAGGGAGTAACGATGGCCTTGGCAGCGAACGAAATGTCCACTGCTCCATCGACATTATCCGGGAAAGCATTGCCAGAAAAAACGAGCCCAAGCGTACAGAAAGCAACATTAAAAAAAGATAAAAAACACCAAGAGGTCGGCGAAAAAAGGGGCAAAAGGGCGGTAGAGGGGGAACTTGAATGTCAGAAAGAAAAAGAAAACGTGACTTTCAATCAGCCTCTCAGGAATGAAGCGGGAAAACCCCGGTAACCACAAGGAAAAGAAACTGACGGAAGGAGCCCCTTGAGGGGAGGCGCATAAATTTGGTGGGAAGGCATAGAGAAAAAGCAAAAAGAGGTGAGACGAGACGAGAAAATCATCGGGCCAAGGGGTTTTGGAAAACCGTTCCGAAAAACAAAAAACGCTTCTCAAAGGAGCGGCGGGAACGAGGAGCCTAAGCAAGGAATCAGATTGGAAAAAAAAGGGACGGGAATTCTCAGGGGAAAAAAAAAAAAAATTCATTTGTTTTCCAAAGAAAAAAAGGGGGGGGCGGCGCAGGCCGGGGGGACATGGCGTGGTAACGGAAGGCCGAAACCAAAAAAAACCGGGAATACACCTACCTGATGTGAGGAGGGTGGAAACCTCGAACTGATCAGTTTGCCTCAAGAGAGGCGTGGGGTTGGAAGGGAAAGGTCTCGCGATGGGACGAACAGCCACACATGGCGCCAAGTGGGAAGCCAAAAAAATACAGCAGAGCCAAAATGAGAAACAAGCAACTTGTTGAGGATCGAAGGAAATTGAAAAAAGTTGAATCAGGGGCAACAAATGACGACTGCGAGGAGAAAAATAAAGGAAAACGGAAGAAAACCCGTTAGGACCAACAGGAAGGAAAAAGAAAAGTGGGGAAGGACTGGAAAATTAAGGCTTGGAAAAAAAAAACAAAAGCAAGCATAAGATAGAGCCCCGCTCTGCATCAACGAGGGAAAATCTGATTCGAATAAAACAATGGAAAAATTTACTGAAAGTAAACGAAAAATGAACGGTGTGACCTGGGTTTCCTTTAAAACTCCCACTAGACTATTCGAGGCGAATGACGGTGTGAGCAGGAAAGAAACACCAAATAACAGTCAAAAGAGAAACCGAATGGGAAAGTAGGGGAAACATACCAATGATTAGTTGCAGTTGGGGACAGGGTAGGGGGAAAACGCAACAATTAGTGCAAAAAACGAAAAAAAGGGACGTTTACAATGAAAACAGGACAATACTACGGAACGGCGAAGAAAACGCTGCGGATGGGGAAGAAACGGGGGGGGGGGGGTGACGACATGAGCATTTTATGACCAAGGAAACCGGGCATCAGGAAAAAACACATTTGGAAAGGGATGTTAAACCACGATTCCATACGACGACAGCGCACGTGGGGGAGGGGAGGGGGTTTCGAATTGGTGGGAATACAACAGGGGTGAAAGAAAAGGGGCTCCTCAAAGTCCGGGGTGCAAGAATGAAATTGCTAGAATAAAGGAAGGGACTTAGAAGAACCCCACCCCAAAAAAAAAAGGGTGGGAGGTGGGCGGGGGCCGGGCGAGGAAGGTTTTGAGAGTCGGGAGTGATCGGTGGCCGAAGGGGGGTTTGGGGAGTGGGGTATCGCGGACCGGGTAAGAACAAGAGACATGAGGTGAACTACAGTGTGGACGGCGGTGAGCAAAAGAAAAAAAGGAGCGCCATGAGCCCTGAAACGCCAAAACTGGAACGGTGCCACCAGAGTTCACACCTCAAAACACAAAGACCGCGGGGAATTTGCACCGGAGGAGTAACAGGAAAAACTAAAAGGAAAGAATTGCACCGTGGGGAAAGCGGATCATTGAAGCACACAACACAAAAAACAAAACAGCCTTGGCACAAAAAAACCCGGAAAGGGCCCTGAGACCGGAATCGAGGTTTGGAGGGAAAGGGGGGGGGGAGAACTGGGGAGGTGGACTCAGGTGTCCCAGGGTTAAGGGGGTCGATCCGAACAGAATCAGGAGAAGGGAAGAAAAAACAAGAAAAAAAGGAAACTTCGTCAGGGTCAAGACGGGGGGCAAGACTTCTGGGGTTTTTCATGGGGGAAAAAAGAAAAAAGAAGAAGCAGAAAAGTCCAAAGACAACTGTGCCAATCGAGTCAGGAAAAGAAAGGGTTTGGTAGGACAGCCTTGAAAAAGGGGGCCCACACCGAAAAAGATGGGTAAGGGTGGAAAGGACAGGGGAAAGAAAAAAAATTGGAGGACCAGTGAGGGAGGACGGCCTTCGTGCAAGACCACTGAAGACGTTAAAAAGTCCTCAATCGCAGGTGCCTTTTTCCGCGTATCTGGAAGAAAAAAAAGTGGGGGGGGGGACGAGGGGGGAACAGGGGGAAGGTTCTGGGGGGAAAAGAAAAACAACTTTTGTCGGAGTTCTTTCGCCAAGACTGCGAAAGGGGGGCCTGTAAAAACAGCAAAACGGGGAAAGCGGAAGATCAAGAGGAAGAGGGAGAATCGGACCGCAAGGGTGAGGTGGGTGGGAAGACGACCCGACTTCCACAGTGAAAGGGAGACATGGACGCGGAAAAAAGGACAAGAGAAAAGAAGGGGGAACAGCTAAACTGCGAGGAATAAGTCCTGGACCGGGAAAATCCAAAGATTGAACCAGCAGGCGGGCAAGCCCGGCAAAGGGAGAAGAAAGGGTAGGGGGTAGGGAAAAACCCCCCGTCGTGTTTCTAAGGGCTTTAAAAAAAAATATCGAAAACAAAAAAAGAAAAGGTGGGGGGCGTCCGGAAACCTAAAACCTTCCAGTGTCCGCCTTAGGGGGGGGGAAAAAAAAAAAAGCCAGCCTCCAAATCTATCCGGCAGGTGGACAAAACGAAAGTAGAAGAAGGAGAAGACCCAAAATTAAAAACGCTGCCGCTAACTGGGGGCGTCTACGCCAATAGAAGGGGAATGGCCTCTCGAAGAAAACGACAACAACTGTGGGAGGAATATATGGAGGCAAGAGGTAAAGGAAGGAAATCACACCCAACCGACTCCCAACACGGAGGCTTCTTGAAACTCGCCCGAAAAACGCGATAAGTTAATCGAGGGCGTGGGCAAAACAGAAATGCAAAAAGGGAAATTGGGAAGGAAAGAAATCGTTGGGGCAAGTTCTTGCATGCTGGAGGAGAATCAAATAAAACATGCCGAAACCACGGACTCATCTTCATCACTCGCAAGAAGGGGGAAAGCCTGACGGATGACAGATGCAACAGTGCACACCACTGGAAAGACGAAAAGAGTTGATGGGGCAAGGAGCGAATAAGCGCGTTCCCGTGTCAAAAAAAGATCACGATCCGGGGAGGAACGGGGGAAAAAAAAAAGGGGGACCGACGTTGAGAACATTCATCTGACCTTTTTCAGGGGGGGGGAATTTACAGGGCAGTGGAAAGCGCTGCCGCCAGAAACTAAGAAAAAGATAGGGAATCAAAGAATGAGGGCCGGAGCGAAAAGGCAGCCCAGAAACAGAAGCACAAAAACAGAAGCAAAAATGCGAAGGGACCAAAGAAAAGAGGAGGGCTTGCGCACAGTCAAGGGGTCAGGCGAAAAGAAACCGCCGCAGTTGCTGGAACCACGAAAGAAAAGGAAAAGAGGAGGGATGCAGGTGTTGTCAGAATGCTCTTCCTAACGGAAAACAGATCGGTTCTGAGCTGGGGTTATCATAACCTATTGGGAAAGAAACCAAGAGCCCAACGTCAGGACTTTGAAAAAGAGACAGGGGAGCGGAGATGAGGTTTTACGGGACTCAATAATCGGGGGGGGGAGGGAGACATACAATTCACCCAGCCAATAATCGTCTCGTTAAAAAACACGCCACGAAAAAAAAACCTGAAAAAAAAAAACTCGAAAACTAAACACAGTGTAAAAAGGGGGACCGGTGCAAAGCAATAAAAGGAAAAAGATGTCCACCCGGCAAAAGAATGGAGGGTGTGGGGAAAAAATCCCGCTTATCCTATTACCGTGGAAATCGTGCACAGTCCACAGCGAAGTTCGAGGAAGAAACACCTGGAAAGATGCATGGGAACCGAAACAGAAAAAGACGCGACCGCACAAAAAGCGGTGGACGAAGACCTTCAGAACTTTTCAAAGAAAGCCCAACCGTCGAACCAAACGGGAAAAGAAAAACCAGGAAGAATCAAAAACCGCAAAGACAGAAAGAAAAAAACCAAAACCCACCCCCCAAACACCACCCCTGGGGAATCGGAGCAGCCCGGGGACGAATTCCCATTGGAAAAGAAAAAAATACACAAATTAAGTAGGCATGAAAAAAAGGGTTTCAGAAAAAAAGGGGGGGAGAAACCATCGCCCCGGCTTGTCAGGGGCGTAGTCCTGTGGGGGGCGGGAAAAGACTCATGGAAACCTGGGGTCAAAGGGGACGCCCTGCAAGAAAGCAAGGCGGGGGATTCATGGAAAATTTCCAGAAGAGAGGGGGAGAAAGGGCCTTTCGAAAACCCGTCGCTTGAGGGGAGTAATGGCACAAGGGTCCGAAGTTTTGGGGGTGCAACTTGAAGCCTGGCAACATGCACTGGCAAAAGGGTAACAAAAAATGGGACGCTGGGTCGGGGGGTGATGGGGCCGGTAGTGGGAATCCCTAAAAACCACGGCCAAGAGGGTCGGAGAGGGGAGAAGGGAAAGAAAAAATACCAAAAGACTTTGGGCAGGGGAAAATGCTCCAGGGTATTCAACGGGGGTTTCGACCCCCCAGATGGAGAAAAGCCGCTGTCGGAAAAAAGGAAAGGGGGGCGGGACGGGGAGAGGGTCTAATTAAGGGGGGAAAAAACGGCATCGTAAAAGCACAGGTCAGACCATACAAAAAATAAGGACTTCTAAATAAGGGAAACCCGAAACGTTTGCGTATGGGGGAAAAAACATGGAAGGGGAGGGGCGGGTAACAAACACTATCAACGCGAGAAAAAAGCGGTCAGCAATAAACAAAGGCCGCAAATCACGTTTTGCTCAAAAGTGCGGTAGGAGCTGCGAGGGGGAAGCCATGACTAAGCAAGGAAAAAAAAAGAATCACGAAAAAGGGAAAAAAAAAGCAAGGAATCAGGAAACGTCGAGAAATAGCATGTAAACGCACCAAAAAAACCCTTAGGAATGAAGAAGCCGATAAAAGGACTCGCCTCGGAAAAAAAAGAAAATGGAAGCCAGGCGCGCACTTTGTTGGGAGGGAAGGGGGAAAGGAACCCCTAATCGGGTCATCCCGAAGGTCCAAATCCAAACGCCAAAGAGAGAGGAAAGGGGGGTGATGCAGAAAAAAGAGGGGTGAGCGCAGAAAGGGGGTTCAGGAGGGGTGGGGTCGGAACCATTTATTGCAAACTCTTGGCAATTGCCTGCGTCTCTTCCACTAAAAAAGCATCAAAAAATATTCCGATGCCGGGGGGGACTGGAAAAAGAGGGGGGACTGGAAAGGACCAAGGGACTCGGAAACTCTGGGCCAGCCGGGGGGCGATAAGGAGGAGACGTGGGAAAAAATGATTGACCTCTTGTCTAATAAAAAAAGAACTCGCGAAAGACTCAAAGAAAATATCCACCTTAGGCAAAGGGCAAAGGAAAAAAAGTGTTGGGAGAAGGGAGAACATTAAGGGCCTTCGCAACAAAAACCACTTTGGTCGGGTTCAAGGGCACGGCAAAAAAACCAAGGCTGCGATTGGCGGACAACAAACCAATTAGCGAAAGAAAAAAAGGAGAACAGGGGAGAAGGGAAAAAGGAGAGAGGAAGGTGAAAAAAACCGCCAATAGAAAGGCCGATATTGAAAGACATACCATTGAATCAACGTGCCAACACGAAAGAAACCCCGCGCAAAAAATTCAAACAAGGGGGAAAAAAAGGGAAACAAAACGGGAGGGGCAGGCCCCGACGGGGCAGGTGAATATGGAGGTAGTCTCTGGGCGAGGTGTTGACTGAAAAAAGCCGGGGAAAGGATAAAGGGGGGAAAGGACTGATCAACTGTCCCTAGAAGAGTCTGTAAAGCGAAAAAGGGCATAGTGTTTGAAAGGAACTCGGAAAATCCGAGAAAAAGCATTCGATCCTTGGTAAACAAACTCCTAAAGCAAAGCTCTGCGCACCAAAAAGGGGGGAAAAAAACGCCCGGGACCCGGACAAACAAAAGAAAATAAACAAGGGCGCGACTAACCTATCAAATCCGATAATCCAGGGGGGGGGAGAGACTTCAATACAGTCGAAGAAAAATTGACTATGTCAGTTCACCCAGCATCATCAAAGGGTCTCTGCTTCAGGAAAAGGGTAAGGAAAAGGCCGGGGCAGCCTCCAAGGCAACCGTTTTCCTAAGAACGTATAGTGATTTGTTCAACACTCAAAAAAAGTGAAGACGAAGCGGGACGGTCCGTCCTTTCAGGGGGCGGTCATGCACGAAGGGGAAGAACCACGTCATTCGAACACACTCACAAGATAAGCAACTGATGAGCAAAGGGAAGGGGGGGGGGGGAGAATAGGCTTGGGCAAGGAGCCGTCGGGAAAGTCTTGAACAAGAGACATCTGCTGGCGGGGCACAGAGCCCCATCTCAACGGAAGAAAAGGGAGGGTAGCAACGCCAGGGACGGAAAAGAAACTCAACTTCTCAGGGGGAAAAGACGAGTGTTAAAAACGCGCAAATAGAGAAGACAACAAAGGCGAGGGGAAACGGGACAGCGAGGGGACATCTCTAGAAAGAGTGGGGGACAAGACCAATGGAGCAACGAAAAATGGACGGGGGAAAAGGGGGGGTTTGTTTTTACCTGGAAATAGCCCCACCCGTCTCACTGGGGAGAAGTAAAAATGGTGAACGCGATCCGGGAAAAACTACCCGCACTACGAACAAGGGGGGGAAGGTAGAAGTGAGAAAGGTTCCGGTTTGCAAGGTCCGCAAACCGGCGCAAAAAAACCCGAGACCGACCAGGGGGGCATGCAAAAAATTACCGAAAAGAGTAAGACGAATAAAAGGCGGCGCCTAGACCAGTGACTATCCAAGTACAGCCAAAGGGGAAAAAAAAGGCAAAAAAAGCCGGCAAAACGGTCGGGGGGAAATGAAGGGGAGGGGGAGACCCCAGAAATTTCAGACGCTCAGTAAAACAAAAGCGTCAAGGGGGGAAAAGGGGTTGGGGGACAACTGCACATGATGTGGATAGACAAGAAGAAAGAAGGGGGGTAAGGATTCAGGCGGACGTCAGGGAAGGTCTAAAAGCTCCAAAAAGGGGGAGTTGTAGGGGAAGGGAAATAGGGAGGGACCGGGGAAGGGGCTTTGTCATTCGGAATTAGTGGCAGAAGGGGTTGTTTAAGGGGGGGAAGTCGGGAGCCGGTGACCCTCGCACGTAGGGTACGGGAAGGGGAAGGCGGGGACATGAACAATTGTAATGTCGGGGGGAAACCTGGTAAAAAAAGACCGAAAGCGAGGGTAGTGCCACACGGAGGGTTTCCAATCTCTCGGATCACGGGGAAGGGGTCAAGGAGGGAGGGAAAAACATAAAAAGAAGGGATGCCGGTGGACAACAGAGGGGGAGGACGTATTCGAACTCGGCAAAAGAAAAGCAAAACCAGCTACCAGGGGGGAAAGAAAAAGGGGGGGGGGGGACAGACCAGGTTCTGCTGGGGAGTTGGGGGGGAAAAGACAGATGAACGAGGGGGGGGTTACTGGGGTCCGGCGCAGCCCCAAGAAGAGACGCGAAAGAAAAAAAGAACCATCAAGGTCTTGCTGTTCAGGCGCAAAGGGGACAATCAGGCGTGGTGGGACCGAAAAAAAAAGGCAGGGGAAAAAAGAAGCCTGTCGTTCAAAGACGACAACGGATATTTGTTCTGGGAGGCGGCCAGACAAGAAGGTCTCCCAAAAACCAAAAAAAGCAGAAGACCGTTAAGAAGTGGAAAAAGGGGTAGGATCAACTGCCCAGTAAGAAAAGGATTGGGAAGAGGTCGGGACATTCCAACGAAAAAAGGAGCGCAAGCCGAGAGAAATGCTCTGGGATGGGTGACGGCATAGGGGTGCTTACCTTGGGGGGGGCGGGGTTTGCTGGGTGAAAAAAACTCGGGCTCACAAAAGAAAAAAGGGGTTGGGAAAAGGGGAAAACCAAAAAGAAAGGAGGAATTTGACCGGGAGACAGAGGTCCGTCACCCAAAACGGGACAAAACTGAAGGAGAGGTGACGATGAAGAAAAGTCCCGCCAACTGAAAAAGAAGGTGGAAAAAAAAACAAATTGAACGTGGGGGGGAAAAGATGCCCACGAAAAAAAATGGGGGGAAGCTGGTCGACTGGGGCCCAAACAAAAAAAAGGGCAGAGTCTCAGCAGGTGGAAGGGGGAAAATATGTACCAGATGAACAGCGCGGGCCCGCAAACAGACGATGAGCAGGGCCACCAAGGGGAAAAAGGGTTCGAGGGAAAGAGCGAACATCACACGCCCCTGTTTTTAGCCCACCGGAGTGAAGACCACAGGAAAAGGGTTTACGGGAGAATGGAAAAGGAGAAAAAAATCGTAGCCGATAGGGGAACGGGGCATATAGCGACGTCCAGGCTCTGAGGGGCGGGGGGCTGGGGTAGGAAGACGCCAGCACAGGTCAAAA
>Ga0179593_1470869_pt1 | contig 14142 bp, 14 predicted proteins | sample CZODoug2_1_08_16_FD_185931 | JGI IMG/M metagenome (GOLD analysis project Ga0179593, IMG submission 185931) | Vadose zone soil fungal communities from Angelo Coast Range Reserve, California, USA - CZODoug2_1_08_16fungal (PacBio error correction) | ecosystem: Environmental > Terrestrial > Soil >...
CGCTGATGTACTTATGATAGGGAACACCGAACAAGGAAAACACCAAAAAAAAAGCACCGGGGAATGAAGTCAAGGACGCGTTGATTTGAATGGGGAGGAACGGACCAGTGATTGCGATCGCCGTAAAGGCTACAGAGGGGGGGGTTTCAACAAGGGGGAGACGAAGAAAAATTCAGGAGGTTGCGGCCGGGCTAGGGTATGTGAAATGATGCCCGAGTAACATCGTGCCTTTAATAGAACGGAAGGAGAGGTTCTCCAAGACCGTAGGGAGGAAGGGGCGAAGCGACAGCTCTTAACCAGGACCAGGTTGCGGTATGATTATTAGAGTCTTGTAGCTGTCCGCGGCAAAAAGGCTTCAACCTGAGGTTAAGTGCTGGCGCGGAAGGAGAAAGGGAAACTACTGAGGCCCCGGACACCTGATCGGGCCAGGGGGGGTAAGGTGTGCCCAAGATCCAGAATAAAAGTGAAACCTGAGGCCGGGGGAGAGAAACAGAAACCTGCAAAAGGAAAAGCCGCTCATTCCGGCAACCTTTACAAACAAGTCCGCGCGCAAAAAAAAAGCGGTAGTACAGAGACACATTATCTTGGTAATGCAGGGGGAGCCTCCACTAGAAAGCAGCGTGAGGGACGGGTAACATGCCAAAGGAGGGGAAACAAGGGGTCACCGAGGACCTGTGGAGTGGCGGCGAGAGGAGGCTGGAGGGGAAAAAGGCCCGCTCGTCTGGGGATATATAAGGGTCACGGACCAGGGGGTAGCCGGTCAGATTAGCAGGGGGAGAAAGAGAAAAACGGCCCTAGAGAAAATCTGGATTACAACCTGGAAGTTATCCTCTGGGGGGGGGGCTACAGGCTACAGGGGGGGTCCACAGGGGAGATTAATCTAGAGGGAAACAAGAGTGCGGTACAAAGGATGTTACCATAGAAAAGGCAAGGGAGGCCTAAAAAACTTCACGTAGGGGGAAAATCGAAAAGGCTGGATCACGCCCGAACACCTGCATTCAGTAAATGAGTGCCCACGCGGCATACACTATCCACTAATACAAAAGAAAGAAGTACGATCGGAAGGGGAGGGTGGTTACGGGACAGAGACAGGGTCCGCCCTCAAAAGCGGGGTGAAGTTCAGAAGAAAGCGGAGCGGCAGGCGTCCGGGCTCGAAAAAAGAGCACGAGAGAACAGAACGAGGAAAAACTGGCCAGGAAAGAGGGGGGCACCCTCGGGGGACGGGACGCCCGACCCAGGTAAAAAAAAGAAACCATGCCGGCGTAAGCGAAACACTAGCACCAGGGACCTGGGGGACTTGGTCCTGCGAATGGGGACAGGGAAAGGGCCAAAAAAGAAAAGGGGGGGGACACAGGAAAGGGGGACCTCATGGGGGTCAAGGACGCAGAAGGTGGGGTCCAAAAGGGTCGATCCCCGGCCGAGAAAAAAGAAAAAAAGGGGTGGCTAAAAAATGACTCCGAAATAAGCCGACAGGGGAGGGTCTGTGACGAAAAAAAAAAACCAGAGGAGAGGGCGGAAGACAAGCTGACAGTAAAGTCCTTGATCTTCAACAAGCTATAGAAAACGGTAATATCCTCGGCGGATAAAACGCTCGTGCGAAGAAGCGAGAGTCACACACGGAAAACCGGCTTGCGCTTAAAGCGGTATTGAGAAAAGTCGAAAAGCGACTGTGATGGGGCGAAAAAGAAAAAATACGAGCTCTGAAGCCAAAGAAGGGCGCACAAAAACACGATTAAAAAGGGGAATCAGGAGCGCACTTCAGAGGTCACAGGGGAACTTGAAGGTCGTTGGTAAAAGGAGAAAAAAAAGGGAGTGCGGGAAGTCCAGTGTGCGTCGGGGTACATGCGGGGGGAACCTAGGTCCGGGAAATCACCCGATGTCCAACCAACGTACTTCTAAAATAAATTAGCCCGGCGAAACGGGGGAAAAAAAACCGGCGGGGTCAATTAAAGAAAACATGGCTGACCAATAACGCAGAGGCGAATAGAGACAGGGGGGGAGGAAACTGCACCAAACTGATCTGACTGAAAAGAGTGGCAAACGAAAATCTAGATGCTGGAAGGAGGTGGGGAAAAGGGCTGGGCCCTGGGAAAAGGGCGCAGGATACAAAACGTGAACGGAGGCAAACAAAGGGGGTTGACGAAAAGGGGGGTGCAAATAATACTTGGCCAGGGATCGTTTGTGATAGGGGGGCGAGGCCGGGGGACAGCACACATGACCAAACCCTAAAGAACAGGTGTGGGGGGGTAACGACGAAAAACACGAAAGAGTATGGAGGGGCCAGGCTAAATGGGAACCATGAGGGGGGTCCCGCAAGAGATGCTGTTAAAGGAGGATGTGCAGCAAGATGGGCACCGTGCTCGTGAAGAGGGACACGCCTTGGCAAAGGGACGTCAAATATTGTGACGCCTGGTAGATAAATATCGAGAGACTGAAAATCTTCCAAAATCCGCAAGGGTAGGGATCGTCCTTGACCTCTGTGACGTGAAGAAGATGAAGGGGGGGAACGGTCGGAAAGACCGCGAGAAACGGACGGGTGGCAGGGAGCTCAGGGGGGAAGTCCAGAAAACAAATAAAGGATACTGGAGAGAAAAAGCTGCGTCACGACAGAAAAAAAAGGCAACCGTCGGCAAGGGGGGCAAAGATGGTACCGAGCGGTGGAGGCACTATTAGGGGAAGGCACGAGATGTCAAACAGGCGGCGATTGGGATAAAAGCGAAGCAAACGAGAAGTAAAAGATGAAAGACGAACAAAGGGGGGGGGGGGGAGTCTGAGCCGCTGGCAGAGGGAATTCTGAACCAGGCCCGCACAACCAAACGCAAGGCAAAAAGACTGACGAAATCGAGGGAAAAAGAAAGAAAGACCAATTAGAGCCCAACAGTGGAAATCGGCTCCCCAAAAAAACCACATACCGGGACATGCTGGGGGGGACGGATCAGAGCAGGGGAAAAGAGGGGCTGACAAAGAAAAAAGGAAAAAAATTGAAGAAAGGAGGGGGGGTTGGCACAAAGTCAGAACAGGAGAAGGAAAACGTGTCACGGGCGGCACACAATGTAAAGACATCAGCAACTGGCAAGAGAGCGACACACAAAGGAGAAGCTTGAATTTTGGGAAACTGAGAAACTTACGAAAAAAAAAATTGGGAGAATCGGCTCGCAGTCACTGGACAAAAAGGGGAGGGCGAGAGGAGCAGAAATGTCATGAACAATGAAGGAGCTCTTGGGAACTACTGGGAAAAGTACGAAGCGGGAAAAAGTGGCCAAGGAAAAAAATAACAATAAGGCCTGGGGGGGGCAAGAAACGAACCGGCCCGATAACGCCACGGAACAATGGGTGGACGAGAAAACAAACGCGCGGAGGTGGCTGAAGAGGAAAACGTTGAAACGGACCTCAGCGATTGTATTTCACTAGAAAGCATCTAGGACTTTGAATGGGGGGCGGGGGGCAAGGACCAACTGAAGTTCACTTGATCGGGTAGACACCACAGTCTAGAAAATGTCGGAATAAACAAGGGGAAAAAATTAACAAGAACGTCCGAGAGGGGAGGAGCCCGTTTATATAATGAAACTCATGCTCAAGAAAAAAGGTCAACCCAAACACAGAGCGTTGGGGGTGTAGAAGAGCAAACCGAAAGGATGAGGTAAACAGATAGAATGGGTAAACAAACACGGATGGACAAGTTGTGAAGGGGCGAGAAAAAAACGAGAGGAATGGGCTCCCCGGAGAAAAATGAGTCAGGAACTCTAAAAAAAAGGGGTAGGGTCGTAAAGACACGGTTCCTGCCTTCATTCCGTAAGACCTGTTAAAACTCCACAGAATCCGCAAAAAGAAAGAAGGGGGCGGAAGAAAAAAAATCAAGAGAGGGCAACGGCCCGCTCTCAGGTAATGTCCGAAACAGAAATGGGCAGTCTAGGGCAACAAAAACGGCGCATGGAATCGCTGTGGGAAAAACATAGAGGGGCGGACAGAACGTTCCAGAAAAAATCAAAAGGAAGAAGCGAAATGCAGGCTACGAAGGCCAAGGAAAGGGCGAACAAAAAAGAGGCACGTGTGAAGGGGGGGACGAAATTGCCGGCCCTAGACCAAAAACAAGTTGAAACAGGATTAAAGAGGGCGACAAAGCCTTTTGGGAGGAAGAAAAAGAAACAATAAAGACGAGCTTCACTGCGCTACTAGAAGAGCTTGAGGAAAAAGGGCAAAGCAAGAGGGGGGGGATAAACAATTGCATAAAAAGAAGCGCGTGACAGAGGAAAGTGCAGAACAAAAAGGGACACTAGAGCGGAAAGAAAAGAGGTGAATAAAAGCCAGGTCAGGAGGCTCAGCGAGTCAGGCTGATAAAAATTGTTCGGCGCTGGTTAAGAAAGAGAGAGCGGGGAAAAAACTGGAAGACACAAAGAAGAAACAGACGGGAAATTGGGGGAGTGCCCGAGTGCGCTGAAAGTAAAGGAGAGAACGCCGTAAGGGGGGAGGAGCACTGGAGGGCACGGGGAAGTCAAGGAGAACCCCGGGCTGCATCATCAACATCGCCGGACAGAGAGGGAAAAAACAGGAAGAAAATAAGAAGTGGGGCTGCGAGCCATATGCGAGTTATGTAAAAACTCACCGCAAAAAATCAAAACTTCACGGGGAGAAAACCATCAATCGACCGGATCGAAAGGGGACCAGAGAGGCTCAAACGTTAACGTGCGCAAATTAGACAAGCTGATCTCTGGAGAGACGGAGCAAAAAGGGGGGCGAATTGAACAAGATCGTCCAGTGCCTAAAAAAGAAAAAAAGCGCAATGGGAGAAAAAGGCGGTGGCCAAAGAAAAAAAAGGAAAACGAGGAACTTTTCAAAGCAAGGAGGCGACGCATGAAGCGTCAAAACGAAGAAATCCTCAATGACCATACGATTGCCGGAAATGGCCCCAACCCCCGGGACCACCATCCCAACAACCAGTGGAAGCAAAAAGCGCCACCCACACTGGACGCGCCCAATGGAGCCGGGCACGGCCGACGAAACTGACTGAGCCCATCCGTCATACAAAGATAAACGTGCCAGGTCCGTAGAACAAATAACAGGGGCATAAGTAGATCGATAAGAATCAGGAGACCAAGGGGAACTAAGGAAAAGATCTGTACCGAACCCCCTGAACGCTCCGTCCTGCGCCAGGTTCTAAAAGGAAACTCCGGAAAAAAACCCGAAAGAAACGGGAAATAGGATCAAAGAAAGGCATTTTGCGGAATGCGATGCAGGTGCAGTACAACCTCAGACAGCAAGCGTCTTGCTCAAAACGAATCACAAAAGGGGTCGCGGGAAGAAGGCGGCGGTAAAATGATGGGGTCCAGGGAACAACGGTTTTGACAACACTCAGCGTTGGATGAACCCTCACCAAAAGGAGATCAGAAACGGGAAAGACGAGGCTAAGAAAAGAAGTTCGAGCAAGAACGGGGGGAGGTGGGAACCGGGAAAAGGTATCAATGTTGCCTTAAAAAAAAGAGGTGGTGGGGGGTAGCCATTAGGCATGTTCGATCGGAGACCGGACAAATAAGCGAGGGTAAATGGGCGTCTAAACAATAACCGAAAAAACAAAGCGTGGGGAAGCTGTAGAACACCAAAGGCGGTATCCGAAAACGTAAATGTGAGTCCGCAGCTAAAAAAAGAGTACTTGGAGAACCGGGGTTCCAGGAGGCGCAAACAAATACAAAATAGGGAAGAGACCACGGAACAAAGAAACCAGGGAGGGGAAAGGTTGAAAAAAAGGAACAAGGGGGTCAAACCGAAAAAAACAATCAGGGATCAAAAAGAGGGGCAAGGAGAACAAAATTGCGCAGGAAACCAGGGGAGGAAAGGAAGAGAAGGGAAACCGCACGAGGCACTGGTGTTGGACGCAAACGAGGGAAGATCCGAAGTGAAAAAGGGGGTAAAATCGCAGTAAAGGGGAAATGGACGAGCACCATGACGAGAACAAAAAAATGAGTGTTGACCACGAGCGGCGGAGCAGTATAAATTGACGAAAAACCGTTAAAACCGAAACCATCCACAGTCGCGGCCGGGGGTCAACAAACGCGCTTCGTGAAACTTCTATAAAAAGAGGAGGCGGGCAAGGGGACAGGGAGAAGGCCGACCGTCAGTATAAAACAGCAATGGCCGGCGCGTGATCAAAAAGTCCTCGATGGTGAACACGAGAAAAGCGGAAAAGCTCTGCAGAGTAAAAAAGACGGGCTCGTGGTGCTAAGGAAAGAAAATAGAAAAAAGCCGGGGCTGAGGCAAAAGAAAATGCTCATAGAAGTTCGGAGATTACTCCCTAGCAGCAGATAACCCAGACGGGCATAGCCGCGATGATAACAGAAGGAAGATAGGGCGTAGGGAAAAAAGGCCCGGTCCGGCACAGCCAAGTCTCGAACCGAAAGACCAAAGCCGGTTGACGAAAAAAAATAAAAAAGAATAGGGGAAAACGCGTAGAGCCGAGGGAGAGGGACCCTCACTCTGGGAACCAAACTTCGGGGCAATAGACTTCATCGTAAGATGATCGTGATTGTTCGAGTTCTGCGGCGAGGGGGGGGAGGCGATAGGTGCGAAAGAGGTCACCGGAAGAGGAATGGAAGCGGCAAACTCATTGCACTCTCACGGGGGCAACAAAGAATGGGGGAGTCGAGCTGACGGCACGAAAAAAAGAAGAAAAATGAAATCGCCGCCACACCTAAAAGCTTCGACAGAAAAAACGAGAGATCGAATATAGCGCAGTAAAAAGGGGAAAACGACGGAGGCAGCGACTGACAGTTGAGAACGATCGAACAAGGGGATGGCGTTGAACAGGTGTCCCGAAGACCTGGCTGAAGGACCTGGAGCAGCAAAAATTACTCCAAAGTCAAGGGTCAGGGACAAGGATAAGCGCGAATCAACAACGGTCGATCGAGGGGCCATGTGTTCAGCTTAACTTCGTTAAAAAAGAAACCTTGGAAAATCCTCGTCACGAAAACGTGCAGTAGTGACGCAGGACTGACGTGGGGCAGGGGAAAAGAGAGTGGTAGACTAGCAATACATTCCAGCGGATCCGCCCAACACGAGTCTGAGGGGGAGTCGACGCAATGGAATAAGAATAGCACAACTAACAAAAACCTACGAAGACAAGGCATGATATCGAGGAGAAAAAAGGAAAGGAGTGGGAAAACGTGGAGGAGCGGAGGGTGAAGGGTCGTTTCTCTGTAGACCGTGTTAAACGCCTTAGGGAGAGGCCAGAGAGTTGAAGGACTAGATCTGAGAAACCGGGCCACAAAAGGAAAAAAGGTGGGAGGGCGGGCAAGGGATTTCATCGAAGGCAGGCCTTCGGCCCCAGGGTAAAAAAAAAGAAGGTGGAATATTCCCAGTAACCGAATGTGGAGAATCGCAGGAGAGTGACAGGCCAGAGTGCAAAAACATTCTGATGATCGCTGTATGGCAGCGACCGATCTGGGTAAGTGCGGGGGTAGGTGGTTGAGCATCGGAGGAGAAATGAGCCCAAAAGGCAAACGGTGGTCTCTCTTCTTCTTGGGTCGCATCGAGACAAGCTGCGTGTGGTCCGACGTAATCGGAGACCGAGAAAGACGAGGACAAGCAACAGCAGGATTAAGGACAGGAGAAACAGGGGTCACCGCCCGAAGACAAGAAGGGGGACTGATATCGGGATCCAGGTCAGGGGCATCATAGTCGGAATCGAGATCGTGTCAACCCCGGGGCCATCAATGGTCAGTACCACGGAAGAGTTATGCATGAAGGAGTGAAAATTTGGCGTTAAAGGTCGGAGAGGCAATCGTGCGGTCAATCTTCGGCTGATCGTGGGCCGCACTATTTACGGGGCTCCTCCTAACTGGCGAGGTTGGAAGGAGTCGAGGTAAAAGTCGGGTGACAACACAACGATCTCGCATGAGGTATCAACCACCGAGAAAATCTGCAAGGGGGAGCGGCACCCCAAGAGGCGCCCGGGTGATAAGAACGAGGCAGTCAAAAAGTACTGTAAGCAAAACCGGCAAATCGGCGGGGAAGATCTGTTTTGGGGGAAAAAAAAAAAAAAATTCACGTGTCGTCACTCAACCTGACCACTCACCAAGGGAAACGGGCGGAAATAACCAAATCAATCGTGAACCGAGATGGAAAACAAGGAAGGGGAAAAAACGGGGCGGAGGAGGAAGTTGTTCGCGAATCATGTCTACGAAAGAAAAAAAATCAATTCGAAGAAAACTCGAAAGCGGAAAGGGGCTGCGAAGGTACGCTCCGCATCAGCTCAAACTAGAAAAGCCTGGCCATGAGGAGAGGGGCCCCGCATGAAAAAACCGACGAGAAGGCAGGGGACGGCGTGAGGACGGACCGTGCCGACTAAAGCGGGAAAAAAACTGCCTCCTGCCGTCCTGACAAAAAGAATTTGGGGGACCGGCGCTGCAAGCTCAGGGACGTGGGGGAGGGGAACAGATGACACTTGCTTGACATTATACAATCCCAATCGGAGGGTCTCGTCGTAGAGAACTTCGCGGCGAGGAACAGTGGCAAAGCCGGCGACAAACTCGATCGGAGGACGAAGTCTCGCGAGAAACGACATGCCGACGTCTTGCTGAAAAAAGAAAAGCAGGAGACGTGTATTCGGTAGTACCACATTAAAAAAAGTGTTCCAGGACGGAATAGGGAAGCCGAAGGGCTCAAAAGGGGGGCCCAGAGGCGCGCAAAACGGGAGGGGACCACATCAACATGGGAGAACTGGCAGGGCCCAAAATGTTCGTGGAATGCCCTGCGAAGAACGTCAAACTGGTCGGGGAAAAGGTGGGCAGAGGCCCTGCAAAACTGCCCCTGTGTCCAAAAAAACAGGGGTGCATATAACGTAGGTTTCACAAGTGCCAAACGGGAGTGGGAACGGCGCACACGAACAAGAGGCGCGGGATGGTAACTTAAGGGGCAGAAGCGGGCATCACTGCTTGGGGAAAAACCACAGGTCCGCGGAAGGGCGGCGTGGATGATTTTACCAGAAAAACATTGTTGCACCAATACCAAGGAAAATATATCAACAAAACGAAGATATAATGGGGAAGCGGTATCCTGAGCGTTGTCAAAGAAGAGAAGGCAGTTAATGAAACCTCCTGTAAAGACATGGACAACCTATGTAGAATGAATAGCATGCGCACAGCATGTGGTCCAAACTAATTCACGCCTAGGGAGCAAAAGTCTTCTGAACAGGTGATTGGCAAGTTTCGTAAGCCCAGTAAGAGGAACTTGAATTACCACCGTTATCAGATGCCCCTGTGATGCCCCGAGTCCGTGAGCTTGCAACGAGCACGGAAAGGGACCCCTTTTCTGAACGCAAACTGTCCTCATAGTGAAGTATGGGAAAAAAGGGAATCAGAGGGCAGTAACTAGATAAAAAACGGGGTGAGAGGAACTCGAGAAAAATACCGTCGAGATATAACTAGTGACGTCGATAGCTCGAGGCGAGCAGCACAGAAGCACCGAGCCCGGGAAGGCCGAGACCGACTAGTGGAGAGAACTTCTGGAAAAAATCGCGTCAAGGTTCCGGGTAAACCGAATCAGGCAGCGTGATCGTGTGCCCTAAAATTGCGGCAAAATGGAACGATGAAAAAGCACGTCGCAACAAGAAGCCCTCACACATCAAGTGAGCTTCGTTCGGATTAAGCCGCAAACAGCTAAAGACATAGATAAAGACCAACGCAACCTGGTCATGCACGGAGCGAACAGTGAAGTCGACAAAAAAGAGCGTCCTGGGCCTCCGACTGGAAAGATCAATGGGGGGGATATCAAAGGTTTAAGAACAGGGAGCATGGAAGGCGCGCAACGATGCTCCAGGGCAATGAAGGCCCTCTCTAGCGACCGAAGGCTGTCGAATGCAAAAGCTGTGGGAGGTGGGGGCGGCGTATCGAACCCCCAAGTCAGAAGATCGATAGAGGCAAACAAACTCTGGGTTCGAAAGTAAGGACACAAGTCGCGGCCGCGCTTGGGGGGGTCGGTTGGGCCTAGGACGTCAAAATTGAACACCGAGTCTGCTCTTAAACTGGATAAGGGGACCCGGCAAGCCAGGATCCCCCAGGTGTCAACCCAAAAAGAACGGACCAGAAGGGGGTGAGAAAGAAAGCAAGTGCCCCCGGAAGGGATGTGAAGAACTGCAGCGAGGGCGCGCGTTGACCAGGACTGAACGTGCTGAGAACAAGTCCTTCCTGCGCAGATGCGACAGAGACAGCAAAAAGGACCGACGGCAGGACAAAGCGGCAGGCTACAACAGACAGGAAGAGAACCTAAACAATACTATGAGTCAAGCGGAGTAACGCGGCAGACAGAACGCGCCCAGCGATTGTGTTCTGGGAAATCGAAATCGCGGACACAACACGACGAGAATGAATAGAATGGAGAAAAACAACCTCAGTTCTGTTTCAGGAGAGTCCACACTTACCGGCGTTAGCTGCAACCGGTCTGTCGGACGCAGTTCGGGAAGCCTGACGCGGACTCTGACAAAGCGGGAAATAAACACCTACCGCAGTTTGGCTGGCCTGAGATCAGATCGGCCCGGGGGAGACAGTGTCTGGCAACATGCCAGCTGAAGGGGCATACAACGAAGGTGAAAATTGGGTCCAACACGGGAGGAGATTGCAGTAAAAGATGGAGTCTTTCACGGCCCAGAGCGATCTGGAAGACGGAAGGAAGATGGAATCATTTGGACCAAGAGGGAGGAAAAGAAATTGGATGCGACAATACCGTTGGTCAAGACTTCAAGAATAGGGAAAACGCTGTCACAGAAAAACAGGATCAGCAAAAGAACTTGCTCTAAGGCGGGCGGAAGGGTCGAAGGGAACGTGGACAATGGGGGGAACAGAGGCAATTTAGCCGCCAGTGGGAGGGAATCGTTGCTAAAATGAAAAATGGGAGGTTGGGTGGGGCGAAGAAGATCACGGGAACGGCTGCTCGAATACACTAGGGAGACAGGCCGGGCGAGGCGTTTAAAGGAAAAGCTGGTCTTTCTAAGTGAGAACGCAGAACGTGTTTATGTGTGCAGAAAGGTGTGCGTGGGCAGCAGTAAAGCGAAGCCGAATATGGTATGGGGGGGGTAATAGTAACTCTTCATTCGTCTATGCCCGAGTCCATGGCTATGAAATGAAGCAAGCAGAAAATCGCGTCGACTGGCGACCTGCCTTCGCACTGGGGAGCTAGCTGACAATGCGTAACTATCAAAAAAAAAATGGAGTACCGCTACAAGAACAACCGAGAACCGTGGGCGCTCGCAGTCGAACTGAACTGATGGGCATTTCAAATTCCGAGACTGCGTGCGAAGACGAATTATCAGCGTCGAGATCGGAAAGGGGATCTCCAAATGCAGGAGGGGGCAAAAAGAGAGAAGGAACAAAAGGCGCAAGGTAGCAAAGGCTCTCAAAAGGCGTCTCGAAATTCTACCGCCAGACCGAGCTTGTCAGGGGGCCAACAAGAGTGACGGGCATGAACAAAGAATAAGTCCGACAAAAGTGCCGCATACACGAACAAAACAGCCGAAAATGACGCTTTTAAAAAAAACGGGGGCCAGGGCCGCAGAGGAACTCAGACAAAAAAAGAAGAAACGGCTACGCGCATACGGGGGATTCAACGGACACAGGCTACACTCCACCGCGGCAACCCAAGGAAATCGGGTACGGACAAAAAAGACAAAGACACTCCCAAGCCACTACAGGACGACATTGCTTGAGGTTCATTCACTCAGTGTGGCCAGAAGGCGGCATGAAGTCAGCATGCACCGCAGCCAGAGGGGGCGGTAAAATCCAGAGTGTGTCCAGAGAAGGGTAACTATCGACTTGTTCGCAATGGAAAAGCACCCGGGGAACGGGTGTGGTTACGAACCGTGAACAAAGCGACGGAATTGACATCGGAGAACAACAATATCACACGTTAGACCTGAGGCCAAAATGCCGCAGTGTCCCCATAAAAAGGGGGGACATTGTGCCCTGCCATTTGACCAAAGGTGAGAAGAAAGGTAAAACGAGGCGAGGATGGGGTTGCGCTGGCGTTCCGGGAGGTAAGACTATAAGGACATTAGCATGTCGACCTAATCAACGCAAGACGTGGTAATGGGTAAAGCAGAATAGAGGAGGAGGGAGCGGGGAAGGGCCGGGTCTTAATCAGGTAGGAAAAGGCGGAAAGCTCAGTGTTTCAACCCCACGGGAAAAAAAACATCACGGGTAAGTAATCGAACGCCGGGGAAAGGATTGGGCAATGAAGGGCAAGGGGAGCGTGGGCCTGAAGAAGTCGGGAAAAGTACAGTCAAGCGCAGAACCCAGCAGGAAAAATGCGCGGAGAACGAAATGGACGCAGCGAAACAGACAAGTGCGACAGCGGGGTCGCTCACGGACAAGGAAAACTGCAGGGAAACACCGGCCAAACACGGAGCGACGGGAGCGGAGCAAAGTAGCAAAGCGGAACAAAGAGAGAGTGATGATCCGGTGACACAGGTTAAACGAAACGGGAAGATCAAGGGCGGGATCTCGTCCCGGCGATACAGAACGAAGCACTAATCGCGCTGGGCCGTGGGCGAGCCGCTGGCGGTGGGCGCTAACAGGTTCTGTAGGGGCTGTGGGCGGTCCGACGGAGGCAGAGGGTCCGAATGAAAAATAAGGAAAGTGCATGGACAAAACGAGAAATTAAGGGCGGACGAGGGGGCAGGGTCGAAGAATAGGGTCGCCGAAACTGATCACCGCGCGGATGGCCCAAGGGGCAGATCCCCGTCGATACCTAACGCGAAACTCTTGCGGCGTCAGAAAGAACGCTGAAGGTCTAATCGATAAAGCCGAAGGTGGACTTAAAGCCACTCATCCGCAGCAGGGCAATCAGAAAGCGACGGCGTATGGGAAAAAGAAATCGGGCACTAGCACTAATCCAGGTCAATCGGAAGCGCAGCCTAACTGAAAAGATCTGGACGAGAAAAGAGGCGGGCAGGAGAGGGAGAATGAGCGAAAGAGAAACGATACTGGTCTCATCGAGAATAATTTCCTTGGAGGGAAATTGACGGTGGGGGCACGGAAGAGCGGAGGGTGCGGGTAAGAAGGAGAGAACTGATAACTCGACCCGGCAGAGGGGGGAAGGTTGAGTGTACTTACTCAACTCCATCTAAAACTGGTCCAGAAAGAGGTCGCAGAGAACTGGGCCGCAGCAGATCAATACACCAAACCATAAACGACAGATCGGGACGGGAACTCCCCTTCGTCATCTCCGGAACAACTGGCGCCACGCCTCACGAGAGGCTACGTCTCATAGAATCGTCCGACGCAAGGGGATACGACACCGTGGGTTGGAGCCTGACTACGAACTGCAAAGTCAAATCGAATATCCGGGAAAAGAACGGCGAAAAAGTCCATCGAGTGTCAGTCCAGGGAGAGTTCCGAATTCGTAAATCCCCAACTGCAATGTGCTACGAGAAGGGTCATCGCAGACATCACTACGCTGCAAAAGCAATAAAATCAGGAACTCTCGGCACACTAAGTGTGCGGAATTAAAAAGATTAGAAAAGGGGGTTCTGGGAGGCTCGGTTGCATCAGCCTATGTTCCAGTGCGCTAACATCTGCGGCCGGTACAATATGAGGAAAAGAGAGAGAGAGGAGAAGGTGGAATCGTAGTGGAATAAAAAAAGAGCACCAAGCCTGAAAAGAAAACCCACACGCTACAGCGGACGGGCAAACACACACGAAACACAAGGGGAGGGCATACGAAAGCATGGTGAACGGTCCTGTCCGCTGTACGGGGGACTGACACCGCCGGAGGGGGCAAGAGCGCTGATTGTTGGTTCGGGGATCCGCGCGCGATCCGGTGACGTCCAAACGCGACTGCATATGGACTCTGTCGTGACAGGGAGGGTCTGGACGACGGCAAGCCAGGGAAGGGGAAATAAGAAAAAACGGTGCGACGTTCACAAGAAACTCGTCAAGAAGGGGCGTAGTCAGCGCGGGCGCGACCGGGGAGTGTATCGGTGTATACGACTGGGGAAATCGGCAATATGGCTGTGAGGTGGGTGTAAAGGAGTCACGTATTGAAAGAGCACCTGCTTCCAACAATTTTCCCAGGGGGATGGATTTCGCCCTATGAGGTTTGCATGTGAGACAAGAGCCAGCAGAAGGAACGGCAGCCAGCACAGGGGACAAGTCTTCAGTA
>Ga0179593_1661337_pt1 | contig 14141 bp, 15 predicted proteins | sample CZODoug2_1_08_16_FD_185931 | JGI IMG/M metagenome (GOLD analysis project Ga0179593, IMG submission 185931) | Vadose zone soil fungal communities from Angelo Coast Range Reserve, California, USA - CZODoug2_1_08_16fungal (PacBio error correction) | ecosystem: Environmental > Terrestrial > Soil >...
CAGTCTTGGAGAAAAAGAAGGTGATCTGACCGGAGAGAGGGAGGGGGAGACGGGCCGGTTATACTGCGTTCCTTTCTCAAAAAAAAACTGACATGAAACCAGGACAAACCCGGAGATATGACAGGGAGGAAAGAAGCGTCATTCTTATCTCGGTAAAAAAGAGAAGGGATAGAAAAAAGGGGGTGAGACACAGGAATCCCATTCTGGAAAGGTACTAGATAGAAAGTAAGGAGGTTGAAAAAGGACGTAATCATCTGACGTGGAAAAGATGCGTCTATTGTTTGGACTCTGGGGAAGCCTTATGAAGGGGAGGAATCTTTCCTTGCGTGGGAAAAGGTGATGGATGTCAGGAATTGTAAAAGCCCTGGAAAACCCCAAGAAGAGGAACCATGATCTCGTATATTCCTACAGGAACGGGGGCCCAATAGCAGAAAAGGGGGTCTTCGCTTTTGCGCGGGCAAAACCGGTGGGGGGAGGGTTGAAAAGGAAGGGGGGGATAATTCTGCACAGGCCAAGGGTGGTGCTCTGTGCTTCTTCAGAAAGAAGATGGCTTGCCGAAAGATAGGGGAAAAAAAAAAGAGAAGCACAATCCAGATCAAAAAAACTCCGGGAAAGGCTACCTTCCCTGAAACGCGGAGGGTTCGTTTCGTACCTGAATTTGGGGGCCGAAATGGAAAAAAGAAAGTCAGCCTAACGGTCTGGAAAAAAAAACGGACGCAAAGAGGGGCGGCCTGGAAGATAGGGGGGGGAGGGGGGAGAGGGAAAGGTTTCGATTTAAATCCATTGAAAAGGAATGTAGGGTAGAGAGAAAAAGGAAATGACGGCGCCTCAAAGGCCAGGAGGGCGAGGTAAAAGGGAAATCTTTAGGGGAAAAAAATCTTGCAAGGAAAAGGAGGAGGGAATCAAGCTTTTCCTTCCGCCATCAATGTAATTGGCTGAGAAGCAAGTCAGGCCTAGCGCCCGGGCTGACAAGGGAGTGAAGGAATAAGGATTTGGAAAGAAATCCTCTTTCCATCGGGGGAGGAACTGAAAAAAAAAAAAGAAGTCGTCTGTTTTGCCTATTTCGAGAGTGGGTTAAAGGAGGGAGGACCTTAAATTAGTCGAAAAGGGAGAATCATCATTCGCATCCGGGAGAGGGAAAGACCGACTGGGAAAAACAACGTGTTCTTCCCCGGGGGAAAAACAATAGGGGTGGAGTAGTATCCGAGGAGACGACTATTTTATTAGAGGATGGGGAGGGATCTCCCCATACTCTATCAGACTTCCTGCGAGGAAAGGTTGGATCATCTTATAGAGAAAAAAAAGTGGAAAGGGATAGAGAAATTTCCTGGAGAAAAGAGAATCTCAAAAGGGGGAGGGATTCCGGAAAAAAAGGAAATGCCGGCTTTTTTTAAACAAGAAAACAGGCGGGGTGACTGTGGGGGGTGGGGGCTAGGAGGGGAGAGGCGCCTCTGGAAAAGCGCGGGGGAGAAGGGAGTGAAAGCCATATTAACCGAAAAAGGACGCTTGGTCGGCAGAAGGCCCAAAAACTTAGGGGCAGTCTGTATCTTAAAAAAATTCGCAGGCCGTAAAGAAAGATCTCCGAAGGTTACGACAAAATGAAAGCGCCACACCTCCATCGAAAAAAAAAAAAATATAACTCGGAAGTAAAGGAAAATCCTATATCTTCGAAAGCTCAAGGGTTCGCGCTTAAAAAGGAAAAATTGCCGGGAGGGAGGAGTTGATCTTGAAAGACTATTAATAAGGAGCGTATTCTCGAAGATGGCGGGGAAGGCAAGAGACAGCCTGCCTGCAGGAAAAATGATCTGAAGTTGGGAAAACATGCACGACACAGGAAGCCTCAATTACCATAAGGAATTACTCTTTATAGGGAAAGGCGACTCAAAAAAAAAAAACGTAGGAGGGGAAAGTTTCTTGGACGGTAGAGTCAATTCGTCCATGGAGGGGGCCCTCTCCCCTGGAAAAGTTAGAATGGAGGAAGTTCGCACGGGCGAGGCTTTTGCAAAGGAAGGCAGTTGCATGATTCCCGCCTGGAAAGACAAACTAAAGAAAGGAGGAAAAACCTAACTGAATGAAAAAAAAAAAGGGCGATCCCTATCACCGCCGTGAAAAGCCGGCAATTGAAAAAACAGGTAATCTCTACAGGAAGGGGGGGAGATAAACGAGAGGAAAGAAGACTTCAATACAGCGCGGGGAAAACGTCTCTTCCGATAATCTTTTCGAAGGGGAGAACAACACTTTCTATTCTGAGAAAAGGTAAGGCCCGAAATTAAGGGGCAGAGAAAGGCCTTCTACTCCGTTCGGGAAGGGGGCGCCACTCGCTTTGCCCTGGGGAAAATGAAATATGAAGGAAGAGAGAACCTTCCCCGGATGGTAGGGGCCCTAATTCGAAAAAGCTTTTACAAAAAGTAGTCCATTACTAGAAAGGAGACACGCCCGGAAGATGGAAGAAAAGAAATTTCTTCGGAGGTGAACGAGGAATTCTCTTCTCGCCAGGAAAATTGCTATCTCTTGGACAGGGGAAATGATCCACTCCTTCTTCCGGGGGAGGGAATATAAAAAAATATCTCTTCTGTGGGCTATCAAAAAGAAAGGGTCCAGCACATCTTCTTCAATGGGGAAGGAAAACTTCTACGAAATAAAAAAGGAAGCTATGAAAAATGATATTTTCTGGGGGGAAAAGGTCATTTCTCCGTGGAGCAAGGACTGTCTTCTCCTGGAAAAGGAAGTTCTATAAGTAAGAAAAAAAGATGGGTCGCCGAATGTACATATAAAAAAAGAATTCGAACTGTCAAAAAAAGAAAGCAAGAAAGGTCTACTCGCTGAAAAATTCTTCTAAAAGGAAAAAAGGGGATCTTCCACGCTGAAGAGTCGCGTTTCTCTCTTGGGGAAAGGTCAAGACTCCTTCTAAAAATGAAATGCGAAGGAAAGGGAAAAGGGAGGAAGGGGGGAAAGGGAGAAGCCGCTGTTTCATCCCTATCTCACAAGAAAAGTCAACAACGCGAAAGAAAAAAGGGAAAGTGTGTGCCGTTCTCTTCAGAAAAGCATAATTCTGAAAGGGAAGTCAATGAAGAAAAGAACGACTCTAGCCGTCCCAAGGCAGAAAGGAGAGGAGGAACGACCCTTCGCCTCTCTCTTCCGAACGGGAAGTTGGAACCTGCTAGGAAAAGGGAGGAAAAGCTTCTTTCAGTTCTATAACAAAAAAAAAACCCCCCCACTGGGATCTGTCGAGGGTGGGACCTGAGGGTTGGAGGAAGGGCCTTTGTCTAAATCTGGCAGAGAAAAAAAGAGAAGACATAATGGTCAGAGGGGGAGGTCGACAACCCTTGAGGAGGACTGGGGGGGGGCCTAAATTCTCACATCTCCAAAAAAAGAGGAGGTACTCTTTGCATAAGAAAAAAAAAAACGCGACTCACCTACCAACCGGGCGGCTCGGGGTGATGAGGACTCAGTATTTTCAGGGGGGAGGGATATGGGGTAGAGAAGTCTCCTGGGGGTAAAGGGAAAGACGAAGATTCTACATAGGGACGGGATCCCGAAAAAAGAAAAAAATAAAAGAAAAACTTAGAGGCAAAAGACGGGGGAACCGCCCTACCTCACAAAGGCAATATCCTCAACCAGAACGAGAGTTCTCCCGAATGGCTCCTGGGAAAAAAAAAAGAAAAACATGGAAGAACCGCGAGAGGCTTTGCCCAGCCAAGATCTACAGTGTCGGAATCCTCTTCAACGCGACGGGGGGGAGGGGGTCACGTCTCTCTGGGTAAAAAGGTGGGGGGGTCGACAGGACCGCAGTATACAACCAGAAAAGAAAGAAAAGGTCTAGCCGTTGAAAGGCCCGAAGAAAAGAGGTATGATTAAAAGAGAGAGTCAGGAGGAGGGGGGGGGGAACTAATATTTCCTGACCTTATCCGAAGTTTCGAAAACGGCAGGGGTAGCTAGAAGCCCCAAATTGCCCATATGGCCCAGCGAAAAAAAAAAAAGAAAAAAGAACAAACCCTTATATCTTCGGAGGCAGAGGAGAACGGCAGTCTTATCTCTTTAGAGACTCTCCTCCTTTATAGAAAGGGGAAGGGGAACGGTTGGTTAAAAGAAGAAGTACGAAAGAAAGGGTCTCTCCTAGTAGGGGGGAGGTGTCACGGGCCGCTCATCGCCGTAGGAGGTATTTTTTGAACGGAAAAGGGGGGAGGGCAGGGATTCCATCGCTTTCGTGAAGCGGAAGATGGTCCTGGGTTAAAGACCAGCGAGAAGTTCTGAGGTGGGGGACGTTATCTACCCCCTAGAAAACGCCTCGTGAAATGAGAAAAAATTCCGTACATAATACCTAGAAGGTGAAAAGGGGTGGTGCAAGAGGAGGGGGTCTGGGGGTCATTCCGATAATGCACCCAGGGGGAGAGAAAGGGGAGGTTGTCTCCTGTTTTGGGAACGCGCACGGTGTGCAGGAGGAGGGGAAAGATGACGTTCATCAGCAATGGAAAAGATGGAGGCTCACGAGGTTCCTGGAAGGAATGCCATAATATCCCCACCCCTCAAAAAGGGAGGGCCCATGTTCTCAACTGAAAAAAAAGGAGGGGAATTTCTTATCTTACCAATGGGGGAGAGACGAAAGACCTAACCTTTTCAGTGAAAGCCGGGGATGGCGCTCAGGGTCATCCAGCGAAAAGAATCGCAGTGGTGAAAAAGGAAGGAGATGTTAATCCATGGAAGAGGTGAGAGCGACGGAATCTTTCGGGCGAGGGGTGGAGACTATCGGGGCCATCATCTTGAGAGAAGCGGCATCTCCATAAGAAAAGCCGGTGGGGGAAGAAAATCAAATAAAACTCATCGGAGGGAATATCGCCGAGTTCCAGAGCGCCACGCTCGAAGGGGGAGGAAAATTATGAAAGCCGTATTAATCTCGTCGCCCACCCAGGCTTGCCTTCTTCGAAAAAAGGGGGCTGAAAAAGGGAAGCCTCTTTCTCTTTGGAGAGTTGGGGAAAATTCTCAATTAATCAACAGAAAGAAGGGGGAACGCCCTTCCAGGGAGGAAAAAAAGCCATGCCCTCACTTGGAGCGAAATAGAATTGTACATAAAGGGTTTAGGTCGTAGAGAGTCAAGCATACGCCTTCGGGGGAGGATGGGAGGGATAAGACAGACGAATCTGATGAAGGACGACTAGGCAAAAGGCGTTTAATCATCGAATAGAGCGGTCAAGAGGGAAAGGGGGGGGAGGGGGGGCCGAATTTCTGCGAAAAAAAAAGGAAAAAAACGCCAGTCCAAATCAGAAATCTTTACGGCCTCCATAAAAAAAAAACCGGGAAACATATCTCGGGTGAAGGAGTTCCATTTAAAAATAGCAAAGAGGCGAAAGAAAATTTCCGGCCGGATGTGGAAGAAGGGGGGGGCATCTTTACTAAAAAACCCCCCCCCCCCCCACCCCCAAAAAACAACCCCCCCCCCCCCCCCCCCACAAACCCCCCAAGAGACACCAACCAAACAAAAAAACCCCAAAAAACAACAAAGACCGAGCTCCCCAAAAAAAGATCCCGAAAAGTAAAAGAAGCTTCTAAGTCCAGGTATCTGACGGCAGGCCTCTTTCAGGAAATCTCCTCTGCACAGGTACCTTGACTTAGCATACGAAAGGTCCCAAAACGAAGGAGGGGGGTCACAGAAGGGATCGTCTTCAAGCCAGACACACACGCCGAGGCGCTCTTAAAAGAAAAAACCTTGCAAAAGGGGGGAGGAAGCGTTGATCAGAACCGGAAATTATCGTACGGGAAGAGATTCATCTCCTTCGTCTGGGGGGCAGAGAAAAAAGGAAAGTGCAAAACAGACGAGCACTTTCGAAAAGGAAGAAAAAAAATTAATCCTCCTTCATGGGAGGGAAAAAAGGGTGACCTGTACGAAAGCGGCAATAAAAACTCTAGAGAGAGATTTAGACGATATACAGAGGGATGCACGCTCAAGGAAAGGACTAATTTATCTCAGGGGGACAACTGGCGAGCAAGGGGCTGGAAATCCCGCCGGAAAGCGCAATGACAAAAAGGGGATATACGACAATGCCCGTAAAAGAGTAAAACGGATATCCATCCTTGGCTAGAGAAGCGTCACCGGAAAGGGGAATGAAGCGCTAAAAGAAATGGGGGAACTCTCTGCTTGTACCCTATTCCAAAGCGCCAGTCAAGGCGCTATTTCGGTGGAAGATGGGGGGCAATGGGAGTCAAATCTGGGGATGGTCGAAAATAGATAATGAAGGGAGAACAGCTACCTCGGAAAATCCGAGGAATGTTCGGGGAAGAAAAAGCCTCTGTGTCCCGGGGGCTTCACGCTCGAAAGGCGACAAGCTCTTCCGGGCTGGAAAATTGAAGAGAAGGGCTCGAAAAAGATTCCATTAAGATAAAACGAGATCTTTTCAAGGATATTGGGGGAAAAGGGGCTTCTGCTTTTCGGGAAGGGGAGTCTTCACGAAATCTGGAGGGAAAGGGGGGATCCTCTTGGGAAAGGGAAGGACTATGATCACTCAAGGAGGCCGCTCGTTCAACCAATAATACGGGCGGGGGAATCCCAAGCCTCAAACAGTCGCAATTGCTTTTTCTCCGGCAAAACCGCCGGCGGCATGAAGCTGAGAAATATGACCGGATGGAATGGCCCATTCGTGGAAGGATCCAGGTCCAGATCGCAAGCTGATTCAGAAAGAAAATAAACGCGTACGATGACATCTGAAAACGCGCAAGGTTCGGAAATCGGCAAACAAAATGGAAAGGAAGGTCCTTCGGGGATAAGCTAGGACGGTCGAATCCTTAGAGGAGGAAGAGCTTTCCACTCTTACCTAGGGGTTTCGATAGGGATGCATTCGCTCTTCTCCAATTACTATGCAAAAAAAGGGGCTTGGAAAACGGGAGAGAGAAGGGGGATCATTCCGAGGGGAAGGCTCAATCTTCTTGGAAAAAGATCTAGAAACCCTAATCTGCTGAAGTCATCTGGAAAAAAAAGACCTCCAGTGAAGAAAGAAAGGGCAACCTGGTATGCAAGGGAGGATGTAAAAACGAAGAAATCAAAACAGAGAAAAATCATCGAAATGTAAGGGAGAAGGAGGGCAGGCTATACCGGAGAAAAAGTAGAAAATAACGAATGAACGAACGTAAAGAAAGAGGGAAGTTGGCGGGGGGGGAGAGGGAGAATTGTGCGAAAGCGTGCGCCTCGAAAGGAAGGGGAAAGAAAAAGGCCTGGGCTTGAGGGGAAAGGGGTAGATCGGAAAGAAGACGCACACCGTGCTCGCAAGGGGAAGAAAGGGAGAAAAATCTCCACACCTTCTATCACGCCAGGGAATGCTCCGGCCTGGAAAAAAATCCGACCGCCCAGCATCATGGGAAGGAAGGCCGGACTAATTCTCAAGAAGGACAAAAGTTTCGGATAGGGGGGGGGGGGGGACCGTCACCCTTCAACCTCATAAAAGGGGGAAGAAAAACATAAGGAAAAAGGGGGGAGGAGAGACGCATTCACTCAATCATTTACTACTTCAGGGTCTGGGCGAACGAAAAGGGAAATCGCGTGACCGAAAAAGAAAAGAGATAAATATCTCAAGAAACGGCCTCCGAAAGGGGAAGAATTTCTTCCAGGGAGAGGTAGGGAAATCGAAGGGGAAAATTGAGGGGGGGAGTGGGCCCGGGAAGAGAGAAGTTGCAGCAGAATTAAGGGAGCTGCAACATCGACTTCTCTTCCAGGGGGAGGAGGAGGGCAGGGGGTTGGGGAGAAGAAAGTAGAGGGAAAAGAAAAAAATCCTGGTCCAGGAATGAAGAAGAAGCAGCAGACTGATCTCGCTCAACAACAACACTTAAAAAGGGAGGAGGGGAGGGGCCTGGTGCTAGGGAGGAAAAAAGGCCTTGTATTTAGTTTTCTAAAAGGGGAAAGGAGGTAAGCACCTAAGGAAAAAGATGGGAAAAGGGGAAAAAAAGACAAAGAGAGGGGGAAAATACGAACAAACCCTTATATCTTCGAGAAAAAGGCTTATCGTGAGGAAAAAAAGGGACTCGGGAAGGGGGAGACACATTAAGCCATTCAGGAAGGGGGGGGACTCGTATATTAGAGAGGGGGGCTCCTCGCGTGATGTTCTTGGGCACTTTAGGGAAGAAAGTGGGAAAAAAGGAAAGGGGGGTTGACTCGCTGTGGAGGAGGAGGAAGGGACCAGTAACCGGAGGAGTAGGTCCGTGAGGGGGGGAAAGGGGGAAAAAGGGGAAGGTACGTGCTACAATGAAAAAAAGAAAGATTTACTCTGAAAAAGAGAGGGTAGACAGAATTACCTATCCCAAACCAATATTCTGAGGGGGGGGGAGTTGCGCGTTTCCAGAAAAAAAGAAGTAGGGGGAAGGGGGGAGCGGAGGGGATTTCGTCCAGGAGGAAGAAAGGGAACGCTTCTTCATAGAAAGAAGATGCCATGAGGGGGGGATAGGGTTGTCTCTGCTCAAAACAGCTTTGCAACCAAGAATAGATAAAAGAAAAGTTTAGAAAGGGACCTGCCCGACAATGGGAGGGATGAAAGGAGTCGAATTTTTTCGAGCAAGGAAGAAAAAGGAAAACACCGTTACGAATGAACCGGGTCTTGAATCAAAGGAGGGGAGACCGCAATCGCAGGAGAAGAAGGAGGAAAAAAACCGCGCATGTGGTAGAGGGGAAAAAAAAGGGGAATGCCTGATCTGACGAGGAGCGCCGAGAAAAGAGCTTTCGTGCGCTGTGGGGGAGGAGATCTTGAAGAATAGGGGGAAAAAAGGGATAAGCTTATCGGAAGGGGTCCGGCAGAAAAGATCAAGGGAGCAGGCGGTGAGGGGACAGAAAAGGGAATCGTTGGACCAAGGGAGGGGAAAGACTTCTTTTCTCCTACCAAAGGGGAATCGAGCCTCACAAAACAAAGGGAGTACGGTGTTGCCTATTTCTACAGAGAAAGGGAAAGGGGCCATAAAACTTTTTTACACTTATCAGGATCAGCAGGCAGAGAAGGTGATCCCTTCCTAAATAAATGAAGGGGAGAAAAGGGAAAAACGCCCCATCACGGGGGGAGAAGGAGGACTCCTCGTTTTTTTGGGGGGAAAAATCCTGAGGGAACTTAGAACTGTGGGTTAGGAGGGAGATCCCCAGACGAGAGAGGAGGAGAGGGCCCCCTCAGAATGACGGGAATGAAAGGAATCTTAATCGGAAAGGGATAATCAAAAAAAAGGGTGAAGAATTTCGTCGAGAAAAGAATTCCTACCTCGAAGGACTCCATTGAGGGGAGGGAATAAAAAAAAGCTTCTTTTTGAAATAGGGGGAGCGGGGGCACGGGTCAGAACGAAAAGGGAAAGAGAAACTCTCCTCTATCTTGAAAAGAAAAAGAAAGCCTGTTCAAGAGAGGAAACTTGTTAATCTCTTTAATTCTCAGAAAAAAAAAAAAAGGGGGGAAAGCGCGGGGGGGTCTCGAGGAAGACTTCGTAAAAGAAAGAAGGCGGTAGCCTGCCTTCAGGAAAAAAAGGCCCAGAGAAGAGAAGGGGACGCCCTTGTACTACCAGAAAAAGAAAGGGGGCAATCAGTAAAAAAAATCCTATCGGGGGGGGGAGTAGAGAAACAAAAGCCGTCCCTTCTGTTCTCTCTTGAAAGAAATTGCAAGAGGGGAGTGATTCTGTTATCGCAAAAAAGGGGGGCGCAGTGGAATTAGAGGAAAAAGCTTAAGGGCGTTTGCGTTCAAAGGAATGCAAGGGCTTTCAAATGGAAAGTGGAAAGCCTGAGGATGAAGGAGGAGCCGTCAGGGGGGAGAGGGGGTTCATCCATGGGGGACGCTGGGAAGGAGGCAATAAAATCTCTAGGAGGGGGAAGGTGAGGTAAGGGAAGAGGGTGGAGGTACAAGAGGAAGAGCCATTTAGGAGGCTGCGATAAGGGTATAAGGTGGAACGTTCAGAGGGAGGGAAATCCCTTCCTTCCTTGACCCCGGATGAAGGGATATACTATCAATTCAAAACAGGGGCCAGGGAGACACCGAAGTAAAAGAATTTCTCCTCTTCATCTCTAAAAGAAAGGGGGGGGAGGTCGACGCTATATTAAAAGACGCGCTCTTCCCTTCTTCCGAAAGGAGGTGAAGGGAGGTCAAGGGGGAAAGGGTCCGACTGAAAGGAAGAAGAACGAAGTCTCTACCTAAGACCCGCCTAGGGGTGGTTCCTTCTTCGAAAAGGGGCTCGTGAAGATGAGGGCCAATAGAGGGGAATAGAAGGCTTTCTTTCCGCTAATGCTCAAGATAGGACCTGTCCGAGAAGAAAGAAAAAATATTTCAACACTCCTTAAAACCCGGAGGGGGGAATGGGAGGAGAATTTCTAGGGAGGAGGGGGCTCCTAAATGAGGGGAAAGGGTTGCAGGAGAGGGAAATTTCCTATTAGAAAAAGCGGCAGGGGGAGGGGGGGGGGGTGGGGAAGACCGAGAATAAAGTCTCGTCTTTGTCTATAAGAAATCAAAACAACAGGCAATGCGTCTGGCGCAAGGAAGCAAAAAAAGAGGAGAAATTCTATTGGGAGGGGGAAAAAAAAAAAGGTCTTTTCCTTTCCCAGAGGGTGATCACGTAGAGGAATGAAGTCCGTCTGAAAAAGGGGATCACCGGGAAAACGAGTTCTCAGCGTAAAGAAAAAAAACGTACTTCCTATTCCGGGAAGACTCGCTACAAAAGTCTCTTATTATCAAGGAGAAGGGGGGAAGCGAGGGGAGGATTCAAAGGGAAGGGAGGGGAAAAGACTTCGCAAAGGAAGAGATGTTGTAATAATATTTGGGGGGGAGGGACAAAAGGAGCATGCCGATTGGGGAAAGAAAAATCTGCTTTAAATAAGACTCAAACAACGAAGGGGGCCGTCGCCTTCCGAAAAGAGACTCCCCAGGGATCGGGGAAAAAAAGATTAAGTCTCTTTTAACAACCAGGCGTCGAGGCGAGGGGGAAAAGGGCGCATCAGACCCGTTCGGCTGAACGGGAACGGAAATACCGGGAAAATCGGGGAAAAAATAAGAAAAAGAAGTTGCAGGTAAGAAGGAAGGAAAGAATTCATGTTACAGAGATGGCGGGGGTGAAAGGGGTTCTCAAGCGTTCTCCGCTACAAAAGATTTTGCCGGGGCCAGGAAAGAAATATCTAAGAAAGCACTCCTCACACCTTGCAGAAGGGAGAAAAATCTCAACAAGGAGAGAAAAGACTCGCTCGACCGTCTGGACTAGAGGGTCAAAAAAAAGAAAACTAAGGGTGGGGGGCCACGCACAGGGGAGAAGAGGGGCCTGTCGTAATTCTCCGATATCATGGGTCAGGGGCGGGGGTCAGTCACCCTGCAACCTCCAGAACTGAAAAAAAAGAAAGGGAACAGGTCGCATCGAAAAAAAGAAACTAAAAAAAAAAAAAAAAAACAACCGCTCAACCAATAGAAGAAGGAGATAAAGAAGAATGCTCTTCCCGTGAAGGAAAAAGGCAATCGCGAAAAGTAGAGGGAATAAAAGGGAAGTTCTCGCAGAATGGCTTCCTGTGTCTCAAGGAAGAAAGAAGGTTCCCATGATCAGAGGGAGGGATCGGGAAAAAGGAAGGGGGGTCTTAATCCGAGGGAGGAGGAGGAGGGGTAGGGGTCACGGCGCTCTTTTCCCATATGGGAGGAAGATACACCGACGGGGAAAAAGAATACCGGTCATCCTTGTCTATTCCTTCAAGGAAAAAAAGAAAGGATCTAGAAGACAACGGAAAAAAAGGAAGGAGAAGGAGAAAAAAAAACCGGAGTCGAACAGAGAGGGGAGGGAAAACTTCTTTTTCTCTGCGTTACTGGAAAAACCAGCGAGAAGGAAAGAAAGTCGCTGTTTTCGCAGGAGAAGGAAGAGAGAGGGATTCCTAAAGAAAATGAAAAACTCCTATCTGCAGAAAAGAAGAGTAGAACTTAAAAGGAGGAGGAAGAAGTCCGGCGCTTGCCTGCTTTTTCACGAAAGGAGGGGGAAGGGGACCGAGAATAGGGGTGGCGGAGAGGTGTTTCTCGGGCGAAGGAGGAAAAGGCCCTTGTCGTGAATCTTGCTTGAGAAAGGGATGTGACAGGAAAAGAGGGGCCGGGTGAGGTATCTACCCCCAGAAAAGGGGAATCCTGGGAATGAGGGAAAAAGAAGGACAGGGAAAATAAGGGGGAAAACATATTAGAAAGGGGGAGGGGGGGGGAGGCTTTTGTCTCCGGCCAGTCCGAGACCCGCCGGGCGAGAGGGAGATCGCCGTTTTGGATATGGTACGCTCGTGTGGGGGGAGGGGAGGGGGGCGGAAAACAAGTCCCATCTGAGACGAAAGCGAGGGGAAGGGGAGGCGCAGCTTTCGAAAAAGTGAAAAAATCTTCACCTGAAAGGAAAGAGAAACAAAACCCTGCCCCGACGCTTCTTTCAATAAAAAGGGGGGGGTCGAAGGATCGGGGAAAGCACGAGGAAAAAAAGAAAGGTCCCCGTGGCAGAGGGAGATCTCTCGCGCAGGGGGGGAACGGGCAGGCAAGAAACCTAAGTTTTCTATTTTAAGAAAGGAGGAACGGGGGGGGAGTACCTGAGGAAGCGGACGTCTCCGCAAAGAAGGAAGATCTGCCGATCGAAAAAGCTTGCTATATTCTTCCACAGGAAAAAAAATAAACGTATAAAAAAACTGGAAAAAGGAAAAAACTTGCCAAAAAAGAGAAGAGAAAAGAGCTCCTGCAATGTTCAGAAAAAGCACCGGTCAGAGGGGGGAGGAATCAGCTGCCTTCTTGAAAAGAGGGAGACTGGAGACTCAACAAACCAAGGAGGCTGGAAAGGGGAAGGGAGGAAACCACTTCCGCAAGGCGCAGTTTGAATATTTTCATAAGGGAGGGAAAAGGAGGGGACGAAGAAGGAAAAAGAAAGCCACCCGAAAAAAACAGGAAAAAAAAAGGAACAGTCACGTGGGAGGAAGGAAACTTTTTCATCATCTTCTCCGCAAGGGAGGGAGTAGACGCCGGGGAGAAAGTTGCCGACATTGTGAGGGAACCATAAAGGAGGGGATGGGGAAGTTCCGAAAAGGCGCGCTGTGAAAAAAGAGGCGTGGGAGAAGCGGAATAATTCCTAGAAAAAACCGGGGGGATAGGGGGAATTGAAGAAAGGAATATACCTGCAGTAAAAGGTCGTCCCTGCCCAGAAAAAAAGCGTTTTGGAAAAAAAAGCTTTATCTTCATGGCCAAAAGAAACTAAAAAAGGGATCCATACGCAGACCGAAGGAAGAGATTGAAGCCTTTTATCGTTAAGCCCAACCAGAAAGAGCCGCCGGCCCCTAACATCTCATAGAAGAGGAGAAGGACTGAAGTAGAATCTCGGGGCCGAAAAGAAAGTGTAGCAAACTTTAAAACCCCATCGGAGGAAGGAGCGCTTCTTTCCGTCACTCAACGAAGGATTCAACCAAAGGGGGGTGCTTCAGGCGTAGATGCAAGGGGACTTCTGTGTATCTGTATGGGGACCCAGATGGTGGCGTACTTGCATTGATCTTCAAGAAAGGGGGAAGTTGAAAGGGGGGAGAAGGAGAAAAACTCTCGAAGTGGAAGAGGGCAAGAAGGGCGATCACATTATCCTCCGTCAAAAAGCTGCAATCAGGGGGACTCTGTATATCGCGGAAAAAAAAAAGGATTATTAGAAAGAGAAAGAGAAATTTGGGGGGAAGTATACTCTTCAATTCGTGGGATAGAAAAGGGGAGGCTAATGTTATCTCTTTTAGAGAGAGTGGCGGGAAAAGAAAGGGCCGGAAAAAAGCCATGAAGCAAAGAAGAAGAGACTATCAATTAAAGTAAAGGAAATCCATCCGGGGCGTAAAGGAGAATCCGTCACCGAAGGGAAGAAGGGGGAAAGGAAAGGGGTTGAGGGGGAAGGAGAGAGGCCTTTACCGGAGAGAAGGAAAAGGCAGCTCTTTCCCTTCGCCAGGGAGTGGTCAAGGGAGGTCTAGTCTGATCTGTTCCTTGGAAAGGGGGGAAAGTCGGATCCAAAAGGAAGGAGAAGAAATTCGCTGGGAAAAGGAGAGGCGCCTACTCGCTTTGCCCTGGGGGAGGGACAAATTGCTTCAAAGGAGAAAAAGCGCCCGTTCCCGGGCTAGGGAAAAGAACGCTCGGGGAGTTTAAAGGCCTCCCCCGATAGGGGTAAAAAAAGGACCGAGTGATATTTGT
>Ga0179593_1782130_pt1 | contig 14141 bp, 18 predicted proteins | sample CZODoug2_1_08_16_FD_185931 | JGI IMG/M metagenome (GOLD analysis project Ga0179593, IMG submission 185931) | Vadose zone soil fungal communities from Angelo Coast Range Reserve, California, USA - CZODoug2_1_08_16fungal (PacBio error correction) | ecosystem: Environmental > Terrestrial > Soil >...
AACGCCGGTCCGGCCCTACGATTAATATCCGAGGCCCTGCCTCCGCGAAAAGAGGGAAACGTACCGGTCATCGAAAAATGAAAACTCACGGTTTCCGCGTGGGAAGGGCACATCCGCAAGGGGAGGCAGCGGCGGCGGGTTGGGAACGAAAAGAAAGTCCTGCAAAAGAGGTGGACATGTGAGAATTTACTCCCTGTCTGCTAACTGCCGGCAAAAAAAAAAGGCCTGTCCTGTCTGACGGGACCAGAGAGGGGAGAGAAGGGACGCTCAAATATCACATATGCTCAGGGTGGGGAAGTATCTGTCGAGCCTGAAGGGGTAGACAGGGGAGAAGCAAGCACAAAATGCGCCATGACAAGTCTAAGATGTTGGGGGGGGGGGGGGAAAAGAGACTGACGCCGCGGTTACTGGCCAGCGGTGGAAGAAAGACGGAGGGGAACGTCGCCATTTCAGAGTCATCACCCGCACTGGTGCAGGGCGAAAGTTCAAGAGAGGAAAGGATCAGGGGCTGCCTCCAGCCTGGCGCTGAGCAGCCATGCTTGGGGGGAAGAAACAAAAGGGGACCTACCTCAGCGACCCGGGAAGGGAAAAAGCCGATGGCAATGGCTGTCGAGTCGGCCGTGCACCTATTTGAGTATGGGGAACGCTGCGTTAAAGTGGCCGCCCGCTGGGAAGTGGGGATAAAGGGGGAGGGGACGTACTTCTCGTGTTTCGGGGAGGAAAATAAGGAACTGCGAATCGTGTGTCACCGTGCTCTGGCGGCGGAGTCACGAGGGGGGAAAGGCCGCGCACTATGCACGCTTGGAAAAAAGACTATCCGACCAGATCCTCATCTCTTCAAAGGGATGCCGAGGGAGAAGGGGTCGCACGAGGAACCGTTGCTGGTAAAGAGGAGGAAGAAAAAAAAAAAAAAGAAAGTCTGGCGTCTTCAAACTGTGGTGTCCGCAAAAGAAGAAGGCACCACACGAACAACGGTCCAGGGCGCGCGAGAAGGGCTGTTCGCACCGTACGTGAAAAGAAAAAGGAAATTTGCTAATCAGAGAAGAAAAAAGGGGAGGCCACGTCGCCGATACCGCCGGGGTAAACTCCCACCACAGGGGGAAGGGGGGAAGGGGATGTGTGTGTGAGTGCCTCCGCGGTGGGAAGACAAGAGATTAGGACGGCGCGCTGCGGCGCGCGTTTGAAGATCGCGGAAACACACGCGGGAAAGAGGGGGAAAAGAAAAGACGAAAAAATTCTGATGCACTCGTGCCTAGGCGCACGGGGGGAAAGGAAAGAGGAACAAAGAAAAAAAAAAAAAAAAACCTACCAACTTGCCGTCAAAACCATCCGGAAAAAAAAAGGGGGGTCAGACAGGCCACGGATATTGTTCTCCCTAATGCACCCGATAGATCCGGAAGAAAAAAAGGGGGAGGTGAGTTGCGCGATATTGGTTTGGCTACTAAGAGGGAGAAAAAAGGGGGTTATTCTCTATGAACATCACCATCCTCCGAGGGATAAAAGAAGAAAAGAGAGAAAGGAAGCTGGTTGAAGATTGCGACATGTACGGGTCATCGAAAGGACAAGGAGTCCCGTCGTGGCAGGCATCTAAGAAAGAGGAATGAAAAGGGAGACTAAATCGTTCCTTGCCAGAAGGAAAACGGCTGTGACCGTCCGCCAAAGGTCGCAGAGGAAAAACAAAAAGGGGGAAAGGGGGGGGGGTGAGCCGAGCCAGAAAGGGGAAAAAGAAAGATGTCATGTCTCGATCACCAGGGAAAAAGGCTGCGCTTGACTGCGACGGCAAAGAAGGGTGCCGCCTCGAGGAGAGAGGGGAAAAAAAAAAAAAAGGTGGTCGTTCCTACCACAAGTCGGACGGGGAGAAGAAAAAGACGGTACGATCGGGTCCCGTCAAGGAACAGTACCGTACGATTTCGAAATCTTCAAAAAACGAAAGGGGAGAAAAGAAAAAAGGAAGAAGTTTCTTCGGGGCCAGGAGGAAGAAAAAACCAGCATTCGTTGAAACACTCCCCGACAATATTCCAAAAGTAGGGAGCAACTTCCACCTCCACTTCGGAGGAAAAAGAGAAAAAAGAGAGGAGGGGGCCTGGCTGACCATGCCGGTGGTGTGACATAATGGGGAGAAAGGGAAGGTGGGGACGGCATTTGTTACCGCGGGTGGAGGTGTCAAAAACAAAGGGGTTTTGGGTGCGGCCGCCCGTCCATGCAGGGAAAAAAAGGAACGCATCTGTTTCGTCGTCCGGAGGAGAGAGAAAACGCGCAGACCGCAGCTCGCCGCCGCCGAAAGGCGTAGAAGAAACACACACCACCGATCTTCGAACCCCGAAGGGAGGGAAAAAAAAAAAAAAAGGCGGATCGTCTACGTGGCCGTCAAAGGAAAAGAAAGAGGAACAAAAGCACGAGGCCCACGTGGTGTAAGTGGACGTAGAGAAAAAGAAGGCGCGCCATCCGAAAGTTGTTTCGTGGTTCCGGAGGGACAAAGAAAAAAAAAAAAAAAAAAATCGTACATGGGGACCTGGCGAGGGGAAAAAGAAAAGCAACAGGGGGGTCATGAGGCCGAAAACGGACAGCCGCAGCGGCGAAAGGATCGGGAGGTCGGGAAGAGGAGTGCCCCACTTCCTCGGTGCCATCTTGGCCTAAAAAAAAGGGAAAAAAGGAAGAACAGCAGGTCTTATGGCGCCTTCAGCCGTCAAAGGATAAAGAAAGAAAAGCAGCCGTAACCCAAGCGTGTCGCGAAAAAAACAGCGCAAAAAAAAACGCGAACTCCCACGGTCCGACTCGACCGCCCTTGAAAAAAGAAGGAGGGAAGGAGACGGACACTGAACTTTCGTGAGGGGCAAAAAGGGAGGAAGAATCCGGGCCAAGCTGGCTGCTCACGCGGCTGGTTGGCAAAGACCCGAACACAGGGAGAGGAGAAAGCTCGTCGGCCAGTTGCGGTGATGACTCTTAATGCGAATAGGGAGGAAAAATGAAAAAAAAAACGAGGTCCAGTAACCGCCTTCGGCGAAGGGGAAAGGGAGGGGAAGGGGGGTAGACGGGGCGCATTTTGGTGCTGGCGTTAAGGAATACTCGGCAGGGGAAAAATACGTGCTCCGATGGCATCCGGATCGCGCCGGAGCAGGGGAAGGAGGAAAAAAGAGACAGGCCATCTTGCTGGTTAACCGGCGAGCAAAGGAAAAAAAGAGGAGGGGGTCAGCGGTTGCCGGGCGCTGGTCCGACCCCACCCGCCGCGAGCTCTACAAGATAGGAGCCCACGACCCCGGTGAGGCTGGTCCACAGGTAGTAAAAAGGGAGAGGGCGCACCTCGACAAAAAGTAAAGAGTGTCAAGCACGCTTCATTATCCGTCACCGGTGAAAAGTCCTCCGGGAAGAGAGATCTCAACAACAACCACGAGGAGGAGGAGGGGAGTCATATTTTTCACACGGGGGCAAGAGGGTGATATCCACGAGGCCTGCCTCACGAGAGACTTCGAGGAGAAAGCCGTACCGGGTCATAACTACCTGATTATATAAAAAAAAAGAAGAAGAACCGTGGTCGTGGGCCGGTAAAAAAAGGGCACGAAGGGGAGGGAAGCAGGGCCCGGAACCCGCTGAATCCTCGACCTGTTCATGGAAAGGGAGAAAGGTCCATGCTCGCCGTCCAGAACAAAAAGAGGGGGAGGAGGGAAAGAAAAAAGAGACTCCGGCGCTATACGGATTGCCATCGCGCGAGGGAAAAGAAAAGGAAGAACAAGAAAAATGCGTCCAGAGAACAAGTCGAAGATGTTGTTGTTGGTGAAACCTCGAAAAAGGGAAAAAGGAGGAGGTGGAAGGGACATCTGTTTCGCGAGCGTATGAGAATCACAAAAGGAGGAGGTAGGAGAACGCACTTGTACCGACGATGAGGTGGAAAGAGAAAAAAAGGTTCTCGGGCTGCCCCCGCAGCAGCATCCAGCAGGAAAGAGGGGAGGAAAAGACCCTCGGCGCCACGCTGTTCTAACCGTGAAAAGACACAAGGGAAGAAGTAAAAAAAGAAGGACAGCTGGCAAGTGCTTATCGAGTCTGAAGGGGATAAGAGGGAGGGCCGCGCGGGGAACGAGAGGGCGGGCCGGGACTGCTCGGGAGGAGAAGGGGAAAAATAGCTACCATGCGGATCTTGCACGGACCGAAAAAAAAAAAGAAACGACACGATGGAACGCGAGCGGACGTGAGGGGTTCAGCCACGAAGAAGAGGGGGGAGACGATCTCCGTTCCGCCTGCAGGTAGGAGGGAAGGGAAGGAAAAAAAAAGGTCCAACTTATCCGCTGGCGTACTCTCCCCTGGTCCACAGAAGGAAAGAAAGAAGCAGGGCCAGACAACCACTAACAAAACAAATGGGAAGCAGGGGGAGACTGAAAAAAAAATACACCACTTTGTCCTCGCGTCCTTGGGAAGAAGGGAAAGGAAAAGGAAGGAGGCGGGCTGTGACCGGCCACTCGAAGGACCGGGGGAAAGGAATGGACCTCCCGCTGGGCCGACGGACGGGGCGGAAAAGAGGGGGAGAAGAGTGCACCCTCCTCAGTTCGTCAAAAGAAAAGAGCGCAGACAACGCTTACGCGTCACGGGACTGACGAACAAGGAGGATGCACATCGTGCCTATTCTACGGCATGAAAGAGGAAGGGGAACCTCACACCTACCCGCCTTAACAACTTCAACAGGGGAAGAAAAAGGGGAAGAAAGAAATGTCACCAAGGAAAGTGGTCCTCCATTCCCTGATATTTGTTCTCCACGGGAATGACCCACGGAATAGAAGAGACGACCGAATGGGTTGGAGTTTCGCAGAGGTTGGGAAAGGGGGGGATTTTTTCAAACCGAAGAGGTGGGGGGAGGAAAGTAGCCGACGAACGGCTACTGGGGATGGGAGGATGAGGAAGAGAGGAACAGCACTGGAACCTGGTTTTAAGATTTCGAAATGAGGGGGAAAAAACGGGATCATATCTGTCCCGGGATGTGAAGGGGAAGTCGTGTCCTGTTTGGAAAGACCTACCGGACTGGAGGACTAAAAGCGGTAGGGGGGGGGAAAAGAGATCCGCGGGACGGCCCAGGAAGGGGAAAAAAAAAAGAGAAGGAAGGTGATCCTATCCATGACAATCGAAATCTCACCACAAAGGAAGAGGAAAGAGAGAGATTCATGGGAGCGGGAAAAAAAAAGGGGGTTCGCTTCGATGACGGGAAAAAAAAAGACGGTTGCGGGAAAGACGGAGATCTTTGGCCATAAAGGAATGGGAGGGGGGAAAAGAAAGTTCCCACCAGGACGACTGAAAGAGAAACCGGAAGAAAACTCTTCTCCAGGATCCGAAAAGAAAAAGAGATGTCGAAATCTTCAAACAAGAGGAAAAAAAAAGCGCCTTCGTCTTCGACGTAAGGGAGGAAACAAAACGAGTCGGTTGACACCACTCCCAATCTACGCAGGGAAAACAACCAATATCGCGCACGCCAAAGAAAAAAAAAAGAAGAACAATATCAGTGGCCTGTCGGACCATGCCGGGGTGAAAGAAAGAAGGGGACGGATTGGGAAGCTCGGTTCGGTGTGAGGTGAGCACCCCATTGTGGGGGGGGAAACGCACTCATGCGTACGAAAGAGAAAGGAAAAAAGGGGGAGAAAGAGGGGAAAGTCCCGTTTCCTCCTTCACTCGGGGAGAGAAGAAGGAAAAACCAGCAACGCAGCGCTTCCGAAGACAAGGGGGGGGAAGAAGGGGCACAAGGAGAAACGATCTTCAACTCGTACGCAAAAAAAGAGGGAATAGGGGCGACGTGGCCGTCACGGCAGGCATCGGGGGGGGGGAAAAGGAGCAGTCTCCCAAGGAAGGAAAGGAAAAAAGGACGAATCCCTCCTAGCTCGCCACCGGACCAGGTGTGGAGAGAAAAGAGGGATAAAAGTGAAGGAAACAAGAGACGTACAGTTACCAGGGGCCGCGTCCGAAGAGGTCTGAGAAGGGGGTAGACGAAAAAGACAACGGTCCTCGCGACCACGTATCAGCCGCAGGCAGAGGGGGGAAGAAGAAAGAGAGGAAAGACCCCACTTCCTCTTTCCATCCGAAGAAGAGGGGATCTCCGTCCGCCAGGACATTTCCAAAGAAAGGAAGTATGGGCGGCCGTCAGCAGGGGATAAGAAGAAAAAAAGCGTATCCTTACCTCACTCTTGCGGACAGGACAAGAGAAAAAGAAATAAAGAAAGACGCCGACTCTACCGCCCTTTCAGCGGGGACGGACTTACCGAAGGGGGAAAAGGGAGACAAGAACGGGTCGGCTTTATAACAGGCGGGGAAGAAGAGGGGAGAGAGCAAGAGAAGACCGCCTTTTCCTCCCTAACAAAAGGAAGACTGCTTGAAACTCAGCGCATCTTCAAGGAAAGTCATGACTCTGAAATGGCGACGTGTAAAAAGAAAGGAAAAAAAGAAGCCAGAAGCCTGCCTGCGTCTGTCCGTTAGAGGAGGAAGAAAGAGAGGGAAACCGGAGCTGGCGCATTTTTGCTTTCGTATCGCTAAGTCTGGCACTCGAGAGTAAAAAGAAAGAAGGGAAAAGTATCGCTCCTTAGTCGAGTAAGGGGCGGTGAAGAAAGGAGGGGGATAAGAAGAAAAATAGAAGCGCTGGCTTGTGGGAAAAATAGGAGGGAAAAAGTAGAATATCACATGTCCAACCAACTAGGAGAGGGAAAGAAGGCTCTTGCCCGCCAAAAAATAAAAAAAAAATGCAGAAAAAGACCACCCGTGATCTGGTCGCACGCGCATCCTTTACCCGGGAAAGGGAAGGGGAGCCCTCGACTTGCTCGCGGAGGCAGACCGAGGGGAAAGAAAAAAAAGGTGAACATCTTATCCGTCCCGATCTCTAAAAAAAAGAAGAAAAGGAAAGAGAGAAGAACCCACGGATCAGATGGTTCCCCTTGCAGGGGGGAAAGGAAAAAAAGAAAAAAGAAGAAGCACGTCGAGTGGCGCCATCACGCCGTACCGGGGGAGAAAAGAAGAAAGGGGTAAGTGGGGGGCCGTCCTCATCTGTGTGTCAGCCGGGGAGGGGGGGGGGGGAGGGCCATCGCCCTGCAACAAAAGAAAAAAGGAAGGACCGACATTTGAGAGTGAAAAAAAGGAAAAGAGGGGAAGGAAAACAGCCCGCTTCACTGTCCTGTCGCGGGACGAGAGCTCAAGACAAAGAGAAAGGCGCGATACGGAAATGGCCAGAGAAAAGTAATCGGGTAAATACGCCATTCACAAATCGAAGAAAGGAAAGAGTCGGTGGGGGGGGTGTTCCTCAACCCTCGCGCGACATGACAGAGAGGTTAATGGGCCATCTTGGTTCGCGAGCGTGTGGGAGGAACTGAAAAAAGAGAAGAGGGAAAGGCCATCACTCATTCCTACAAGAAAGAGGGAGAAAAAAGGTGTCTCTTTCTGCCCGCAGCCACTGCTCTGAAGCCAATAGGGGAAAGAAAGACCTCCGTCCGTCACTCTGTTTACCGAAGAAAATGGAAGGGAGAGGAAAGCAAGGGGGGGGAGGAAGAAAGGGAGTCGAGGAGTTGGCCGGGAAGGGGAGGCGGGCCGCACAGCGTGAGGAAGGAGGATGGGAGAAATTCTCTGTGTGGTCTTGTGACCGGCAGGCACTGCCGAAAAGGAGACCCGACGTGCCAAGAATGAAAAGCGTTTTGCCGCCCAAAGGGGGGGAAATAGTGGGGCACCGGGCCAACGACTACACCGACCGGAAGAGACGTTACCCGCCGGCCTGCGGAGGATAAAAAAGAACCGTTGCTGGTCGGCATGTCGGTCACGGATCCGCTGGGACGGAAACAATGGGGGAAAAGATAAGGAGGGAGGAGGCAACGGGGGGGAACGGAGAACGCCGTCAGCCGAATCACCAAGATACAAAAAAGAGCGCTCGTGCTTTCCTCGGCAACAGGAGAGAAAAAAGAAAAAAGAAAAAGAGGAAGGGGGCGCTCTTGCTCCGGCCTGTCGGCGGTCGGAGGGAGAAAGAGCCGATACCGTGAAAGGGGAAAGGGGGGAGGGGGGACGAGTCGTGTGAGGAAAGAGGGTGGTTTGTATTAAGAGAGGTAAAAGGGATTTCTTCTCTCTGCGGGAAAGAAGGGAGGGAAGAAGGAACAGAAGAGTGACGCTTGCACTTAAGTACTACCAGGCGGATTCCAAAAAGATTCGCACGAGGAGAAAAGGGAGGGAGAAAGGGTCTACACCTCACACCGACCCGCTGTAACAACATGGAAGCGGAAAAGAACTGCACTTATGTCCCCGAAAGGGTCCGCACAAAAAAAAGGGGTCGCAACCGGAATGCCCGATGCTAGCGTGACGAAAGAAAAAAGAAAGGGGAGAAAAAAAAGTGGTTTGTGAATATCGCGTCTATGGGGAGAAAAAGGGGGGGGGGTATTGATATGAACATCCAGAAGCCTGGAGGGGAAAAAAGAGACTGATCGCGAGATGCTCTCTGGTCGAAGAAATGACTAAGCTACTACTTACGTTCAGGCGCAAAGGCAGGAGGAGAATGCCATGCCGTCGTCCGTGTAGACACCGAAAGAGAAATCAGGTCTGGCCAAAGATATCCGCAGAGAGAGGGGACGTCTCCGTCAATCGAAGAAAAAAAAAAAGGGGAAAAAAAAAGGGGGGGGGGGGGGAGAAGGAATCTCAAAAAAAAAAGAGAGAAAAAGAGAGAGATGTCATGCTCTTATCACCATGGAACTGGGGGGGTCTAGACTGGTTCCTCCACGAGGGAGAGATGAAATGGAGTAAAAGCCCCTTCTTTGGATCGTCCAATGACGAAGAAGAGGAGAATCCGCACCGGTGCCGGGACGATTGACTAAGAAGAGGGGTCTTCAACCATCTCATGTGCGCTCTGCACGAGAATGAAGACAATGAGAACGGGAGGTCGACGTCACGAGGAATTGTGTATGTTAAAAAATGAGCGGAAGAAAAAATCTTCGGTTTAACCACTGCACAAAAAGAGGAAAAAAGGGCGTCACTCCACCTCCCACTTTCGGAGTACGAAGAAAAAGAGGGAAAAAGTGGGAAGGGGAGGAACCATGCCGGGGTGACATAAGTGTCAAGCAGCGGTTTCAGAGGGGGAGGGAGTGTGACCGGCGGTCGTTTTGAGGTTCGCAAACAAGTGGTTGAGAGAAGTCCGCCTCTTCACGATTTCACCGCATATGTAGAAAGGAGGGTCCGCGTGATCGTCCCCAACTCGCAGAGCTCGCCGGAAAAAAAAAAGCGTCGGACTCCACAACCACCAAAGAGAGGAGAGAGGCCACGACCCCGGGCGGTATTCGGCGGAAAAAAGGAGAAAAAAGGAGAATCGCCCACTAGCCTCCGAGGAAACACAAGGTGGTGAAAAGGAGAAAAAACCGCTAGCTGCCAGCCGGACGGGGGAGGGGGAGGAAAAAAAGTTGCCTACATATCGTACAGGTGTACAGGAGAGAAAGAAAAAAAAGACCTCCCCCAAAACAAGACCAAAATACACACCCAAAAAAATAAAATAAGGAAAAACCCCCACCCAAAAAAAAAAAAAAAATTAAGAAAAAAAAAAAAAACCGCCCGGCAAAAAAAAAAAAAAAAGAAGGCACAAGACCAAAGAAAAAAAAGGTTCCCTCGGCGACCCGACAGCCAGAAGCAGGGACGGGATGGATATTCGTGGCCTTACCCCCACGTCCCGAGGGGAAAGGAAATGAAAGTAAAGGACGAATAAAAGGCTATGGGCGGCCGGAACGTTCCACAGAAAAAATCCCGGACCGACCGCTGCGCACGTAAAGAAAGGAGGAGACAGGTAAAAAAAAGACAGCATCGGCCTACTCGACCGACTAAAGGGTAAAAAGGAAAGAGGAAAGGGAAAAAGTCGTGCGTAGAACCGCGTGACGCGAGGGTCTCTAAAGGTCCATCGAAGGAAAAAAAGGGGGGGCATCCCGAGACACACCGGAAGGGGAAGAGGAAGAATGAAAAGGAATGGCTAAGTTCAATCCGCATGTATCTATCAAAGTAAAGTAATGGAGGGTGGCGCGGGTATTGGACAACACAAAGAGAGAAAAGGGGAGATGGCGCATTTTGGCTTGCGTAGAGGGAAAAGAAGGACGCTTACTGTTGCGAAAAAGAGAAAAAGGGGGGAAGTCCGCTTGATTCCTCGCTGTTCCCAGGACAGGACAAAAAAAGGGGGAACGCGACATACATGTTAGTCAAAGTCTAAAAGTAAAAAAGTGAAGGCGCTGGCCTACGCCCACCCGAAAAAAAGGAGAAAGAAAGAAGAAAAAAGGAAAAAGGTGAGTTCTGGTCGCCGACATAGGAAGGACAAGGGGCGTTATGGAGCAAAGAGAAAAGGGGAAAAAGGAGAAAGAACGCGTGCAGTGCCGGCACCGGGTAAAACAGAGGGAGAGAAGAAAAAGAGAAAAAAGGAGAAAAAAAGATATATCGTGACCGGATTCAGATGGTTCAAACGCCGGCAAGAAAGGAGGATGAAATCAGAGCCTGCCTCCGCGAAGGCCCTCGAGGGGTGCGACAAAGAAAGAAAAAAAAAGAGGGCGACCACTCACCTGTGTTCCGTGAGGGAGGGGGAGGCCATCCGTCGGGTCAGGGGTCGAAAAAAAAAAAAAAACCACCTGCCTGATCTCGAACATGTGAGGAAAAGAAGGAGCACCAGCACGCCGTTTAAGGAAGATGTCATGTCGAAGGGAAACAAGCGGAATCGACTCCTGCCGATACGGATGCAATCAGAAAAACAGGGGGAAATGAGATACGCCGAGCACAAATGCGCCAGAGACCAATCAAATGGGGTTTTTAGAAAAAAGAAGAAAGGAAAAAAGGCGGTCTGGCCATCGTGGTTCGCGAGCGGGAAGGGAGGAAGAAAAGAAAAAACGGGCCGACTAGCTGCAGTTTCAAGAGTCGAAAGAAAGGGAAAAAAAAAGAAAAAACCCCTGGGCCCGGATCGAAGACGACCCGACTTCGTCACAGGGGGAAAAGCACGACCCTTTCCGTGTCAGAAGAACCAGGATCGAGCTGGCAAGGGCTGTCGATCGGACCGAGGACTCCTAGGGGTGTCCCTGCGTCATCGTCTGACGAAAGAGTGAAGGTACTCTCGAGGCTCCTACTGCGGATGAAAAAAGGGAAAAGACGCCGCGCCATACGGGACAAAGTGGATCAATTGCAAGAAAGAAGAGGAGAAAAGAGTTGGCCGCCTCGCACGTATGAATCGAGGAGACCACGACTATCTCGACCGATTCGATCTAAGGGGGAAAATGAAAAGAGGGGAAGGTGTCGCACAGAGGAAACGTGGTGTCAGGGTGAGAAGGATCCGCGGGCGGACTCCGTGCAAAAGGGGGGCACGTCTTTCGTGTCGTCAACGGGGGGGGGGAAGAAAAAAGGAAGAAAAACTAACACCGGGTCCTATGGCAGGAAGGAAGGCGGGCTTTAGGGGAAAATACCCACGTTTTCCCCGGCTGACCGGAATGGAATAAGGGGTCTACGGGTATTCCAGGGGGAAAAAGTTCGCAAAGAAAGAAAAAGAAATTGATGTCGTGTCCCGCAATGAATCGTTTCTAATATCGTAGGTGGTGGGGGGAAAAACCCGGTGCCCACCTCCTCGTCGTAGGAAGAGAGAAAAGGGGCGTCCTACTCACTCGTGAAGAGGATAAAGGGACGACTACAGCATGCGTATGGAGCCATCGGAAGAGGCTACGGAATGAAAGGGTTTGCAGAGAGAAATATGGTGTGATCACCTCAAAAAAAAGACCCGTTAACAACGGCCGTCAAACCAGACCGTGAAAACGGAAAACTGCACTTAGGTAAAAAGCAAAGGGGGAGCAAGGCCACTGATATTGTGTTCTCCGAAAAAAAAGGAAGGAGAGTTACGACATACTCTCCGAAGGGGGTGAGAGGGGTGAGAAAGTGGAGAAGGAGAAAGATTGGGGATTGTTCAACAGAAGGTTGTGAGGGAGGGAACATCACCATCCTCGTCTCACGAAGAAAGAGAAGGGGAAGGCGCACTTAAGCTGTTTTAAGAGGGAAGGGAGGGGGGGACGGGGGACTTTGAATAAAAAAGAGCGTCCCTCGGAGGTGGAGGATGATATAAAAGAAAAAACTACCACCGACTTCTTATAAGGAAGGAGGGGGGAAGGGAGAGCTTCGGCACCATGCTGGGCCGTCGCCGCCATCAGGAACCCCCCAGGGAAAGGGTGACATCCAGGCCCTGAGAGGAATCAACAAACAACAACCGATTTTCAGGAAGAAAGAAAATGAGAAGGGTAGAGAAAGGTCACCAGGCAAAGCAGGGAGGGATGACGGCGACGTCACAGCATTGGAAGGGAGAAAATCTCTTTTCCACAGAAAGAGTAGGGGAAGGGGTCGTTCCAAAAAGAAGGGAGAATCCGCATCCTCCGCGATGGAACGTCCGCTGACCGTCCGTACGAAGTGGAGAAAGATGAAAATAAAGGAAGCCAGCGATCAGGTTGGGAGTAAGGGGTGGGGGGGGGGGGGGGGGGGGGGGGGGGGGGGGGGGGGGGGGGGGGGGGGGGGGGGGGGGGGGGGGGGGGGGGGGGGGAGGAAGGGGGGGGGAGGGGGGGCGGGGGGGGGGGGGGGGGGGGGGGGGGGGGGGGGGGGGGGGGGGGAGGGGAGGCGAGGGGGGGGGGGGGGGGGTGGGTGGGGGGGGGGGGGGGTTTTTGGGGGGACTGGGGGGGGGGGGGGGGGGGGAACACACAAAAAAAAAAATAAGGATATAGGAATAAAAAAATAAAAAAGGTTGAACCACTCCAATCGACTCCGATATTCGACCATACCAAGAGCGCGCAAGAAAAAACTTCGGGGATATGTCAGGAAAGACGCATAAGTACGGTAAAATATCAGTTGCCTGTCGAAAAAAAAGGAGAAAGGGGGAAGATCAGCGCTTTCCCGTATGGTGGTACGGAGGGGGGGGGGAAAGGCGGGGGGGGGTGGTGTGAGGTGGGGGAGACAAAAAAAACGTGCATGCCGTCGCCCTACGATAAAGGAAAAAGGGGCGGGAGTCCCGTGCCGCCGTCACCGGGGAATTGAGCAGAAAAAAAAAAAAACGCGCGCCTGCAGCGGCGTCCAGACGCAGGGAAACAACCTATCTCGACCGAAGAAAAAAAAAAAAGGCGGGTATCGGCGACGTAGTCACCAGGAAGGAGGGGAAAGAGCCGGAGCATATGCGACAAAGGCAAAAAGTAGTTTACGTCCGTGCGACGCCCGCAGAGAGAAAAGAAAAAGGGGGGGTCGTGTTGCCCGATCTGCGGAAAAAAAAAGTTGCCGACGCCAGCTCGGACAAGGGGTGGAAAAGGCCGCCATCTGATCCGCTCGACAGGGGATAAAAAAGAGAAGAAATCCTCGTCACCACGGGAACCTCGAAGGGGGAAAAGGAGATCGATCGGTCGGATATTAGTGGACGGGGGGAAAAATCGTGCGCTGGCGTCATAAAAAAGGGAAAAAGGGAAAGGGACGATCCTACGTTTTCCGTAATATTTAAAAAAGACGTCACGCCCGAACCGAGTCAACTGAAAAGGGGAACCGTTACCTCAAGCGGAAAAAAGAGAAACGGACACCCTCCTCGCTACCAGTCCGAGAAGGGGGGGGGAAAAAGGGAATCGGCAGCAGTTCCGTACCGGACCGAGGGCTCGAGACAGGGGGGGAAAAAAACGCCGAGTTCTTCTCGATCCGGCCAGAGGAGGAGGAAGCGAAAAGGAAAGGCGCTGCTTGAAACTCAGCTCGTCAAGGAATGCTTTTATGAGGAGGGGAAATAAAAGGTTCAAAGACGCATGTATTCCTCAATAAAGAGGATGGCCCTTAACGCCTGAAAAAAAGAGACAACAACAACATCTTCGAATGTTCTCTGAAAGGGGGGGGAGGCAAGTATCGAAAGTCTACCGGCCGGCTCAGAGAGAAGCTCCTTATCGCGCCGGAGGTCGATGAAGATAGAAAAGGGACAGCAGGGCTGGTGAGGGGGGAAGGGGGAAATTCCACTGGTCAACCTCGGGTAAGAAGGGATCAGGCGGTTTTTCCGGCGAGGGGCAACAAAAGAAAACAGGACGGAAAGAAAAGACCACCGGGAAGAAGAAGAACGAGATGACCTTATGGACGGCGGAAATGCGAAGGAGGCCTCTTGATCTCACGAGAAAAAAGAAAAAGAGAAAATAAGGTCCCGC
>Ga0179593_1795120_pt1 | contig 14141 bp, 18 predicted proteins | sample CZODoug2_1_08_16_FD_185931 | JGI IMG/M metagenome (GOLD analysis project Ga0179593, IMG submission 185931) | Vadose zone soil fungal communities from Angelo Coast Range Reserve, California, USA - CZODoug2_1_08_16fungal (PacBio error correction) | ecosystem: Environmental > Terrestrial > Soil >...
GGAGGGGGATGGTCATAGAGAACGGGGAAAGGGAGTCACCCTGTTGAGAAGGAAGATCCCATCAACCGGAGTAGAAGAGTTCATACATGAGCAAAAGGGAACCCCTTCGGAAATAAGAAGGTCCTCACTCCTTTGTGGTAAGAGGGAGGGGAAAAGGTATCTTCAGTGTACGGGGGGAGCAAAGAAAGGATGTTTATCACCTGCCGACAAGAAGAAGGTATACATATAAGGCAGGGGAAAAGGGGATCACTCACTTTCCTCAAAAAAGGAAACTTCCGTCGGTGTAAAAGAGGGGAAAGATCCTAAGTTCAGCAGAGGCCCGGACCTATCGCGAAAGGAGAAAAAGGAACAACCTTTACTTATAGGGGGGGACGCTACTCGAACAAGGTCGGGGGGGGAAAAAAAAAGGGCCCCTACCAGCAAGGGACGATGACGCCAAGTCCGTAGAAGACCTTCCCTGGCATGATGCTGAAAAAGGGAAAACAGGCTCTATCCCTTACGAACTTCAAAAATGGAATGGCCACCCCCAACAAAAAGAAAGGAGTAAGGACATCTTCTCATTTACAGGAAAAGGGCCCGTCTATCCGGACCAAACAAAAAAAAAAAAAAAGCGGACATCTTTGCACGAAACCGGGGGAAACCAGACAAAAAAAGAGGAAAAAGCGGAGCTCCACCAGGAAAAAAAAAAAAGGGCTCGCCGACCTGTTACGCAAGGAGAGACTTAATCGGGAGAAAACCTCTGACAACCAAAGGACGTATTAGTATATTCAGAAAAAGAAAGAGGATTCCCATCTGCAGCTTCCCCAAAAGGGAAAAGGAAAGCAGAAAGGAGAGTTAGACACAGGGGGAAAAGGGGGAGGGTATCTTGCAAACTCCTACAGAAAAAGAAAAAGGGAAGAGGTGTCCATCCGGGGAGACTGAGTTGAACCGACAAAATGGAAACGAAAAGGGGAGAAGAACGCGTTGCAGGGAAGAAAAAGAAAAGAGCGTCGAGAAAGAGAGAAAAAGGAAGAGAAGTCATTCCACCTTCGAAATGCTGTATCCTCTATAACAAGTCGGGAAAAAAAAGGAGAGGCGACCGGGAAAGAGAAAGAGAGGAGAGTTTCCGTGGCTAGCTCATGGGGAAAGGGGAAATCGGAGATCTACTGTGGGAGGAAGGACCCCCCCTCAGCCGCAAAAAATGTAAAAAAAGAAGAAGGCCTCGAAAGGGGGAAGGAGCCTATTGAGTAGAGGAAGGAAAAGAACTCCGCCCTCCGAAAAGCAGGCTGTGCGCCGACACAAGGGGAAGGGGGGAAAAAATCCGACCCGGGCTGGCCGAGAAAAGATAAGAAATGGGGGGACCGAACCTTGTCGGAACATCGTCGGCCATGGGTGGGGAAAGGACCTTCAGGCGCAGCCCCTGTGCGTGCAAAAAGGAAAAAAAAAAAAACGGCGGGGGCCGATGGGAAAAGAAGAGATATTCAACAACACAACGGATGGGAGCCAGCCCTCTTCAAAAAAAAAAAAATGGGCAGCTTCAGCTGCCCAGCCCGTGTCAATGCAGCCTGGAGGGGGCCAAAAGAGGAACGGACGCCAAATGTGGCTGCGAAGGGAAAAACCGCACTTACACTTTTCGTCATCCCGAGGGGTAAAACCCCTGGCTTGAATGGTTTGCAAAAACGAAGAGAGGAGCCAGCCTTCAGTCAAGGGAAAAAAAAAAGAAAAGGGGGGGAGCCGGCTGGCTGGGAAGAAAAAAGCATCGTCCTGGTCCGGAAGAAAAGAAAAGAACGGTCACCATCGTTGACCTGCCAGAGGGCAGGGGGGGTCACCTGGCCGAAGGAAAAAAAAAAAGTCCCCAACCAAAAAAAAATCTGATTTGAAAAAGCGCTCTCCCACAGGGAAAGCCGAAAGCACGGGCCCCGTCGCCCGCGCAAAAAAAAAAGAACCCAAAACGCAATCGCCTGAAGGGGCCATTTCAGCAGCTTCAAAGCTAGGAAGTGGTGAGCCGGTGCATGCGATGGGGCAAAAAAAACGCTCGACCTTTTTCTTCAACAAAAAAAAAATAGCCCTGCAGGCAACATGCCAAAAGGGGCCATCCGGCGAGCAAAAAGAAGGGGTGGCCCACTCCTTTGCGGAGAAAAAAGGCCAGATACGCCCGCCCATAAAAGGGAAGCTCCCCGCGCCGACGGAGGAGAAGGGGGGGCCGATGCTAAAAGCCCAGGAGCGCTGAGAAAAAAAACTTCACTCATGAAAGAAGGAGGGAGGGGTTTTCATCGGGGGAAGGCCCCTGGTCCGCCGAAGGGAAGATCCCCTCACTCAGAAAAAAAGGGAAGGAGCCTCCGGCCCCAGGGGGGGGGGGAGGTGTCTGGTTCAAAGGAAAAAAACATCTTTCAGAGCTCCGGAGGATCTGACGGTCAAGCACAAAGGAAAACAGTCCCCCTGGGGAAGGGGCTGGCCTTATGCATGGAAAAGGCCTTGTGTTGGTTGGGAAAACCTGGCATGTGGGACGTTTTAAGGGAAGGAAAGGCCAGGTTCGCCCAGGGGTTCATCGCCGAAAAAAAAAGAACGGTTCCCCAAAGGGCCTGGGGAAAAAATTGGCGGTCCATAAAGAAAGTGAGCTGGGGGGAGGGTCCCCCTGGTCCCAGGGCCAATGAACGAGAAAAAAAAAAAGAGTCACAGCCTCCATTGGAACCTAAAAAAGGAGTCTCCTTCCGGGCCTCGCTCCCCCTAAAAACCACAGCCCCGAAAAAACCTTCTGATGAAAAAAAAAGGTGGGGAGCAAAAAAAAAGAAAAAAACGCCCGGCAAGGGGGTAAAAGAAAAACACGGGGGGTGAGGGATCCCGGAGTCCTCCGTCTATGTAGACGGGGAAGAAAGGGGAGGAGGTGATACAAACAAAAAAAAAAGAAGTCCAAAAAGACCACAATTCACCGACGAGAAAAAGCGTCAAAACAGGGGGGGGAAGGACGATGTGGGAATTGGAAACTTGCCCCGGACTTGCTCATGTTTTATTGAACCACGAAAAAGGGAAAGGAGTCTCGGAATGGGGGGGTATCGGAAGCCCGTTGAAGCTCCCGTAAAGGGTGCCGTCTCGCACAGAAAAAGGGGAAGAAAAACCGGCCAGGGAGCCTTGATTCATGGGGGGGGAAGTTTCCCAACAACAATGCGAAAAAAAAAGGAAGATTTGTTTAGAAACAAAAAAGTACCAGTTCCGGGTTGATGGCGGGGAAAAAAAAAGGTGATGCTGGGTGGCGTTTAAAAAAAAAAAAAAAAGGGCCCCGTCGGGGGTGTGCGGTTTGGGGAAAACTGATGGGATCGGGGGGGGGGGTGCGGGCGAAGGGGAGTGGGGGGACGTTTTAAGCGCAGTCGGCGAGTCCGTGCTTAACCAGGAGAAAAGGAAGTGCCCGTGAGGGGAGATCATTCTGAAGGACTTGGCCACAGAGAAAAACTCGGCGGGTGGGGGAAAAAAAAGACTCGCAACGGAAAAACTCCCCTGGAAGAGATTCTTTTCGGAATCCTTCCTGAACGGGGTGGGGTAAAGAAACAGCAGTTGGTCAGAAAAAAAAAACGCACCATTTCCCCGGGGGCTGGACTGGGCAAGGGGGGGGGTTCCTATCGGCATGGAAAAAAAAAAAGGGGAGGATCGGGGGGGAAAAGCGGAGGCCATCGAGAGAAAGAGTAGGATGTAAAAGGGAGAAGGCTGTGACAAACAGGAAGACCGGCATTGCCTGAGGAAAATAAAAAAAAGACCATTAAAAGGAAGCCGCCAGACGGAAACTTCTTCGTTTCAACCCAAAAAAAAGGCACCTAACACCCCTTCAAGGGGAAAAAAAAGCCTCTTTAAGGCCGGCTGGCAAGCGGGGAGAGGGAAAAAAAGGCCGCCGTAGGCCGACGGGAAGGGAAAACGAAAACTCCAGGGAAAAAAACACGGAGAAGATCGACAGAAGTCACGAGAATCGGGGAACCCGAACAACAAAAGGGTGCCTCTGACAAGGCTTAACTTCAACCCCTGGACTTCGCCAGAAAAACCCCGGATTTGTCAAAAAAAACCAACGCCACGACCGGAAAAGGGGAAACGCCAACCAAGAACTCAACCAGGGCCGAGAGGGGGGGAAACGACATCACCCGGACGAAAGGTAAGAAAAGGATTTTAACATCTTTCCAAAGCTGAGCAATTGTTTGGAAAAAAGGGGAAACTCATCCAGGAGGTTGCCAAAAAACGGGGGAAAAGAATCCGGCACCGCCCGGGGAAGAACCCGGTAACGGGAAAAAAAAGGGCCCAGCCGAGATCAAAAAAAAGGAGGCCATAATCGTGGTGACAGCATGAAAGACAACGGCCCTTCCGGCCATCAGGGAAGGGGAAAAAAGAGTCCGCCGGGATCAAAGAAGGGGTGAGTCGCAAGATGGCCAGGCCGGGGGGGAGAAAAACGCACATTCGGTGGACAATCCGGAGAAAAAGGGGACGGAGACCTTGAAAAAAGAAGAAGAAAAAGGCCGCGCCCCCTGTTTTGTGAAGGGGGAGTCCTCAACGTTGGCCAAGAACGGTCATCCCGGCAGGGGGGGGTACGGATTAGAAGAAAACGCAGCGATACTCCAGGGGGGGGGAGGGTGCCGCTACTCTCCCCTCTTCAGAAAAATACCAGCTCACGGCCAAAAAAAGAACATCCATACCGTTCCTGTCCGGAAGGCCTGGGAAAAAACCTTTGCTAACCAGAAAAGGGAAGGCCCGGCTTGGCTGGCAAAAAAAAAAACATCTCGAATGCATCAAAGGAACGGTCGGCGGGGTGGCAGCAAACCGTGAGGGGGGAGAAATCACACCGAGGCCGCTCAGGAAAAAAAACGTGGACCCAGACACCCTACAAAAAAAACTCCAGGCGCTGAGCGGAAGAAAAAAGAAAAAACTGCTGCGTGACCAGGAGACTCGAAGGAGTCTCAAAAAGGAAAAGAAAGTCGTATGAGGAGATCATAAGGGGGATGCCCCATCGAGCATAGAAAAAAACCTGTCCTCAGACTCGACCGGAAGAAAAAAAAAAAAAGGAAATCTTTCTTATCTGGCAAAACTCAGAACAGACTAAGTCACATGGAGGGGGGGGAAAGGGTGCTAAAATTACGACCGAACTGCTGGAAGAAGGGACGTTTGCGGAAGAACCGGGGGACAGAGAGAAACGGCTTCCCATCGTGGAGAAAAAGGAAGATCTGAGCCTGCTGAGAAAAAAAAAAAAAAAACGATGCTCTTGCCGCGGGCAGAGGACGAAGGGGCTACTTGCCATGAGAGAAAGACCCCAAAAAAAAACGTGTACCGTTGCGATCGCCTGAGCGGGGGGGAGGGCCGGTATTCGTATGCCCAGCAAGAAAAAAACCCTTGTCCAGGTTTCGAAAGAGGGGAAAAGCCCGAGGCCCCTCAAGTCAGGACGGAAAGGAAACGATTAGTGAGGGAGAAAAAAAAAAAAAAAATTCCCGCCGCCAAGAAAAAGCCCTGGTACTTCAGGCCCCGGGCCAGAAAGGGGGGGGAGTTTTGCACCATCCGCCACGGGAGGGGAAGAAAGAAATCGGGCTGCCGAAAACTAGGGAGGTGGCGGCACAAGAGGGGAAATTTTGTCCCGAATGTCTCTGTCTGGAAAAGAGGGGGGCCTGGAGCTGCGCTGGCCCCAGAAAACTGTACCCCCCCCGAGCCGGGGGGGGGAAAAGAGAAGGGAAAAAAAGGGAATTAGGTAGGAAAAGAGAGAAAAAAGAATACCCCAAACTCGCCCAAAACGAAGGTCTCCGGTCCCCTGGGAAAAAAAAAAAAAAAAGTCCTGCAGCCCTGAGGGCAGCCACAAAGAAGGGCCTCTAATTTGTGCACCGCAACGACAAACTTTCAAAACCGAATTATGGCGGCGGGCCAAAACCACTCGGGACGAAGTGGTCGGAAAAAGAGACCCGCACCGGGCAGGAAAAAAAGAAGGGGAGGGGGATTTGAGCAGCCGAACATCAGAAAGGCGTCCTCCTTCCGGGGCCTTGAAAAAGTGACCTGGCCGGGATGAAAAAGCTTTCCTACTAAATCAAAAATAAGAGAGAGACTTTCAACGCAAGCAAGCTGAGCCCAAACTAAACCGCGGGTGGGGGAACAATCGCCTGGGCCGCTGAAAAAAAAAAACATCTCTCCCGAGAAAGGGAAGCAATAGCTGGTATCGATGAGAAGACTAAATCCCCTCTTCGTCCCGTGGGGAGGTGAATGCCGCCCCGGGGGATGAACGCTCTAAACCCTCGGACCCAACAGGGGGAGGGAAAGCAACGGCGTCCCTTATAGAAAAGGGAGGTCTTCAGTAAAAAGGGAAAGGGACACACGTCTGCCCACCGAAAGGGGAAAAAAAAAAAAGAAGGGGAGAAAGGGCCAGATACTCCAAAGGGGGAAGGGTCGACCCGCAAAGGTCCGAAGTCTGAAATAAGATCCCGATGGTGCCTCACGGGAGAAAAAGACATAAACGACGAGGGCGGGTCAGCGTTGCGAAAAGGGGTCCCCGCTCCAGACATTTCGGCGAGCAAGAGGAGGACATGCGCCCTGATGGGAGCGACAACCGAGAGGGCGGGGGGAGGGGGGGGACCAACTGTTTTCTCACTATCTGAAAATCCGGGGAAGTATCTACTGGAAAAACCTCCCTGAAAAAGTTGTCAATCAGAGAAATTGCATCTCTCTGGGGGCCAGCCCAGAAAAGAGGGGGACCTTTCATCAAATATCGCAGGGTGGGGGACCATTTTTTCTGACGCATCCAATTCTGTCCCTGACTTCAAAATGGGAGGAAAAGCGTGCCGTGAGCAAGGGGTAGGGGGGAAGAAAAAGGCCCATGAACTAGGGGGAAAAAGCAAAACACCAGAGTCAATTCCCATTCTGGGGGGAATTCCGGCCTGGCGAAGACGTCAACGCCCGGAAAAAAGGACTTCGGTGAGGGAAAAAAACTTGTCGCCAGAATAAAAAAGGGGAAGGGATGACGAAAAAACAAGTGGATCCAAAGGGAAAAGCACCGTCCTTAATTATACTAGAAAAGGAAACGGTATACAGGAAAAGGATTGCCGCTCAAAAAAAAGAGAAAACCCGGCCACAAGGAAACGAAATCAAAAAGGGGGGCCACGGTCCGGAAAAAAAGGGACACATCTGGAGAGGTGAGGAAAAGAGGAAGCTGGGAAAAGCGGAAAAAAGTAACCATAAAAAAGGGTGGTCCCGGCGGTGCAGGGGGAAAAACCCCACCGGGGACGGCAGGGCCGTTGTGAGGTTTCCGGGGAGGTACCAAAAAAAAGATTCTCATCTACCCCTCCGGGAATATTGAAAAAACCGCCCAAAGTACCTCGGGACCGGTTGAAAAAAAGGAGGAACTCTATCGGCCTGTGTGCGGTGGGAAAGTTCCGGTCCGGGGGGGGGCTTTTGGGGGGAAGTCGGAGGGGTTGACACAATCCTTGGGGGAAGTGCGAAGTAATTGGGGGAAAAAAAAAGGGACAGCATGATCGCAGCAGGGGGGAGGGTACCTGGCGTAGAAAAGAAAAGCGATTGACACTTTGCTGGGGCTATCTTTCAGGGGGGGATGAATTTGAACGAAAGGAAAGGGGAGGAATCTGCGGAGGGGGGGGGGGAAAGAAGAGGCAAGTTTAAAAAACCTGGCCCCTAAGGGTGCGTGCCAAGAGGGAAACTGACAGGGGGTGAGGGGAGAAAGAGTTTTCCAGAAGCCAGTCTGGCGAAAGGGGCTGGACTGGGACCAAAAAGGGGGGACAAATCCAAAAAAAAACGGGGGAAAAGTGCGTATCCGGGGGGGGGAAGCATGTCCTCGACAAAAAAAAAAAGAGGGGGGGGAGGAGGAAAAATAGAGAGAAAAAAAAAGGGGGACCGCCCTGTGCAACAAGAAATCCGCCGTCATGAAAGAAAAAAAGTTCCCAAGCAGAAAAACCCGCCAGACGGGGAAAAGGAAAAGTAGTTTCTTCCCACGAAGGGGAAGACAGCCCGGTCAGAGGATTTCCACTCCCAAAAAGGAAAAGGAAGGCGTTCTGTCAAGCAGGGGGGGGGAAAAGGACCCACGCCCGCAAGGGAAGGCCGAAAAGGAAAGGAATGCAGACAGCCTGAGAAAAATAAAAAACGGCACGTTGTCAAAGGAGATCTGTAACGTCAAGAAAAACTGCGCTTCCTGCGGAAAAAAAAAAAAATAACTACCTTCGCAAGAGCCCCCCCCCAACCCGGGGTTGTCAAATCAGCAGCAACCCCCAACCTCAAAAAAAAACTCACCCATCCCTCACCGGGGGAGGAAAAAAAAAAAAAAACTCCATACAAGGACGAAAAGGTAATTGGGTGGCGGGGTGGGCTGCAAGAGGACCCGCCTTCTTTGAGAAAGAGTGTGAAATCCAAAAAGAACTTCCATAAAAAAAGGTCACCTTTGGCTTGGGGCAAGATACAAGACCCCTTTTAAAATAAGAAATCGGTGAAGTTCATCTCCAAAAAAAAGAGAAGAAGAAGAAATATTCCATAATCGGTGGTCAAGAAAATGAAGCAAAGACTTGCCCTTCGTCAATCAGAAAAAAGAAATTGACTCGGGAAAGAGACTTTGCTTGTGGAAAAAACCGGCAAAAAGGGGGGGAGGGGGTATCACAGGGCCAGTACGGGGGACTTGCGAAGGAAATAGACTTGCGTATAAAGGGCCCGCTCCCCCCCCCGAAAAGGCGCACTGGGGGGGAAAGGAAGAGAAATCCAGCCGGCGGGGGGGGGGGGAGGAAAAAAGAGCGGCACGATACAGCGGGATCTTGGTGGTGCAAAAAAGGGGGAAAGGAAGGTCCATTGCCCGTGAAAAAAGACACAAAGAGCAAACGTGACCGAAAAGGGGGGGAGCAAAGAAACGTCCCAGAAAGAAAGCGGTCTGCGGCTTGTCTAGAAAAAAAAAAGCGCGAGCCGGACGCCAAGAAAAAAAAAAAAGGGGGAGGGGGGCCCACAACCAAAAAAGCACGCGAATGAAGACGGCCAGCTGACCATGTGAACGTCTGGAAAAAAAAGTATATCCGCACACGACGGCGCTCTGCAAGAAGGAGGGGGGGGTACCCATACAAAGGGGAAAATGGAAAGAAGGGAGAGTCCCTCCAATCAAGCAAGTGCGCGGAGGTGCTCTCCTACATAGGGGGAAACCAGTCGCTGAAAGGGAGTCTTCGCCACAGAGGGAAAAAGGGAAGAAAGGGCGTAATTAAGAGAAAAAAAACCTAAAGGGGGTGCCCATCGTATCAAGAAAAAAAAAGAAAAGGAGCAGCCCTCGACCGGCTGCGGAGGGAAGGGAAAAGGGGAACAGGGAGAGAAAGCCGAAACGCACCAAAAAACGAATGCCAAATGAGTGCACAAGGGAGTGATCCCGTCGTGGAGGGAGAAACGTAACTTCTTCAATTAGAGTGAAAAAAAGGAAGAACCGGTTGGCCGAAAAGGACCTTTCCCCGGGAAAGGAGGGCATGAACCTGGCGAACAGTGGAAAAAGAAAAAGTTGGATTCGGAAAAGAAAGATACCATCGTATTCGCAAAAAAAAAAAAAAAAGGTGCGCTGCCTACCGTGCCCCAAAGAAAGTCCCGAGTGTCCGGGGAGAGAGGGGAAGGCTTGGAAAGAAAAAAGGGAAGACGTGGGAAGATCGTATTCCCATCCTGGAAAAGCCCGGCCAGGGGAAGGAGAAAGAATAATTCCCGCAAGGAGGGGAAAAGGGGAAAAAAAGGAGTCGGCTTGCACTTCAAGGGAAAACCAAGCACACCCGCGAAAAAACGGCCCGGGTGTGCTCCTTGAAAAGGAAAAAAGACGCACTTCCCGTCACCGAGGTGGGGAAAGAAAGGCCCTCCCGCCATAATCAGGGCTGAAAGGGGGGGAAGTGCGGTTTCAAATCAGGAAAAAAAAATATTGCTTGGACGAATGAAGATGGGCTGACCTCATGCTGTCATAAAAAAAAAAAAAGTGCGCTTGCCCAGAAAGAAGGGAAGGGACGAGCTGGGCGGCCCCAGAGAGAGGCACGGAGAGGGAGAAAAAGTAGAGAGATGCAGACCATGCTGGATCCGCCCGAGGGGAAGCGGGGGGGTGTCCATCGTCATCTTCCCAAGAAAAAAGGAGGTCATCCAATCGGCCATCGGACAACGCAAAGGAAAGAGGGAAGGGTTGTGTGCAAAAAAGGAAAACAGGGTGTTAGGAAGAGCCTATTATTGCTGGACGGAAAAAAGGGGAAATTGTGAAAAGGGGTGACGACGTTTTCTTCCGAAAAAAAAAAAAGCCACCGGGCCGGCGCTTGAGCTCCTACCTAGAAATGGGGGGGACCTTCGCCCTGCGGAAAGGAAGGCGACACAGCCGGGGGAGGGCACGGCCTGCTTTTGGAAAACTACGATCCCGGCCCCCCCGGGGGAAGTCTATTTCCAAGATCAATAAAAAAAAGAAGAGAAAAAAGGGAACCGAATGGAGGCATTCTCGCCGTGCCAAGAGAACATCGCGCACAAACAGCATCGCAGGTACTCGGGAAAAAAAAGGCCGTCAAAGGTTAAAAGGGGGGAAGCCTTTTCCTCACGGATGACGCTACTGAAGGCCAAAGGGGGGGGTACCTTCCCCTCAACTCGAAAGAGAATGCATCAGTTTTCAAAAAAAAGCAAAAAAAAAAAAAAAAAAAAAAGAAAAAAAAAAAAGGGTGAAAAAAATCTGTTGGTCCTTCGTGAGAGAAAGAATACTCCCCGCATGCACTGGGAAAAGGATTCGAAAGGCATGGGGGAGTTCCGGATGGTTGGGGAAAGAAGGCTAACCAAGGGGGGGGGCAATCCCCCAGGAGCTTCTTGATCTCATAACTACTTTAGGAGGGGGGGGGGGGGGGGGCAACAGGACTCATAGTGAAGGAATGGTCCCTCGCCCATGAAAAGAGAAGCGCGCAGCGTCCCTTAATGGAGCTCAGAAATTTCCTGTTGGATGGGTCCAAAAGGGAGAAAAGCTTGCAGAAGCGCGGTAGGGGTGGAATCGAGAAAAAAGCACACCCGCCCTTCCCCGAAAGAAATGCATTCCGCGCCCTGGGTGAGGGTTGACAGCACCCATCCGGAAGGAAGGGTCCTCGCGCAAGGGAACGAAAGGGGAACTGACCATAAGAAGATATGGCTGACGGGGGAGGTCATCCAGGAACGGTGCCTTGAGCTGGGTAGGCCAACTCGGGGAAGCACAGACTATTTGCCGAAAGGGGGAGAAGGAAAACACATCAATAAAGGATGGAGAATGATCTTCGCCGGACAATCGAAGACAACATCCTTCCTTAAGATCGGCCACTTTCTCCCTCAAAAAGAGTGGTGCTCTGACAAAAGAAAAAAAAGGAAAGACCCCAAGGAACGGACTCGGAGGGGCGGATCAAAGGGGAGGAACAACCTCCTGAAAAATCCAGTTGAGCGACAAGGGAAAAGAACGAATTCCCGGCGAACCCCTTCAATAACAAAGGGAGATGTGCCGAACTGGAACAAAATGGGACGAAGGTATTGACCACAAAGATGGAAAGGATGGGGAGTATAGAGGAGGGAGCTGCAAAAATAACCCCAAAAAGTTGACAAGGAAAGGGGGGGGAAAGGGGCCTAAGAATCGAAAAAAAAAAAAAGCAGGGATATAGGGGAAAAGGTCATGTTCCTTTTCCAAAAAGGCAAAGAGGGGAAGAGGGGGAATAAACCGAAAAAAGTAACCGCCGGGGGGGGCTGACCCTAATCGTGAAGGGAGGCGTTCCCCGGGAAAAGTTGGCGGTTTGGGAACGAGAGGGGACTGTGGACAATCCCGGGGGGGGGGTGGGTCTGGATGGACAGGAAAGGACCTTTCCGCCAGGAAAAAAGGGGGCTTGTCGTGACGGAAAAAAAAAGGAAAAAAGGGGCGGTGCAGATCTTTACTCAGGCTTGGGAAAAGGGGACTTTTTGGGAAAAACTTCGGGGGGGGGTTTGGGAATAGCGAGAAAAGGAATCCGCCCTGTTTCAGCGGGGATGCAGGGGGGAGGGGCCCTCCTTCCGGAGGAAAAGGCTTGCTCAGCGGAGAGTCCGCAAAAGAGTCTTGTGGCAAATGAGTCAGGGGGGGAGGGGGACTTTTCTCAGGGGGGGAAAGAAAGGCAATTTCCCTAGGGGGGAATTCTTGAAAGGAATAGAAAAAAAAAAAGAGTAGGAGGTAAAGAAAGAAGAAGGACCTCCGCCCTTTTCAACAAGAAAAAAAGGGACGAGTACCACGCAGACAACAATTTTTGGAAAAAAAAAAGACTGGGGGAGACCAGTGGCGAGGTTGAGGAAACAACGCCTGAGCACCTAACACCCAGGGGGGCCCACAAACGAAGGAAGAAAGAAGAAATTCTGCTGGGAAAGGACTCAGGACATCTGAAAAAAGGGGGGACGAGGCCGACTATTCCACGTAAAGAGGGGGATAATATCTACCGTCAATGGAAGAGTACTCCAAGGAAAAAAAGCACGCTGCCACGTTAATGGGAAGGACGGAGGAAATTACTTAGGAAAAAAACGCCCCCCGGATTTGTCAAAACTCCCCCAACAAGCAAAAAAAAAAGGGGGGGGGGAAGGACACACCAGAAAAAAAGGACCAATTCGACGCCAAATCACCCCGATCGAGGGGGAAATTTTTCTTAAAAAAGAAGGTGAAATCATTGGGGGGGGGGGGGAAAAAAAAAGGGGAAGAAAGGAACTCCATACTGCCGGACCCAGGGGGGGGGGGCATAATCTTTCAACAGAAAGGAAACCAACCCTGTGAAAAAAAAAACCTCCGAGATCCCGCAAAATAGGGAAAGGGGAATAAAATTAGCCAGGCCACCGGCCCCCAACGTCGGCATCGAAGGAGGAAGGTTTTAACTCTTGAAGACGCTTTGCCTTTGGAAAGGGGACGGTTTTATCACAGCCCGCAAACAAGGGAAAAAAGAAGTCCAAATAGACGGCGGGGACAAAATCCAACGGGGAAGGGACCCCCCCGTCAAGAAAAAAAACGAACGTGGCCGCGCATCCGAGTAAAGGGAGTTCTTAGCAGAGAGCAGGGGGAGGAGAAAAGCCTTTTATTAGCCGGGGGGGGACCAAAACCTAAGAGGAAAGAGAGTCAATGTTGCCTTGAAAAAAAACCGATGACTCCAAGGGAGTCAAAAAAAGGATGTCTGCGGCTGGAGAAAAAAAGAAAAAGATCCTGACGGCCATGGGAAACGGGGGCGGGATTGGAAAAAAACCCAGCCTCGAATGTCATCCAAAAAAGAGCAAATGGAAACGGCGGGTGCGAAAAAGAAAAGAAAAAAACACCGAACTTGCGCATCCTGAGGAGAAACGGGGAAAAAAGACCACCGACAGAAGAAGTGGCAGGGCTCAAGGGCACTGCCGCGACTGTCTTCGGAAAAAAAAAAACAGGCCGCTTCTGTCTTGAGCTGAAAAAAGAATCTGTAATGAAAGGAGATTCAGAAAAAAAGAACAGGGGGTGTATGCCCCATCGGGGAGCAGCGACCCAAAATCCGAAGCCTCTACCGCCTGCCGGGAGGGCGGCGTATCTTGCAACGCCTACCGAAAAAAAGGAGGTTGTGCCAGCGGGGCGAACCGGAGGGTACTGGAAAAGAACTGCTTCTTAATCAAAAGAAAAGGGAAGGACCGGTGGCCAGGGGAAAAAAAAAAGACCGGGGGCCCAAGGAAGAAAAAAGGAGGAAAAGGGAAGAAGAAGCTTGAGCTGATGAAAAGGGCCTCGATAAAAAAAAGGGGGGGAGCTGTCCTCGTTTCTCCGCAGGGGAAAAAAAAGGCTAGTCAGCCGCACATTCAGAAAGGGAAAGAGCTCCTTAGCGTGGAAAAATAGAGAAAAGGAAGGGGGGGAAATCGTAGGCCCATCCTGAACCAAAGGAAAAACCGGCAAGGGCACTCAAGGGGGGGGGGGTTTACCGCCTAATTCCCTCAGGCAAAAAGCTGGCTTCACCTTCCGCCCGAAAAAAACCCCCCCAAGGCAAAAAAAAAAAAAGGGGAAGGCAGCTTTCCGAAACGGACCAAGTCGGACAAAGGATTGGGAAAAAAACGCCGGGCCTGGCCTCCTTCATAAGAAAAAAAATCAGTTGCGGTGCACAATCGAAACGAATGGCCGCTGGCTGAACAAGGAAAAAAAAGGGGGCTGGAAAGCTTCGCTTGGCCCGAAAAGGGGGACCGCAGGCAGCGGAAGGGGAAATGGCGCCCAC
>Ga0179593_1392234_pt1 | contig 14140 bp, 23 predicted proteins | sample CZODoug2_1_08_16_FD_185931 | JGI IMG/M metagenome (GOLD analysis project Ga0179593, IMG submission 185931) | Vadose zone soil fungal communities from Angelo Coast Range Reserve, California, USA - CZODoug2_1_08_16fungal (PacBio error correction) | ecosystem: Environmental > Terrestrial > Soil >...
GGAGAAAGAAAGACGGCACCTTGCATCTAATTGAAGGACATGCTGGACGAAACATATTCTGGGGAAACATCAGGAAAAGGCGCCGGGTAGGGGAGTGCTGGCAAAAGAGGAAGGAAGGATCTCACGTCTTCGTCGTGCTGAGAACGGTTAGGAAGTCAAAGGGGTTAAAAGTACATTCCCCTCGGGTAGTGGGGGATAAGAAAAAAGAGAGAAATAAAAGGCAAGTTTGTGTTCAGGGAGCCGGGGTTTGGAAAAAAAATATTAACGTAAAATCTACTCACAAATTAAGTGAGGACGCAGGAAAAAGGGGGGGAAAGGCAAGAATGTATCCAGGGCTGAGGGGGAGGGAAGAGGAGTTCAAAAGACGCTGGGAGGTTCTAGGCCTCGGGGGGGGGCGTTCGGGAACAGGGGGGGGAATCTCCGCAGGGAGGAGAATAGTCGATATGCCTCGGGTCTTACCGGGAGAGAGAATCATCGCTTTCCGGTTTTTCTAAGGCGAGGACCGGAGGGGGGGGGGAAGGGAATGAGAGGAGAAGGAGGGCGCGGCGCCTCACCGCCTAGCTTTATCCTTTTACGCGCACCGACCGAATTTGGGGGAGGCAACGATCGCAAATATGGAGAGCAGTTGGGGGGAGAAAGAGAGAAAAGGCCAGGGTGGGTTGGCTGAGCCAAAAAAAAGACCAACCACACACAAAAGACAAAAAGAAAAAAAAAAAAAAAAAACAAAAGAACAACACAACACCCAGCCAAAGGGGGGGGGGGGGGGGTGAGGAAATGTCAGGAATCAGTTCCGATGAGAAGGAATTACAGGGGGAAAAGAACAGGGTTAGAATGCTTACTTTGTGAACCTTAGCCCATAAATGGAAGGAGGGGGAACAATATTCGGGTAAGAGAAAGAGAAAGGGAAGATCGGGATAATTTGACAAGCATCCAATGGCGGAGAACAGATCCAGAAAGGCTGAAAAACTAAACGGGGGAGGTCGACTTAACGATCTTTGAGAATCGGGTTCCATCCCAGAGGGGAGGACAGGAGAACATTGGGGGGGGGAAAACGAGGTGTAAGGAAAAAGAACAGGAGCGCTGGCAGGTGGATTGTTAAATAAGAGATTTGAGGAAAAAATACATTTGTCAATTCGTGAATAACGGTGGGGCGGGCTCCTAAAAGGGGGGCAGGAAAGGAAGAAAAAAGGAGAGTAGGGTAGGGGGGGGGGTTCGCAATCGGATTGAGGAAGAAAAGACCGCTAGGATAGGTAGAGGTTGTGGAAAGGGTCAAACTTCCTGAGAGAAAATCCCAGTGAGGAAAGAATTCTGGGGGGGAGAGGGGGAAGAAGGTGGGGCCAGTTGAGGACGGAGAGGAGGGAGAGACGCAGCGCTGCGGGAGGGCTTCCGGTCGCAGTGGGGGTTCGAAAGGGAAAGGAGGGACGGGCCTGAGAGGGGGGGGGGAGGGTCCTGAGAGAGGTTAGGCATGAAGCCCTAGACTGTCTACTGGACCTAGGAAAAGAAAAAGGGAGGTTGCTGGGGAGGGGGGAGGAGGGCGAGAATCCGGGGGATTCACCAGAACCGAGGCGGAAGAAGCCGAGTTGGGCGTTTCGGCAGATGAGTAATAGGTCTCAGACTAAAAATGGATCGGACGGGGGGGGGAGAAGGAAGGAGGGCCGACGGTTTGGGTAGACAAAAGAGCCTATGTCAGAACCTTTTCAAAAGGGAGGGAGTGAAACGGTTCTAGACGACACAGGGGGAAGAGTAGGGCTTGTGAGAAAACTCTTTGAAGGACTAGAGGAAGAAACGAGGGGGTAAAGAGGTAGAGCTGAAAAAGTTGATGACTACGGATGAAATTAAAGGAGCAAAAAAAAAAGGAAAGGTCAGACGGAGGCTCAATTTAACCGCGTACGCCCTAAAGAGCAAATCCTTAAAGGGAGGGGGAAAGAGGGGGAACGATCAGGGGAAAGAGGGAAGAGGGACGGGAACCGCAGACTTTCACAGAGACATAAGAGATGGGGGAAAGGGGTCATTAAAGGCAGATTAGAGCTCTGAAAGAGGGATGTGGATCTCTAAAGAGGGGAAGAAAAACAGGACGATCGAGAAGGGGAGGAAGCACTAGCTTTCGTATAGAAACTGAATCATTCAGGAAGGGAATCGTGGACCAATAAAGGAGAAGTCACATATCTCTTGAGTCAAGGGGGTGGAGGGAGGAACGGGAGGGGACCGGGGGGTGAAAAAGGGAGGGAGAGAAAAAAGGGTATGAGAAGGAGGGCTCTGTCCGACAGAGCCGTCATGGGAAGTTACTGGGAGAAAAAGCGAAGGATCAAATAAAAGGGGGAGTTACTTTAGGGAATATTGCGAGAAATATGAAGAAGGGGAGGGATTAGGGGCTAGAATGGAGGAAAAAGAAGTTGGGGGCCAGGGTCTTGAGTGTAGACTAAAAAAGAGATCTTGGGAAGGAGTCTGAGGAAACGGTTTGTGGGTGAAATCCTGCCGGGGCAAAAACCACGGGGAGGAGGTGGGACCAAGGGAAAGAAGAGGGGAAAACCAAGAAAAAAAGTCCGCAGAAACTGGTCTAAATCGGGGTTGTATATAATCCAAAGCAGAAGAAACAAAAGACTTCAGATAAGGGGGACCTTCATACCAGAGCAGAAAAAAATGGTTCTTCCGAGGGGGGGAAAAAGGGAACTAAGACTAAAGGGGTAAAGGGACTAAATGAAAAGAACCAAAGTCCAGGTCCTCCGCATGCGAAACGTAAAGTCCATACAACAGTGGCAGGAGGACAAGGAGTGTCTAAGAGATAAGGGGGGAGAGAAACTCCACTTTCCCCTAACGGCTAAAGATCAAGAGAGAATCAAAATCAAAAAGGGGGGAAGACTTAAGGGGAGGGAAGCTAAAAAACAGGTAGCTGTGGGACCGTATATGAAGGAAGTTTTGAAGTATTACAAAGAAGGGGCTTCAAATTTCCGAGGACAAGTCTAACTGAGGAATCACAAAGAAAAGGGGATTCTAGAAAAAAGGGCGGAAAAAGAAGGACTGCAACTCACCTGCAGAGTCCATGGATATGAGAGTTGTTTTCCTGTAGATCATGGGCCGGATCAGTAGACTTCCTAAGGACAACTCAAAAGGGGTCATTCTGAGGGCCGGAAGGGGGAGGGGGGGGGGGGAAACTTCAGAAAGGGAGGAGCCGGAGAGAGGGGGGGGACACAATCTCATCAAATCGAAAGCCCCTCCACTTGGGCAAAAAAGAACCGAAAAACGGAGACATCAAAGGACGGAGAAAAACCACGTGGAGGAGCCATTGTTCGAAAAAGACAGAAGGAAGGGGAGAAAAAATGAGAACCTTCTACAGTTCGGATCCTGGAAGGAGGGGGAAGGGAGAGGCTGAAAAGGCCGAAAAGGACGTTAAAGAGCCTCTTAAACTTTCACCGAGAGAAAAGAGACAGGGCAAAGAAAAAGAGATTAGGGTGCGAAAGAGATAGCATCTTTGGGGAAAGGTAAGGGAAAATAATCTCTGAGGAACGAGGAAGACGATGAAAAAGAAAACCGAGAAAGAACTACTAAAAGGGGAAAAAGGGGAAAACCCACTGAAGATCGAGGCGCAAAATAAGAGACCGAAGAAGACTGCACGATAAACCACTACAACCAGGAAGGGAATCATCGACTCCGGGGGAGAGAAAAATAATGGCAAGTGAAGGAAAAGGAGTGTCCTTTAGGAGCAGGGGGGGGAGGGGCAAGACAAAGGTCAACCTAACCCAACGAGGAGTCCAAAGGATTGAGGAAGAGACTTTTCACATTAATGGGAAAAGGCAGGTCAGGAGGGAAAAAAGGACGGGGAGAAAGCAGGGGGAGAGAAAAAGAGTCGGTATAGGAGGAGGTCGGAACAGCATTCAGTTTAGACTAAAAAGATAAAGATACCAAGGAGGACTGAATGAACAGAACAGAAAATGAGAAGGAGGGGAGGCATGAAGTGACGTTGAAAGCTTAAGAAAGGTGTGCTCGGGGAGGGACAGGGTCGGGGGGGGAAAAACAGCGGAAGAAGGGGTCCCACAACCATGTTTCGGAAGGGAAAAAAGAAAAAGGGGGGGCAGAAAGGGGAGAGGAAAAAGGGGGTGCTTTGCAACGTATCCTGTCGAAACCGAAAGCCGAAGAGGAAAAATCTTCATGTCAGGGGGGAGAAAATTTATGAGCAAAAGGGCTTTATTCAACTCTATGTCTTATGAGGCATCCAAAAGAGGGGGAACGGAGGTTAGGGGAAAGGAGCAAGTCAAAAGGAAGAAGCGCAAGAGAGCCTCTTTTCGACACCTCAGACCTCTCTAAGAGGACACTAGACATGGTTAGAACGGGAAAGAAGGGAAATCTCGCAAGAGTTCCGGACTAGGGGGGAAAGGGCAACAAAGTGGCCTATAAAATGAGTGAACCAACTAGGGGGAAAGGTGGGAACTCAATACACCCTTCAGAAATACGACATAGCCGAAAAAGGGTAAAAATGTGGAGAGGAGTAAGAAAATAAGATCGACAGAAAAAAGATGAAAAGGGAGAAACAGAGAATTGGGGTAAAAGAAATGACGAAACTGGAAGTCCGTAAGGGGAGTCTTATCCCCACTAACCAGAGTTATGGTCGGGGGGGGGGGTTTCATAGGGGGAACCAATTGGGGGGGGGGGAGGGGGAGAAAGAAGCTGTAAGTCCGAAAACCTTGACGGGAAGGGCAAAAGAAGAAGACGGCTTAAGAATGGAACCTATAACCATTAAGAGGGGGGAGTCCTAATGGGGGAGGCGGGGAGGGAGGGTCCAACTAGGATGACTAAAAAGAGTCCTGCGAGGGGGGGGGGGTTCGAAGTAAAGAGGAGTCTGGCCTTCGCAAAAGTCCCGAATGGGGAAAAGGGCGTGAGGAGGAAAAGGGAGAGGGGAGCCAGGTTGGGAGGCAGGTTGTTGTGGGCTGACCTGGATCTACAAAGAATTAAAAAAGAGGGTGGGAGCTTCTTAGCTGTAACTTGGAAGGACCAAACACCGGGGGGGGGAAGGAGGAAGTCAAGAAGGGTGAGGGAGGAGAGTAAGATCCACTGAAGGATGGAGAAGTATTCTGAAAGAGAAGGTCCTAAAGTAGGGAAAAGTGAGACAGCAAAAAGTGGGGTCGCAGTTATCCTAACTGTAAACAGTGGCTGGGTCTTCTAAAATTTGAAAGGGGGTAAGGTGAGGATAAAGAGGGGGAAGACTTAAAATGTTAGGGGAGACATGATGTGAGACCGAGGGGTTGGTCCACGGGAGAAGTCGGGAACTTAGGGGGCATTTGTTGCTGCCTACACAGGCCTGGGAAGAGGGACTGGGGATAAGGGAAGAAGAAGGAGGGGAAAAGGGGGGGAAAGTTCACGCCTGGATCAATTCAGAGACGATGAGTAAGAGGCAATCGGTCCTGGAGGAAAACAAGATATTTATATTTGAAGGTAAGGGGGGCAAGGGTAGGTCTATCTTTACTATTGCAAAGTGCTAGGAAGGGGGAAAGAAGGAGAGACGGGAAGGAAAGGGGGGGCAGAGTAGACGCTCGCCATAGTCATCCGTACGGATCGGGCGTGCCTTTCGAAAGTACACATACTCGGGCCAGGAGGAAGGAGCCGAGAAACGTGGAGGGGGAAAAAGGAAAATAAAGAGCAAAAGAGGGAGAAAACGATGACTATCTGGAAGAGGCTTTGGGACGGGAACAGTAGAAGAGCGTGAAAGCTTGAAAAAAAAAAAGGGAGGAGCGGATTGTCATGAAGGTAGAAGAGCCAGTGAAGGAGGGAACTGTCAAAGCAATCAGCACAGTGAGAATAATTTGAGAAAGGGCGGAATGAAGAAGGGAAAAAAAAAGGTAGGCTTAGCAAGACGGGAAAGCCTGCAAAACTTGGAAAAAAGGCTGGGGGCTGGAGGGAAAAGGGATGACGCCAAGGGGTAGGGGTCGTATTAGGGTAGGCTCTGGAAAGGGAGAGGGAAAGACTAAAGGCGGAAGAGGAGAGTTTTTCATGAGGTACGGAGAGGAGGGGGGAAAAAGAAATGAGGAAAAAGGAAACAGCAAGGCACAGCGGATCGAAAGGAAACGCTGAACGGCAGACGGTGAATGTCAAAGGGGGGAAGATCGTAAAAAGGAGACTTTACAGGAAAAATGGACCGGAGAAAAAAGAAAGACAAGGTCTTGATCAAAAAGGTCAAGAGCGGGACCGGGGAAGACTCTCGAGAAAGGCATAGGGAGCATCATATCTGTGGAAACCTGAAGGGACTCAGAACAAACAATACCAAAGAAAGAGACTCTCAATTCTGGTGCTAGTGGCCGCCTTCAGCAAAGGGGGGGTAGGAAAAAGGGGGGGCGTTCGGGGCGGCAAGGGGAAGAATAATTCGCTCGAGGAGGGCGAGGTCCAGGATGACAAAAAAGACTTCCAGAAAGGTGTTGAGTACTGAAAAAAAACGTAAAAAAAACGGGACAAAAGTTCTAGTGTCAACCCACCTGAGGGAAAAGGGGAAAAAGAGAAAGGAGGGGATGTAAGCTAAGAAGAGCTGGGTTTTGAGAGGCGGGTGAGGAACCGCTTTTTCTTGTTGAAAAAGCTGCAGAAAAAAAAAAGGGTTGAAAACACTCACAGTAAAAATAGATAAGGAGAAAAAGGTCGCAGAGTGCAACATATAACCACCGAGAAGGGAAAGGTAGGAAAGGCGGGAGTCAAGACTCAAGAAAAGAAAGTGAAGGACCAGAAAGGCAACTGGAGGAAAGAGGTGGCCTTGAATTGAAAACTAAAGCTAAGGAAATTACGAAAAAACAACCGAAAATATGAAGGAGGGGGGCCTAGAATGGAAGGAGAAAGAAAGATAAGAACGGCGAAGAGGGAAGGGGGAAGAAGGATCCTTTTTCTCACCTTGCCCTTATCGCAAATCAAAGGCTATACAGATCTTGGGAGGAGGATGATGAGAAAGGGAGAGGGAATAGTTTAAAAGGTTGGGGACATGATGAATTTTTAACTAGAAAAAGCTGCGGCAGCAAATCGATGCTTCGGGCCCAGAAAAGACGTCTACTCAAAAAAAGCGGTAAGGGAAAAAAGAAAGATCTACGAAGAAAGTTCTATGCATGTGAATGGTAATTTGGAAAGCAGGGAAGGGGACTTATCCAGAAGAAAGGAACTTAAGGGGGGACGGAAAAAATTAGAAGGGTCTGGGGTAAGGTCGGGGCGAGCATCAGATTAGGTTTGAACTAGGAAAAGAGGCCTACGCTGAAATTAAAAAGGGGGGGGGTATCAACAGAGAGAAAGGGGGAGAGTCAACGATTCAAAACAGGGGGTATAAGATAAAACTTCTCCTGAAACAAAAAAGGAAAAACGGGATCGCCGTCGCGAGAAAAAAGGGAAAGTTAAGGAACAGAAAAGGGGGAGGGACAAAAAAGTAAAAAAAAAAGAGCAGACGCGAACCGGAAGATCACGCTTGCTCAAGGGTTGGAAGGGGTGAAAAGCTGAAGAACTGGGGAGGGGAAACGCATAAAAGCTTCGGAAAGAAAAAGAATAGACTCGGAGGGCAAAGGTCAAATTCGCGGGCCCCCGACCACCGGCGAAAGAGCCTCGGAAAGTTATCAGTCAGGGGAGGCAAGGGGAAATTCAAAAGTCTCGGCTATCTACCGCGAAAAAGGGAAAAAAGAAGACGGGAGATGAACAGACGGGAAGAAAAGACGAAAAGGTAACTACCAAACGAAGGGGAAAAAGGGTGAAAAAGAGGCGGAGCTCTCGCCAAGAACCACGGCGGGATCGACTTGGGTTCCAATCCTCGAGTGAGTCTCTAAAATCTATAAAAGAAGGGGAACGAAATATCCGGCAAGAGCCTATTGGTCGGGGAGGGGACCAAAAGAGAAGAGACAGGCTTGGGTTCAAGAAGAAGCAAGGGGAAGAAAGCTAAATAGGGCGGAAGAGGCTGCCCAAGGCGGGGGGTCAAATTAAGGGGAAGTAAGCAAAATTGTGAAACTGAAAAATCGGACAGCTAATATCATCCTTAGCAAAAAAAAAAATGGACTTATGTCAACTGAGAAAGCTATATTACCATACTGGGGGAAAAGACAGGAGCAACCCAAACCTCAGTTTGAAAAAAAAAGAGGAAAGTTGAAATTTCGAGGGAAACTTCAGAAAAAGGGCTGCAGGATAAAAAGAGAAGATATATCGTAATAGAGGAGAGGGAAACCACGAGGGAAGAGGGACCTAAGCCGCGAAGTTGGCAGGTCAGTTCAAAACTTGCTTGCCTGTGGTCAAAAGTACCGGTAATCTGATCTGAAGTGAGTATTGGAAAAAAACAAAAAAACAGGGGGAAGGGGAGAAGAGGGGGGGACACAAAAGGCGCTAGCGTACAGCATCTTAGAGAAGCAGGCTGTCTACAAAAAAAAAAACTGTTCAAGGAGGGGTTGGGGTAAGAGAAGGGAAAAGGCCTGGAAGGAGGGAAGCAGGGGGACCCGGAATCGCAGACACCATGGGGGGGGAAGCTAGTAGGGGGAAAAGACTAAGTCAGATCGTACAGAAGAAAAAGGAGAGGGGAACTAAAAAAAGGGGGGAGCCGAGACAGGGGGTATAACGAAAAAGAGCAAATGGGGGGGGGGGCACTCCAGATAATCATCAGAACTTTACATTGGACGAGTGTGCGTACATATCCTAGAAGAAAACAGAAGATGGGGGAGGGGGGGAAGGGAAGAAGGGAATTGGTCTTTAAGAAGGGAGGGGGGGGTGAACACGTCACTGGGCCGTTCTGAGAAAGGCTCGGGGGTAAAAAACCATGTTTAGCGCCCGGCGAAACCACGGTGGAAAAAGAAAGAACGCATGAGGGAAGGGAGTGCGGTTCAGGAAGTGAGTACAGAGTACCCGGAACTGAGAGAAGTCTTTAAAAATCAGTCTAGAGCCGCGGACGAGTCTCGACCGAATAATAGAAGGGAAAAAGATGGAAAAAAATAGCGGCAAAGGGGAAAGAGTGTTGGGGTAATAGAAGAGGGCCCGAAAGAAAATTCAATCGCGCCTTTGGTGCAGCAAGTATTTGTGGAAGAAGACAGAAGAAAGACCCCTCAGGGCGTTCCGGTGATAAGGGCCTGAAAAAAAAAAACAGGTTGAAGGGGAAAAACCGGAAACGGTGGCGTGTGACAGCCAAGGGGCGTAGTCTGAATCCCGCATAGAAGGGTCTAAAAAAAGGGTTATTTCGCTTCAGCGCTCAAAGAACGGGGGGGAAAAAGAAAGATTGGAGGCTGCGGAGGAAAAAACTTGTGGCTTTCTCTGGGGGACAGCTGAGCGGGAATCACTAACATGTTGGAATGGTCCGAAGAAAAATAACGGACGGCCTGCACTGGGGAGAATACTACGAAAGAAAAAAACTTAAATTTGCAAAAGAGGAGAAGGGGGAGATAAGAAATGGGTAATTGGCGGAGAAAAAAAAAGAGGGAAAGAGTGAATTGGGGGGGAGGAACGGTCTTATCACACGCCTCGTGGATCGCGTTAAAAAAGCGAAGCGTCGATAAGCAGAAAGGGGTAGATGCGATGCAGGGGAAAAAAGGGGAAAGATGTGAAGGGAAGGGAAAAACCAAAAAAAAACAGACGCGCGGTCGCATGGGACGTGCTTTCCTAACTTTCCCTTTCCTCGCGTGAGCCGAGACTGCGGTAGGAGTAGGCCCGTCTACGCCGATCGTTTCACGGTGGGGGGAACGGAGAAAGGTCGAGATAGGGAAGAAAAAAGATTGGTCAATAAAAAGAAGGCGATGTGTCTTGTCTGCCGTTATGAAGTAAACTTGAATCGAACACGCACGATCGACACCAGCAAGTGAAAGCGTTGGAGGAACTTGAGAGGTAGGAAGGGGGAAAGATTGCGGGGAGGAAAAAAGAGGGAAGAAGTTTGAAAACGGGGAGAAGAAGGAAAAAAAGTCGCAAAAACCGGCGCTTAAGTAAGCTGGGAACTTGCTCTCTTCCCGGCGCGGGGTGCGTCTATTAGTACGGAGGGAAGAAAGATCGTCCTGAAGGAAGAAAAAAAGGGAAGAACGTCAAAGGGAAAAGAGGAAAAGCGCTGAACACCAGACACTGATTAGGGGAGGTGGGGAAGGACGAGGTGATCGAAGCCTTCCCTCGACAGCATCAAGTTGGCGGACAGCTCTCGAGTAGCCCGGGAGGTTGGAAAGAAAAAAAAAGTGAAAAAGCTGCCTAAAAAAGGAGAAGAAGAAAAAAGCTTCACTCTTCAAAAAGAGGACTAATGCAAAATACAAAATGACTAATCACAAGCGCGTGCTGATCGAGGAGAGGTCTGGGGGTGGGAAAAGGTGCGTGCAAGAAAAAAAATTGAAAGGGGCTCCAAGCTGTTGGGGATGGAAACAAGGGGTTTTTCCCAGAACGGTCGGACGAGTGGCCCAAAAGACAAGGGGAGTCAGAAGATTGAAAAAAATGGATGGTTGGAGTGGGGCGGGATGTCTAGAACTCGCTTAAAATTTCAGGATGGGAAACGGGTTCAACTGCGGAAAGGGTGGAAAGAAAAACACCAACGAAAGGAGGCTAGAAAAAGAAGGAAAGAGCAAACCCAGGGAAAAGGGGGGCACCAAAATCCAAAGACTGGCTTAAAAGGAGTATAAGAACAACCAAAGTGACCGAGAAAAAATCCAGTTTGAACTAAAACTGGTCTAAAACCAGGGGTGGGGGATGGGAAGGGGGAGCACTCGACAAGAGGGAAAGGGACAGAATTGAAACAAACATCCTTCGTTTCCTCATGCGACACTTAAAGTCACGGGGCATCAGTTTCAATTGCGAAGTGAAGGAAACGACACTCCACTAACTAAAGAGAAAAGGAACGGGAGGACACGGGAGAACAAGGGGGAAGGGGGCGAAGCGACCGAGAGGTCTAAAAGTTAAGGGGTTGAATTTTACTATTAAGACTGCGACGAATAGTTGGGGTCATATTCTGATAGAAAAATAGACGGACGATGCAACAGAAAAAAGGAAAAAAGAAGAAAGAAAACTCGCTCCAAAAATGGAAGAGGAGAAGAGGGGTTCCCTGGAGAAAGTTCCGAAATGGCAAAGTTCGGGAAAGAAAGATTCGACGAAGGGGGGTCACGGGAACGGGGCTAGAAGGGAACCGACATTGGAAAGGGAGGGGGGGAAGCAGAACATGAGAGGAAAAGGAAGTTAAGGACATCAACACTCCGCGAAAAATTCACTCGCGTCGTTAGGAGAAAATATACCGGAGAAGACTAGTAAGCGACGGTGGCGAGTCCTGGAACTTCCCGCGGGGGCATGACAAGGATAAAAAGAGAAAAAAAAAAGAGAAAAACACGCGAACCGATAGAACGCAGTCTTGGTGGGCGCTGCTTTTGCCAATGGGAAACTCATGAACTGGGAAGGAACGTAAAGGCCCCGCCGTCGATCCCGAAAAGGCGGAAGAAAGAAACACCTGGAAAGGGGGAAAATAGAAAAAGGGGGAGATCCGAAATTGAGGTCGGGGGCATGGGGAAGGCGCTCTCGGGAGCCTGCGATGAGAAGCCTAAAAGAAAAGGAGGAAAAAGGGGCGACCAAAACGAAAAAAAAAGATAGAGGGCGAATAGCTCTCGCTCACATAGGAGTCGGATGTTTGGAAATCGAGGTCTGTCAAAAGAGAAGCCCGGCGCGAAATGAAACGGGAGAAGAAAAAGAAGGCGTTTAAAAATAAAAACAAAATTGAGGTGCGGAAATCCTCCTAATGCTGGAATAAAAACGGGAGAAACATTCTGGTCGCCATTACAATTTAAGAGAGGTCCAGCCGAGAAGTCGTAGAAAAAAAATCAGGGAGGGAAAAAAAAAAGCGTCAGGGGAAAGGATCTTCGGGTGAGGGACACACATCAAATTGAACTTAGGTCCTCACCAGCGGAAAAATTTTCTAAGGGAAACCGGGCATCCATACGAGAGAATAAAGGGGAAAGAAAAAAGAAAAGAGGGGGGGATCTGCGATATAAAACCAGGGGAGGGGCTACCAGAAAGGATTCAGAAGCCGGCACTACGGTGGACGCACGAAAAGGATGGCAGGAGGTGACAAGGAAAGAGCGGGAAATCGTCATCGGAAATCCTTGACTGGGGTAAAGAACTGTCAGTGAAAGTATGGCTCCAAGGAAACCTAATTTATGGGAAAGCGAATCTAGAGGGCTGATTCCGAAAAGAGGGCGGGGCCGCGGAAAAAAGTCATCGAGGAAACCACGAAGACCTACGGTAGAGAAGCAGGACGCGCGGGCTTCAAACATCGCGTCACGGCAACGACAAAATTCGAAAGAGCATGAAAAACGAAAGTGAAGAAGCCGGGGAAAAGTAAGTAAACCGACCAGACAAGTTTGAGTTAAAAGACTACCAACCAACGGAAGATGTTTGAAGCTGCTGAGGTTTTACAATAAAGAGTAGAAAGATAAAAAAAAAAAAAAAAAAAACAACTGGGTGAGAGATTTGGACTTACTCATGAGAACGGGACTGGAACAATGACGAAGTATCCGATTTACTGATTATCACCCACGACAGTCCAGGGTAGGTGGAAATAGGAAACCACTTGGGGGGGTGGGAACGCTAACGGTCTCAGCAAAGCTTAGGAGGAGGTCTTCAATTGCGTAAAACGCGGTCCGGGGGGGGGGAAATCTTGCGGAAAGGCGATGAGCACAAAACAAAGGGAGAACGGGAGAAGGATAAACAGGGAAGAAAGAAACTTCCGAAAGGGGCGAATGTGTATCGTGCAGCCGAGATTCAGAATTGTTCAGCATCGCGCAAAACTCATGTCAGGGGAGTCTTCTACGATCCGGAGGAAGGTTTAGGGGAAAGGAGAAGAAGGGGAAGGCCAGCACCGTTGGGGGAGAGGGGAAAAAAACGCCGCAAGCAGAAGTCGGACAAGGAGAAAACTGCAGCCGTGATGAAGCCGATTAAGTTCTCTTTAAACGCACAACGGTGATTCCGGGGTCGCGCCCAGGGAACGATGGGGGCGGCTCTAAAAAGGGGCAGGGTTCTTGACGAGGAAGGCATCTCTACTCTAAAAAAACATATTTGAAGAATATCTAAAGGAAGTCTGAGAAGAAATACTTAAGTAACAAGGGGGGGGCCCAGAAGATTCAAGATGTCTATGAGATAAAAACATAACCACATTCAAAGAGAAAACTGACTTATTTGGAAAACCTTATGTCAGTAAAACAACTCTTATATTGATTAAACCTAGACTGGGAAGGGGAAAAGAGACCAGTTGGATATCAAAAATGTCCGGGAGCTAATAGCTCTCCATCGTCAATCGCTCGGGAGCTCTTTCCGTCAGAGCATTTGTAATTCCCTTCTTTCCTGGGGGGCGTTAGCCGAGACTGAGAGTGAAAAACAGGAAATAAAGAAAGCTAAGGAAATGGGGGCTATTCATTCAGGGTGGGCGGGATTTTGAACGGCGTTTCCAGAATCGGCGCATCTCCTATCAGAAAATTCCGGAGTTGGACGCCGCATCGACACCACAGTCGATAGTGGAACAAGGAGGTTCTACGTAAAGAGAACCTTTTAAGTCAAATAAGTAATGAAAAGGGAAAAAACGGATTCTTCTCTTGCATTACGTCCCCGGAGAAAACCGCGGTTCAAACTCGGTTATGGGAGAGAGGAACTAGCTGCGCGTTTGGAAAGCTGAGGGGATGAAGAGGCGTCAAGAAAAAGAGAAAAATTCACACAATAAAGTTTCGTGGCGCACAAGAAGAGGAACCGAACCGTCTATGGAATTGGCCGAACCCGGAACCTTAGGGAGGTTACGAAAAGAGGAATCATCCCTGGCAGAAGAAGGGCGGGGCAGCGCGCGGCCGCTTCTCGAAAAAATAGGGCGCTCAAAGTACTTAGCGAACTCGGTGCTGAACGCGCTTCTAGTAATGAAAGAAGTACAGAGACCCAAGCCGCGTCGCGGCTCGGAAGAGAGGAGGCTGGAGAGAGAACGTATGAAGGGGGGAAAGGTCGCAAAAAATAATAATCGTCCGGGCCGGAAAAAGGCGCCGATAATCTACTAGACCTATAATTTGTTGGGAAGAAAGATTACGTCCCTAGCGGCACAACATTCACGAGGAGGACGGGGGTCAAGGAATGAAACAAAGGGGGAAGGGGGATCGGGCATGGGGCGAGTAGAGGCAGAAAATCGCTGTTTAACTGTAAGGTACTTGGTATGTCATCTTTAGGGGCC
>Ga0179593_1310270_pt1 | contig 14139 bp, 17 predicted proteins | sample CZODoug2_1_08_16_FD_185931 | JGI IMG/M metagenome (GOLD analysis project Ga0179593, IMG submission 185931) | Vadose zone soil fungal communities from Angelo Coast Range Reserve, California, USA - CZODoug2_1_08_16fungal (PacBio error correction) | ecosystem: Environmental > Terrestrial > Soil >...
GGCTCCCAAAAACTCGGGGCAATCTCGTCAAGATATGCGGTACACATCGAAAGATTAAGGAAGAACCGAGAAACAAGACTTTGGGGGCGCACCCGGTCTTCGGTTCTGCGGAAAATAGGGTTGAATTGGTAAGAAGGGGACGGCTCAGGAGATGTTGTTTTGTGCCGAGTTGTGGGTACTTTCCCAGAGAAGAATGTGTGAACAAACAGTGAATGCACTGTTGCGAGACCCATCGTGCAAATAATGGCGTTAGGAACCGGAACGGGGGGAAAAAAGTACGGCAGATTTGTCAGGTTGGAGTCAAACATTGCAACTATTCAGGTGGTAAAAAAATGCAAAAGGAGGAATTTCCAAAAAATAAAAGGCAGCAGCCCGGGGGCGCAACGGGGAGGGCAGTCGGGCATGCCATAAAAGCTTCGCCGAAGAAAGGCCGCCTATAGGCTTGCGTGGGGAGAAAGAACGTTGAAGATGACAGATTAAATGACCTGTGAGCAAGTGGTGTCCCCTGGGGAGAAGGGGCACCGACGGCGGAAGACGAGTTCAAAAAAAAGGACCGGGGGGGTGCTGAACAAAAAAAACAAGGGTTTTCAACAGGAGAGAAAAGGCCCGAATCACACAAAAAAAAGCCAACACCTACGCGCTTGGGAGTCAGGCGTCTAATCGTCTGTGAAAGAACTCTAAACTGAGTGAAGGGGGGAGGTTTCCGACACAAGGAAGCGTTCGATGTTGAAAAAAAGCGAGTCTCTCCAGAGGAACTATCCGAGGGTTGGCGTAGCGGGGGGGGAACGGATAAGCCCTTAAGTTTAACCCCGATAGAACCGAGTTTCACGTCATAGGCAAACACGAGCGGAACAAAAACGAGAGCAGCCCGCTGCTTAGGGAAGCCAACGTGTCACACCACCTCCTCCTCTTAGTCGAAAAAGAACACACAGGTAAAACCAGGGAAAAAGGGAAAGGGGGTGAAAAAGAAAGAGCGGGAATTGACGCACGGAGAAACAAGAGCACAGCACAGTTAAAAGAAGCCCGCTTCTGGAGGGTGTTCATATTGAAAGCCGTAAATCGGGGGGGTCAGAAAAGAAAAAAAGAAAATAATAAGCGGGGAGACAAGTCAGAAAACTTCGTCTGATCCGGTCATTCAAGGCCCTAAAAAATATATTGGGGATCGAGGTTCTGCGTCCTCAAACTTTTGAAACATCCCAGGGTCGACCACCACGCAAAAGGGGGAAAAGAATGTTTTTGTGGGGAGGTAGAAGAGTCGGACTGCTCGTGTGTGGACAGAGAGCCCTGAGCGGGGAGGCTGGGGGGGTCAGGGGGGAAGTGGCTTAAGAGTGTGGGGGGTCTGGTTCGGGGAAGGTTCTGGAAAATCCGTCTCGGAGAAAAATACATAATTGGGAGAATTGTTTCAGGGAGAAAAAAGTCCAACTTTGACACCCGACCCAGAAGTGGGTCAAAAAGGGAGTTAGATAAAACACTACGAGAGGAAATTCCATTGGCAGGGAGGCCAAGCCGCTTGAGCCCAGATTGAGGAAAAAATCTTCAAAAAAGAAAAGGAAAGGACAGTGGGCAATACTTCCTGTGGAGGTGAAAACCTGTCGAGGGGAGGCTCTTCATAAAAAAGAGCGAACAGAAGAAATAAAGAGAACTCTTTGACGAACAAATGACTGTCTTTTCCCCAGAGAGTTAGAAAGGTAGAAGCGGCTGTCTGTCCGAGAACACTTTCCCGAGTCGGGGATTAGAGAAGAGGACGGGGGGCCAAGTAGGAAGGAAGAAGAAGGAATGGAAAGTTCTACCAATATTGTTCTCAGAAGAAAGTATCCGTCAACAATCTCTAAATCAGGTTGTTTTTGGTTGTTGTTTTTGGTGTTAATTCGTTTATAGGGGACGGGTTGTGATGAAGCAAGAGACGGAGTGACTGCGCAAAGACCCCGACGTCTCCATAAAATCTTGGAGAGAAACAACGAAATATGGGGTAGGGAGTGTTTGGGGAAGGGGAGGATGGCCCCGGAGACGTTCCTTGAAAGCAGGTGACCAAAAAAAAAAACCACAAAGCCCTTCAGAAGCAACCATTGGGGGTCGAAACATCTCTAGAGGGCTTTCTTCTGATTCACGCTAAAACCAAGTAAGATTAGTGGGAAATGACAATTCGAAAGGGGTAACCCAAAAGGAGAAAAGGAAGGTAATAAATTTGGGCTAAAAGGATCGGGGTCAAAAGGCACGTACTAGGCATTACCGCAGGGGGGGGACTATTGCACAGATTGAGAGAGAACAAATGAGAAGATAGGAACACCAGAAAAATGTACCTTCTGGTTGAAAAAAGAAGAAAGGGATACGGTCAAAAACAGGACTCTCGAAAAGCGAGTACAAGGCGTAAGTTTCAAAGAAGAGAGGTTAATAAAGAAACATTTTTGCTCTGGGGGAGGATGAAACCTACTTAGGGCAGGGGGGGACCGAACAGGAAGCAACGCAGACGAAAATAGGTTCAAGGAGAAAGGAAGTACGAGATTCTGTGGGGGGGAGTCTGAACCGCTTCTCAGAGTCATACCAGAACCGACTCGAAGTGAAAGAAAGGGGGGAGGAGATAATGAAACTCAATCGGGGGAGGGTCCAAGCAAAAGGAGTACGGAATAATTTCCAACGGCTTTGTGAGGGGGGCGCTGGAAAAGAGACCGAGCACCCGACAGCAGGGGACGCCCACTGGACTCTGGGTCGAAAGAAAAAGTATCGGAAGGGGATCTGGGAATGGGAGATTAATAGGTCGGTCGGACAGGGAACGCACTGGTCATGCTCTGGGGGGGGGTCGCTCTATCCTGATAGAAAGTGAAGCGAATCAAGGGTCAAGAGGGAAAAAAAAGGGAAAGGAAAAAATTTGGGGGGGGGAAGGGGGGGAAAATGATTACTGACAGATGGGATGTAAAAGACGATGACCAAAGCGGCCCTTCCGCGCTCTCGATCAAACAAACAAAAGAAGAAAAGGTAAAAAAAAAAAGTATTGGTCTCCTGAGGGAAACTTTTGGAATAGTCCTGAAAGAAAGGGGGGGTGTGCAGTAATCAGGGGGTGAACCCAAAGAAAAACCTTGTTGAGACTTAACGGGAAAAATAAGAGGGGGAACATATGTCGCGTCACGTACGGGACATGGAGTAGAAACCTAAGCCTACGCGAGAACAGTTTAAAACGTAATAGGAGTAAGAGCCGGAGACAGTGCTACGACATTTAGACTGATGAGTGCTTAAGAAAAAAAGGAAAACATTTGGAGGGCAAACAACAGGGCTGTGAGGCGACGGGGAGAGTTCAGCAGAAAAAAAAAGAAGTTGGACACAAAAGGAAGGCCGGAAAAGCGTGACTGGGGGAAATGAACAGGAAGCTTCTTTCCAAAAGGAGCATTGGAACGCGGAAGTCCGGGGAGGGGGGAGAAAGAATAGAAGCGTGTGCAGTCCACAACAGGAAGATCTTAAGGAGACTGGCAGAAAGAGGTCTGCCGTTTTCTGGCTCCTTCCGGGTCGGAAGGGAGTGAATATGGGGTGGGGGTACATCGAATAAAAAGGAGAGGAAAGGGAGAGAGGGACACCTGCTGTTGACTGTGGATAACACCCGCCAGCGCGCCCAAGGACAGCCCGAGTGAGGAAAAAAGAAAAGATGGGGTCGCTTTCCTTATGCTGTGGGCACGGTACGTCAGTGGAAAAAGTTTGGGAAAGGTAGCCATGGGTGGGTACATTTAAGAAAGACTGCTAGGTCCGGAAGATAACGGGGCGAGGACACGAAGCCAAACTGAGCATGCAAAAGGGAGGGTTTTGGGGGAACATTCGAAAGGGTCATTGGGAAGCACTAATCTTACAGGAGTTGAGCGTGAAGGGGTCAAGGAAAACCAAGAAGAGCTGCAGAATCAACTTGAGGTCATTCATAGGAAATGTAGGGGGGGGACCTGCAGGGGAAGAAAACTCATTCCGAACAATCAGGATAAACGAGGATAGAACTATGGGGAAAAATCGAGAATACGTATTGGGAATCGATCGAGAAATTGATCAAAAGAGGGATGAGGGGGGGTTTGACGAAACAAGAGGGGAGTCATAACATATAAACGGGGAACGTCCGGGGGTCGGGGGGCACACTACACAAGATAAGGAAAGTAGCAGAGGATGATCGACCATCGGAAGTTGAATGTCCGACACAGACGCTTATGACATTCTAACCTAGGAGGGTTTGGGAAGAAAGAAAGCGGAAAAGGACACGTCTCTATCTGGTAGGGGGGGGGAGGGGGCGAAAATAAACCGGGGGTCCTCGGGAAGGGAAAAAAGGGAGATATTTTCCGGTGGGAAGATGTCGATCTGTCGAAAAAAAGAGGAAGGGGAAAAGCATTGGAGGGGAAGTCCCGGGTGTTGAGGGAAAATAGGAATCAAGAAAAAAAAAACCAATAAGGATTGAAGGGTATACAAATGCCAAACGAAGGAAGACTGATTATAGGAGTGGGATGTGGGGAAGCCACGAGTCCCTTAAAGAAAATAAAAAAGCGTCGCACTGGGCACCCATGTACGATCCGTCTCAGGGAATTGTAGAGGGCAAAGTAAAGGAGAAGGAAAAAGGGCGATGGAGTAGGGGAGAGGCAGGGATGGAGAACCTTTGCTGAACCGAGAGTAGGAATCACTGAAGACCGGGGAAGTAAGAGAGGGGAAGAAGTATATGGGTAACGCGTGAGGTTCGTCGCGCGACACAAGTTAGGGGTCAATAGAACGTAAACGGAAGGAGGTACCGTGGCATGGGGTGCGCTTGCCCTTGCGTCAATTGAAAAAGGTAGAAAAAGGAGGTCAAGGGCAGGGAGCAAGGAGCATGGGTGTCCAGCAAGTAGATACAGAACGCTTATCAAAAGGGCGAACAACCAAAGCGGAGAACCATCAAAGACTCAGCCTGGATCGCAAAAGGGCGGCAATTTGAAAAACGACTATCAAGGGGGGAACATCAAGCGGAGCTCAAGTGTAACAGAAAAACCAACAAGAGGATAGCAAATGGCGCTATAGATTGACCCAAGTAGAAAAAAGGAAGAGGTGCGGATTTCAAATGGCAGCGGGAATGTCTCTTGGAACTATTGCAACACAAAAAAAGTGAGACACTGAGGAGCAAGAAAGGGGGGGGCGGTCGGTCTATCAGGGCTCGTGATCGTATGCAAAAGTTTCAACAACTACTCGAATCCCGTAGCTCCAATCGCGTTCGATAAAGGGGGAGTCGAAAAAATCTATCGCCTTGGGGACCAAGAAGTAAGGGGTAAATGTCAAGCAATGAGGGGCCAATTACTCAATGTGTTTGTCCAGAAGAGTCTAAAACTAATGCGAAAATCGGCGGCCGGCTAAAAGGGGAACAAATCGGTCATGGAATGCCCGACAGTGACCTATGGAGTACTAGGAACAAGTATGGAAGGAAATGCATGAGAAGGAAGACGAAGTTGGCAACACGGAATTTTGTCCAAAAGAGGTTTGGGCCGACCAGGGAACAGTCCAAGCCGAACCGTTGAAAAATAGGGGGGGCAAAGAAAATTGCCGTGACATAGGGGCGCGCACATAGAAGGGGGAACATCAAAAGATCAGGGGGAACACCGAGGAGGAGAAGGGACTCCAATCAACTCAAGTGCGCACGAACGAAGGGGGCAAAAAGCAGAAAGGGTGAGGAGTTGTCTTCCGGTGAGTACGTGCTTGGCCTCGTGTGCCTGATAAGGACGAAGCGCTGCTCGAAAAATATGGGCGCATGACACTATCGAGAAAAAAACAACACTGCTGATTAGTAAAAGAGAGAACTGTGCAATGAACAAAAAGAAAACACCGTCTCAAAGCGTCCAAAGAAGCAAAACTACAAAGAATAACTCAGACGAAAGGAGAAACTATTCTGAGGCACCGGGTCATTAGTGCCAGGGGGATGGACCGAAAAAGGGGGGGGATATGTGGGGGAAACCATAACGGGCCAAAAGAAAACCAAAAAGTCTTTCTGACGAAAATCACTTGCTCAACTGAAAACAAGGTGCGAAACAACATCGGAAAAGGCAAATCTGACGGGACACCTCCTTATTGAAACCAAATCGGAATGAATGGTTTAGGAGGCGGAAAACATATTGGGGCCAAAATGCGTGTTGCCCCGGTGAGGCGGGGAACATTTCAAAATCTAGGCAGCATGGACAACCTTGGGCGAACGACGAATAAGGAAGTTTCGGCAGGGCCTACCGCAGCTAAAAAAGCAGAACAGAAAACACACACGCCCACACAGACTTCCGTGTATTCGAAAAAAACGAAATTAAAGAACTTGAGCTCGAAATTCCCTTAGAATGATTACCCCCGGGAGTAGGGAAAAACGAAAGAATGGCGCAAAACGGATTGAAAAAGAGATCTCCGGGTGGACGCGTCTTCCAAGGGAATAAATCCTGTAACAGTCGGAAAAAAAGGCTTTCTACCTCGAGGGAGATTGGTGCAAGAGAAAGAGGAAGTCGAGCCGAGGGAGTTTCCTCACAGTGATGTACCGGGGGTCGCGGGCTAGGTGAAAGAGAATAGGAGAAACAGACAGCTCGAAGATTTTTTTGATAGCGGTAAATTATATAAGATGAGTTTAAACCAAAAATCTAAAAGGAGGGTCCAGGATAGACCCACTGACAAGAAAAAGGGAAGGGGACGTAGGGTCGAAGGGGGAAAAAACGAGAACAAAGCGGAAGTACGACGTGCGGCAACAGTTCCTCCCCTTGTACTTCTAAGCGCAGACGAAGGACTCAGCTGACAAGCTCAAAAACAAGCACGGAGTCACGCTTAAGTTCTGGGAGTAGGGGGTGTAAAAGAGTAAAGTCTTGGGAGAGCCCAGGGAAAGACGTGTATACAATTCATGGTATACAGTATGTGGAATTGTGATGAGGTTGACCTCGAGGAATGTGAGGGGGGTTTTTCTTCATAGTGTCAGGGGGCTTAAGTGAGAAAAAGGGGGCCCATCATAGTTTCGGCCACACCCGCCCAAAAGATGGTGCAAGTAGAGGGGAAGGGCAAGGGGGATAAGAACTAGCGATCGGCAGGAAATGTGCACCTGGGATTGGTTTATTTTGTAGTGATGAGTGTGAAGGGGGTCTATGAAGTGAGAGGAGGGAAGGAAGAAAGATTGGGAGAACTGTGTTTCAAATGGGAGACCTCCTCAAAGTGACATTGCCCAGGAGGGGGACAGAAGAGTGGGGCAGACGCGCCGAACGAGGGCGCAGGAAATGAAAAAAAAAAGGGACACGCTTGGTAGCATTTTGTGAAAAAAATCTGAACAAAAAAAAAGGGGGCAAAAGAAGTTGGAATTTGGGGGAGCAGAGAGAGAGAACCGGGGATCGTACGGCTAAACGCAAACCCTTCACCAGGTAAAGAACCTAAAGACGAGGAAAGAGTTTAACCGCGGGAAAGGAGGTAAAAAAAAAGGAACAAAAGCGACGGGGAGAGGGAGAAAGAAGGTAATAAAAAAAAAAAAAGTCAAAGATGGGAAGAGTATGACGAGAAGAATGTCTGGGGGGAACTAAAGAAGCAAAATGGAAGGCAGGGAAAGTTCCTAGGGTCGAAGAAAAGTAAAAGAAAGAAGGTTTTGAGGAAAAAAGAAAGAGCATAAGTTCCAATGAAGGGAAAAGAAAGAATGCAAAGTCAGCTATTGGGGCGGAGAAGGAGGGGTAAGGCAGAGGTGGAGGTGAATTTATCATATGTACAAAAAGAAAGACAGAGCAGAGGAAAGAAAAGCACTGCTCGGAGAAGAGCCTGAACATGAGCAAGAGAAAAAACCACTTACTATTGTGGATCAAGGACACTTCAGACGGGAAAAAAAAAACAACTGGACGGGGGATGAAAAAGGGGGGGTCAGGTAAATTCATCTCACCTGACCGGAGTAAGATCCTCATGAAAGATTGAAAGAACACCGAGAAAAAATTAAAAGACAATAATGAAGAAGTCGGGGGGTGAAAAAGAGAAGAAGATAGAGAAATCTTCGACAAAATCGAAGGTATAAAAAAAAGGAGAAGAGAGCAGTTGGAAGCTTGGGGTTGGGGGTCTATGCTTTTCCAGACTGTCTGGCCCGAACTAATAAAGGCAAAGGGAAGACGGCCAAACCGGTTGGCACTTTCTTATCGGAAAGGGGAGGGGGGTTGGTAATGGACTTCAAAGGATCAGGGGATTGATACAAAGAAAAAAAACTGGTTCATCAAACATGAGAAGGGGGGAAGAATACGGGCCTGCTCGATGACGTCCATCAAGATTGCAAGGGAATTTCCGGAAGGGGGGGGGTAAAGTAGCTAACGAAAAGGGAAAGGAAACACGAAGCATCGGTTTGGCCAGAACGTATGGAGATTTTATCAAAACTGCCTCAAGTCGTCGAAAGAGTGGAACGGGAGAATCGAGCGACCTAAAAAGAGTCGGAAAAATGGGAAAGTTCTTTGGGCATAGGGTCTGCGCTGAAGTCATATCGACGGAACAGGCTTATTCGGAAGCGAAAAAGCGTTAAGATGGAGAAAGGGGTTCAGAAATAAAAAATGATTTTGGATGGGGCAAGCAGGAGTAAGAAAAAAATTCTCCAGGAAGTAAAAAAAATGTCAAACAAAGAGGGGAAACAAATCAGTCTCAAAAACAACGAAAGAGGAGTAAGAGGTCCCGAAAGGGCCCTTGGGGGGAAGAGTCCTGGGGCAACCAGATGTTTCAAGTAATCAGGTGTGGGGCCAAGAAAAATTTGGGAATCGTACGGGAGAATGATTGGGAAAGAGAAGTCACGGACGAACTCAAACGAAGTGAGAGAACCAGAACCATAAGCAAGGGATTCTAGAAAATTGGACAGAAAGAAAAGATTAAGACTAAGCTACATATACGACTGTAGAGGAGACAGTGGCTGAAGGGGATAAGAAGTTTGGGTATGGGACAAAAAGAAAGACGAAACATAACAGGGGAAAAAGTGCAGGACCAGGGGGAGCAGGAAGGAAGCGTGCGTGGCGCGAGCGAAAAGGAAGATTCTTAAAGAAACTGCACGGAAGGAAGAGTCGGGATAGAAGAAGTTAAGGGGAAACAAATCTAGCGGCATAGAGAAGGGGACAGAGGGACCGTCTGCTGGTGCTCTCCTTCGTTTCGGACAACGAAGTCTGATGAAAGAGGAAAAAGGGGGAGGAAATAGCTCGAGAGACACGGCTATTTGGGAGAACGTAGGGGGAGAGATTCTATAGAAGATTTGCGCGCAGTCTTCTTTTTCAAACCGACTGCGGGGGGAGCAATTTAGGGGGAGGAAGGTGGAAAGGCGGGAAAGGGGGGATTCCTAATCGGTAAACTCGGGGCGATAAAACGGACGCAAACTGGTTCATACCTTCAGGGGAGGGGTGGGGGGGACTTAACGAATTCATGGAGAAAAAGAAGGGAAGGTGGTTTGAGCATTGGAGGAGCGCGCAGAGTAAGAAACGATTCAAACATAGCAATGGTTGCTAAAAGGGGAGGAGGGGGAAGGGTGGGTACTGAAGGAAAACCCTACGGAAACGGCCCAATGCGATCGACTAAGGTATATACTGAAGCCTGAGAAATCCGATATTGAACGTCGAGCGAGAGGAGACAAAAGAGGAGTGAAGATGGTTGAAGAGAAATTATGCGAACAATAGGAGGGGGAAAGTAATGTGAAAAACTGGTGGTTGCGGGAAGCGATGAAGCAGTAAAAGGACTGACTCGAATACGAGGCCTAGAAGTGGCCAGGACAACCGACAGAGATGGGCCTTCTAACCTGGGGAGCTTGTGGAAAAGAAAAATCTGGGGAGCTGTCAACAAAAAAAATCGTGTAAGGGTAAGGGGTGTTGACGCTCGATACTGAAGGAAGGTGCACTCAAGCGAAACCACCTTCAGAAGATCCGGGTCCGGTGGAGTGGTACGCAATCTGGCTAAAAAGAAATGGCGGAAAGCATTGGAGGCAGTAGGGAAAAAGTAGTGGAGGCGAGGAGGACGGTCCACGACATTCGGGGGACCACGATGGGAATTGGACTGGGAGACAACGGAAACAAGTTCTAAAAAGAGGGGGGGCGGATGGACGAGAAAATTATCAAGACACGTCCAACTGGAACCGAAAAAAAATCGTCGCACGGCACCCAGGAGGAAGAGCAGGCCTTGAGGCAGGAAAAAAACACGCCGGCCGGCAGGAAAAGAGGAGGGATTTGGGATGAATAAGGGACAAACTTTGGGGTGACGTTACAGAAAAGAAAACTTACTAAGAAAGACCCTAAAAACTTGATGTCCATCAGTGACGGCCCATAAGTAGTCGGAAGGTGTCGAACTGAAGGGGAAAGGAGCGGAAAAACGAAATAAATTGGGTATATTTCCTTGAAGGCAGTAGAACAGCAAGGAAGCTGGAGGGGCTTAAGGTGTAGTTTGAAAGTTCTCCGTGCGTAAATTAAAGAGGAAAAAAGTGAATTAAAAAAGGAAAAGTCAAGGAAAAAAAAAAAGGTCCTCCCGTATAGACAGGAAAGGAGGGGAAAGACAAAGTGGAAAACACCTAAAAAATACTACAGTCAGTTTTGAAGGGGGCCAGAGTCCGGAAACAGGGGGGGAGAATAGGGGGTTAACGCAAGCGAGTGCAGGTACGAAAAGCCCAAGAAAAAGGGAGGCCTGGAATGAATATCTCATTCAACATTCTAACGAAAAAGACTCGGAGGGGAGGAGAGTCAGAGGGACTGGGTCTCGGGGTCAAAATATGGCACAGACGAAGTACCGCAGAGAGGGGAAAGCGCCGGGGGGGCGCGAGCGGCGCGGGATCGGTGAAAACATGGTACGCAGAACAGATCATAGGAGGAAAAAAAGTAAAAACGGGGTCTTGCTAACTCGATCCGCAAGTTCCAAAATCTAAGGTACTTTAACCAAGCCTCAGAGGGGGACCACTCAGGGTGGGGACAAAAAAAAGGAGAAAAACAGTCAAAATCAAAAAATGGTAACTGTCTAAGGAAGGAGGTCAGAATTCCGGGGAACGTGTCCTATGTCAACGTTAGTCTGCACAAGTCTATCCATTATGAATTCGATAGGGCTACATGTCAAACACCAACGAAGGGGAGATCATTTTGGTCAATGGAAAATAGTCAGACACCCTATCCTCAGGGATGTGGTAACAGGATGGGTAAATAAGAATGTGAAGACCCGAGGTGCGAGCAACAGTGGAAGGAAAAGTGTCTCAAAGGAAGGAGGAGTCACCGATGTGCGCGAGAAAGTAGCGAGAAAAAAAAAGAAATCGTACTCAAAAAATAAACAAATTAATACCGAAGCAAAGAGCAGGTTGGGAAGACAAACTGGCGTGAAAATAAGCAGATGAAGATAGGGGGGAAAAACAAGGGGGGGGGAGAGACTCGAAGAAGAAAGTAAGGCTCGGGCGAATGCCAAAGCGATAGAAAAAACAACGCTGGGGAAAGAGAGAGATGGTAAGGAGAAATAGATCGTCTATCCATCTCTCTCTCACGCACAGAGGGGGGAAAAAAGTAGGCAGGCTGGCCTACAAAAAAGAAAAGGGACTGCAAGAGGGAGGGGGGGTCGTTGGCTAAAAAAACGGATGTGAGAGCAATCTGAGAGAGCACTCGTTTAATTCCACGATATTACTTTTGAGAAAGTGGGGAACAGGGAAAAAGGAAACCAATCGTGAAAAGAAGGAAGAAACTCATTTTTCAAATCGCCGGCATTGATTCAGTGGACCGGGAAAAACAGGGGGGGGAAAATGAAGGGTGTTCCACCTCGGAGAATTGAAGAGAAGGAATCATGGTGAGCCTGGGCTGGGGCAAGGTCAACAGATTAGGGGGGAAGAACCCACCTGACTGTCCTTAGAAAAAAAAACTCTTGCCTTTTCAGTGAAGAAAAGGGTTGGGAAAAAGAAAGGGTAAGAGGGGTCCTTGAGGACATGGGATGTAAGGGAAAAACCCATATCAAGGATTGCAACCGCGGATCAGGTCGCCGTAAACCGTGGAAACACGGACGGCAAGCTATACTAACGGAAAAAGCGTGCTGCCAATCCGGCTAGAACTATGCCTAGGTAAAAAAAGTTGGCCGAAGAAGGACTGAACGAAAAAATAGGTCGCTACAATGGAAAACTATTCCTGGACGATTCCGACGAGGAAGAATTTCGAATGGGATCGTAGCGCATGCTCTAAAGAAGGGGGGTGGGTCAATATCTGTAACTGAGGAAAGGAATTGTTACCCAGCTAGCCCCGCTTTTGAAAGGAGAGGCAGCGGAAAAAAAAAAGGTATGCGTAAGGGCGAAAATGTGTTAGAAAGAATCAAGACTTAAAGTCGAGACGGGGGAGAAAAAAGGTCCCGCCCCTTGATTCGAAAGGGGGGGGGAGAAATGAGGGGAGGTTAAAAACGCAAGCGCAAACAGAAAGGAAGGAAAAAAAAGGAAGTTCAGGTTCGAGTTGAAGAAAATAGGTGGAGGCGAACTGGTAAAAATACGGAGAACAGACCTAATCTTATTTTAAATAGGGACCTCAAAAGGGGGATTGAGGAGGGGAGGTCGCGTCAGGAAAACTTGGGGGTTGAAAGCCGTATTGGAACTCCAAACCGCCCTCCTGGATGCCAATCGCGTGCCGCTCTTTGTGGGACAAATAGAAACCAACTTAACTACATCATTGGTGTGCGAAAAGGAGGGGGGGAAGGGGGGGGTCTCGTGGAAGGAGCGTAAAGATCAAGTCTAATCCAACATATGGGGTCACTTGTGGTCAGGGAGAGAAGAAGGTAAAAAGTCCCCTTCTGCCGGAACCAAGGAAGGTCTGAGAAAGCCTCAAAATTCTCCTTCCCTTCCAAAGAGGGAGGCAAGAGAGTTGAACACACGAGTTTCCCAGAGAAAAGTAACAAAAGAGATTTTTCAGGACTAAGGACTCGGGGGCAGACGGAAAAGGAGATCGAGAAAAAGAGTTCAGAAAAAAAGAAAAAAAAGTAAAATCGGCGACCTCTTGCAAGAAGACCAAGTAGAGGGAAACAGCTCAGGGGGGGAAAGGGAATCTTACTGGGAGGGAAGTAATAAAAGTTCCACTATTATAGTCTGACGAGAAGAGTCTGTGAATAAAGGAAAAATTTAATTAATGTAAAGTTTACGAGTGGGACGGGAGGAAAAAGAAATTTATCTTCAAATCGACTCCGAAAGGGGGGGGGGGGGGCACTCTCTGTCTAGATGGGAGAGCGAGGTCGAATATGAGTGAAAAGAGACCTTGGGTTGTATTATCGATTGGACGGCATTAGGGGACGGCAACAGGGAGAACAGAGCGGGCAACAAAAAAAACACACAAAAAAAAATCATAATCACGCATAACAGAAAAAGGAAAAGAGAGGTTCTGCTTAACTTCAAAAACAGGAGAATGAGTTGAGGGGGAACATGAGAAATTTCCCAAAAGCCACGAAGGGATGAAAGTGGCGAAGGGCATCGCACCTTACCAGCTTAAGGGAAAAAAAAAAAAAAAACAGCATGGACTCAGGGTCTAAGCAAACCACGGGACCGTCATCGATAAATGAAAAATATGGAACTGAAGGTTAAAAAACTCCAAGTAGATGACGCAAAAGAATAGAAGCTCACGAAGGGAACTTATACCACAACCCGCGAAGGCTCTCTCTAGAAAGAGGGGGGGGAAATGGTGCTGAATGTACGGACCAGAATACGGGCCAAAAGAGCCAAACGAAGAAAAACTGGCAGTAGGGATATGCAGCACGAGAGGCATGGTAGGGGGAACTGAGTCATCTATGAGGAAACGCCGGCGCTACTGGATCTACCATCCCCCGAGCGCGGTCACAAGGCGAGGAGGAAGAAGGGACGGAAGGCTCGCTAGGAGGCACAACCACACGAGGTCGGGGGGGGTACTGAATCATGTCAACGAAATGCGTGGGGAAGACTATGAAAACTCTTATGCGAACCCAGAAAGGCCTGCAGAAAGGGGGCAGTGAAACACGCCTCAATTCTCTAGTAAAGTAGATGCGAGAAAGGGGAAAATTCGGGGGGTCCATGTATCATCTCTAAAACGGAGGCGAGGGAGGAGAGAAATTCGCTAAAAAAAAAAGTTTTTAAGTACGTGAAGCGAGAGGGGTCAGGAGGGGAAAAATGGTTGGAAAAGGGAAGTGGGAAAAATTCTGGGGAGTCACAAAATAATGTCAAGGAGAAAAAAATGGAAAACGTCTTAAGAG
>Ga0179593_1355980_pt1 | contig 14139 bp, 20 predicted proteins | sample CZODoug2_1_08_16_FD_185931 | JGI IMG/M metagenome (GOLD analysis project Ga0179593, IMG submission 185931) | Vadose zone soil fungal communities from Angelo Coast Range Reserve, California, USA - CZODoug2_1_08_16fungal (PacBio error correction) | ecosystem: Environmental > Terrestrial > Soil >...
GGGGGGGGAAAGAAAAGAAGAAGGGGTTACGAATGGACAACGGGCCACCGTAGTCCTCCCGCAGTTATTGGGGGAGTGGAAACAGTGGGGAAGGCAGTGATGTAGCAAAGGGAAGCAAGAGAAAACACGTGGGGAGGGTAAGACTGACAGACAGATGGGAGGACCGGGAACTTAAAAAATCAAAGTAACAATGAAGCTTAAGATGCGCACGAAAGAGCCGGTCAGAAAGAGGGAATCCTGCAAACGGGGCACATTGTGGGGAGGACGAGGGAACAAGGGGAGGTGTTGAAACAGGAAAAGGGTGGAAAGATAACGGGATGTAGGAACAGATTCTTGAGGGGGGACTCTTGCCACCCCGGAACCGGGAGCTCACGGAAAAAGGAGTGGCAGGGTAGCAAACCAGGGGAGGAAAAGAGAAATCAAAAAGGAAGATGTTTTGGAGTACGACTGACTGGAAACCTACTAGGGAGACCACCAACAAAGGGGCCCTCACCAAGTAGAAGCGCAAGGCAACAACCAAAAAAAAAAAGGAAAAGACCAAGGAGAGGTAAAGCACAAGGGTTATAATGAAACACCGGAGGCGGGGGAGAAAACGCCCCCAGAAACGTGTTCGTAGAAGACTGGAAACGGGGCCCACCATGGCAGAAAGGCGTTGTAAATCCTTGCAACGGAGGACCTCGGAAAAGGAAAAAAAGACGTAGAGGAAGGTACGAGAAACAGGGGAGAGCAGAAGATAATTGTGGAAAAGGGTACCAGGCCGGTCAGAATAATCAAGTGTCATCGAAGGAGGGGGGAAGAAGGGATCAGGGTAAGGAAGGAGAGCAAAATGGAAACCACCACTGTGGATCGACAGGCAAACCGGGGCGCAAAAAAGAAGAAAAAGGGGGAAGAGAGTAAAGAATAGAGCAAGTTTATAAATGGAGGTGAGAGCTAGGAATTTAGGGTTGTGGGGGAACTGTAAGCGCTTGGCCCCCCGAAACCGTTGGTTACCACGGGAAGAAATAGAAGGAAACCCGTGAGGGCGTTCGACCAATTTTAACATGTGCAAACCCACTCAAAGAAGGAACGATGTAACAATATTCTGGTCCTGAGGTGGGCACAACTAGTAAAACGGTCGAGAGGGGGGGGGGAAAAACAGGGGGACAACAGGGGGGGAGAAGTTAGGGAGCGATTCATCAAAATGACTAAAAACGTAAAAGGGGATTAGCGCTAGCGTGAAACCGCCGCCATGCAAGAGGAAAGATAACATTCGTCAGTAAAGAAAGGTAGGGAAGACCAAGAAGGATGTGTTTGGCGGGAAAAAGAAGGGGATAAGGGTCCGAACAGGGAAACCTCAAAAATCATAGGGGGACAAAAGGACTGCCCAAAGGGCAGGGGCGGAAAATTCGCAACATCGGGAGGCCGAGGGATGCAGGGTTGATGGGAGGGGGGGAGAAGGGGAGATATATCCTAGGGCGAAAAAAGGTGGAAGGAGGAGATGTCATAGGCCTGGGCTGGGCAAGAAAAAATCACCGGCCATAGACCAAAGGTGGACGGAATTGTTTGGGAGGAGAATAGACCTCGGGGGGAAGCGTTGTGGGGGAAAAACAGACGCCAGCGGAGCGTGGAGAGGAGCCAAAAATCACAGCAGGCAGACGGAAGGGGGAAAATGAAGAGAAACCTCGGGAAAGAAAAAGAAAACGAACGACGGTCTGTAAAAGGACAGTGAAGAAAAAGGGAGAGGTTCATAGCAATAGAGGAAGGGGGGAGGAGGGGGAACGGTCCCCCCGGAGGGGAACCTCGGTCGAATCGTTGTGAAAATCGATAAACGACGGGAAGACGGAGAGGCAAGGGATTAAAGGAAAGATCAAGGCAGGGATGAGCCTGTTTTGTAGCACAGGACCAGGCAGGCAAGCTCCGTCGCAAAGGTTTGGGGGTCACGAGAAGGGGGGGGGGGGGGAAATGGAGGTGAGAGAAACAAGAAGATGGGTTTGGGTTGAAGGATTTAAAAACGAAAAAGCCAGGAGTCGGGAACGCGCAAGACACGAGGTCGACGGAGGGTTGTTGTCCAAGTGAAAAAAGGAGGAGGGCAGGGGAGGGCAAAGTCGACGGCAAAAGACAGTGTTCAGGGGAAGACGTCCCGCGAATGCTTCCTCGGGAAAAAGAAAAAACCCAAAAAGGCTGGTGGGACTAGCGCGGACAGGGAAGGGCTGGGGAAAGGGGGAGGGGGAAAAAGGAAGCCACTCCGCCGAGGCCATGCAAAGAACAGCTCTGGGGGAAAAAAGAAAAGCAAACGGAAAGCGAAAAGAAAAGAACAGAAAATTGGTTGCACGAAAGGTTGTGAGAAAAAACTGGTAAAGAAGCTGGAACGCAGTTGACCTTAAGGACAGAGACAAGAACCGGGCTGGGCTGACCTTGGAAATACTGGCACCTGGAAAAAAGGTTGGGGGGGGTAAAGGGCAAAATCCCGGAAAAGGGGGAAGCCAAAAATCTGACGGACCAGAAAGAGGAAAAAAAGGAACGGTGCGGGGCCTACCACGACTAGGGGGGAAAAAAATCGGGAAGGGAAAATGGGGGGAACGTCATAGGGCGAAGCACACAAAAGGTTCAACTTTTAGAAGGGAGACCACTCACAAAAGGGCACATGAAGAAACGTCAAACAAGGGGTGAAAAGGGGAAGAAAAAAGAGGCAGGGACAAAGAGGGGAACGGAAAATAGTTTTGCCTCATTAGTTCACCAAAAGGACGAGACAGGAAAGGACAGTGCCTTTTGGCGGAATTGATCTCAGCGTGACCTGGCCACGAGATTCAAAAACGATGAGTTTGGGGACAAAAAGTCCATCGAATATGAAAAGGAAAAAAAGAGGGGATGAGTAGAAAATAAAAAAGGGGGATCCAAGGGAAGGTCAGCTTGCGCTCGGGCAGGGATACAGGGAAATCAAGGGGTACAGATACTAAAGGATACCATATTGGGAACGGGTCGGTGGGAAGGAAGGAAGAGCCAATGACGAACGACTCTCTAAAAAAAATCAAAGAATGTCCAGGAGAAAAAGGCGTGGGTAAAGAAGGGAAATCCCGAAAGGAACAAAAAAGTCGCTTGCACAGGAGACGAAATGAGCAAGGGACCGCCCTGGGTCTGATTAGGGGGGGAAAGGGTAGGCGTGGGTGGGACGAGGGTGGGGGAAGAAAATGGGGGGGGGGGGGTACAGGGGGGGGTGGGAGCCACAACGGAGGGATAAGAGGAGGAAGGGGGAAGGGAATCAGGGGGGGGAAAAAAAAGATACAGACAAAGAGGAGGGAATGTTAAAGTAGGGAATGAACTTCTAAAAGAAAGACCCAAAACCTCTGGGAGACAACCTATACCTGGAAGGTTCCGTTGAGGGGGGGGGGCCGCGTAAGATTCAACGGAGTGGGTTTAGACGAGAGGGATGTCGATTAAAAATACGACCGGATAGGGGACGGGAAAAAGGTAGGGGAAAAGAATAAAAAACGAAACAGAACTTGGTGTTCTAGTAGGCCACAACTGCAAATATCCCCAGGGGAAAAAAAGGGATCATCAACAGGATAAGTCCTCAGAGGGAAAGGACAGGACATCGAAAGGGACGAGGGGGGGGAGAAAGAGCGGTTCCCCAAGAGAGTTGCGGGAGAAGATCGAGTGACTCTATCTTTTCCCTTGAGAGGGAAGGGGGAAGGGCTCGAAGGGGGGAGAGAGGTAGTGCAAGAAAACTAAAAGTATGTTTCCGAGAGGGACGAAGCCAAACGGAAAGAGGGGTACACGGGACTCAAGGGAAAAACAACAAGGTAGTAATGGAAAAAAAAGATAAGGGAGAGGTGGGGAAAACATATAAAGTTTGAAAGGGAGACGGAAAACAAAAATACTGTCGAAAATCAAAACGGAGGCGGGGGGAACCTAAAAAAGAGCCCAGGAACAGACGGAGCATCTTTGTCGTAGTCGGGGGGGGACGGGGAAGGGTGTGTGAAGAAGGGGCTAGAATTGCAGGAAAAAATAAAAGGCTGAAAGATTCACGAAAAGGAACGTCCATTGCCTTGGGGGTTGAAGTGCCCTACTACGAAAACAGTGGGGCGTGAAAAAAAAGAGGGACTTAATTGCAAGAATAGTGAAAAAGATTACCGGGTAAAAAAAAACGTCACAGAACTAACCAAGGCCCAAACCCATTAGCGGAAACCCCAGCCCTCAGAACGCAAAAGGTCTCGGGGAGAGGGGGGGGGGGACGAGGAAGGAGGACGGGAAATTGGCCTTGCGGACCCCGCCCGATAGGACGGTCATCCCCCGGGTGGGCCACGATTGCAAAACAGGGGCCGGACAATGTCCAACAAGGGGAAGGGAAAGGGGAAAAACGGGGGGGAGGGGACGGGGAAGGTCGCGGGAAAAATAAGCGTTCACAGAGAGAGATGGACCGTACGCCGAGGGAGAACACGGGGGGGCAGGAGAGTGACAACTAGGGTCTACCGCGGGGAAGGATACCGGGCAAGGGAGAGGGGAGAAAGGAAGAGTTGCGTCCCGCAGCAGTGGGACAGAGGGATAGGGGGAGGTAGGAAAGTAAACGCACTAAGGGACTCTATTGACTTGGGGGGGGATGAAATGAGAGGGGAGGTGCAAGGGGAAAGGTGAAAAATGAGAGTTCGGAAGAAAAGACAGGAAGGGGCCACTGCGCGAGCTGGTTGAAAGAGAGTGTGGAGGGTGAAACGAGGATGATGGCGCCGGTTAAAAGCCGTCGGGGTCAGTGAAAGGAGGAATGGAGGGAAAGCCAAGAATGGGGGACAAGGGGACGCACAAAACCGTTCGCGACAATAAGGTCTAGCCCCGCGAGTAGGGGGGCACACCCGCGGGAGAGGTGGCATTTGAGCGAAGAAGGGCATAAGGGTCCCAGACTGGAAGGAAAAATGGACGGCCACCCACCGAAGACGTGGCAGGACCCAAACCAAGGAATACGGACCATGCCAGCCGGGGCTGGTGGTGGTCGGCAGCAGAAAGGTCCCCCCATCAAGTATGACAGAGGCGGGGAAAAGAGGCCGACGACGCGGCTAGACAAGCCAGACTGGAGTGCGTTGTTGAGGATCGGGGAAAAAATCGAAGTATGAAGGGGGAAGAGCGGGGGAAGGGTGGTTACGAGGAAAGAAGGCAACACGATCGTACACAGACCGGGGCCACTGGGGTTTCAGGTCAACTGTAGCAGGAGGGGGTACCTGACACTGGGGAGATGAACAAGGAGGAATGAGAGCGGGTGGGCGCATTGGTGGATTGGAAGGAGTACCAAGGGCCCTGCGAAAGATGTGTTGCCGTCGGGGCCCCGAATGTATGTAAAACCAGGAAAAGAGAAGAGAACCAAGAGGGAGAGGAAGACCCATACAAACCCGTGCACAAAAAAGGGTCTAGGGAAAAAAAAGGGTTGCTCAAGAGTCGGCCCTGAGGAAGGATGAATCCTTTGGTCGGAACTTCGAAATGGCGAGAAGGAAAAATGTGGTGAAAAAACAAGGTGGGGGACGGAAGTACCGAAGGGTGCGGTGTGGATGGCCTTGACAGTAAACTCACTGAAACTGACACGGCGCGGGGTGGACTAAGAATAAAGCCGTTTCATGATCGTTGGTGAAGGGCAGGGGAAAGTTGTCGGAAAGAAGGGGAGTCAAAAACCACAGCGGGGGAGAGTTAAATTCAAAAAAAAAGAGTTAACGGCCGCCACCCTCCAACACCAGGACCATCCGGTGGGGGAAAACCAAAGGGAACTGAAGAAAGGAACAGGAGATTTGTGAAAACCACGTGGGGGAACGTGCTGAAATCTGGCGTCGGGGTGCAGCAGGTGGCCTCGCAAACGAAGGGGTTGGGCAAGTGTGGGGAACAGATAAGTTGGAGGGGAAAGGCTCATGCAAAGGATATAGGGAGCCAAAGCCGGGTGGGGGTGGGTTCTACAGAGGAGTTAGATGCGCCGGGGTTTTCTGCGGTCGGAGGGCGCTTCGAGGCGCGAGGGGGGAGCGGCAAGGGACGTGAAGAGCAAGGTGGAACGAACCAGCTCGGGGTTGCAAAGCGGGGGAACCAGCGTGCACGGGGTGGGGCCGGGGGGGTGAGGGCCGGGGTTATGTGCGGGCAATCAGTATGGGAGGCGACGAAAGAGACGGCCGCCCACGGGTTGCAAGGCTGGGAAAGAAGACGAAAGGACCGTAGGAAAAAGTGGTGGGGGGGGGGGGGCCAGCCCACACCCCAAAAAAATGCCCTTTTGGAGGGTGTGTGCCGCAACCTTGGGGACCGGGAATAACCAATGAGCATGGGAAGAACTTTACCAAAAAAACCAGGAGTTGATTTCAAAAAAAGCCTACGACACTTAAACCAGAGTTCGGACTGCAGAAACAGAGAAGTCGGAAGGTCAAGCAAACGGAGGAAGAAAGGCACGGAGCCTGGGGCGCGGGGGAGGGAGAGTCAGGCAAAGCCCCCTCCCCGAAAGTAGCAGCGAATGAAGCCGGTCACTGCTCAAAAGGTAAACAATCTGAGATGAGAAGGTCGAGAAGGCAAAATGTTGGGGTGGAGCGCAAAAGAACTAACTAAAAAAAAACACTGAGACCAAAAAGAGCTTAAAACTTACCTAACAAGGGGACACTAGAAAGCAAGAACGTAAGACAAGGGCACGTGGGTTGTAACACGAAACTCCCTGAAGGGCAAAAATACTGTCGCAACCCCCTGAAAGCCCAGCTTGACTAAGAAGGCAGGGTCTTACCTCACTTCCACGAAAAAAATAGAACTCGGCACCCAGGGATGTGCTCGACGAGGGGGAGTGAAGGTGGTGGCCAGACGGAAATCAGCAAAACAGGGAGAAAAGTATAACCCACGCCGCGGCGATGTTAAGGCCTTGTAATAAAAAGCCGGGAAGGGTCCAATGCCCACCCCCAAAAGAGGAACACCAAACGGATAATGCAGTCATTGAAAGAATCAGAGAAAAAAAAAAACAGGAGGGGTAGGATGAAAAGAAGAGATTAAAGAGGTCCGAAGTGGTCCTAGGCAACCTCCGGCCCGGGGATTGGGGGGGGGCAAATGTGAACCGCGTTGACGGCCATCTTGTAGACAGAGCCAGAAAGGAAACAACAAAGGAAGGAGGGGGGGGTAAAAGATGACCGGAGACAGATGAAAAGAGATTGACGAGGAAAAAGGACACAGCGACAGGACACGGAAACCAAGCCAAAAAAAAGTTATTGACAGTGAGGAAAGGACCCATCAATAGGGGGCAGTTGAACTCCGAGGGATCGAAGAGTGGGGGGGAAAACGTGAATCGGGAGCCCTAGGCGGTTTCGCGGGTGACAAAGGGCAAAAAAAACGAACGGTGAGCACCCGAGACAAGAGAGTAGGAAAAAAGGGCTGACGGCGGGAAGATTTCATCAGACATCGGTTAGTTGTAGTTGGGGGTAGCCCGTAAGGACCACCCAACGGGAAACCTCGTATAAAACTTCAGAAATAGCAATTGAGGGAAAAGAGAAAAAGGGGGAAAAAAAAAGCGAGGTGAACCCCCCCTGGACCCAATCAGGGGGGGGAAGGGCTAGTCCGGAGGACCCATAGTGACGAAAAGGGGGGCAAAGGGACCCAAAAGGGGGAAAAAAGGAAAATGGAAAGTCTTGTCAAACGTGAAAAAAACGTATCAGGGATAGGAGAACGGAGACAGAAGGGCCCGGGGACGGCGCCCGACGAAAAATTCGCCGGGACAAAAAAGTAAAAGGCCGTTCACAAAGCTAACTGGAAAGAGAGGCAGCCGATAACAGCAAGGGGGGGTAGAGACCGGAGAGCTGAAGGGTAGGAGAAGCAAAGAACCCCCAAAGAGACAAGGTTTGGTGGGGGGGGCAGCACAGGGAAAACCACCGTAAAGGGGTTTTCAAAAGGAAGACCTCGGAGGGAACAAACAATTGTAACGAGGGGTGGCGGAGGGAAGAGCCCCGGCCAGAAAGAAAGAGATGCATGGGAGGGGGGAACGTGGGACCCACAAAAAGGCAGGAGATGAGGAAGGGAGAAAATAGATGTGGAACCAATCAATGTGGCAATTGGACGAGTGACCTAGATGAAAAGCACTAAGAAAAAATGGCGGATGGCCAACTCCTTCCGAGAAATTAGAACGGTAAGAACGAAAAAAAACGAGATGGGAAAGTAGCCCAAAGGATTGGGAAGGAGAAGAAAAAAAAAGGTACGGGGGGAGACAAAATATGGTAGGAGACAGACCAAGAAAAGGTAGCAAAGGGTAGAAGGAAGGTAGGAGCAAAGAAAGCCAAACGTCAAAGGGGCGTAGCAAAGTGAAACAAGGCCTGGACGTAATGATTTCTGAACTAGAACAGCCGGACACCCGGTACAGAGGGAAGTTACACAACACTGCCGCATCGGAGGATATGATGGAACCAAGAAAGGGACCGTTCCTGAGGGGGGGGGTTGGGTGGGGGGGGGGGTGGTGGGGGTTTTTGTTTGACGAAGGTGGTGTCCCTAGAGGGGGCCAGGTCTCAAAAAACCCAGTCGGCCGTAGAGTGGAAGAGGGGAAGACGGGAGAAAGGAAACAATGAAATTCCATCGGCGAAAAGGAAGACAAACGAAGGAAGGAAAGCACATAAACGTGCGTCACTGACCAAGGGGGGGAAAAGGAAATTCGTTCAGAAGGCCAGTACACACCGGAAGCAGAGCAAGGACCGGGGTAAACTGGATTTTTGTTAAAGGGAGAAAAACAGAAGACGAAGGGGGTGGGGGTCAGGAAGGGGAAGGGTCGCCAAAAGGATTCGCTTGGAGTCGACACGGAGTGGCAGCCCAAAAACGGGCAAAGGGAAAGCGTCAGGGTGCGACGGGTGAGGTAAACCGAGGGGGGGTGGGTGGGGAGGGTTATTGACCGAGAAAAGGGGGGGGAAACCCAGGCCCCCAACCTCGACGGAGGAGGGTGGTCGGTTGACGAGGAAGGAGGGAAAATTTAGGGACGTAAGAGGGGGCAAGAGCAGGGGGCTGGTACAGAGGGGGTAAAATACGAAAGTTCTCCTGGGGCAAAGAAGCAGCAGGTCACTGGTTTCCCAGCGGACGGCCGTGGCACCCCCGACAGAAAACAACGAACGAAAGAAACAAGGGAAGACCTCGATCGCAAAGGAGGGAACTGAAACCCATGCTTCCAGAAAGGGGGCCTAGTCGGTGGAAAAAATACAAAAACGCTGTGAAAGGGCAGGGGAAATGTGTTGGGGTGAGTAGGAAAAGAGGAGAGGGAAAAACCTCTGCTGTGCAAAAGGGGTTTAAACTGAGGGGGGGGAAAAGGTATGTAAAAAAGGGGGGTTGGTATCCATTCAGGAAACCGAGAGGGGAAACGGGAAAAAAACGGTGAAGGGCCAACTTCGCATGCCCCCTCCGACCGGGCAGAAAAAACAAAAAAAACGAATAAAAAAAAAAACCCAGCAAGAAAAAGAAAAAGACAGGAGCCCGGTGCACCTGGGGCCGCCTAAAGAAGGTGATGTTGGTGCCACTGGGGGCGGGGGAAGGGGAAGGAGGGGAAGGTAAGAGCCCAAACTGAAAAATATGGGGTTAGACGAACAGGATTCAAAGAACGCGGAGTGCCGTGTGGAAAAACACCGGCGCACAGCGCCTTCGGATTTAAAAGGGGAAGAAGCACTATAAGGCAACACCAGCGAGCGCAGGACCGGAAATGATGCCCGCAAAGAAAAAAAAACGCACAAAAAAGCGACTGAGGGGGGGGGACCCTGGGAGAGGGGAACCCGGACACCTGAAAGAAGAACTGGGTGTTCAAGACCAGGTTCAAATAAAGCGACCAGCACGTCACGGACCGGCGCTAACCAAAAAATCAAAGGGGCACACTGAGGGGGGAGGACGGAAAGAACGGAGGGGGGGACCATAAACGGGAGACAAGGGTTAGAAGAACGTAATGGTGGGGCCCTCGCGAAAGCAGGGGCCAAAAAGGCAGAGCAGGAGGAAATAACCGCGACCGTCCCGATGGCCAGAGAAGAAAAGAGGAAGGGGAGAAACGGACGGGGGAAAGAAGTCGAAAAACTGGTGGAGGAGGACCGGCTCAAGAGAGGGTGGGGGGGGTCGCGAGACAAAGAGGACGGTGGAAGCCGTGGTTTGGAAGGGTACGCCAAAACTCCCACCCGTGGGGATCTAAATTTCTTCTTAACAATGCAAAAACGGGGAAAGTATAAGGAACGGACAACTGGACCCCAAAAGGATCCCCAAGAACCGGGTCCAGTTAGCTAAAATAAAGAGAGCGTCCAGGGGACAAGGAAGAGGGAGGGTTTGAAAATAAAGCTAACCAGAGTAAGGCCGCCGAATAAAGGAAAGCATTGTACGGGGACTTCCCGAACAGGGAAGGCCGGAAGTCACTTAGCAGGGGGGTCACAGGAAAGGGATGGAAGGGGGTCCTCGAGGCCGGTTTTCAGAAGAGAAATCGGTAAGAAGTCTGGCAAACAGAAACAGAAAAATATCTCCCTAGACTCAGATAGTCCCTTGGCATGGAAGGGGGCCGGCTAAAAGGGAGCATTGGGTTAAAGAAACAAAAGTGTGCCAATCAAAAAAGGGGTTCCGACATTAGGGGAAAAGGCAAAACAAAAAAAGGGAGGAGGAGTAACCAAGGGATGTGAAAACTCGAAGGGAGTCAGATCAGGGAACAGTGAAGTTTTACCGGGAAAACGAATAACCAAAGAGGCGCCACCGACATGCATACCTCGCCAAGGGAAAGCATAGACAAAAAGCTCTGGAGGGAAAGGCAGATGTTTGAACAGCAGGGCGAGATGGCCGAAGGAAGGACGAGAGGGACGCCATGTAACTGGCTGAGGACGAGAGGAAACGAAAGGGTTCAGGGGCGAACTCTACCAAGGGGGCGGGGGGAGGAACTGCGGCCCAAGACAGGAGGGGAGCCTGAAAAAAAGGAGAAAGGCGACTACGCCGGCAAACGGAAGAGAAAAAACCCCGGCAACAAGCGGCTGGGCAGTCTCGGGGAGGCCGGCCAACCCCCCGGAAACTTGCCTGACTTAAAAGAGAGTCACAATTGGGGGGTGGCTGTTGAAGAAGACCGAGCTGTTCGAAAAACAGGGCCGGGGGCGATTGGCAAAAAAAGCACAGGGGGGAACACAGGGCTTACAGCTGACCCGAGAAAAAAAGAGAAACGAAGGAGGGGTGTAAACTCAAAAGCGGGGGCGTAATGGCTTAAGAGCGGGTGGGCAAAAAAAGGAAGGGTAGGGGCGTGGCAGAGAAGGTTGTGGAGACGGAGGGGGTCACGGGTCAGACAATTCGCGCGGAAGGTCCAGCGAACGAAGGTAGAAAAAAAGGAACATATATGAGAAAGGGAGGGGACTTGACACACGGGAAGGGGGGGCAGGAAATCATGGGTTACACGTGGCGACGGCAAACCCGAGGCGGGAACAGCACGGGGGCGCAGGGCGAGAAGTGTGGGCCACTGAGGTAAAAGGACAGGGAATGGAAGGTGTTGGGTGAACAGGGGAACGTCAACCAAGTTTGAAAGAAGGCCACCAGGGGAGCCAAGTGAGGGAGAACAGTGGTGGGAAGAAAATAGGTGAGTTGACAAAGAGGAAGCGGGCGCCGGGAAGGCAAACGCCGGGAAAGGATTTCGTGGAAATGAGTGCGAAGCGGGGGGGGAGTCCGGGATCTCGTAGGGGAGGGGAATAGGGCGCCGAGGACCCTAATTGGAAAACCCGGAAGAAAAAGGCCGTGGACGGGTCAAGAAAGGGGACCTTTTAAGGACAATTGAAAATAGCGGGTGGCTGGCAACAGCATTGATGAGGTAACACACCCAGGGGGAACTGGAAAGGAGTAACCGTAAAAAAAAGGTCGACAAAAGTGTCTAGGGTAGTGGAGGGGATCGCAGGGACACCAGAACAGGGGGGGGGGGGAACAGGATGCAAGGACGCGTCAGAAGACAGAAAGAGAAGGGGTCAATTGGGGGGGGGCCCGTGGATGTTTGTCCGAGAGGGGGGGCAGCCGGGTGGAGAAAAGGGTTGGTTGGGTAGGTTCGGGACAAACGGACAGCCAGATCCGGGAAACAATTGGAGACAGGGAAAGGACCTAAAGGAAAACCTTAACCTCTGTACCAGAAAATCGTTTCCAACATGCAAAGCGCACCGTGGGTTTATGGACACCCGAACACCAACTCCGAAAAGAGGGGGGGCGCGGTTTTTCCCCCCAAAAAAGGGCGGGGAAAAAGTTAACCAGAACCACTCGGGCGTCGGTCAATCAACGGAGAAAACCCTTGTAAGGCGAAGGAACTAAGGTGCCGTTGTGAGCACGACGAGAAGGGAAAAAAGAAGCAGTAACCTCGGGCAATGAATGAAATGGGGTGACTCTCCGAAAGGAAAACAGGGACTGTTTACCCAAAAGTGGGGAACGAGGAAAGAGACCGAGGCGGTGTGTATTGAACGGTAAGAAACTGTCTTCACCAAAAATGGGTGAACAAAAAAAGTCTTCTTCTGGGCACGGGCCAATGTCTGGGGGAACTGGAAGGGGAGGGATCATGGGGGGGGGGCAGAAAGAATGGGAAGGGCGGCGGGCACGCGAACTCCCGCTCAGGGGGGCAAGGGGGGAAAAACCTAAAGGAGGAAAAAAAAAAAGAAGAAAAAAAAAAAAAGAGGCAAAAAAAAAAAAATAAAACCAAAAAAAAAAAAAAAGGAAAAAAAAAAAAAAAAAAAAAAGAGAAAAAAAAAGAGAAAAGAAAAAAAAGAGCCAAACAAAAGAAAAAAAAAAAAAAAAAGAAGCAAAAAAGAAAACGAAAACAAAGAAAAAAAACAAAAAAAAAAACAAAAAGAAAGAAAAAGGGACAGCTAGGTACCCCAGCATAGGAAAAAACCCCTCTGGGCACCAAGTGGGGACATCCCCTTAGGGGAGAGGAGAAGGATGAGAAGCCCTAGGAAATATTTGGGTCTTAGGGGGACGTCGAAACATCAAGATAACAAATTGAAGTTAGTCCGGGTGTCATGGCTTTGAATACGGCAAGAGTGAAACCGGGGGAGTGTGCCGGGTTAGGTTGAGTGGGTCAAGCCGCAAGACACTCGGTTGGGGAGAAAGCAAAGTTGGGGGGATAATCACACTTAAAGGAAGACGGGGTAGACATCTACGCATGACGGACACGGTTAGTAGAACAAAGAGGAGGCAATAGTCAACATCAATAGACTCCGACACAAGGGAAGGGTGCAACGAGACATCTAGGGGTAAGGTGGGAGGCAAGGAACAAAAGTGGTTGTAAAACTCTGAGAAAAAAAAGTCCAACAACGAGTTCCCGCCTCGGAGATTTGGGAGCCTTTCTTTGGGGAAGACGCAAAAAAAAGAAAAAAACACTTGTGGAAGAAACCGGGGCAGAGGAAGGTCGGGGGGCAATAAAGGGGAAACGGGGGAAGGAAGGCGTCCCTTTTTGCACGGGGAGATTCGCCCAGGTCAGAAAGTATCCTGGGTCGGTCCGCGGGGGGAGCAACGGCAACCGACGGAACAGGGGAGCGCAGGGGAGATGAAAACAGTGAATTTATTTCGAAAGGCGGGAAGTTGCAATGGCCGTCAAAAAAGCTAACAGCGAAAGGGGGCACGGTGTAACGCAGGGAGGAAAAGAAACGCAGGGGGAAAAGGACAGGCAACGGGGGTTTCAGGCCAGACAAGAAAGGGGCAAAAAAAGGAAAAAAATAAAAAGCCAACAACGGAACGACCACGAGGGGGGAGCCGGCCGCCGCAAACTAAGGGAACGGGGTTCGACTTGCTATTAGATGGGGTAGAGGCAGTGTGAGTGGGGGGGAGAGAGAAAAGGAGAACTACACCATACGAGGGGTGAAATTGAGTGAAAAAAGGGAAGTACCCGGAAACTAACGGGAAAAAGTCCGGGCTCGCCTTTATCCGTGAGGGGGGGAACCAGCAACGCGGCCAAATAAAAAGAGAGAGAGGGACAAAAGCCCGGGAAAGTAGACCTCGGCAGGGGAACTCAAAAAAAGAGGGATCTTACCTCGCCTCTAGCAAGTTCGACTAGGGGGTTTCCCGAGGGGGAGGGTGGGGCAGTTGTCAAAGAGAAAAAGCACGCCGAGGGAAAAAAAAGAAGACAGAGGAAACCCGTGGGAAGGGGGGAGAGGAACCAAACTCCCAGAAGGAAGAAAAAGGGTACAAAAATGGGAAAAAAAAACCAAGGAGCCCTGCCGCCCGGGGGTT
>Ga0179593_1472967_pt1 | contig 14139 bp, 14 predicted proteins | sample CZODoug2_1_08_16_FD_185931 | JGI IMG/M metagenome (GOLD analysis project Ga0179593, IMG submission 185931) | Vadose zone soil fungal communities from Angelo Coast Range Reserve, California, USA - CZODoug2_1_08_16fungal (PacBio error correction) | ecosystem: Environmental > Terrestrial > Soil >...
GCCGAGAAAAACAATTCCCGCCCCGTTATGGAAGGGGGAGGAGAGCAACAAGGTGGAAAGGCATCCGAAGTTTGTTCTGATCTTTGGACAAACGCGAAGAAAACAGACCGACGGACCCTTCTATGGATGGGGAAAAGGGACGCGATTCGAAAACCCGAGAGGTCACACAGTTAATAGCACGGGAGCTCGGGGGTGGCTTCACTATCTGGCGGGGGAAAAAACCAGGGCTGTCGGACGCATCACTGTAATCGCAACAGAGGAGCGACCATAAAAAGAGTAAAAAAAGTGGTACACGGAGATCAACGGGGAGCGTCAGCCAGTGAACGACATAACTATGCCAATGGAAGAGTAACGTGACGACCATCCGCAGAGTGATTGGGGGGGGGCACCGCAACCAACCACTTTGGAAAAAATGGGATAGAACACGTCGCATGCCTGGGGGGCAACCTAAGAAGGGGTACGCCCACAAAGAAGAACTTACACATTGATAGGATACAAATCTATAACCGACGTACAGGGCAACGGGGGGGTCCAGCCTGGTTAAAAAAATGAAAAAAATATTCGCCAACCGGGTCGGGTAAGCTGAATGCCAGGAGTAAAGGCTGAAGATCAGCGACGAAGGAGTAGGAAAATTCGAAAAAGAAGTTCACGACACACGCCGCAAGCGCGTCCGGATCCGGAGGAAAAAAAAAACGTAACCATAACCATCAGGTACAGCCTCCAAAAGACTTAAACGAGGCTTCCACCGTCAGGGTGAAGCAGTTCACCTTCAAGTAACCACCTGTGTAATGGTAAATCGAGGTCAGGGACAAAAAGGGGTTACCACCGTAGGAGGACACTCAACCGCTAGGGAGAAACTCGCATCCACAGACGATAGTGTGTACAGGGAAATCAAGGTAAAGAGGCATTGGGAGGGTCGTAACAAAGGCAATCCGGGAAGGGCAACTGCGACCCACTGGCATCCAAAAAGTTCGGGGATCCAGCGGTTCCTAACAGCCGGTTGGGACCTACCAAGTGATAGGGGTAAGGGAAATCTAAGACGAATCTACGAAACGGCGCCGCCCCGACGTTTCACGCGTTAAAGGAAGTCGCTACTCATCATCGGGCCTCATCCGGGAAGGAAAGGGTCTACGAGTGGGACAAAGAAAGGGAATAATGAAAATGAAGGAAGATAAAGTGATCTACGGCAGAGGGCTGGCGTGAACTACGGGTCAGGCAGAAGTGTGACACGGTTCCCACGAATACGAGGGCGGAAAGGGGAAAAACGCATCCCCCACAGGAGAAAGAAGGAACGGGGTAAAATACAGTTCGTATAGCGACCGAGTGAATAAAATCGGGGACGCGCCGTCCGGGGGCGAGAAAAAGACAACCAAGAATGTCCTTCGATTCACGGAGGAATCATTAGGGACCGTACCGTATTAGACTGAGAGACTGCACCTCCCTCAGGAAAAAAAAGGCGAGAGCGCGCCAAAACAAGGCTGCCGCAGGGTTTGGCATAAAAGTTCAAACCGGATCATAAAAAGAAAAAAATAACCCTTACTGTGAAGCTATGACGGGCGTCCGCAGGGCTGAAACAGAGGCATCATACTCGAAATACTAAGAAAAAACGAACTTCCACCTTGAACAGGGGATAAGCAACGCTGAAGGAAAAAAGGGGGAGGTCACAGGACGCATTCCGTCTCAGTAACTTGGAAGCGCTTGGTTGAGGCAAAATACAAAACAGCCTGTAACAAATCGAACAGGTCACAGAGGCGAAAAGCCAAACATCGCTATAATCTCAAAAGGGCGGGCAGCAAGGAAAAATCCTGCAGGGAAATAACGATGGGAACAAAAACCGGCTTCCTTCCGCGCAAATAATGTTTCCTAATCGGACAGCATTGAGGACGAAAAACACAAGCTGACAATAGAAACCTAGAAATGGAAGGATGAAAATTAGGGGGAATCCGGAAATCTCGCGGTAGAGGACGGAAAATGACCATCTTATTGAAAACAGCAAACTCAACGATTCTAAGAAAGTCTCCTTCCTAAGAAAAGGTAAAGAACAGAAAAAAGCGAGCAAAGGCGCTCACCTTCAGGAAAAGGGGAATGCCCACACTAGTTCTCGGTATATTGGGGGGGGCCCCCGAACAACGATCCGCGCCACGAAAGCGTTTACGAGAAGAAAATCCCTTTTGGGAGGACCTCCGCAACGACTAACTGGAGGATCCGAGTGCAGGAGGGGCTCCACAGCCCGCCGCAAAGGTGAGGGGGAAGTGACAGAGGGGAAGGGGGAAGAAAATGCACTAAAGCCCATCAACACAAGAATCTCGTAGTCAAATGGGATTTCACGCGGGCATGAATGCGATTAGCCAAGGGAAAAAAAATTCTCTGCCCGCACCCGGGGAAATTTAGTGGGGAAAAATTCCAAAAGGAAAGAGATCCAAAACTAAAAGGGAAAGAAAGAGAGATGTGCGTTTGGAGGACCGTAAAGAACCAAAGGGGGGGTGTAATCTGACCAAGAGAAGAGCCTGAATGACCTGTGCACGCATGAAGAAAAACGCAGAAAGAGCTTAAAGCGTGTTATCTTGGGAAACATTCACTGAACTAGAACGGAGAAAGGACGGCTTTGGGAGGAGAGCGGAGCTCAAACCAGAAAGGGAACTCAGATCCATTAGAGGAGGCAAACAAACTGTATTCTGCTGCTTCAGTTGAAAGGTAGGAGGAGCCGTGGGTTAATAACAGGAGACGGGTGTCAACGGGGAAGTGCAGTTGGCAGGAAGGATGGGTGAAAAAAGCTTTAGAAAAGGAAAAAACCGGTCGGGGAACGAGAACGGGGAAAGAGGTCCAGAAGAGAAGGGTAATTTCAGTACGAGATACCAGAGAAAAAACGCGAGATAAAATCGAGGGGATTGTTCAGCCCGCAATAGGAAATCAGCGAGGCGGCAGAGGGTGGCGTTCGTGAATCGGGGAACGGCAGGTGAGGGGAGGAAAAAGAGGGAGGGATTCGAGTTCGGGAAGTAAAAGCGTCTCGCGTAAAAAGCTGGGGTTAGTAATTGAGACAAAGGCGGGGGTTCAAAATGTGGTGGACGACAGTCTTATACGGAGGGGGGAAGACGCGTTAAAGGGGAATTTGTATCTCGGGGGCCGCTAAAATCCATCCCAGCCAAATGCCGTCTATGGGCTTTGAAATTTGAGAGATACTTGGTGACTTCTGCAGGGAAAGGGGGACGTTGGGTAGAAGATACTGTATAGTTGCGAAGAAATTTAAAGGGGACGGATTAAACCAGAAGCCGAAAAAGAAAAATGTAAGAAAAGGCGCGTGGTTAGGGGGGACAAGACAGGTGTATTGGGATAAATGCGGAAAAAAGGGGGGGTTTGGGGCGGGGCGGAAAAGGGGGGGGTTGGGCAGTCAAGAAATCAGTCCTCATCCGGAAGAAAAGAAGGAGAGAAACATCTATCAACCAGGACATGGAGGGGGGTACGTAAATGCGAAAGCGGCGTAGGAGGGAGGGACAGGGGGGAGAAGCGCGGTTACCCAAATGGGAAAGTTGGGGATGCGTGCAGGGGAATCCCTCGTAGGGAAGTTTCCAGGCTGACAAAGAACAGGACAGAAGAAAAAAAGAGACTCGTCGGAGGGTCTGTCATCCCGTACAGGGAAGAAAAACAACGCCATATACTAGCGAAACGCATTCAAAGTAGGGGAAGTCGAAATGAGGTATACAGAACTAAAAGCAACCATACTTTAACGAAAAAAAAACGGTTCTTCCCTTTCGAGGAGATTGTACCTGGCGTAACAGAAAAAACGGCGGTACACCGGAGGGGCAAACCGGGGAGGACTCGGAAAAATATTTGCAAAAAGGGGACGTGGTGGATGAAACTGGGGACAGATCTAATTGGCAAGTTTTATACTCGACCGCCACAAACGGTCCTTCCAACGAGGGACAAAACTACGATGGTCTGCTTGGGATATCGGGTCGGAATGGTGGGGAAATTATTGGTGTCATCGTACGTGGCTGTCAAAAATTTTTTGCGTTGGAAAAGCAAGTCAATTACTGTAAACAAGGGGGGAGGGGTGGCTTGGAAAGGGAGGGAACGGAAAAGGAAGAACGCAACGGTTTCGAAAAATGGGAGGATTTAAATCTGGGGTGTTCAGGGGAGGCCTTGAAAGCAACGGTGATCAGGGAAAAGGTTTAACTGGGACTTGAATACTTTGAAGGCCTGTTTGGGACGAAATTTCTTCAGCAAGCGGAAGTTCAATATGGCGAAAGAGCTCTCTAGAACCGGTTGTGGGGGGAAGCCATGGGGTGTTGAAAAACGGAAAAGAGGGGGGGGGACATTTACCATCGGGGGGTCCGATTTGGATCAAGAGGAAAATGTGCGTCACCGATTTGAGTCTGGGGACTAATCTAGGTTGCAACCCCTGGGAAGTGCTTCACAGGGAAAAGGGGTGTTTCGGGGCAACGAAAAAGGACTGGGGGAAGGACATAAACCAGAGGGAGGAACTGGGAGGTGAACGAAAGGCAGCTCGCGGTTAAACACGGTGGGGGGGGGGGGGCAGAAGGGGATTCTCTGGACGTGGGGGTGAAAAGAACTCAAAGGGACCAACGTTTTGGTGGTCCCACTATAAGGACGAACCCCTAGCGAAAAACTGGGGAGAACTGCTTGTGGGAAGAAACCGGGGGTATACTATTCTTGGGAGATCTCCTGAAAAAAAAAGCACAAGGGGAATAGAAAAGGTACGAGAGGTTGGGAGTTGTTAAGAAACAAAGCTAAGAAGGGGGGGGGCGACACAGATCCAGCCCTACGCACGGGGTGCAGAAAAACGGACCTTAGAAGCCTCTAAGAGCAACTTACTTAATTACGGCGGTAAGGGGCCAATAAGAAAAAAAGGGAGGAGGAGAAGATAATGGGGAAGATTCCCAGGCAGCCCGTAAGTGCGTCAAGGGGACGGTAGTAAACAGTGGGGGGGGACCGATGGGGAAATCTTCGGAAAAGGGTGCAAACGCTCGGGTTGACCCGGGGGGGACAATTCACCGCCCGTCTATTGATTAGGGAGGACACGAGCTCCTACGAAAAAGATCTAACCGGGGGCACGCGGACGGGAGAAAGGGGTTCAGGGCAGAGAAAGGGGGAGGTAGAAAGTGACGCAATCCGTGAGGTAATAGCGCAGCATCTAAAAAAGCCAGTGTCACACCCCAAACAATGGGAACCAAACCTATCGGCGGGGCGGAAGTGAACGACATACAGAAAGGTTAAAAGTGACGAAAGAGAGCCTAGTTGCGGCAAAAAAAAAAAAAAAAGGGGACAAACAGATTGGCTGAAAAGCCCCTGCGCATTGTGTTGGAAACGGGGGGGGATCGCTCAAAAAGGGTGACCGAGAAGTACCGATACCAAAGGATCAAAAAGGGGCAACAAAAGGCCTCAATTGGTTCACCAACAGCTCAGAGGGTCGTAGGGGACGAAGCTGATATGAAAGGATGGGACTCAGAAAGGCGACGAAAGTCGGGTCTGTGGAAGCTCCCACGTAGTTCTTCAAACGCGCGCATCTTTAAAGGTAAGGAAACAGGAGCTCGACTACCGGGAACGTGCACTCCTCAAGAAAGAAGTGAACGACGGTAAACTCGGCTTGTAAAAGGCGTCTGGAATTCCCAACTCTGTAAGAGTAGTGCGAGGGGCACCGGGACCTTGGCCACCTAGACTAGGGACACAGTCAACACTCTGTAGAGTGCGTCGGAAGCATCCAGCACGAACAAAAATAGTGGGGAAAAAATGTCGTGGAAACTAGAATGGGTGCGGGGAGTAACACGCAGGCACCATCTCCAACCCGGGAAGTAACGGTCAAAGCGGGAAGGGATCAAGGTGTTGCCGTCCGTTGAATTAAAGACGCGGGGGTTCAGCCAGAAAAAACTTGAATACTAATCGAGAACGGGCCGAAATGCGAGTTAAAACAACTAGAGGGGAGGGCTCTACTCGCATTAGTCCAACCCTTCTGCCGGGTGGGGTGGGGGGGGGGGGGGGGTGTGTTTGTTGGGGGTTTCGGATCGAATGTTCCACGGGTCCCTTACGCGCTGACTGAAGCGGAGCTGAACTGAGGTCATGCCAAGGTTTAAACACGGGATACGAGGGGAGGGACCGACAGAAAAAAAAAGCCGCCTTTGGTGAACATCCAGGGGGACTTCTGACGAAGGACCTATCTTCCTGAAGCGCGTGGGAAAAGACTTTTTTGAGGATAGCTTTCTAGGGGATAGAGGAAAAAAGCAGTTAAGGAGAGGATTTCGAGACACATGGCAAAAAAATCCCTAGCGCCCCAAAAACAAACGGGGGGATGCCAGGTCCAATCACAGGTATGAACACCCTTAAGCCATAATCGCCGAAGGGTGGCGTCGATCTGGCCGGTAAACGAGGAAATTCCCTCCAAAAGATAAATATTCAAGATAGGAGAGATCGAAAGCAAGTCCACGGGGACTAACACGGACTAAACTGAAACGCAAAGAGTTCCTACGGTCTCCGAGTTACCGTGGAATACTGGGGAGGTGTGAACAGAGACAATGCCTTGTATGCACAGGAGTGCCGAAGTCTCGCGCCGAACCCACGCAACTAGAAACGCAAGCGAATTCAAAAGAAAGAAACGAAGAAAAGGCACGCGATGTCAATGAAAGGGGGCGGTCTTCCGGGGGACGAAGTGTGCCTACGACTACCTCCGGACGAACGCCACAACTGCGGAAAAGAAGGGAGGGGGAAAAGATTGTAGGGGAGGGGAAAATTCGAATCCGAGACCCACTCTACTCTTGGGAGCTCATCGATGTAATGAAAATACCAGACGATGGCAACCTAAACTCTGTCACTACCGGCTCCGACTCTATGGCACCCGTCGCACTTGCCCAAAAGGAACCGGAAGAAGGAACAACGAGGCTCTCTAGGGACCTCACGAGAGGGGTGTCATCACCTGACGCAGCAGCATCAAAGGTTGCAGGGGGACTGGCGACCATGCGGATCCGGAGTCATGGAAAACGTCGACAGCAGACCGTCCTGGGAGGGAGGGGGCGCGAGTTCGGAAAATGGTCAGTGAACAAACGAGAAGATCCCAGCTTCCAGACTCTGTGCTTCTGGCGGGAGTCAAAATGCGTGCAAACGGTCCTTCACAACAAAAAAGGGTTGAGCGGGAGGCGCTTCCAACATGTGGGGGGGGGGTGAAAAAGGGGGGGGGGGGGGGGGAGGGGAGGTTCGTCGGCGGCAAAAAAAAGAGCTCGCAAAACACGGAGGGGAGGAAAAGGGTTTTCGACGACTCACCCGGTGGGATTGAGAAAAAACCAAAGTTGCTACTCGAATGCACGGGGACTCTATCACGCAAGAAAAGTCGGAGGGGGGGGGTTGGAAGTGGACTCTTATCGTAAAAAGCAGAATCCGAACTCGCGCGCGGATGCTCTGGGCTGCGGGGAGACGCGAAACCATACAGGGAGGGAAATCCTGCGGCATCCAGTGTGAGGGGTAGTGGAAGAAACTGGGTCGGGCGTCAGGTGAGGCACCCGCTAAAAAATACGGGGTCGCATATAGGGGCTCGGGAAACTTCTAGACTTGGAGGGGCTCGGGAGGGTCAAGAGGGTAGAGGAGCAAGGTATTGGAAAACGGAATCTATGTGAGTTTGAAAATCCGAACACGTTGCAGTAATCGAGAGCTACACGCGAACGAAAGATTTGAATGGTGGATCGTTTTTTGAGAAGGGAAAGCGGGTCAGCCTTAATTGCAGAGTGCGGGGGGAATCAAGGGGGCCCGTCTAAACGCACAGGGGGATCTAGTGCCGCGGTTTAGCCGGGACTTAGGAGATGCATGCAAAGCTGATCCTGCGCATCGCTGTGAGGTTGATCAATAGGTGCGATTAGGGGGTGGGGGAAAGCTTCACGCGGACGCGCTGGGCATAGGATTTTGATAGGGGGGGGGGGGCCCAACAACGAACGTCTCCGGAGAACCGAATGCGTGAGGAAACGCAGAACTTCGGCGCGAGACGTTCGGAAAAGGGGTGAAGTGCATTCAGGGGGGGGGAAGAGAAAGCTGGTAGGTGCGAACTTGCCGGGGAAGGTAGGGCCGGCCAGGAAAAGACAAATGTATCATAAAGGGCAGGGATTGAAAAAGGCACTTGTATGGTGCCAAACGCAGACCCGTTTTTTTGGGGGGGAGAAGGGAAAGTGAGGATTTGGGCCGGAACTCGAAAAAATCTCAAAAGCTCTCACCGAGCAGCCCTCGAATAAGAAAGGGGTTGGGTTGCCTCCACGCCCGTGATCGGAGGATCAGGAGGAGGTATGAGGTCTAATGAACCACAGGGGAAAAGAACAGGTGGGGGCCTGCGGTCACCCCGGGGTTAAGTGAACACTTCTGGCCTACAAACAGCCGTTCACGAACGGAAAGGGGGAAGCTCAGATGTCATGATTTCTTGAACAAACATCGAACGCGAAGTCGGCGACCCTGCGTTATAAGGGGGCCACGGCTAGTAACCGCGACCTGTTCGATCGTCTTAGGAGTCCTGGCGGGGTACAACCAGATACTCCGGCGCTGTGAGGAAAACGGCAACCGCTAAAGCGAACGCGGGAACCGTTACCAGTTTCAAGGGGTACAAAGTGACCCAGAGCCGAATTGCAAGTGTACGAACCAGCGGAACTCCTACAGTGACGACAAATCGTTTCGTGCAGGGGGCTAGAAGAGATTATCAAGTTGAAATTGGGTTTTACGCTACGGACAACGGTGTCGCGTGTGCAAAGTCAGAGTCGTACTCTGACATGTAGTTGAGGACGGACACGGGGAAAAGGAAGACTCAGTTGAAGAAACAAGAGGTGGGACGCGGTCGGTGGGATCAGGAGCGGATTTCCCCAACCTTGTCGGTCCGGGCTTTGGCACGCGGGGCGATCCCGTAGCGGAAAGCGTGTTCGCACGAACTGAACGGGTAGCCGGGGGATCCTAAAAAGGTCGCGGAGGGTCAAAGAGTGAGCCTGTGGAACATCATCATCTGAAAACGGGCGAAATCGCATGGTTTAGGGAGGGGAAACAGCTGAGGTGTGAGGCGTGTATCGTTGAGCTCCGTGTACTCACCGAGTTGGAAGGAAGGGGGGACCTCGAGGTGCAACAATTCTCTCCCATTGCAAAATTTTTGAACTGGGCAACGCAAGTGCAAGAAGGGGAGGGGTTCGTCACAAACAGCGATCCACTTTGACAGTAGGTAGGTTTCACGTTTCTGAAGAACGGCAGGAGAAAAAGGGCCGGTGTACCCGGTGCTCCGGGGGCTGGTCAACGGGTGCTCTGAAGCAAGGACTCCAGGTTGGGCAGCCACGCACCCGTAGCGCCACCCCTAATGGCGAAGGGGATCCTTAGACGCTGGATAAGGAGAGCAAGCGCGCGCCACGTATCAAACGGGGAGGAAGGGAATTGGGGGGTATAGCGTTTGGACAAAAAAAACAACGCAAAGCCAGGTGGGGATGAAAAAAGTAATCTCCGCAGCGACGCACAGGACTGGTATGAAAAAGGAGGACTTGGGAGTCCAATAGCTCATAACACAAGAAGGAAAGAGGTCTAGTCCGCCACCGGATAATCCGCTGCGGAGAATTCAAGGTTCTGCACCGCACTGGGGGTTTCGGGGGAGGATACTTATCAAACGCAGGAGATGGGGAACCCTTAGCATTCCAACAGATCGGAACTTTGTTACGTCTAAAAAAGGGGTCCTAGCGAGACCGATAAAGGGGGAAACGAAAGCGCACGTGAGCTCGGTTGTCTCTCGGAAAGGAGTTTGTTAATGCCACCAAAAAAAAGGTCTTGAGGAATCCCGTTTCTTCTCTGTCACGAACCCACCCGGTTTCACCCAAAGTGGTCACCAGGAGAGTCTCGCGTCAGCCAGTGACGTACGAAAGCAACAGTAAAGAAGGAGGGGGAGGAAAAAAGCCCGCTCGCCTAGGTTGGGGGCCCGCATAAAAAAAAGGTCAATTGGAAGTAGACCATTGAAAGAACATGTGCAACTCATCCTCCCATCGATCAAGGTACATAGGGGCCAAATGATCCAAACAGAGACAATGACGCCTGGGAACCCAAAAACGGGAAAACATGGTTCGAAAAAAGGGGACCGAGGGGGGAAATGCCGCAAATCGAACTCCTCGCCTATTCATGGGGGAGAACCGTCAGGTATTCTCACACCAGCAAAAAAAAGGCAAGGGGGAAGCGGTCTGCGTCAAAGAAAGAAAGAACTCAGAACCGTTCAATACGCTCAATTATTTCACAAACACCCCTCGCCAACTGCTCAACTTGTGCAGAGAACGCAACCTGGTACGGGAAACTCAGGGACTGACTTTCAAAAACCAAACCTTTCCATAAAAGGGGCCTGGAGGAAAAATACGGGACACTCTTTCGAGTCTGGAGAACCTAGAAGGGTGTAGGTCTTGAACTCTGCGTCATGTCTAACAACTGGGAAAAAGGATTGAGAAAAAGTCGACCAATGTCGAGGCCTGCAACTTTGAACATTCAGGAAGGAGACGTTTTGTTCGTGTAAAACACAGAAAGAATGGGGCTGGGACGCAAGGGGCTTGACGATCTCTACCGGGACCGCCAAGAGGGGGGGAAAGAGGGTAGTACCTCTAATCAGGTCCAAATGACGGTCACTTCGATGCCGAACATGTCCCGGGATGCAATTAATTTAAAAAAAACGATTTGAGCTGGAAGTCTCGGGGGAGGGACGCGTCTTGATAAGGGGAAAAAGGGTCTAAAGGAAACGCCCCACCGGAGGCAAATCCGAACCATGAGAAGTAAAGGGGCTATAGCGGAACGGGTTCAAATGGGATCACCTCTCGGGCCTTACACTTGCGGGACAGAGGGAAGTGGATTCGCGGAAAGAGGGATGTACCAGGACAGGGGGTAAAACTGAGTTCAAGAAAAAAATCCCGAACAAACTTGCGAGCGCGCAAAAAAAAAGGGCAAGGTTTGCAAGGAAAAAGAAACGATTGCAAAAGAGAAAAAGAAGGACCCCACGGGAACTGGTTGTAGGGCTGAAATGGGGAAGACGTTAATTCCCTCCAGACCGGCAAGCAGAAGGGAATAGAAAAGGGGGTTAGGGTCGCATCATCGGAAACCCGGATGGTACTAACCCGTGCTCGGAGAGGGAAGGGAGGAGGAAAAGGTCCTCGAGAACTAATCACCGAGATTACTCTGTATTCACTGGAGGGGCCGCGATCCAACTCCTGGTAGGGCACACGGTAACGAAGGGCTCATCGCAGAAAAAACCAAGACCATCTCACCTATTCCGCAAAACGGAGGAAGCAAGAGGGGGAGCGGACATTCAAAAAAGAAAAAAAAGAGGACTCAAGAACGAGAAGGGTTTCAAGAAGAGGGGGAGGGGGGCCTTCGCCATACTGTGGCCTACAAACGAAGGGTAACAAAGCGCATCAAATCTCAACCTGGACTGAGAAGTGAAAGAGGAAAAAAGAGAGAACCAGAGGGAACTCACAGCCGATGAGGAGTTGAGAGGTAAACGAACTGAACAATTTACAGGAGGGAACTCATTCGATTCGAGCTCGATAAAACTTCTCACTGAACAACCACAACCCTTCCTGAAAGACGAAGTCCCACTACTCGGGTGCTACCCCCCGTCTCCGCAAAGAGGGATTGCGAACAGAAGCAAGCAGCATCCAGGTGCTGACAAAAAGAATGGAGGACCACTGCGATCTACGGGGGCAAGGGGACGGGACGAGGGGAAAAGAATAGTCTATAGAGGGAGGGAGGGGTAACTCACGATAAAAAAAACTTTAAAGAGGGTTGAGCGGAGGGTATGTCAAATGCGACCCAAAGGGGAAGGGAAAGGACACGTGTCGAGAGGCGGGAGGCGCTTTCCAAACCGGAGTGGAAGGGAAGCACAAAACACTCTCAAGGGAGGGGATGGAAAAAGTACAGGTTGGAGGGGAAGAGAAAATGGTTCAGGAGCGCCTAACGAAGAGAAAAAATTCTAGAAGAGAAAATCGTTCACGGGGGAGAATATAGCCGCCAGAAGCGAAAAGAGTCATTAAGCGTGGGAGGGATATGACTACTCCCCAATCAATCTACTATCTGTGCGGCGGCTTCTTGGGGGAAAAACCACCACGCCAGGATCAGAAAGGGGGGGAAGATTTATTATTTGTGTCACAAGGGGAAGGAGGAGGTGAGGCGCACCCGCTCGTTGCGCGAGGGGGGGAGCATATCCTCAGTTGGGGGCTTATAAGTAAAAAACCTTTCTTGCAAGGGCGGGACTAAGGGGAAAGGAGCCGGGTATGAGAGGGCGATAAGGGAGTTGGGAGTTGGAAAAAAGGTTCAGTATCGGGAAGAACAAAACGAAAAAAAAGGGGGGAGAGGGAACATTGGCTGAAAAGTTAGCCAATGCAATCGGTCGCCAGCAAGTGGAAGGCGTTTTGGTTCGTTGGGGGGGGCAGAGGAAAAGGCTAACGTCGGAAAAAAGAATGCAAATCGCGGCAGCCGCGGGTAGGGGAAGGGACCCTAGGAGCCATCGTGATTTGCCGCAAGGGAGGTGATGAGCCCTTTTGAAGGAAAGGGGATATGGGGGTAAGGGCGTCTCAAACTGGAAAAAAGCGCTGGGCACTACCGGGAGTCCAGCAAGAATCACAAAGGTAATCTCCGGAGCCGCGGGGGGGAAGAGGGAACCTTTTAGAGAAGGCGGCGGCAGGATACGTGTGTCCGAAAGAAAATTTACGTTGCGTCCCGCATGAGGGGGGGGGAGGCCGGCGTTCACTTCACCAATTCAAAAAAAAAAAACCTACCGAGGGAAAAAGAAAAGGTTTGGGGAGGTGTGGCTCCGGGGAAAAAATGTCAGTCAAACATGCGGAACCCGTTGTGGGAAGGGGCAGAACTGGTTTTTGTCCGGGTGGGGGGGCCAGTCTCGATCAGTGAGAAGAAGGCTGTGAATCCTCAAAAGAAGGCAGCCCGCGAAGAAAAAAAAGGTGAATGGGAGGAAAAAAGGAAGTGATCATGGGAAGAGGCAGCAAAGAGGTTCTTCGAAAAAAAAAGGGGTTCAAGAAAGTGGGAAGGGGGGGGGAGGGGAGGTCTCGTCCCAAATCAAAGGGAAACGTACACACTTTCTGGCATGACCAGCCGGAAGGGAAAAAGAAAACGGACGAAGAGTTGTCGGAATCTTCGAGAACCGGGACAGTTATCTGGAAAAGAACGTAGAAGAGGGGGTCAGAAGTAGGGCGAAGTATGCTACTACCACAGGGGGCTTGGACCGGAGGGGGAGGAGGTCGAGAGGCCTGGAGGCCACTCGCCCCGGCGACGGGAGGGGAAAAAAACGGCAAAGGACTAAAGCAAAAAGGAGGCCGTAATTGGAGGGAAATGGGGGATGAAAAGGGAAGAAAGGTGCAGATCCGAGTGCAAAAAGAAACAAACAATTCGTTCCCACCACGAAAAGAGAGTCCGGAGGAGGAAGAGCAAGAAAACTCAGACAGCGTGTGGTATTGGGGGACGTCGACGTGGCGGGGTAAAAGGGGGTCTAGTTGAAAACAACTCATCTATCGAAGAGCATGAGTGGCGTGGAGAAAGGACGAAAAAGACAGTTGAAAACGCACGGGGGGGGAGCCTTCGTTTAACTGAGCGGGATTTAACTCTGGTTGCAGTAAAATAGGTTCTGGGGAAAAGGAGCCTTTGGCACAGTGAAATACGAATCATTGACTTGGTAGCCTTGGGAAAACCCGAGGGAAAAAAGAGACCGGGACTCTTGTTCCGGAAAGGGGACCTCATAGAAGGAGAACCCGGGAGGATGTTGTAAGAGGGGAAAAACATTCTACGTTTGTTACATGGACCAAAGGGAGATTTGGAGTCGAAGGAGGAAAAGTTTGGTAAAAGAACCTAGGAACGCAGTGGCGGACTAAGGAAACAACAAAATGCGAAGAACTCCCATGAGGTGGGGGGCGTTCAAACCACAAGCTAGAAAGTCACGCTACACATCTACCACGGGCATCGTTTCTTACGTTGCACGGGGAGGAAAAAAAAACCAAAGCTGCAAAAGTGAGCCACTTTGGGTTGTGACACGGGGGAGAGGGACTCGTGGAACAGATTCTCCTACAGACACCGTGGGCATGGAAAAAAAAGTTAAGAGAACAAATGAGAGAGAACGGAGGAGGCTTGGGAAGGGACGCGGCGGAGAGATCG
>Ga0179593_1535322_pt1 | contig 14139 bp, 28 predicted proteins | sample CZODoug2_1_08_16_FD_185931 | JGI IMG/M metagenome (GOLD analysis project Ga0179593, IMG submission 185931) | Vadose zone soil fungal communities from Angelo Coast Range Reserve, California, USA - CZODoug2_1_08_16fungal (PacBio error correction) | ecosystem: Environmental > Terrestrial > Soil >...
CAAAAGGATCGCGCCTGTCAAACATCAAGATTCATAAAATGGGGATTAGTCCGGAAGGCACGGAGTCCTCTCGTTCTAAATGCGCCTGCCTTTGACATTCGGGGTCAAAAAATGAAGGAAAAAAATCAAAGGGAGGGTTCTGGGTGAATCTCGAGGGTGGTTGTAACACGTGAATAATAGTCCTCGATCAACTTTGAATGAAACTGCAAAATCCTCTCAAGAAAGAGAAAAAAAAAAAAGGAGTATGAATCTATGGAGACGATACGGATCCGCGATCTTGAAGAAAGGAGTTTCATTTGTACCAAATCAATTCAGCCCAGTGAGGAAGCCAGAAAAAGGGAAACCAGAAAATGTGGGTACAAAGAACGGGGGGGAAAAAAAGCTCCGACTGCCAGACACGACTGATATGCCGTGGACATAAAAAACCACTCACTGGGGAAAAAATCGGTTCCTCGGTGGGGAAGAAAGAGAAGTGCCCAATAGAAGAAACTGGCCGTTAAATCAAAGGTTGAAATTGCAAGGAGGGGGAAAATTCCACGAACGACCGACGCGATGATCCTTCTAGAAACTGGAGTATTGGGTACGGCTCTTAGGAATCGTCACGAGATTGAAGCAAATGGAGCAAAAACAGGAGAAAAAAAAGAAACATCTATCGGGAAACGCGCCCAAAGAAGCGGCGTCGCAGAACGTCTGAAATAAAGACAATTCACTGAAGAGGTGCCGGCGAGCACAATGTCACACTCAAGAAAAGAAGGGCGCAAGCTTGAAAAAAAACTGGGTGGAGGTGACGGAGAAAAAACAACAGGTCTCAATCCCTAGCGGGGAAAAAAAGGGAAGGTCTTTGGACCCAGCAAACCAAGGAGGAAACTCCAAAAGGAAAGAGCGGGGTCGACATGTAAATGTACCGATAAGTGGACAGCTAATCGAGAGGGGGGGAAGAAAAAAACCTCTACGATGACGTCAGGCGGGAGAGATCAGGGACAAAGTTCCGGAAAATCGGGCAAAGGGGGATAACGCACCGCGTAAACCTCTCACCAAACTAAAGTCCTCTACAGGGTCGAAAAAAAATGATCCTGTGGAATACGGGAACGAAAGGAAGTCAAAGAAGACACCGGTCGCGTAATGACATCGTACCGGGCAAAGATAGGACGACCAGAGGCAGGGGAGGGGAAAGCCTAGAGGCAAGGGAACCTCATGAGAGTGGGAGAATGCAAAGAACCGAGCACCGCGCGACGGTCTTGAAAGGGGGAACGAGCCAAGCACGAAGAGCGTGACATAAGGAGGCGTGTCGAAAGGGACGTGGAGTCTCGGAAAAAAGGGAAAAGGTCAACGAGCAAAAATCCGTGTATGAGATCGATAAATGCCAGCCGCCGTAAGACCTAATGAAAAAAAAACTCAAAAGGAAAAAAGAAGAACGATTTCGCGAACAACGTGAGGACGGAAACTTGGGGAAACTTCCACAACGTAAAAAAAATGAGGTTCTCGGCTGGCACAGCAACATGGGGGGGACGGCAAACGACGGCTGATCGGCCAACCAGGCAAAGACCTCAACTGTAGGGGTCACCATCCAAATAGGGGACATGAAGAGATGAAAAGGGTCAGAGTCGGCCGCAGCCGAAAGAAGGAAAAGTCGGAATAAACCCAACAAAAAGCACCAAAAAAGAAAAACCAAAACGAACACCCGAAGTCGCAAAACATAAAACGAAATACAGAACGAGCCAGTGGGCACATAGAGAAGAGCCAGAAGCAAAGGAAAAAAAAGAAGCAACCAAAAAAGAAAAAGAACACCTTCAAACTTGAGCAAAATAAGAAGACGCGAGGCCCCTTTAAGGTATATCCAAAAAAACACCCTTTAAAAGGGATGAAGAGGGAGAAAACCGAGTGCTACGCTCGTCCGAAAAGAGTTAGTACTCAGGAGGAAGACACTCTCTTCTGAAAAAGAAAAGGGTCATCTCGGGTGGCATATCGATCTTACTTTCCAATAGGGGGGGGGAAAGAGAAGGGGACTAAAAGGCCAAGGGGCGGAAGGATTCCGAGATTTGAGAAGTTAGGATACATTTAATATCACGGAGTGGGACAAACCGTGCCTAGTGGATGGATAAAGGGGGAAACAAAAGTAGGGACGGGCAGGCTTTTTGAAAAGGGGGTGAATACAAATGGAAACCTGAAACGTGCATCTAGGTAGAAAATAGGTACCGAGAAGGGTTTGTACCTACACAAACAGAGACGCCGCCCCAATAAAAACGCGCTAAAGAAAAAGTCCCACGAGAGAAGACGGAAAAAAACACTCGTTCGTCTGGAAACCAACCGCAACAAAAGGGGAAGTCACTTCGGACCAGCGAAGGGGTAACCATCCAACAAATACGGAAGAAAATCGTCCTTAGGAGAAGAGAACCAGCCAATGAAAAGATCCTGCTTTAGAGAAAAATAGGTGGAGAGCAGATTAACAAATAAAAACAGGATAGAGAAAAAACGGGTTTCAAGGGATCAAAGAAGATAGGTCCCAGGGACCAGAAGAGGATCGGTCGGCGCAGGAAAAGGGAAAAAGGGAAGACCCGTTCCCTTTAAATCGCACAATCGATGAGAAAGGTACTGGGGAGAAAGAGGAAGGAGTGACGGGAAAAGAGAGTGAAGGTGCCACAAAAATCTGAAAAAGGACGTTAATAGCGTGAAAAATTCCAAACACTGATGAAATGGAAGGGCTTGGGAGGAAGAATAAGAAAAAAAAAGGAATAGAGAGGAAAAAACCTTGGACAAAAAAAATCGCTGGCGATGATAGAAATAGGGTGGTGGGTTCGTCATGTAGAATAGAACACCACGGAATGGAGTCTCGAAAACAACAAGAAGGAAGAAAGAACGAAGGGGGTGTTCGCGAAAGGGCAGCTAAAAAGCCAAAAATGACGACACCACAGGATAATTAGACGCAACCGCTGTGGGTGCGCGCAGAACCGCCACAGAGTCTATTCGAGGAGAAGGCGGTTGAAGGAAAAAGAAAAGAAAAAAAAGGCATCGGAAAACAGGGGCGGGGGGGAACAGTTGCACAAGAAGGAAAGCTGACCGTAAAGAAGATAGAAAAGCTTTAAGGCGAGGAACCGGGAAAAATGGAATGGGAAAAAAACAAGGGGTTTTCTAGGGGTACAAAATTCGCGGAAGTAAAAAACGTAACTACAAAAGGAGAAAATGCAGAAAAGGGAGGAGCGACAGTGATGAACCTTTTTCAGGAGAGCGACAAAGCAACGAAAAATCTAGAAAGAACGCCATGGAGATACGAAAAAACAGGAGGCAAATCAAAAGTTGCGGAAAGACGCAAAATCAAAGCGACATCGGATCATATAAACAAAGCTTGAATGTTCATGAAAAGAATCAGACGCTCAAAGTTTTAATGGGGTCTAAAGAAGGAATTAGAGTCGGTACTAGGCCATTCGAGATCACCCCATAATTCTTGGAAAAAAAAAAAAATATCAAAAAAAAGTAAGAAGATTTGAGCGAGGAGTGAGGGGAAAATTCCTCGGGAAAAATTTCGTAAGAAAGTAAAAAAATTGGGCGGAGGGGAAAAGTCAATTAATTAACGGGTGGGCGGTCGTGGGGGGAATCTCCCTGTCACATGCTGAGAAGTACCAAAAGGGGGGAAAAAAATAAAAAAGAAGTCCTGAACGAAGGAAACAAAATCGACAGTAGCGGGGAAGAGCGAGAACTCGGAGGCAAAATAAGTAGGAAACGTCGAGAATGGGGAAAAAAAAGGTTAATAGATTGGTTTAAAGTGGTTACAACTTAAAGGAAAAAAGTTCCTATAAATATCGGAAAATGGAGCGCTTCACAGGGACCGCGCAAAATCGCCAGAAAATCAAAGGAAATTAACCCAACTGAAACCAGTGGAGACCCAAAGGAAAAAGTGAGGGAGGGAGGAAATTTGGGGTAAAGACCATATCGGCCGGGAGGTACCAAGCTGACGAAAAAACAAAGCAACGGTGGGGGGGCACCAACAACAAAAGTGTGAAGGCAAGAAAAGGTAAAAACGGTTGCCTATCAAAAAAGCGGAAACGAACGGGCAGGGGGAAAGGGACGCAAAAGAGGAACCAGTCTCTTCCAAAGACACAGGGGGAAAGAAAAAATCGGGCACAAGTGCATTACGCGCATGGGCCTAGGAGCAAATCTGTGACGGCACGGAGAGGGGGGGAGAGGAAAACAGGAAGGCAGAGGGAATGGCCCGTGCTGTTTATAGGGAGGAAAAAAACTCCGGGGTAGTCGGGAAAGAGGCGTTTAAGAACGGAAAAACTAGCCAAGGGGGTATTCTAGGGGCCGGGCGAGCAGTGACCACAGCGGTATACGGGAAAAAAAGTGGGGTTGAGTAAGGTGCCAGAGGGAACAAGGAAAAAACACAAACAATGAAATGGGTGGGAAAAAGGACAATTTAATTTGAGTTCCCCTTGCGCGATCCTTCAAGGATTAAGGGGTCGAGAAAGGGGTAAGAGGTACAAGAAGGAAGGAGGGGGTGGCAAAGTGAGAGAGAAAAGAATAGAGGGAAAACTTTCAAAAAAAGGTATGAAAGAAGAAGGAAGGGAAGGATAAGAGGGAGGAAGGGAGAAAAATGGACGACTCTCAAGGGAAAAGGGGGAGGAAAAGGGAAACCATTGTCCAGCAAAAGGGAAAAAAGGTTCGGTTATGCAAGGGAAAAAAGGAGCAGAGAAGGCATCTGGGGTTAAAATTTGCGTTTGTAGAGTGAGGGGGGCAGTGCTGGGGGCGAAAAAATAAAAAGCTTACTAAAAAGAGAACAATCCTACCATCAATTCAAGCCAGGGATATTGGCCGGGGGCCAAGAAGAAGTTCACTTTAAAAAAGTCCTAAAGTAGAGAATTTAAGGAGTCAAACGGGGGGGAAAAAGGACTTCCAGGCAGGAGGGCTACCAAAATCAAAATAGGTGTCTGTCAGAGAGCTATCCATGCGAAAAAAAAAGGATGCCGAAGGAGAAAAAAAAGGGGAAGGCTGGGAACCGAAAATTCATCCAAATAACCGAAAAATCATACCGGAAAAAACAAAAGGAGAGGAAGAAAAAAAAGAGTGCCAGAAGAAATCCATTGTACTCAATGAAATCAGGGCACACATTCGTACAGGGAGAAATCAAAGAAAAAGCGTCGCGGTAGAATCCTCTCGTAGAAGAAAGACGAGCAAAATCACAAAAAAAAGAAGAATATTCCAAAACTAAATGATACCTCCAAAAAGCTCGGGGGTAGATAAGCCTCGTTCTTGGTTAAAAAGAGTCGGGAAGATAGAGGAGTTTGGGGAAATAGAAAAATGGCAATAGATAAAAGGGGAGGGGTCCGCAGGGGGAAAGAAAGAAAGTGTAGCCAGAAGGGAAGTTTTGACTTCTGGGCATTCAGGAGGGAAACGTCGGACCAAAACTTTCAAAGAGTAAGGGGGGATCGGAGACACCGTGGAAGCTAATTGCCCAACAAATAAAACAAGTCAACTTCCCAGTAAAGCAGAATAGGGTCAGAAAAACGTGAAGGTGACCGTCGAAGCTTGAGAAAAGGAAGAGCTCCGAAAGGCGGAAAAAAGGGCAGCAAAGAGGGAGAAGTCAGCGGGAAGAAAGACTCTGGGGCAAGGAGGAGAAATATGAAAAGGTGCGGGGGAGAACATTGAGAAAAGCCGGAAAAAGAAAGGGGGAGGAGGAAAAGCTGGGAAGGGAAGCAAAAAATAAAAAAAACAAAAGAAAACCGGGCACTATTACCAAAGAGACCAACGGAACCGCGATAGATTAGGAGACGTAACCGCGGGGGGGGGTAGGGGAGAATGAACGAGAATCAGCTTTTTATGCTCGGAGGATATTGTTCAGGGGGGAGAACGTGAGGAATATAGAGAAGAATGGACACAAGCGGATAACAGCTCAAAGAATAGAATCCAGAAGGGAATCAGGGGGATCCAGTAGCGGGTTGGGGAGAACAAAAGAATCCCTTCGCCCCGAAAGACCCAAAAACAACGCACCGGCGAAAAGAGAAGAGGGAGATCTATCCGAGTTATCCGGGTAAGAAAGGGGACCAAGAGAGGATCAACGGGACAAGGCGAAACCATAAAATAATGGGGTAAAAAAAAAGAAAAGAAATCCCCAAACTCGTACCAGACGGATGGTACTTCAGTTCTCTTGACGGTTGGTTCTAGCAACCCCCGTCCCCCCTGCTCACTCCCCATGAAAGCGGGCGTGTATCGTGACGACGAAGCAGCCGGGGAAAAAAAGACCTAGGAGAGGGAGGAAGAAAAGGGAATGACACAAGTTGCCCATGGCTTGGAAAGGTTCCGTCGAAACTCGAACAAAGAAAGTACGCGAAATAAGAGGTAAAAAAAAGAGAAGGAAACTTGAAAGACTTGTCCTCTTACATGTGTAATCAAAAAAGATGAGGAAAAGACGAAAGAAAAGAAAAAAGCCCGCTGGGGTACGTAGATAAAACATTACTAAACTAACCGGTTAAAAGTCGAATTGGAAAAGCGGATTGGTTCACTGGAAACCAGGAAGATCCGGATGAAGAAGGGTGGATAGAAAGAAGGGAGCGAGAAAGGGGGAGAGGTGAAAAGAGAGAACCTAAAAGCGGAGACAAGGTCGCGGATTCACCAGACCAAGACCCGACTGGGAGTCGTGGTGAAATGGGGCAAAGGACGAGAGCCGAATGGAGGGAATCGGGGGGGGGCGGGGAATCGTGAGCGATCGAAATCGCCCAAGGAAATCTGGAAAAAAAATTTAGCAAAAAAAAGATTCAGAGAAGAAAGAAGGAAAAAAGGGGGGGAGAGGGAAAAAAGAGCAAATATACGGGGGAGGATCAAAATGGAGACTGGGAGGGGGAGGCAAGGAGTGACTTCCAGGGGCAAGCTACGACCCGCGGAGTTGGAAGACTATAGAAGCCGCCTCTGTTTGGTAGAAAGTTGCTTCCATAGAAGGGATGGCGATAAAAAGGGGCCAAGGAGGGGTAGGAGAAACATCAAGGGAGTGAAGTCGAGGGGAAAGCGAAGGAGGGATCTTGCACATTGGGTCTGAATAATGAAGGTGGACCCTAAATATTCATCGTAAAACAAAGGGGGGGAGAAAAAAAATCGGGTGGGGTAAAAAGGCTGAAACCTTGCCGAGCATTAATTTGGCAAGCTGGAATGAGGGGAGGGGAGGTAAAAAAAAAAAACGAAAGGAAAATACGGAGAGGCATCGCAAAGCAAGTGATCCCAAACGGCGAATACGGGACAAGGGGTGAGCAGAGAAAAAAAACAAGGCGAAAGACTGTGGGAAATCGAAAGAGAAGGAATGGATAAAAAGCCGAGGGAACCAAAGCCAAAAACCCAGCTGAGCAGGTGAGACGGCAGGAGGAAAGGAAGTACCACTATCGCGAAAGCACGGGGGGGAGGTATGCACAAAGGAAAATCGTAAAGCAGGTGGAAGCCCGGGGGGTGAGATGCCCAGATATGTAAAAACACCAGCTTGGTGTTGCAGAGGAGAAGAAAACAAAAAAGACATGAAAGAAACCGTACTGGGGTAGAAAGTATGAAACACCTAAAGAACAAAGAAAAGTGGACAGAAAATGGGGCGAAGGGGTAACGGAATCACCAAAATTAATAAAGAAGAAAAAAATGTAAAAGATCAAAGCACAGTCGAAAAAAACAAGATAATCTTTGGGAAAAGCCAAAGGAATGACAAAATAAAAAGTACTGCAGAGGAGACACAAGTCCAGGAGCTGGATAACTTCCCTGGAAAAACCAATTATAAGGCAAAAAAAAGGGACACTTGGGGAGCAAAGTGGAAGGAGGATTCCGGGGGAAGGAAAAGAGAAGATCAAAGGGGATCGGGGGGGGGGAGGGACAAGAAAACGGGGCGTGGAAGGGGGGAAAGGAGAAAGCGGAGGGCTGGTAAAAGCGTGTGGAGGGCGGCCGGGGGTGGGGGGGGGGGGGGGGGGGGGCGGGGGAGGAACTGCTAACCACGGGAGGGGGGGGCGCGTTTGGTGGGACATGGAGGAAGAGTGCGTGGGTAGACGGGAATAGGCAAAAAGTCGGCCGGGGAAGAAGTCGGACCACTCAGCTGGTGTCTCCCGGAGGGGGGGGGGGGAGGGGGGGGGGACAACCAGTCGGAGACTCAAAAGGAGCAATCGGGAAAAGGAAGGGAGAGCAGGAAGGGTGGGACGAGATCCGAAAAGCGGGGGGGGCGGTGGATCTCAGACGGGGGGTGCAAAGTCGCGTTACCTTAAATTCCGGCGAAGCAACTATGTTCGCTCCGGGAGGGGACCACAAGAAGAAAAAGGGTTGACTGAAACGGGGAGAAAAAATTTAAATTTGATCGAACGTACAAGCCCTACAGCGCAAATTAAGCACCAAAAGTCGCGATTAACAACAATTCCTAAATCGAACTCAAAAGTAGAATAGCAAAAGGAGGGAGGAAAAAGAAATTAAAAGAAAAACAAAAAAGACACAAATGAGGAGAAAGTTTTAAACGACCAAGACAGCACTGAATGCGGGAAGCAGGTGAAAAACGAAAAATAGCAAAATGGAGACTTTGGAAAAAAAAATTTCACGTGCGAAGGAAAAAAACGCCTAGGAAGGAGGAGGGGGATCAAGAAAAAGAAGAGAGGGAAGAACACTCTTGAACGGGTAAGAATCGAGGAATTTCAATCGGGGACACGAAAAGGAAGGGTCCTGTCAAAAGTTGGAAGGGGGTGCCGGTCTTTGCCTGAAAAGTCTCGAGGAACGTGAAAAGTGAGAGATCCCGGAAGACACCGGACTACTTCCTCTAGTTTCAAGTAAAAAGGGAAAAAGGTACGTAGAGGAGGCGGGGGGGGGTGGGTGGTTGGGGGAAAAATGGGGGGGGGGTGGGGGGGGATGTTGGGGTTGGGAAAGGGGGGGGGGGGGGGGGGGGGGGGGAAAAGGTGGAGATAAAGGGTTGGGAGGATAAAAACACTAACAGATACTTTAGAGGCTAAGCAGAAATGATTCGGAGAAAGAAAAAAAAACTCGAGGGTACGGGAGCGGGCTTACAAGGAATTGGCACTACCAACGGAAAAAAACACGCTAAGAGAAACCTGTTCAATAAGGACAAGAAAAAACCGTGTGAACATCGCTGGGGACCGAGAAGGGGGCAGAAAAAGGGGAGGACAAAAAAATTAACCAGGAATCTCTAATAAAACCAGGAAAAGCTTCAGAAGGGGGAGGAACGGAAAACACGAGTGGTCACAAGCGACGAAAAAAAAGTGAAGCTTGACAGTCAAAAAGTTAGGGAAGGATTGAAAATCAACGCGGGCTTGTCAATACAAGGACAAAATAGAAGAAGTGGGAGAAAAAAAAAGGCATGAAACAGGAACAAAATGTCCCGGGGGGTAATCGTCGTACCCGTGGGAAAGAGAATCGATCTGACGAGAGAGCGCAGTAAGGTGGTCGGAGGGCCTGTCCGAGGGGAAAAAAGATGAATAGGCGTCCGTCCGGTGGGCCGGAAAAAAACAAAATTTGGGAAGGAAAGCTGGGGTCTGGGGGGCAATGGATAATGGAAAAGAAGGAAGAGGACGGCTTGCGAGAACGCGAGGAGGGGGGAAAGGGTAAAAAAAAGATCGGAAAAGAAAGGGCCGGGGTAAAGCGGCAAGGAGAAGGGCAAAAGAACGTTCCCCGCACACATGGGATGTTCAGAAGGGAATAACAACCGAAACAAGGCAAATAGCGTAACGCCAGGCGACTACAATGGGGGAAAAACACGAGAAGAATGGGGGAAATAGAAGCAGGGTGAACACTGGGGGAAAGGGGGTTAAGACACCCAGAAAGTACAGGTGGGAATCTGAGTGGGTTTCAGAGGGACAGTCAAGGAAAGGAAGGGCACAAAGTGGAAAGAAGAAGGGGTCACGGTCTAAAATGGGTTAAGGGGTAAGGGCACGAGGAATTTGAAAAAACGGGGTACGTGGGGGAGAGAAATAGTAAATTACTTTATAAAGAGATAAAGCCGAGGGGACGGGGGTCAAGTATGGAAAAAATAAGGGAAAGAGAAGGAATCAACGAAGGACAACGACTCTTTACCGCTAAGAAATACGTGCGAGAGGTGTATAGGGGGAATCGAAGGGAAAAGGGACTAATACCGAATCGAGACGAAAAAGAATAAAGCGAAAGTTGAAGCAGGTAATAAGAAACGACCGGAGAAAAAGAGCAAAGCGGGGGAGTAAGTCACAAAAGAAACAAACATGTGCGAAAGTTGTGTGAACCAATAGGGAACAAAAAAGAAGAATGAACGGTAAAACACGGGGAAAAGTAAATGGGGAAATCAAAAGTGGGGAAAATGGGGGATAGACCGGGAAAAATTCCAATCTTTAAGAAGGCATCAGGCAAGTAAATAGATAGCCTTCATTTTAGAGGGTGGGGAGGAGGAGAAATGGAAAATAAGGCGACCGTTCGGAGAGAACCCGTTAATCGGGAAGATCGGACTCAATGGGGATGACTCCACTTCTCGAGGCGGTTGTTGATTGGTGGGTCCCCTAAAGTGGAAACCCAAAATCGATCCTATTGGAGAGTTGCCTAGGAATGAAAAGGAAGAGAAGAAGAGAAAAGAAGGACGAAGAGAAACCAGGGAGTCATATAGATCGGGGAAACCTGATCATTGAGGCAGAAAAAAGAACTGCGAAGAAGTCGGGCTTCCTAATTCCAACAAAAAAGAAATGGGGGGATGAGAAATACTCTAAAGGCATAGAGAGGTGACACAAAAAAAAAAAAAGATTGTGAAGAGCGGGGACAGCGAACCTAAACTTCTAGTGCAGAAGATAAAACCAAATTTGAGGGGGTAAATAAAAAAGGAGGAAGGAAGTTTCCCCACAATCGCGGGAACTGGAAGAAATCGGCGGCGTCCATTGGCCCAAATGAAACCCGTTAAAGAAGAAAGTAAAAAGGATAAAGAGTGTGAGAAGGATCTACGGAAAAAAACGAAGGCCGCGAGAAAGCCAAGAATCGCAATGGGGAAAAAGGAGGGAAAAGAAGCGGGAGCTACTGGAAAAAAACTAAAGGAAGGGGCATGCAAAAAAAAGAAAGCCCGAGTAGATAGGCCGCTTACAGTAAATTACTAGAAAGGGAAGTAGGAGGGGGACGGACCAAAAGCAGACAAATAGTCGTAAAATGACGAAACTAGGAGGGGGGTATAACTAAGGAAAGTGGCGCGCGGACGGGAAAAAACGACCAGGAAGGTCTTCTAAAGGTAGATCCAAACAAACGAAGGGGGTAAAAAAAATAGTATCGAGACAAGGGGAGTGGGGGGTGCGACGAGCAGAGGGGGCACAAATAACCTAGAACCGAAAAAAAAAACGTCATGAGGAAACATCATCGGCCAACAAGGGCAAGCTATCGGGTGTCGGCCGAGGACGAGGCGGATCGGAGGGAGGGAAAAAAGCGCAAAGGGGTAATAATGCAAAATTCAAATAAAATCATAGGAGTCTGTAGAACAAGAAGAAGGGGAAAAAGAAAGAAAGGAAGCATGAACAAGCGGGATTGAAAACATACCCGGGGAAAAAGAACTAATTGGCAAGGGGTCTTTTAAGCGAAAAACTCCAAGGAGCTCCAAAGGAGAAGAGAGGCGAAATTAAATGAAAAAGAAAACGCGAGGGTGGGAAGTTTTCCGAAGGATGGTGCAAATTAGAACTACGGAAGGAGAAAAAAAAGCGAAAGTCATGAGCGCGGTATGGGTTGTTCGCACGACGTAAGCGGCAAACGGACTTCACCCGGGGGGGGGGGAATCAAGAAACTAAAAAGAAAGAAAAAGAGGGGTCGCACATAGACAAAAAACACCTATCTGGGCTCAAAAGCGAATCTCCACAAGGGGGAAAATGAGGGAAAAAGAGAAGGGGATACGGCAAACATCTGTGATGCAACAGTATTGTTCAGAGAGGGAAGGGGGAAGAAGGGGAAAACAAATTGGGAAGGGGAGGTGATTAGCGTGGACACATGCAAAGCATGGTGTCCTCCAAACGGCCAGGGAAAACAGCAGATGGTCAGGTCAAACTGGCTAGAAGATTCGCTGATGACGCGCTCCGAGAACAAAGGACTCGTCAACGAATTTGGGATAGGAAGTAGAAAAAAGGAAAAAACAGGCGGTGAAAGGAGTGTGGGCGAAGGCACTGAAAGGAGGGGGACGAATGCAAAAACGGAAAGCGAGGTAATCGGGGAACGGAAACAACACCTGAAAAACCTTCGGGGAAAAGGGGTAGGGATAAACAAAAAGACCTGAAAAAGGAGCGCCAGCGACACCTGAAAAATGTGTCAACGTGAGCCCGTCCAAGACGAGCCCCTAGAAGAATTAAAAAAAAGGAAAATTCCAACCTGCACCACTTAAATCAGACCAATTCAGACACTAACAGGAAACAAGAATCGAAACAAGAGGCGAACAGGGGACCTCGGAAAAGGGGGGGAGTAAAGGATGACAAAGTCTCTCAGTCTAGGGGGGCGGAAAAAGGAAGAGGCGCTGAACGTATAACTCGAAGTCAAACGGTTGGAGTAACAAAAAAAAGAGATTCAAACGGAAGTAAGAAAAGTGTGTCAAAAAAAAGTGAACTGGTGGCGGAAGGCAAACGCAAACGGAAGGGCAGGGGGAAGAGGGAAACCGGGGGGATGACGGAGGGCCCGAAAAGGGGAAGGACGGGTCAAAAATGCAAAAGCATAACAATAGAGGAGGTTACGGAAGTACAAAAGAAAAAGAAGCGCGGCTATTGCGATGGGAAGAAAGGGAAATCCTGGTAAGTGGTGGAAAAGAAGAGGGGAAAAAAAGATCAGCATGTTAAAAAAGAAAACCAAAGTCCGAAATGACTTAAATTTTACAAGAAGAGGCACACACTTCGGGAGGGTAACCAAGGCATCCTCAAAAGATAAACAGGCTGGACGAAACCCAGAAACAAAGAAAAATCAAAGTTTTGAAAAACCTGCAAAAGAAAGTTAATAAAAGTTTCCACAGAAAGGGAAGAAAAGAAAAAGGACAAGAAAAAAAAAAAGAGAAAGGGGAGGGGGAACAAATGAAGTAGTCCCGGGAGACACGGATGCAAGAGAAGAGGGACTAGAAAGAAAAAAATGACATCCTAAGACCTAAGGGGAGTGAGAGAGTAAAGGCCCACACGGAAACTCACCGAGAGTGGGAAGATTCGGCAGCTTACTAAAACTAGGGTCGCAATCTCCTAAACCTGTACAAAAACTCAGTTAAAAGGCACAAAGGAAACGTAAAAACGAATCAAGACGGAAACGGGGGTTGCAACAATCTTATCCTGATAAAACAAAAGAAAGAAAAAAGGGGCGGGTAGAAGATAGCGGGGAGAAAGAAGAAGGAAGGGGAAGGCCCAGAAAGGGAGAGGTCTTGAAAAGAATCTATAGTGCAGGGGGAGAATTAACGGTGAAGGACACACAAAAACCAAGGAGAAAGAATACGCCTACTGTATGAAAGACAGGAAAAAAGAGGATGAGGGCGACAGACGACGGGGGGGACAACAAGACAGTGGAGGGGAACGCGAGTTTAACCGACCTGGAAAAGAATTGCAAAAAGAATAGAAAAACGACCCCTTATGGGGCCAGAAAGTACGGAAGGGTAAAAGTTAGGGAATAGGGCCCTAAAAGGTTCAGAGGAAGAGTGGTTTAAGCACAAGGCTCGACATTGAATTATACGAAAAGAGGCCTTCCCAAGGCAGGGAACGAAAATGTTACGGGGGGAGAGGGGAAATAGAGAGACAAAAAGAAACAAGCGTAGGAAAAAATAGTAACAACCGGAAAAGGAGTCATGTTCTCCGAACGTAGATGGGGACGTCGACGAGACTTACAGAGACGAAACGCACGGGGGAGCGGGCGGTGGCTACTGGAAGCTCTAAAAAAGAGATAAGGCAGGGGACACGGAGAAAGAATGGAAGAGGATCCGGAAAGGGGGGAAGCCTAAGTTGTTGTAGTTGGAAATAGCGAGGACGAGGGAAGGGGGAGGGTCGCAAATAGGGAGAGGAAAAGGGGGAAAAAATGGACGGGGGGAGGGGGGACGGTAAAGTAAAAATAGCAGTCAAACATGGTACAGCCGAACGAAAGAATGTTAACAGGGGAGGTGAGGAACAAAACGAGAAAAGTAAGGATTGGGACGGCAATGAGAAAAACAGCCGGAAACAAGAGGTAGTGGGAAGCGGAACTATCCAA
>Ga0179593_1593474_pt1 | contig 14139 bp, 16 predicted proteins | sample CZODoug2_1_08_16_FD_185931 | JGI IMG/M metagenome (GOLD analysis project Ga0179593, IMG submission 185931) | Vadose zone soil fungal communities from Angelo Coast Range Reserve, California, USA - CZODoug2_1_08_16fungal (PacBio error correction) | ecosystem: Environmental > Terrestrial > Soil >...
GGCCGCCGTCGGAAGTAATCTTAACAGAATTGGGAAAAGCTAAGGTCCGACGAAGGGTTAGAATTTGCTCCCTCAAAAATTTATTCAGAGGCAACTTCCCTCTCCGGAATTTGTCGAAGATCTTGATGGGGGGAAACAAACTGCCGGGGCCCTGCAAAGGGGGCGCCATTAACTCAAAAAAAAGAAATGCATATTCTTCTTCAACCAGTTTAGCTCCTGCTTGCGCCAAGGGAAGAGGAAGTTCTTTTGAATTGGGTTCTCAAAGCGCTTCGGATTGGGAAAGTCCGCCGAATAATCTCTCGGGGGAAAGAGAGGATATCGAGAGAGGAGGACGCGGCAAAAAGTAAAAGGTTCTCCATTCTCGCAAGCTGAGAAGTTCAGGGAACCGCTATTTTGATGTCGTAGAAGGAAAGGGAAAAGGCCTCATCAAGTCGAGGGGGAAAGGGCGCGAATGCCAGCCGGGAACATTGGTTGCCCGGTTCCCACGAGATACCAGGGGGAAACGAAAGTTTGTGCCGCGAAGTGAGGAAGGAGAGGGAGATTAGTTCAGAGGGGAAGAGGGAGAGAGATCTACTAAATCGTGCAGGGAATGCTGAAACCTGTTTCACACGAACTTTGGAGAGACAAATCACTTGCTTTTTGAGGAGAACAGGATGGCACGTAAAAGGGGAGTGTTCTCTTTTTTGCAAAGTGGGACCGATTCTTTAGAGAAGGGGGCAAAAATCTCCCTACGGCAACGTTTTGAGGTAGGGGAAAACTTCTCTAAAGAAAGGAGGAAGCGGTCGCCCTTTCTCACGACGAAAGAGGTCCGCACCTTTTCGCACGTGGCAGGAAAAGATATAAAGCCCCACGCGGATCGCGGCGTCAGGGGAAGGAGGGGGCCGTAAGAAAAGAAAAGTGCTCGATTCCGGGGGTCCGTAATCCCCTCACCCTCCAGAGGAAGGAGAAGAAAATCGAAATGCTCAAAGATCGCCGTGGGGGATGGGAAATCATGGAAACGAAAACACCTGCATCGACGAGGTTTGATTCCACCGGAAATTTAAAGAAGGAGGTGAGTCCTTGATTGTAATTGCCGGATAGGCAAGGTTCCCGGAATGACAAGAGAAAAAGGGGGAGTCCTACGATATTCTCCGAGGGAAGAGGATATTCTATCTAAATGGTCAAAGCTGGAGGACGGGGAAACGCCAATTCAGGGGACAGAGAAGGTTTGCTTGTCGAAGAGAAAAAAGACCGCGACGTCACTTTCGGAAAACGCAGTAGGGGGTGGAGGGGGGTTTTTTGCAAAGATGACGAAAGGGAAAGACTCTAAACAAGGAGGAGGGAATCCACGAATTAACTTCGGGTTCCTGAAATCACACATTCCGAGAGGACCGGAGGCCGGGGGGAAGGACATTTCTGGAAGGGGGAGGGTGTGCCCCACTTCTAAACTCGCCCTCTCGTCTACACAGGAGAGAAGGGATACCCGAGTCAGGAGAGACTAGGGGGGAAAACTTCCAGAAGAGGAGGGTGCTCATACTTTTTCCTCAAAAGATGCTTGTCCAATTTTACGGGGGAAAAGAGGGCGGCTCTGTATAGCGCTTTTAAGGAAAGGGGGAAAAGGGAGCCCAACGGAGAAGGGAGAAAGGGCGCAGACTATGACATCTGAAACAAGGAAAGAACTTGTACATCCTCCGCATACTAAGAAAAGGGGTACGAAAGGCACCCTTCTTTCCATAGATTCTTGGAGGGGATAAAAGAATTTCATGCTCCGTCTTTGAAGGAGGTGGTCGCAGACAAGCATGGGGTTTTGTATTTGAGGGGGGAGATTGGATTCACTCTTCCCATTGCCGAGGGGGAAAAAGGAGGAAGGGGCCCGGCGGAGGGGGAAGAAGGGGAAGAGGGAGGATCCTCTCTCACACCAACAACTAGACAGCTCGACCCGTTATTCTAGATAAGGGGAAAAGACTAAGCGGCAAGGCAGATGGAGCATCTCAAAAGGAAAGAAAGGCACCGACCACGGAACAACACACCTGCTGATGAGAACAAAAAAAAAGATGAAATTCTTCCTACCGTCATATAGGAGGAGCTCATGAAGAAAAGGGGGGAAAACCGATTTCAGAAAACCGGAAAGTGCTGAGTGGTCAATTTCTTTTGCGAGACGGGGGGACGATTCAGAGGAAAAGAAAGTCATGATACTGGAAAAGCGTTTGGGGAGCGCGAATCAATAGAACCAACAAGGAAAGAGAGCATCGTCAAAAAGGGGGCAGAGACTATTTTCGTTGAGAAAATGGGGAAGTGGCCAAACGGGGGGAGAAGGTACGAAAACAAGACCCTCTACAGGGGGGGAAGAAGAAGGCTCGTTTTAGAAGGAGGAACAAGGAAATACTCAAGAGGTTGGCCACTGGCCGGCCGGAGGAATGGTGATGGAGGTCCCCGACTTAAAGGGGGAGGACAGCTGCGAGGGGAGAAGGGGGGGAAGACGTCATTCGGGAAAAAAAAAAAAAATCTCTACCAACATCCATACTTAAGGGGAAAGGAAGTCCGCTGATGAGAGGGGGGGGACCTCTTAGGGAAACTCATTTACGCAGTAATTTTCACGTGTTGAAGCCTATAATCTCCGTGAAGGGAGGGATATACTACAAGGGGTAGCCAGAAGATCTTCTGTAAAGTCGAAGACATTGCTGGAAAAAGAGAAAAACTTCGGAATTACGAAAGACTGGTTGCCTGCAGGGGACTGTTCCGGTGATCAACCTTAACCTAAGGCCCGGGAAAAGGGGGGGGGAAGCCTCAGCTGTACTGCCAGAGAAAAAACCCACGTCGATCTGGGTGGCAGCGAAAGGAAAACCATTGATTGCTCTCGAAAGGCCTAAGAGGGAAAGGGAGGAATCTACCGACATTTCCTTGGAGGGATTGACTGCAAAAGGGGGGGGGCCCCTCTATTCGGGGAGGAAGGAGAGTCATTGTAAGGATAGGGGGGAGGGAACGGAGAAAAGTTTCAGGAGAAAAACATGAACTGGTCGGAGAAGGATCTTTATAGTCCGTGTTCAAAAAACGAATGTATCAAAAGTGGGAGGAGGTTAGCCAGACTGCGTCCTTAGAAGGGGCAACAAAGTAAAAAAGCAGAATTAGGGGCCAGCAAGAGAGATAAAAAGACTTGAAAGAGAGGAGAGAGCTTACAAAAAGGTTAGGGGGAAACGGTTTCATGACCTTCCCGAGGTTCGATATTGGAGTCTCCTAAAACTACTAATTGGTCAGAAGCGCCTCTCTTCCCTCCTTAGTAAAGGGAACCCCCTCCGGGAAGGGCCTACGACTGTAATATCTCTTAAGGGGGGGAAGGAATTCGCAGCGTAAGACTGAAAGAGGAGACAAAGGGGGGAACGTTCCTGAGGACTTGGGGAAAGGATACGACTACACAAGCATACCATACACCCATACTGAGAAAGGGCTAGATCTTGTTAACCTATGAGGTTGCATCTGCTCCAGGGGGTTTTGGGGAAGATGAAAGACGATAGATTGAAAAAAAGCCCACCCTAGCTGATTTTCGGGAAGACCACAGGGAACCAATCCTAAGCGAGGAGAGAAATTAAACCTCACCAGGACGAAACGATCCGGAATTTCAGAGCAAAAGGAATGAAACTTGTTAAGAAGACTGAAGAGATAACAGGGGTGGGGGGGTCGTCCATGCTAGTGGCCACAGGCAAGGGCCCAGAAAAAATCCACGAAGAGAGAGAACAAACTTGTCTGAACCCGCCTCAAGTTGACCGGGGGGGGATTTCGGTAGCAAGGGGGGGGTCACACAAGGACGCGGGTCCCCAAAAAAAGAGATTCCGATGGGGACAGGAGGTCACTATGAAGAAAAGACGGCCGGAGAAGAGTCCAACAACAAAAAGGGAAAAAAAGGAGAATTCCGGATACCTTGGGGGGTCGTGAACGCAGAAAGTCCCATCTGACTAGGGAAACCGACACTCTGATGGGTTGGTGAAAAAATCATGGAGAAAAAGAAATTTTTCCAACCCCCAAAAGAAAAGAAACCACAAAAAAAAACACCAAAAAACCCCCCAAAACACCCACAAAAGAGAAAAAAAGACCCCCCCCACGCAAACCCCCAACGACACAACAACCAAAGAAACCACGACCAGAGATTTCAACTTACTCTAAACATGGGCGACCGTTGGAAAAGATCTTATTTGGACAAAGGGAAAGACCCTGCCAAAAGAGGCCGCCATTAAAATCACGACCAACCTGGAGAGAGCTTACCATTTGAAATTTTCGATTCTCAGAAAGAAATTCCGGATTCCGTTGAAAAGGAAGTTGAGGGAGATAAAGCCGGCGCTGGGGGGGGCCCGCGTTGGTTCAGAGAAAGAGTAGGGTGTGACCGGCAACATTCAGAGATAAGAAATCCGTGGAGCAAAAAACAAAGGAGAGCCGCGATCCAATAGCTCCAGGCTGCCCGAGGGGGGGGGGGATTTTAATGCCTCGAGTTTGATGTCAAAAGAACTTCTCAGCATAAAAGGAAGGCAGGGGGGAGAGCTGCGAATTCAAACAGCTTGGGGCCCGGTAAGGGAACTAGGAGAGTTTTGGGCCAGGAATAGATATGGATCCAGGAGCAACTCGCTCCGAGTAAAGAGAAAGGTCATGAACCGCCCTGCTAAACAATTTGGGCACACGAAAAAAGGGCTCCCTTCCTAGAGAGGGGTTCTCTTAGAGGTCGAAAGAAGGAGAACCTTTCAGGGTCCTTTGTTGGCAAACCATTGTGGGGAGGGAGCCTGCCGAGGAATCGCCCTACTGGGTTTTGCTAAATGAGGGAAAAAGATCGACACGAGCAGAGGGAAGGAGACTACCCATTTCTGTTGGGGTCAGGTAGCACACGGGGCTTCACACCCTATCCAGGGAAAGGGCCCCGCGATAGGAGGGAACCGGAGGGGTTCAGAGGGGGGGGAAAGGAATGTAGTTCGGGACGAGACGTGAGGGGAACCCTCCTCTTCTAGAGCCCGAGAAGGATAGGTCGAGGGGCCAAAGAAGTGGGTTTATCGGGGGGGGGGGGGAAGGGAACTTACTCTTATGAAATGCATCAGGAGCGGGATACCGCATGTTTGGGGGAATACGGCAAGGGACGGGCGTGATGGTCGGGAAAACTGTTTTCGCCTGTCGCAATGGAGAGCGCGACGGTGACAAGGGAGCTATGTCTTCTCGATAACAAAAAAATTTTGCTAAAGAGCTGGCGGCGGGGAAAAAAACACCACCAAAAAAGTCCTGGGGGGGGGGGGGGGGGGGGGGGGGGGGGAGTACGTGCTGTGTACGTTAGAGAAGAGGGCATAAAAAGCGTACTCCCTGAAAAAGAGGGTCTTTGGGGGGGAGCTTTTGGCTTAGTGGTAAGCGCAAAAGGGGAGACTTGAATCCCCTAAGAGGGGAAACTCCTACTTTTGGCAGTGAAGCACATTCAAGCCTGCCAGTTCTCAAAAAAATTTTACATGCGGAGGGGCATTTGCTCCAAAACATTCTAAAACGAAAAAAAAAACAGAGATGTAGCGGGGAGGATCGGGGAGAACAGGGGGGGAAAAAGACTCCGGGCGTTTGAAAAATCCCTCATTGTGTGGCACGTTTCCTCCAAAGTTACTAGTAGGAGGACGCTGTCAAGTGGGGGGGGGGAAGAAGGCTTTCCCCCCAACGATTGGGCACAGTTCAGACAACGAATAAGGGGGAGGAACAATCGAAAAACAGAAATTTACAAGCATAAAAAAGGTGACGAATTAACCGGTAGAGGTTCACACCCGTTCGGCGATTCTTGCAGGGGGGGGGGAAAGGATCATTTCATGCTTCTCTTGGGAGGGGTCTCAGACGAAGAATGGGGGTGGGAAGGGGGGACGGGGGGCCTCTTTGGGGGAATATGTCCTTTCCGATGTTTTTGGCTATAGAACCGGCATTCTTTGGGAATACGGGAAAAAAAACAGGGGAAGGAAAAAGAGAGATATCCTCCATCTCGACCCTGGTAAGAATGCGGGAAAAAAGAAGGAATCGCACTCACCCCCAAAAGAACAAACCCCCATGCTTTAGGGAGGAGGGGAAATAGCTCCGAATGCGAAGCATGAAATTCTTCCGAACGGGTCAAAACGGCAAGAAAGAAGATGAAAGTCAGTGTTTGGGCAGAAACCGTTTACTTCGGGGGGAAAAGGGAATTCGGGAGAGGGGGGCCCCTGCTATCGGGGTGTGAGATGGAAGAAGAAGGACGTTTTTTCGCACGAAAGGGGGGGAAATGCGCTCTCCAGCGAGAAAAAACTTTAAGGGATCGCTTACGAACGGGGGGATCAGAGACTATTGGAAAACACACATGAGTGAATTGGCCAAAAAGGGAAAAAGTCTCGAGAGATTCTCCCGAGTAAAGGGGGGACCGATATTCTCTGTAGGAAAAGTCGTCGGGGGAAAAAAAAGACTGTACATGGACTGTCTCGGAGCGACTTATTAGAGGGGTTAGTTCGGAAGAGGAAAAAGTCATTCGTGGATTCCAGGCGCCGGGATCGCGGATTCGACGTCATTAAAAAGAAATACCATACTGCTTGAAGCTGATCAGGATTCGCGGTGAATGAAGCGATCGACAAGCCCAAGGGAGGACAGGAATTGTGCGTGGTTGGGGAAGGGTGGCCCGCAAAGAACATTTTCGATAGAAAATCTAGCATGAAATCGAGCATATCGGGGGCCAACCTTCCTCTCCTGGATTGCTGGGAGACGTACTCCATTACAACTCAATTACGAGAGAAAAAAAGAAACCTCAAGGGAACGTGATCAACAGTAACTCACCGAGCGTCGATGAAAGCTTTACGTGCATGCTGTAAAGTAAAAAAATGCGAAAGAGGGGGGAAGCGACCTTATCTCCAGTGTTGGGCAAGGCTCTCAGAAAAAAAGGTATTCCGTAAGAAACTTTATCGATCGGAAGGACTCTGGGGGGGGGGAGGGGATGTCACGGGGGGGAAAAGGGGGTGACCCCTCTAGCGTAGGTTAACAGCCTTCAGAAGAATTGAATCTGAAACTGGGAAGGCGTAAAAAAGGGGGAGGAAGAGAAAAAGAACTTTTCGTTTCTAAGTCGAAGGAATGCTTCTGTCATAGCAAGGGGGGAGCAAAAAGTTTCAGAGTGAGCGGGCAGAAGAAAATAGTTCCAAGAAAAAGCAGAAGTTCTAGTAATCAGGTTCTAAGCAGAGAGAAGTTACGGCCGGGGAGAGACAAAAATTTTATTGTGAAACCGGTTTCATGACTTCCTAGAGAGTTACTCGGGGGGAGGATTCCTGAGGGGGGGTCCACCGTGGAAGAAGAGAGAGGGACATCGAACTCCTTCTCCCTCACCTAGACTTCGCCGGAAAAGAGAAAAGGAATACCTCTTGTAAAAAAAAGCGTCTGCACTTATGCTCCAAAATCGGGAACGTGGCCTGGGAGGGGAACGGGAGTCTTCTACTACATCCAACTCAGAGGGGAAAACCATTCGGAAATGGGAGGGAGAACCGCTGCTGCAGAAGGAGAGAAAAGGATTTCGCTATTATCCGGGGCCGTCCCACAAATTATTCTCGGAACCAAAGGGGAGCCAATCGAACGCAGGATAGAATCCTAAATTAAAAGCCACCCTCGGTTGACGGGAAATCCGGAAGGGGAAAAAAAAAGAACGAAATGAAACTGGTTACGAAAGGGGGAGGGATTTTCATGGCGGCCATGCTGTTGAAGGAGGGAGGGGCCCGAATGCCATGGAAAAAGGGGGAAAAACGGTCGAAACCCTGCAAAAGGTATTGGGGGGGTAGGAAAAAAGTAATGCTTTGGCGTAATCCAATGGACCCATTCCAGCGGTGTAGTGAAGGGCCATTGGAGTTAGAAAGAAAGAACGACGGAGAGAGACTCTCAACAACAACAACGGATGAAGCCCCGTATACGCCGTCGGCGGTCAAGGGGGGGGGGGAAAGCCCATGTTCCAAAGAAAGGTATGCCGACATCGGATTTGGGGGTGAAAAAATCTGGGAAAGGGAAATTTCCTCCAAGGTCAAAAAAGACCCTTTTGTCGATATCGAAAGGGAAAAAAAAACGAGAATTCTGGAAAGAAGGAAGAAATGGCCGCCATGAAATCAACCCCCTGGAATCTTGTCAGAGGAGAGGGGGAGGATTCTTCCTGCTTGCGAAAGGAGGAAACCGGAAGGGGTGCTTTGGAATTGAAAGAGAAAACCGGCTCATTGAGGGGGACAGAGAATCATCAGCTCGTTGAACAAACGACGGATAATAGGAAAAGAAAAAGGGCAACACAATCCTCGCCTCGTGAAAAAACGAATTGTCGTCATCTGGGTGTATGGGGGGGGGTTGGATGTCGGTCGAATGCCGATCAAAGAAAATAAAAAGGAGAAAGAGGGGCGCATCCCTCTGTTCAGTGGGGAAGCCGCGCGGAAGGAAAGGGGTTCCCACGAGATATTCCATTGGGGGGACGGCTAAGTATGTTCATCTAGGAGGGAAGGGGAGGTGCAACTAGCAGAGAAGAAACCGTAATTAATAAAAAATTCTGAAACAGGGGAGTGTCAGCTCTCCAAAGGCAATTCTTTTTCGATGAGAGGAAGAGAGGGCAAAGTAGAACCTCGTCTGGGTTCCTTTGTTGGAAAAAAAGGGGGGACCGTCTTGCGCCTGCAGAGAACTCTCCAGACTGCCGTGTGGAGAAACCTTAGGGGGGGGAAAGGAAGACAGTCTCGTTCTAAAGGCGAACGTTCTGTTTCCAAGAGGGAAAAAAGGACGCCGTTTCACTTAAGGCCTCTAAGGCGGTAAACAAGCGCTCGCTGGGGGAAAAGGGTTCATCTTTTCCGGTTCAGAAAAAAAGGAAAGTCGAGGGAAAGGAGTCCTGGAATCCCCTCAAAGAACGCATGTCACCCGGGAGATAAGGAGAAAAAGAAGACGTGGTTTATAGGGGGGGGGAGGAGCTGATGCCCTGCATCTAGGGTAGGAAGGTTGATCACCGGGGAGGGGGAGGGTTTTTTCAAGGAAAAGAGGGATTGATTTCATGGCCGTACGAGAATGTTAAGAAGAGACGGTGACCGATCCTAAAAGAATAGATGGCTGCAGAAGAAAGAAGGGGCTCACGAGCTGAAGTGTGTCCCCCTTAAAAAAAAACACAGAAAAAAGTCCTGTCGAGGAGGGGGGAGGTCGATCTAAGAGTTCATCACCGACGACTCCGAGCCCTTTCGACAGAGGAAGGGTTCCTGCTTGGTCGTAGGAAAATAATGACGTCTAATCCATGGAGATAAGAAGGGGAAGAAAAAAAAATGACTTCGGGGAAAGAAGGGAAAGAAATCACCATTCCTCATAGGACGCAAAAGTGTCAACCGCCGGGAGGAAGGTAATTTTCCCGCGCCTCTCGTTCTCAAAAAGAAAGGGGGTTCTTTGGGATCTTGTACCTGCAGGAGAGAAGAGAGGAATTCCCTCAAGTAATACTTTTTCCTCCAGGGATCTGCTGCCAGGGGAGAAATAGCTACGCTGCATTGGGCGGCGCTGGAGAGCAGAGGGACCCAACGATTGTAAAACAACGTATCATGATTGGGGGGGCGCGACTATGCAGCGAAGAAAAAAAAAATACAACAAAAAAAAAGAACCAAAACAAATATCACTGGTACAAATAACCTTTACAAAAACAGAAAAAAAAAGAAAAAGGTTTAAGAAATGGGGGAGAAAAGAGAGTTCACACACTGCTTTAAGGCCGACGAGTTGCCGGTGATAGGAAAAAGAGACTTCGCTTTGAAGGCGATGAGCTATGGGGGTTTTTCCGTGGGCGGGCCTCTTTGGGGGAGAAGGAGAGGATTTCCGAGGGGGGGAGAAAAAAGGAAACGGCATTCTTGGAAATAATCGTAGATGGAGGAATCTCTCATAAGAAAAGAAAAAGATAGAGATCCTCCAGCTTCGAAAAGGAAAGTTAAAGAAACCTCCGGTCCAAGGATCATATGAAAACACCCAAAGAGCCCCGACCACGGAAAAAAAAAAAAAGAAGGAGATGCTACCAAATCTCAAATATGAAAAAAGCTAAGGCATGAAGGATGGAAAAGCAAGACGCGCGCATGAAAGGAGGACCTTTTACTGAGGGGGGGGGGAGCAGTGGGAGTGCGGAGAGGGGGAAAAGGGAAGGTGTCCTGGCTATTGTTTTGAGAAAAAGTAAATCATGATACGTTGGGAAAGTGTTGTAAAGCGCTCTCCAGAGCAAAAAAGTTGACAGTCGTAGATAGAAAAAAACTTGGGGGGGGCATCATAGACTATTTACAGTTGAAGTAAATGAAAACAAAGAGCCGTATTCCCCGAGAAAAAGTCCTCACCAAGACAATCTACAGGGACAAGGGAGGCGCTTTTAGAAAGAAAAAGGGGGGGAATGAAATACTTCAAGAGGTGCCCCGCGGGAAAAAAAAATTATTCGGACTGGTGGACCGTATTTCCAGAAAGGTCGTGAGGAAAGGGAAGAGCATCGACGGAAGGGAACCAAGCTGCGACCAAATCCATACGGGACTTCCGCGAGTCGCCGGGTGTAGAGGGGGGGGAGACAAGAAAGAAGGGACGCAGTAATTGTTGTGTGGTGCAACGTGGGGACAAGAATCGTGATCAGGGACTCTCATCGTGGGTAGCGAGTCAGGGAAAAGAACGAGTCATAAGGGGAGACGGTCACAGAGGGAAACTCTGTCAGAAAAACTACTGGGAATGAGGGCACGAGGGGGGAGGGGTTTCAGGGGGAAAAAAACAGCACCACATTTCCCTTTTAATCCGGAGAAGGTGGCCGGACGGGGAAAGGCTTTCAACCACCGTAAAAGAGGGTTGCGTCATCGACCTTATCGCCCTGGGGGAAAAGAGGAAAGGGAAAGGTCTGGTGCTTGATGAAATCTCCGAGGTCGGAAAGGGGTCCCTTTGCAGGGAAAAAAAAACCGCTGACCCCATCCGGAACCGCGAGAAGAGGACAGAATGCATTGGATATGGATGCTGAACGGACGGGGAAAAAAGATATTTGTAACCATCACGGCTCAAGGTCGAACAGAAATAGGTATATCCGTGTTCCTGTCCAGTGGTGAGAGTGGACCCTACTGGAGGGGAGAATCCAAATTGGTTTGACAGAGAAAAGCCGAAGGGGGGAAGGGGGAGTTCGAAATCTAATAGAAAAAAAAGGAAGGGGATAGCTTACAAAAAGGAAGGGTTTCAGAATACCTTCCCGATTGGTACTCCCTAGCGAGGGGGGGAAGGTCGAACCATGACACAGAAATACTTCGCCAGCTCATCTTGAAAAGGACGTCGTGGTTCACCTTAACACCAGAATTCGCACGAGGGAAGAAAAAAAACCCCCTTGCTTGCCAATAGCTTTCTCATATTTTCCGTGGGAAGGGAAGACATCCAACTCCTCGGCTTGAACTTACGACCATTCGTCATCCTGAAAAAAAGATGGGGGGGGGGGAGGACAGAGAAAAAATTTTTTTTAACAAAAAAAATTTCTCGGGAACCGTAAAAAGGGAAGTCGCTAAAAAACCGCGTGCCAAAGCCTGCTTAGAGAATCTAAGGAAAAAAAGGGCCGGTTTCAACGAGAAGGGAAGGGAAGACAAGCAGGAGAATCGAAATGAAAAAACGGGTAAGAAGAAGATAGGGGGGGTTGGGCGGAGCCATGCTGTGGGCCCGGCAGGAAAAAGAAGAAAGCCACTCAGAATCGTAGAAGGGTCTAAACCCAGGGGGAGAAAAAACTGGAGGTGCCAGGATTTTTTCACAAAAGAACGCGTGTCGGCATACCGTCGGGGAGATGTACGAGGGTCCTGGAGGGTCACGTTACGGACGGCCTGCCGGAATCAAACGGGTAGGAGGAAGCGAGAGATCCGGGACCGAGGACGTTTCAAGGGAGACGCCCATTTGCCCCGGGGACTCGAGGATTCCACCCGCGGTGTTGTAACAATTCATTGAAAAAGGGAAATTCAAGGAAAGGGGACTGACCAAGTAAAACTTACCGAGCATGGTTTAGGGAAAAAGGAGGATCCTATCTGATTTGACGGAATGGGCCCGCGGGACACGCATGGCCGCAGGAAAGAAAAAAAGAAGATCGCTTGCAGCGTCCCATGTTAAAAAAGGGTCATTTCGAGGAGAAGGAGATTCCTGATTCGGGTGGGGCTTTAATTGGAGGATCAAGCTTCCTGGATGGGGGAGAAAAAAATGGTTCCGCTAAGGGAAAGACGGTGGGCCGGAAAAAGAAGAAGGACGAAATCCGTTTAGAAAATTCGCGCCGGGTAGGAAGGATCTCCAAAGTCTGCCGGAAAGGGGAAAGAGGGGTTGTATTGTAAACGAAGGGATGTCGTCGGAGAAAAGGGACCGCATGCACGTCCCGATTTGAAAAAAAAAGAATTGTCAGCCGCGAAGTCCAGCAGGTTGCCAGGTCCCACGAGGGGAAACGAGGAGATTGGAAAGGAAGGATCTGTATCATTAGGGAGAAGGATGACGAGTAAATCCTAAGAAGAAAAAACCGCCTGCTGAAACCGTAAAGACCTTTTTGGGAAGGAAGGAGCCGTCAAGTCTTTTGAGGGGGGAGAACCTGCTTGGCAAACTGAGAGGAGGTTTTCCTTGGGAAAAGGGGGGTGGACCGATCTGACTGGGAGAAGCGGCCTAAAGGAGAAAAAATTTGCTACATTCGTTGGGGATTCGCTGTCGACCTAAAGCTGTTTCCAAATAGGGAAAAAAAAGGGGGAAAATTCAGCATCCTATCCAATGGAAGGAAGGTCGTCCCCACAAAGAAAAAAAAAAGGGGTCATCGTTGTCCGTTCCATAAAAGCAAAAGAACTTCTATAGATTCCCGGAAACAAAAAAGGCGTAGAGCAAGAAGAAAAAAGGGACGATAATGTTACGCAAAAGATCGCAAGGGGAAAGCATGGCAACGTACCGCGATGAAAAGGATCCCCGGAACTGGGTGAGGTGGGTCAATCAAGGAAAAAAAAAAGGGGAATTGCCGTCCGGTCGGAGGGGTCCATCAATGAAGGGAAGACGAGTCCTACTATATCCTCGGAAAGAACCTCTTATAGTTATCGAAATAAGCAAAAAAAAACTCGGAGGGGGAAAAAAAAACCACGCCACTTCCTCTCCAGGAGTGGAGAAGCCGTGGGCTTGGAAGAGAAAAGAACTCCCGGACGTCACTTTCGGGAAAGGTTCGCGCTTGGTCAGTATTGAAAAAAAAATGACGTTCCGCGAAAAAAAGAAAAAGAGGAAGCCTTGAATCCCCGAATCGTGAGTGGCGGTGGCGATTGGAAGAAAGAGTCCGCTCCTTCATTGGCCGGTCATTACATTAGGGGAGTTCATTTCCCGAAGAAAAAGAAAGCCTCGGTCTCCAGGGAAGAAGGGTCTTGTGGAGAAAGAAGAGAGACTCCGCGCGGGGGAAAAATCATACGTTTTTCCTCAAATGTGCTCTGCCTGCCAAGGTTGACGAGGCGAAGGGTTGGGCGGCGCGGGAGCGCGAACAAACGATGGGAAAATGGGACGGCGGCAGACATTACAGAAAAAAGTGGAAAAAGAACTTGCAAGACCGCCAGCACTGATAAAAGGAAGTTTCTGATCGAGCCACGCCTTTCAGCGCGGAAAAGAGGGATGATCTACGGTCGGCATAATTTGAAGGATCTATTTTGAGAGTGGGGCGCAAGAAAAGCATGGGGGTTTGTGAATGGGAGGGGGGGTGAGATTCGATTCAATCGTCGGCGGGGGGGGGTTCTTTCCTTAGTACTGGGAAAGAAGAACGGGTCGATCTGGAGGTCTCTCTCAAAAAAGTCCTCCAGCTCGAACCGTTTCTTCAAAAGAAGGGAGCTAAGGAAGAACCTCGGCAAGGAAGAACACCCCCAAAGAGTCACCGACCAAGGGGAACAACAAGCTTCGTATAGGGAACCAAAAAAGAAAGGACAAGCGACGCATGAAATTCTTCCGAAAAAACGCGCATTAAAGCAGTGTGTGGCAATCGAGGAAAAGTTACTTCGTACCGGGGAGGCAAAAAGGCTTTTTCCCTCTATCTGTTTTTGCTTTCTATTTCCTAGGTAAATCATGATACTTGGGGGAGGGGGGGAATCGTCTCCAGGGACAAACGGGGGCAGCGTCGCTCGAGAAGGAGAGAGGGAAAATAGTTTCGTGGAGTAAAAAAGGATGAAACACACCTGAGTGAAAAGGAGG
>Ga0179593_1411807_pt1 | contig 14138 bp, 12 predicted proteins | sample CZODoug2_1_08_16_FD_185931 | JGI IMG/M metagenome (GOLD analysis project Ga0179593, IMG submission 185931) | Vadose zone soil fungal communities from Angelo Coast Range Reserve, California, USA - CZODoug2_1_08_16fungal (PacBio error correction) | ecosystem: Environmental > Terrestrial > Soil >...
ACATTACCCTATCTGTGTGGACGCTCGAACAAACACGCGTGTGAAAAAAAGTAGAATTACAGAAAGAGCACAGGGGGAATCCCAAGGGAGGAAGCGTGTATGGGAGACATCCACAAAAGGCGCCTTCACATGAAGCAGCCCTGTGTTGGGAAAACGCACGGGCCATGGCCTTCTACCGGCCAGGTAACCGGAGAAGATTCGCTCAGGGAGACTTGAACGTGGCGGGGGTTAAAACTTCTTCTTCTCTCAGCGGGAAGACGGAGGGAAAAGAGGAACCTGGAACACGAGTCTACTGGGAGGGGGCGGACGAATCTCCTGTTTTGAAATAAGCTCCATCAGCGGGATAGTGCTGTAAGAGGGAAGAAAACGGATAAGAACGGAAGAGACCGATGAAAAAGGCCAGAAGTTCGGGAAACCCCCCCCCCAAACAAAAAAAGATCCAACCCCCAACTTTCTTTGCGCCGCCCCGACTGGCGCGGCTGGGGAGGAACTGGGGCGGACGATGGAACTGGGGGGGAAAAAACCAAACAGTATCTTTTAACCAAAAGAAGACGCACGTCAGACTCAACGGAACTTCAGGAGACTCAAAGAAAGAAGGAGAACGGGGTCTAACGGGGAACTTGATCGTAGACAGCCGGGGAGGCAGGGGGGGGGCCTCACTTTTCTCGACACCCATCGAAAAGCGAGGAACCCAGGGGCTGCAAAGGGCATATTCAAGCTTCAGAACGTAGGAAAAAGGGAGAGGCGATTTGTCGCGAGAGAGGACTTAAGAGTCGATTTCTGTCATGAAAGGAAAGAGAGACACGCAAGCTCGACGTGGGAAAAGCATCGATCAAGGACACGAATCGACGAACAAGAGCAGAATGCCACCAACATCCCAACTGGATGAGACGAGTTCCAACACTCCGACGAAGGGGGAGGCCTTACGGATATAGTACATCGTAAATCTTGACTGAAAACGGGGTGGAACATTTTTCATAGTAGCAGGAAAACTCCCGGTCATCCGTCAGGGAGTTTCAGGGGAGCGTAACCGAGGCTACGCCGTGTTCGAAAAAAAAGGTGAGGAGGGGCAAGAAGACAGGGAAAGAGGATTCACCGTGGCCCTCGACAACGGGGGGAGCCGCCGGTACGGAAGGGCGAAGAAAAAGGACTGGTGGGGAATCTTCTGACGCAGGGGGTGAGATAAATCGGGGTCGCCGGTGAGGGGAGGAGCGTCGGCGGATAATTGAGCTCTGGGTGGAAGTATGGCGAGCGGCCGCGCTCTAAAGATAAAAGGGGATAAAAAGGGAGGGGACTTTCCTGCAAATTCAGCCTAAAAAGCATCTACTGCGGCGCAAGAGGAACGAGCGCGACACAACCTCATGGCGGTGGGTTCTCATCGCAGCGAGACCCTGACCAACGCCCTCCTCTTAAGCCGGCTGCTGGGGGGGCGGGGTGGCTCCAGAGTGACGGTGTAAGAAGTCCCTCATCAATGGTGTGTAGCTTTTCTCTTGCATCCGGAGGGGGGGGGGGGGGGGGAAGGCCTTCAAGGAAAAAGCTTCAGAAGGAACAATCGCTATACAACTGAGGGAGGTAAAAGAATGGAGTAGGGAGGAAGCACAGGGGGGGCCAGGAGTCCTTCTGGATAGCAGATAAACAAAGAAAAAGAAGGCGCGTTCGAATCTGTGAGCGGAAGACGAAAAGTCACTCAGGGAGTTCAACCCCTCCGAACAAAAAGGCGGGAAGGGATGCGGAGGGGCGTGGGCATGTCTATGCGATTGAGGGAAAAAAAAAGAAAGGATTGTGGAGAGGCCTCTTCTTTTTCGAGGGAGGACGCAGGATGCGCGGGGAGGGGGTATTTTCAAATGAAAGTCCAAAAGTTTCGAGTAAGGCCGGCCGGGGAAAGCCGCGAGCCAAACGGCAATTTATTTCCACTCCATGTAGAAGGGGGAAGGAAGGCAAAAAGCAACGACAAAGATCGCGATAGGAAACTTCGGGATGCACGCAGGCACACAAAAAAAAAAGACCGGGTACTTCGCCGACGAGCAGCAACAAGTTTTCTCGTTCCAGGAAAAGAGAGTGACGGTCACCGGGAAAAGCCGAAGGTGGGCGGACAAGAGCCGAAAATCGTAGGGAAAGCACGAAGGAAGACACCGGGCGGAAAAAAGGGCGAACGCGAGTGAATGCGAAACCGCACGGGGAAAGGCCTTACGCAGGAAGATAAATCCGGGGGGTACTAAAGACATCCTTGGCGGAGGGTGGACGGCTCTCGTGCGAAACCTGAAAGGGGCGCAGAACACTCGCCACCAGTTGGCGGTGGAGGTGCATCAGACTGGGGCGTAGCGAGACCGTGAAATGTGATCGATTGCAGGGGAGTAAAGGAGAAAAAAACCACAAAAAAAGGGGGACTTTCTTCGATTGGTGTCAGTGGGGGAAGAGACATCACAAAACGTTCCCTCTCAATTGGCTTCACACAGAAGAGCGAAAGAACATGCGTAGAGCTGGAGGGAAATCTGGCGTTCCGAGGAAGGGAACCTTGACGGCAGCCAAGGAAGCGAGTTTAGCTTGCTTGAGGAAAAGGGGAGGACAGGCCGGGATCATCGACCAGTAAGCAAAGGAGACCCGTCAGGAGACGGACGAAGGGCTTGAACGGGGCCCAGCCGGGGCGGGGATGACTTTGCGCACTTGGGGTAAACGGATCCTGGTTAGCATGAAGAAAAGAAAAGTAAGGTTCGTGATCTTACACCCCGCGCGTCGGGAAAAGGGGGAAAAAGGGAAGGAAAGTAGGGGGCCGAACTGAACGGCTGAGGGAGGGTACCGGTCGCGACATCCACGAGGTAAAGGGGGTAAAGCTGAGCTGGGAGACGGGGTTTCAAAAGGATAAAAAAAAAAATTGTGGAGGACTCCTCAAAAGGAAATCAGGGGTCAAAAGGGGTCCTAGTGGAATACCCTCGATGAGAGAAGAGAAGGGTGGGTCACATCCGCCACGGACACTGACGGTAAACTTAACGGGAGTAGAAGAAAAGGTGAACGGAAAAAAGTCCACCGAACGCAGGGGAGGGGGGGCACACACCGGGCTGCTTAATGCAGAAGTGGGGTGTGCAAAACAAAAAAAACCGCTGCCGCCGTGGGGGAAGACATGTGGAAAAAGTTATCAAGACTGACTTACTCGCTTCAGGAATCAAGGGAAAGAAGCTCGCGCGTGTGAGGGAGGGGACTCGCCCCCTGCTATCTCTTGGGGACTCGCTTTTATATAAGGGGAAGCAGATCACTAACACCTAGCGTTCTCTTTGGAAAACCGTGTTTTCAGTCCAAGTAGCGCACCCTCGCATATTCGCTGACACTCCCCTGACGTATCTCAAAGAACAAGTCAGGGCTATTCCCGAAAGAACGTAGAAAGAGAGAGCTGGCCTTGGGTTTTTTGGGGGGGGGGGGGGGGGGGGGGGGTGAAGGAGCAACCCAATATCGCGCATCCGGCAAGAGGAAGGTCTCGGGAAAAAAGAGTGCGCTCAGGTAAGCCAAGCCTGCTGGGACAAAGGGTGCGGGCAGAGGGAAAAAAAGGAGCGGAAAACAAAAAGGAGGAGCTCGCGTCTTTAAAAGGGAAGTTCCGGTCAGAAGAAAAGTGGGGATGGTGTCCAAATCTGCGTCAGAAAAAAAAAAAGAAAAAAAAAAAAAAAAAAAAAAAAAAAAAAAAAAAAAAAAAAAAATAAAAAAAAAAAAAAAAAAAAAAAAAAAAAAAAAAAAAAAAAAAAAAGAAAAAAAATAAAAAAAAAAAAAAAAAAAAAAAAAAAAAAAAAAAAAAAAAAAAAAAAAAAAAAAAAAAAAAAAAAAAAAAAAAAGAAAAAAAAAAAAAAAAAAAAACGAAAAAGAAAACCACAAACAAACAACACACACACAACAAAAAAAACACCAAACCCAAAAAAAACCACCACAAAAACCCAACCCAAACAAAAAAAACAAAAAACCAAAAACACAAAACAAAAAAAAGCCAAAAAACAGGAAAAACAACAAATAAACAACAACACACACAAAACCCCCAAAAAATAACACACCCACCCAAAAAAAAAAAAAAATATAAAACAACTTTAACAAAACGAAAAAGATCATATTTTCGGGTTGAATAAGAAAGAAAAAACACGACAAAAAAAAACAACGAAAAAAACCAAAGAAAAAAAAAGAAAAAAAAAAAAAAAGAGGAAGAGAAATATATCACCAGCCAAAAAAAAAACAAAGAAAAAAAAAAGAAAAAAAAAAAAAAACAACCCCAAACTAAAAAAAAACACAACAAAAAAACAAACCCCACAAAAAAAAAAAAAACAAGAGAGAAGAAAAAAAAACAAAAAAAAAAAAAAAAGAGAAAAAAAAAAAAAAAGACAACGAAAAAAACAACATCCTTTCTACTTTCCCGAATAAGAAATTGTATCTCTCGAAACAAAAAAAAAGATTCTTGCTGGAAGATAGAGATACAATGAGGGAGGGGGGAGGAAAAGGAGTCGAAAGGGTTTCACTTTTACTACAGAAGCGTTGTAAAGAAGAACCCGTGGCTAGATTATAGCCGGCTCCAGAAAGGCGTCAATCTCCCTGTGTTCCGAGATTTTGTCTGCCGGCCTAGACGCTCCCAAAAAGGGGACCCTGACACAGGAGGGGAAGCGCGGCACTCAAGGGGGGGGAGGAAGAAAAAGAAGCTTTCAAAACGTATGCACCTCTCATAGGGAGGAGAGGGAGCTACCAAAACCGTCTCTAAGTGAAATCGAAGCTCGGCAGAACGGTTCTCAAAAAAAAAAAAAAAATCGGAAAAAAAAATGCACCAGCGGGGAAAAACCCGATCAATAGTAAGAAGCTCACCTAACCTGACCCGATCGAGTGGGCGCGCAAGCATTATGCCCGGCGGGGGTCAAGGGGTAATCATCTAGGAAACTGCACAAGGGGGGGGGAAAGACACGTCTTCGAGTTAGGGGGGGAGCCAAGAACAAAGGAGACGGTCATTCACGGCAGCCCGGTGGGCACACTAAGGAAAAAGGGAGGATGGCCTGACTCCGAACGCTACTCCTCGAAGCGTGGCGGGGAGGTAGGAAACCGGAGAGGAGAAGAAGCAAGGGCAGGGAGAGTCACGAAGAAAAAGTTAAACGCTCGACTTGTCGGCAAGAAGAACACCTGGTGTGGACTAAGGAAACATAATCGAATTTATGGTAAAAGCGTGGATGGAGAGAACCGATCTCAAGGAGAGAGAATCAGAACGGAAGGAAGGGGTAGGCCTCATGGCGCAGGAGGAAAACGACGGGCGCGGGGGGGAGTAACTGTAACTTGAAAGAGGAGGGAGTGGGGGTGTCAACTTAAAAAAAGGAAAAACTGATAAGAAACAAAACATATCCTTCAAAACCAGTCCCGAAAAAGGCGGGTAAAAGAGGACGGGAGACAGAGACGGGCGAGACTGGGCTGGTAGGATTGAAAACTACTTCATCGGCCGGAAGAAAAGTGCTCGCACATGCGTAAACTCTATCGACGCCAAAGTTGGATGATGGGAAGGGAATCTTCAACCCGCGCTTGAGAATCAGACGTGCGCCTGGCTCGGGAGAAAGGTTCTGACTCTGGGGGGGGTCAGGGCCTTCGCGCAGAGTGTACCGAGGGAGCTACCTTAAACGGCAAAAGAGAGGAGGGGTGGGCCAGGAGGGGGATCCCTTCCCACTCGACCGAAAGAAGGAGAGACGGAACAAAAGCAGTGGTCACTCCCAATGGTCAGCAGCGGCGTTAACGCCTCGAAATTCCCCAAAAACCATACGAGTAAGATATAGGCCGTCTTACTTCTTTCCTGCAAGTGGGGGTGAAAAAAAAAGGGGACATAGGTGGGGGCTTAAAGCCGGCGGGAGAAGGGAGGCGTTATCGCGACCTAGGGAGAAGTTCGCGCCCACGTTCGACGGAGCAGAGTTACAGGCAATAGCTGAATTGAAATCTACAGGGTGCTGCGCGGGAGGCCTGGGTAGAACGTCCTGGCAGTGGGGGTTTGATCTCCGGGGCGCCGGAGGAGAGAGAGAGAAGGGGGAGTCCTTGAAAGGGGCGCAGGAGGAAGGCAGGGAGTACATTCGATCAAGAGAGTCCCTTTTGTTAGAGACATTAATCAATGGTCCTCTATCCGGGGGAGGAAAAAAAGAGTGACGGTAGGCTCAACCTTCCTCCTACCGAAAGAGGGGAGGGGAGGAGACGACCGGGGGAATACGGACGAGCGCGAACCACAAGGGGAACTCTCAACAAATCTAGCCCCGAACCAACGCCCGCATCAAGAACCGCGCGGAGTTTAAAAAACTTTCCGTTGCCGGACGGAGAAGAGGTGGTCGTGGAGGGCACCGTCGGTTGATTTTTAACTGAGAGAGGAGGAAAAGGAACGGAAAAAAATCAAAAAAGTCTACCCACGGGAGAGGAAAAAGATAAAGATCTGGGATGTAATCCGTGTACCAGGAGGAAGGAGGGCGAAAAGATAAAAAAAACCTCACCTCCGGGGCGGGAGGGGGAAAGAGAAACCCAGCTGAGCGCGCCGTAAAAAGCGGTGGAGTCACCCGACAACCACACAGCTGGGCTTCTTGTGAGACGGGCAGGGGGGGAAGGGGATGAGGGAGGGGAAAAAAACAACTCATCTGGTTCAGGGGCGCGGACGCAATATTCGGAAGAAGGGGCATGGGACGAGGTGGCTACAGTAATTCAGATTGGAAAAAGGGTCCCCAGAGTATTCCGGAGCGACGAGAAAGAGCCATACGAAAACCAGGGAGCGAGGCAAGGTAGCCGAAGGGACGAAATCCTCCATCAAGGCGACCCTTCGCTAGGGCTGCTGGGACAAATCAAAACAATCATCTATCAAGTCACAGAAACGAAATCTCTCTCACCACCCTCTTTGTACGAGGGGAAAGGAGAGAGGAAAAAGGAAATAAGGATCAAAGAGGAAACGTTTTTCGCTACCAAAGAAAAGAACGGTTGAAGAGACACTGCAAGGAAAGGGGGAGAACAGACCGACGGTACTGCAGGACGAGGGGCCCCCCTGAATGGACGATCACAAACCGGTCGAAGTACACAATATATAGATCAAAAGCGGGGAGGGAGAGTAAAAAGGAAAGCTTCTATCCATTTGGATGGGAATGGAGACGCTGGCTCAGTCAGGGGTAGAGTGGGGACCGGGCGAGGTCCAAAGGCTGAGATTGAAAAAAAAAGAAAGTGAGGGGGAACCAAAATAAGCGAGAGAAAGTAAACGCGGCCCTCATACATCAGCTAACCGGGAGAACCGAGGAGGGAGAAAGGGGCCGCTGCTAAAAAACCCACGGGGGCGGAACTATAGTCGCTGCAAGACGTGCTGAGGACTATTAAGAGAGAGCAAGAAGAAAAGGAGAGAAATTCTCTTCTTTACGTGAGAAATGCTTTCAACTCCCCAAGCACTGCAGGGGACGTTGTCGGCTCGGTTGGTGGAATACTTGCGGGGGAAGAACTCAATTCCTCGTCTTAAGTAAGTACACAAAAAGAACGGGGAGGCGGGGGACTGAGCATCGGAGGAAGGGGAATTACAGGGGGGAGTCCGAGCCCGTGGGGATCCGGTTCGGCGACAATCCCCGATGTCTGGGCGCTTGGGACGTAAAACCCAGGAGGTGGGAGGGGTCGAACGAAGAAAAGTCAAGGAGTCCAGGGGAAGCGCCCACGAACAAGAGGAGGCCCGCGAAGGGGTCACTGCGTAACGGAATAACTGAGCGGGGAGTCTCGGGGAACGTAAAGGACCAAAATACCGCACCCCTTGTGAGGGGTGCAAACAAAGGGGTATTGCCTTTACTAAAACGAAGGGGGGGGGTAGCGGTTCACCCAAACGCTGCCGCCGTTGAGTCATCGAGAGGAAAAGCAGGTAACACTAATCCTCTTCCTCCGGAGCTACGGGCTCTCCCAAAAATCGGGGAAGGGGGAGAAGAATCGAAGGAAGAGCGGGGGGGTGAAACTGCTTTGCTCTGCAAATAGCTGAAAGTAAAAAGGGCTGCAGGCAGTTCATCAGGAATAAAGGAGGAGAGCCGCTAGTAAATTCTACGATCCTAATGCTGGGAAAGGAGAGCCACGCCATATCAAACTAATCCTCCGCGGAGGTTCTCGAACACCAAGAGGTGCTATTTTGCAGGAAACCCCCGCCATGCATGGGACTGTCGGACAGTAGGGCGCACCGGAGGAGAAAAAGAGGCTGGAAAACAGGGAGTATCGGACCTCCTGATTGAGTCGTGAATTAGGGGAAAGAAGGAAGATAGAACGGGTAGGTTTGTAAACGCTCGGCGTCCATCAACAGGGGGGCGAACTGCCCCGTGAAGCCGCGTGCAACACAACAACAAAGAAAATAGGATCTAATCTCTTCTGGGAAAGGAGACCGGGGTGGGAGAAAGGCGTGAAAATCCACCCGTTTGGGAGAGGTAGAAAGGAAAGGGAAAGATGTTTTTTCCATCAAGGCGGAGCTCATCCCCCTGTGTGGCAAAAAAAAAAAAAAAAAAACTGAATTCGCCGCCTGGGCCGTGCCAGCGAGGGGGGCCCAGCTTGGCCAAGGGAGACAGCTAGCTCGGCAAGATGTTTCATTCCGCTAAAAAGGATTGCGCGCTAGGCGGGGCTTCTAGACCTACAAAATCAGGACGGAAGCGACGTTCCAGCACGACTTGTCTCAGGTGAATGTATACCGTCGCGGATGGTCTGGATCAGTTCCCAGAGGTTGAAAAAAGAGTCGGATAGGTAGCATCTCAGGTCCGAAAAAAAGAAACGATCAAGGGGGGACGGGAGCTCAGCCGCGAGCCGGTGCATAGGGGGAGTGGGCCCTGGAAGGGAGTGGGAAAAACTTTTACGACCAAGTCTGCAATCGGATGGGAACCATCTCACCAGAACGACTTTGGGAACAAGCCCGGGTGTGGGCAAGACGGCCGCGCGTTGGGGCAGCTAAACTGAGATACTCTCTCAGTAAGAAAGGGTAATGGAGGAAACAAACCGGCTGAGGACCAGCGCTGCTGGGAGGTTGACGAGGGAAAAAAAAGTGTACCCTAAGGTTTGAGGCGGACGAAAAAAAGCTCCTTTTGTGGGAAATAAGGCAGACATCAAAGAGTTTATCTTGTTCCAATTGAGGTCGCGAAACCGGGGGGGGGGGGAAAAAGCAAAAGCGGACTAGGGGGAGCACCGCGTAGCCGGCATAAGGGGAGAAAGTTAGATCCCTAGCGGGGGGGGAGGACTACCAGGAAGAAATTACTTTGAGTTCCAGGAAGGCGCAAACTAAAATGATCAGGGCCCCCCCCATCTCAACGGAAAGAAAGAAACGAAGGGGACGGAAGGGACTTCGCCCGTTCAAGCGAAAAAGGGCGCTACGTGGAGAGTGAGAGTGACAGAAAGCCTTCAAAGGGTCCTCGAAAGCGAAAAAGAGAAGAGAGCCAAAGTGGGAAGTCTGTAATGTCTCCCTGCAAAAAGGACGGGACTTAACGACAGCAGCGGGGTCAGCGAGGGGTCGGAGGAATGAAGCCGGCCGTGCGAGCTAGTGGAAGTCGAAACGAAAGGCACAATATCTTACCTTTGGGGAACAGGAAGAGAGAACCGAAAACACTCTCCTGATTCTCCGCGGAAAAAAAGGAACTCATAAATATCCCCCAACAGGGATCGCAGCGGGGGGCAGTCAAAACCTCGAACCCGCGCTGCGCGTACTTAGTCGGGGCCGGCGTTACGGCAGGGGAAGGTAAAACCTTTTGGTGGGAGAGTATTACAAGGGGGGGGGGGCCAAAAGTCGAAACCCCCGGTCAGGGATGAGTGGAAAGTGGAGTCGTCAACGAGCGAGACGAAGGGGGGAAGCAAACCAACAGGCAACGCGCTCATCATAAGGCAGAGAGGAGGGGAAAGACGACGGGGGGGGCCTGGCATGAAGGGGAAGTGAATCGGCTCGCGTCTGGGTGGGACGTCAGTGGAACCAGGGGCGAAGGGGCGATAAGGGGAGGAAGAGGAAGTAAAGGGGGATAAAGTTGCGCCTAGGCAGGGAATCCCTGCTGTATGGGAGGGGACGCTTCTCTCTAAGCGATATAATGGGGAGAACTAAACTCTTTACTGAAATGCGCACAAAGGAAGGGAAGAAGGGGAAGGGCATCGGGCAGGAGCCGAATACGAAGAGAAGACACCATCATAAGGTGGTCATCAATCTGCCCATACCAACGACCGCCGCAGTCACAGAGGGGCGGTTTTGTTGAAGAGGGGGGTGAAAAAGAAACCCGATGAATTTTCCTACGAGCCAAGGGTGGAGCGGTCAGCGCAGATCTTGGGGAGAGGAGAGCGATACGAATTACAAGAAAATCTACTGAACGGAATATGACAATAGGGTTGGGCTTATGTTACTGAATCTTGCAAGGTCGTCCTTCTCGAGATACCAAAAAGAAAAGGGGGGCAGGGGGAACGAGCACCACAAACCTGCTCAGGGGAAGAGGAACCGGCACGCGCGGGTCAGGGAAACCACCACCAGCCAGGCTTCTGGATTCTGAGCAAAGGACGATAGAGGGGGGCGCATGATGGTGACGAGAGAGTAAACCGCAACTAGGCGCAACTCGAGGCAGAGGGGGCGTATGCGTAGTGTGGGAAGGAAGTCAAGAATTTCAAAAAAGGATATCCAACCAGATAGAAAGAAGCAAACCAGTAGTGCTATCTTCCATTGAGAAGAAGGGACTAGCAAGGGCCCAGACACTGCTACCCTGATACGGGGGCGATCGAAATGTACTTCTAAGCCGAGCCAACACGAAAAGATGGCCACTTAACGAATCACAGTCTCATCACCCACCGTGGAGGGGCATAAGAGGCGGGTATTAAAGCAGAGAATCGGTTGAGCGGACCAATTCTTATCCTAGATCTTTAGAGTTCAAGCCCTGGCTTTACTTCTACGCGGCAAAACGTGAAGGTAAAAAATAACAAACTTTAAATGCCCGCCTACGGGAAGAGTGAAGGTGTCAGAAGTCGTCGCTTCGGGAAACGCTGCGATCACCAGGTGGGATATTCGAACGAAGCTTTGGGAAAGGTCTTTTGGGGTGACAGCAAGAAAGGGGGGTCTTGAAGGTACAAACTCTCGAAACTTTAGGTGCTCTAGGTCTTAGACAGCAGAGCGAAAAGGGCACGGCCCCGACATCGCAAAGAAGGGACGCCCGCTGCGGTCGGGGCAAGCGGGTTACCAGGAAAGACAGAAACCAATGGAGAAGTTCCTTTGCTTGACTAGCAAACCTTTAGGCCTAGGGAGGAAGGAGGATCGATCGGAGAAACCTTATCTCCCGTATTGCTAAAGGGAGGAGGGGAGGAGGGGGACTGAAAAGCGGTGGCTTGCGGGGGAAGGTTGCGCTCTGGGTGGGACCGGGATCAACTTGAGTTTGGCTGCATAAGAAAATCTAACGGGAAAAAGGGGGGACCTGAGACCGTAGGAGCCAAAAGTACGCAATGCGGATCCTACGGGAAAAGTGTGTCCCAGAGAAGGAAGGGATGGAAAGAGGAGAAAAGCTAGACTCTCCAGTGGACTTAATTCACACAACCACACCAAAAAAGAGAAAACCACCGGACTTCTTTCGTCAGCCGTAAAGTCGAGCGGGGCCAGGGTCCTCATTGAAGAAGAACCAAGCGGAGGAGAAAGAAGGGTCAACCGGAAACTCAGTTAAGGCAAAGAGAGTTCATTTCCGGAGAAGGCAGCGACGTCCGTACACCGAGGGCCGTTAATGAAAGCAAGGGGGGGGGCTTGGCTCACATCAAAGAGGGGAGAAGGGGGGTTACCATGTTCAAGAATGACTGATCAAACTTCCATAACTATCCGGCTGATCTACGCAAGCGGAAACAAATCTACTCATGGTGAAAAAAAAGTGAGCAAAGCGCAACTCATAAGAGCGGGGGGGCAAACGCAGTGGATAGGCGATATAGAACAGCTCAATCACATAAACAAGTAGGAGAAAAAGGAAAAGGGGGAATTCGAATCTCTTCTGATGAGGGGAGGAGAGAGCAAAAAAACAAAAGGAGTCACAGGCAAGGGGGGGGGACTGGGAGAGAAAACAGAGGTGACAAAAAGTTGGAGAAAAATTGGCCCCGGGCCAACCTTTGCCTTTTGAGAGACAAAGGAGGAGAAAAAGGTCAAAACACACACAATCTCTTCACACAGTCGGACCGCCAGAGGAGAAGTGAAGGCAAAGGAGTCTATCCCCACTTTTAGGAGGGGGGCAACTCTCTGCGTCAAGAACCCATGTCGACGGTAACTAGATTGTATAGACTCTGATTAGGAAAGGATATATACAATCTCTTCTAATGAAAGTAGAACTGGGTGGGTGACGCAGAGAAATTTAAACATCCTAAATTGCTAGAGGAAAAGAAGAGTAAAAAGGAGAACGCTCAAAGAAATTCTCTCTCCCTTTTTGCCGCAGCAGGGTGTCCGCCTCCAGTTGTGCGCCTCCTTCTCCATGCCAGGGGAACCTTCGTCTAAGCACTCTTTTTTCTATCAAATGCAGATTGACGGATGAGGCGCTCATGCGCCCTATCTGATAAAGACATTCGAGAGGAAAAGGAGAAAGGGTGACCTCTAAGAGAACCGACGGCTGATTCAGCGACGTCTAGGCAGGTCTGGAAGGGGTAGCAGGGACCAGCGTGGGTCCACCCCCAAAAGAAAAAACTCATTCGTTATCAACTCTCACGTGGCGAAAAGAAAACTCTGGGGTGTCGCGAGACTCGCCATCTCAAGCTGGGTCTGTCCTTGGGGAGGGACAGTAACTAAAAAAGGTGAAGCCCACGAAATTAAGATGTCATGTTCTCCAATCACCCCGAGCTTTCGCATCCTTTGCCAACGACGGCCGCGAAAATTCTCCTCAAGGAACGGGGCGACTCGCTCAGGTACATAAGGGACGGCAGGGGAAAACCCCGAGCAGGACGGCAGCTGCTGCTTCAAAGGGACACTGGTAAAGGAGCGACTGGGTCGGGCGACGACAGTCTCCTGGGGGGTACCTCTCAGGAAAGGCGAGTTATCTGTACCTCGTGGCGGTCGAACGACCGAAAAACGAAATCGCTCGAGAAACCCGTCGCAAGGGAATGGCGAAGGTTCGGATCAAACGGGGGGGGGACGTGAAAAAGACGAGGAAGGGGGGGGGAAATCAGCTCAACTCAAGGAGAAAGGTCACACAACAGATCCAGCAGCCCGAAAAAGGCTGGGCCGAGATCGAACGGAAGCAGCAGGACGGGCGCGAGGCGTTGTATGAGACTCGTCCGAAAAGAAGGACACGGTGCTCAGACACAAAAGCGAAAAGAGAGTCGCCCCAAAATTTGTCTGGGAAGGGGGGGAAGGGACTAAGGGAGGGAAACGCCTCGAAACTAGAGGGGGCCATCGGAAATTTCGGGATCGCCGCCGGGACAAGGAGAGTGTCTAGTCTACGCCTCGATCAAACCAGCGAGAAGAGGGTTGGACCAAGCAGACGATAAATCAGTCGCGGACGCGGAAAACCCAGAGGATACGATAATCCCGGGAGCGAAGAGGGGCGTCCCAAAGCCGCGCCGCACGCTTTGAGGTACGGAGTCTTCCGCGTACGGCGGATGGGGGACCTGTTTGAAAATTAGATTCCGTTTCCCCTAATTCTAGTAAAAGACCGCCGTCAAAAACTTAGTGCGTTCATTTTCAAAAGTAAACGAGCTCGGAAGAAAAATTTCGCGAAAACGGCGCGGCTCAGCCATTTACGGTCAAGATAAAGAAGCTGAAGGACGAGGAGACAACGGTTCGCTCGAGGATGCGTAAGGGATCTTCGGACTGGGGGGGGAGACGGAGTGAAACCTCAGTGGACATCTCTATCGGGTAGACGTGAGGGGGGGGGGGAGGAGAGGAAGGCGGCTACATGAGAGAAATAACGGTGAGTAGCGCGGCGGCGGCGTCAATCAAAGATCACTGGTTTCATTAGTGACTGTCAAACTACAGTCGCCTACCGACAGCGAGCTTTCGCGGAACGATACGTGCTACTATAGAAAAGAGGAGGGGTTCAGAGAGACCCTGACCAACGCCCGCCGAAAATCAGAAGAAAGGCGGGTTGACCCGTTACTCGGAAAAAGATCGCTGGGTGTGAAAGGCGTCGCGACCTAACGGGCTTGTTATGTTGGGAGATGCACCGGTATGGACGAAGGAAATTCGTGAAAAAACCCAG
>Ga0179593_1331742_pt1 | contig 14137 bp, 24 predicted proteins | sample CZODoug2_1_08_16_FD_185931 | JGI IMG/M metagenome (GOLD analysis project Ga0179593, IMG submission 185931) | Vadose zone soil fungal communities from Angelo Coast Range Reserve, California, USA - CZODoug2_1_08_16fungal (PacBio error correction) | ecosystem: Environmental > Terrestrial > Soil >...
CGTTTGGTGCTACTTTGCTCAGAGAGAGGTCAACACGAATGGTCGCCCAAAATCTGGGGCGCAACTCACAGTGGGTCGAAAAGGCGGGCGTGGGGGGGGCCAGAAGACAGGGGACGGCTTCAAAAGAGACGAATAACGGAGAACGAGGAGTCAGGGAGAAAGGAGAAAAAAACTATCGGCGGGACCATACGAGAAGGGGGATCGTGAAAGCAAAGGGGGGGGAGGAGAGAAAGAGAAAGAGGTGAAAACCCCGGAGGGACACTCAAACATGATGAGAAACTCGTTTCAAAAAAGAATCGGCATGGGAAAAAAGAAATATGAACCACTATCGACGATAAAGCATCTGAAAAGTCACACGATAAAGAGAGGGAAGCGCCGGGCAAGGCGCTACGCCTACACGCCCAACAGGAAGGGGGGAAAAACAGGGGGGACGAAAAAAACTGTGTCACTAGAGTATGATTAAGGTGTGGGAAAGAGACAAGTTCTCTCTTGAAGCGGCAGGCGGCGCAGAGCACCTGTTTCGAGAAAGGGACAGAAGTGTGATCCGGGGAAAGAAGGTCCACTCCCGATCGGAAGTCAGGGGTCGGAATGTACTGCGAAGATACGGAAACCCTGCAGAAACCTAAAAACTGCGCAACAAGAAAGATGGAGTGGGGCGATCCTGCACTTTGTCCCATAAGAAAAAAGCAAAGAAGAAAAATAAAGGCCAAACGAGTAAAAGCCGGCAAGAGATCAATCTCCTGTTCTAGGGGGTTGACAAGGCGGTATGGCCGGCCCGTGAGCCTTGGTCTCCAATTATGATCAAGAGTGCATCGTCTTGAAGAGGAAAGGGGGGGGGGCTTTCCATGGTTTCTCTTGGAGGGCAAACTGGAAACCGGTGTGGATATATAAGTCAAAGATCAATAAGAGGGATGGTGGAACGGCCAGAAGAAGACTGGAGACTGACGCAAGTTCGGACAAGAAATTCGATCACAAAGAATCCGCGTAAAAAAAAAGCTGTGATGTCCGAAAAATTTTCCTCCAGCAAGGGGCGGTCAATTTCATCAAAAGGGGGAGGGTGACGAACAGACCGGAATATTTCAAGGGAGGAGAAATGGAAGGAGCATAGAGCAGAGGCGAGCCAAACAAACAAGTATGAAACATGAACGAGAAAAACTTATGCAAGGCAATTTGTATTGTGGAAAATCGGAGCGGGAAAAGACGAGCGGAGAAGGGGGATCAGAGGGACCCTAAAACGACTCAGAAAAAATCGCCCGGAGAGGAAACCTGCCAGTCTCAGGCCCAGAGGCGGGGGGATGCACGCCGCGCGAGGGAGAAAAGAATGGTAGGGGGAGAATCGCCGTGGAAAAGTAACATGGGGCGGGGGAGAGATTCCAATAAAGAAAAAACGAGCGACCCGAGGAGCAAGAACCGCACAGAGCGTGCCCGGGATGTATCCCCTGGAACGAAGATGACTCACTGGATAACAGGAAGAAGCGTCGTTAAAAGAGACTAAATCGTGGAAAAAAGAAAAATGGGATTTGGTGAGCAATGCTGATAGGGAGAAGGCCTTTAATAGGTTACCCTTAAGTAAGAGAGTCTCGGGCAGGGGGGGGAGGATATAGAGGGAAGGAAGGGGGTCTCAAGCACTTCTCGGCAAAAGGGGAAGAAAAGGGGGGCCGCAGTAGCTGGGGAGAAAAAGAGGATTATCCTTACGATGACTGGCACAAACGAAGTTACGCACGGCTCCCAGAAATTCAACAGAAACGCAGGCCGGGGGTACGGCTGTGATGCGGGTCGAGGGACAAGAGGAAAGGGTTATCATACAGGTGAACGAGACCTTCCGCCAGGTCAGCGAGGAACCTAATAGGCCGGGGGGAAAAAGGGGAGCTCAAGCCGTGAAAGGTGGTAGCGGTCTTGTAAAAATGTTGAAAACGAGAGAAAGAAAAAACCATGAGTGCCATCGCTTCAAAAAAAAGACGGGGGAAAAGCGTTGGGCCAGGGAAGTAGAACGAAACGAAGAGACCTGAAGTAGACGCGAAAAGGCTGGTAAGAGACCCGATAATGGGAGTAGGAGAAAGGGTTGGCTACATCTTCAGGGACCGCTTATAAGGAGGGAGAAGGAAAAGAGCATTACATTAAATAAAGGTGGATCCTGACCAGAGAAAAGGAAGGGGCGCGACTGCAAATCAGAGTACCGGAAATCTGAGGGAGAAGGAGGAAGAAGGTGACGAAGAAACGCAAACCAGAAAGGGGCCCGCCTTCAGTATCCTAGAAAAAAATTACCCTAAACAGGTGGCGCAAAGTCTAAAAAAGGGATCGGAGAAGGTCGAAAAGCTTACCAAGGATGTGCATGAAAGAGAAAGAAGATAATTCAGCCGAAGCTAAAACCCCCCCTAACCCTTCTAAAACACTATAAGAAAAGGAGGGACGAGCGTAAATCACCATGCGTCAAAAAGAAGAGAAACAATCTGGGGAAGGATCAGAGAGTACCCGTCCCAGAGAAAAAAGCAGAAAGGAAGAGAGGGAATAGAGCCAACGAGATCCTACGTAAGAACATAAGTTTTACACCATCGGAAGCAGGTAACATCAGGCGCAAGAAAGGAAAAGAGGTGTCACGACCCCGAGCTGGCTGAAAGCGCGATAACAAAAAAAAGAGAGAGAAGATAATGAGCTCAGCACCTCAGCGAGGGAGGGAAAAAAGTGCAAAGAGGAGTGACACAGAGTTCAGCCATGAAAAAGAGAGATGTCTTTGGCAAAGAGAGGGGGGGTCGGCCGCCGGCCGAAGGATAAAACGGCAGATTAGGAGTAAGATAGGGGGACCTAGGTTCGAGCTCGCCAGACAATCGGCTCTGCTCGGTGAAAAGAAAATGTAAGGGGAAAACGAGACATACGGAAGGAAAGATGGGGAAGAGGGGACGGCCCTCGGATCAGAAGGGGAGGCGGGGGTGCTCAGCGGTGATCGGAGGAGAGGAAAGCTATCAAGACCGACGGTTAAGCTATAAGCGGGATCTCGAGGGGGGAAGAGGGACCTGGCTCAACATGGGTTTATGTACGATGGAGGAATTATCTAAGGGGAAAAAGAGTTGCGTAGGGATCATCGGGGCCGTACGGGTCTTTTAAGGAGGAACGGACGGGCGCGGGAACCTCAAAGAGGGAGGGGTCAAAACGAACCCAGGGGGGGGGGGAAGAAAAGAGTGGTCATGATCAACAAAGGCTAGGGTTCCGACCTGGACTTCGCTACTCATTAAGACAAAGAAAGGCCTGGAGACGCGCAATGACAGAGCAAACCGGGGGGGGGGGGAGGAGGCGGGGACGGAAAAAGCCGTTTGGCGGAACAAGGGTCATGAACCAGGAAGCATATCAAAAGGGATATCGCGGACGGGAAAAGCAAACATTTCGAACCGGAAATTGTGTCTAAAAAGAGGGAAAAACTGCGGGAGGCCGTTGACACACTTTTAAGAACAAACCGCTCAAAGATAATAGGAAAGAGAAACAAAGGCCAGATGGGGAAAAAACTAAAGGATCGGAGGTCTCGGAGACACTGGGGATGGAGAAACAAAGAGACCAACCGAAGGGGAGAAGTCACCAACCGGCATTGCAGGGCAAAGGGAAAAGGTAAGAGCCAAAAAGGGACGGTTTTCATAGGGGGGGGAAAGAGGGAAAGCCGGATCACACGAAGATGTCGTCTGAGAACAACCATTGTCGCTGTGGAGCGCGAAGGACTTGAAGAAAGAAACGCATAAAAAGAAATGTAAGGGTGTCTCCTCTGCCGTTCGACAAGATTGGTATTCGACCGTTCAACGGGGAAGGAGACAGAGACTTACTGGAGAAAGAAAATTTTTGATCACCAGCGTCAGAAAACAAGAGAGGAATGAATAGGAGTGAAGGGTAGGGCAGAAAAAATCCACCCCGGGACAGGTGGGAAAGACCTCGCGACCAGAACACAGCGCGCTGTAAGAAAAGAGAAACCAAAAAAGGATGTCGTGTAAATCAGAACGAGGCATCCGAAAGAAACGGGCGCGTTTAAAAACAAAATTAAAAGGGTCCTGAGCCAGGACGGGGGCTGGGTTAAAAAGACGAGACAGGGGGGGGGGGGAGGTACGCTATGGGGAACCAAGAATAAATTTAAAAGATCTTGTATAGGACAGAGCCGAGCCAAAAGAACGCGAAAGGGGGGGAATTTCCTGAACCAGAGTCTGCATCCTTGCTGGCGAAGAACTAGGAAACATTCCAAAAAGGGACGAAGGAAAAAAGAGCGGACGAGGAAAAAAAGAAGGATGAACGAGACCCTCCTTGATTACACGAAGAGAGGAAGGAAAGCAATCTTCGGGGGTTTGATGTGGATCAGGGGGGATGGGGGGACAGAACTATCAGAGGCCAAAGGGGGGAAAAAACCGAAAGCGGAATTATTGACTCTAGATACACCCTCTAGGGGGTGAAACGGGAAAAAAGGGAAAAATTTGCAGCAACATAAGAAAAGATTGCAAAGATTGATCTAGTCGTGGGACTAACATAAGGGGCAGGTACCAGAAGAGGAAAAACGAAGAAGGAGACGGGATCATGCTTACGCATCACTTCTCTGATAAGTTTTGGGGGGGGATAGGTCGAAAGTCGGGAGATGGACAGAGCAGAAAGCGAAAAAGCGCTTTTCAAGTGGGACGACAGCGCGAGGCGCAGGGTCAAAAACCATATCATTAGCCGGAAGAGTACGAAAGAATTAATCAGGGAACCGATCGGAAAGACTGCAAGAGTCTTGAAAAGGGAAAAACAAGGGAGAAAAAAATGCGGAAGAACGGTCAGGGCCTTGGGAAAAAGTCACACAACCAACCACTCAGGGCTGCACCAGAAGTTGACAACAAACGCCTTCCGGACGTCCGTACCGCTGACTGTTGGGCGGTGTCCAGGACTCGCAGAAGGGGGGAAGAGGACATGACAGAGTTAGTCAAGGTGCAGGAGGGGGGGGATCTTCGTGGTGAGAGAGGAATGCCGATGACGAGTGTGGTTAGAGGTGCCCCTAAGCAGACAGTGGGCGTCGCATCAAACGGGGGAAAGAGGTGACTACTGAAAAGGAGAAGCACCTCACCTTCTTGAAGGACAAACTGAAAAGGGGCGGCTCGTATTGAAAGCCAGGGACATGGGGTGGACAACTCAAGAGAAGCAGGTTAGCGACACAGGCAGGGAGGTTCGGGAAAAAAGTCAATTGCGGCAGAGCCGAATGGAAAATGCGGGCCGGGCGATGGAGATGGCCAGAGAACTGAAATATCTGGTTTTTGGCGGGGAGTCAAGGCTGGACCAGAAGGGAAAAGCCCTGAAAAAAAAACAACACTAACTAGACCGGAAGGGTGCAGAAAAGCGCATTAGCCTACGTTTGGGGGGAACATTGAAATCCAATAGGGCGGGGCTCGGTAGAGAACCGCAGTGGGGGGAAAAGGAATTTGGGGTGCAGGAAACGGAGGGGAGTGAAAACGTTTGCAACTTTTCCCACACAGGAGCGGAGCGCGAGAACGTAGAAACGAGAACAATCAGGGCATGAAGGCCTTAGAAAACTCCTGACAACCGCGAAAATGAGAGATCAGAAACAACAACCGGGGGAGGAGGGAGAGCTATTTGCTCGGGCTTCAGGGAAAAGAAAATGATACGTACGTATTGGGCAGACACGCACGACTTTCCTCTATCGAGCTAGGAAAAAGTCCACAAGGAAAGCAAAGAACAGCCAACCAAAATGAAAAGGCAATTGCAAGGGAAAAAAAAAGGGGGACGCAGAGGGGGGGATGCATTCCGGGAACGTCCTGCTTTAGTCCTGCACCTCCGGTCGGGAAAAGTGGGGGGTTCCGGAGGCGGAAAAAGAGAAAAGGGGGGGCGAGACTCGGGGGAAAAACGCTCTGGGAAAATGTGCTGGACCAGAGAATAGGGGGGCCGAAAAAAGAATCGAACTTACTTATGAAAAAACGGGGAAAGTCCCCGAAACAAAGAGGGAGACGCGTGACCTATTTGAGAAGAGAATGCTAAAAGAGGGAAAAAACAGGACTGACCTAAGAACGGACGAGTCATATTTGGGGGAGAAAAAAGGGACACCGGATTGGGGGAGCAGATAACAAGGGCCGAGTGGGGGAAAAAAAAATTTCAAATCTCATCGGGGGGGGGGACAAAAAAGAACTAAAATCAAAAAGGCATAGTAAACGCAAAAGAAAGAGCATCGCAGGCAGGAACGCCTCAACGCCCACCAGAAGGAACAGGACAGGAAAAGACCTGGTCCAAGGGACGGCCGAGGAGAAAAGGGGGGGATCGTGACAGAGGGGTCTACTCTGAGCTCAGGGAATGGAAAAAGGTGGGGAAAAAAAAAATAGGGGGACGGAAACAGGCAGCTTTAGAGACAAGTGAAAACCCGAGGAAGATATGCGTAAGAGGTCGCGAAGCTTCTTTTCGGCGGGAAATCCCAGGCCGAAAAAAAAAGAAAGCTCTTGCGCAAACTGGAAAGAGAGCAGAGAGGCCTGAAAAAACTTGTAACATCATGAACTAGAAGAAGACACAACAAATGTAGAAGCCGTCCAGAGAGAAGAAGGCAAATGTATCTAGACTGTGGGTCCGTCGTAGGGGGAAGCGAAACTTGAAAGGTGGTCTTCCAGTAAGCAATCAGGGGGTGGCGGCTTGATCCTTGGGAGAAATGGTGTCAAAAGAAAAGGAGAAACGCAAACCGAGCTTGTTGGATAGAGGAAGGACAAACGTGAGTGCGGGAGGACCAAGAAAATCGAGGATCTTAGGAAGAGATCCAATTCGTATCAAAAAAGGGTCCAGAAGGGGAAAGCGCCCTTGATTGAAGAGAGGGTTCGACGGCCATCACTGGGAAGCGGGCCTTTCATAAAAGTGGGGGGGGGGGGGGGGGGTGGGGGGGGGGGGGGGTGTGGTGTGGGGGTGGGGGGGGGGGGGGGGGGGGGGGGGGGGGGGGGGGGGGGGGGGGGGGGTGGGGGGGGGGGGGGGGGGGGGGGGGGGGGGGGGGGTGGGGTGTGTGGGGGGGGGGGGGGTTTTGGGGGGGGGGGGGGGGGGGGGGGGGGGGGGGGGGGTTTGGGGGGGGGTGGGGGGGGGGGGGGGGGTGGGGGGGGGGGGGGGTTGTTTTGGGTGTGGTGGGGGGGGGGGGGGGGGGGGTGTGATGGGGGGGGGTGGGGTTGGGGGGGGGGGGGGGGGGGTGGGGGTGGGGGTTGGGGGGGGGGGGTTGGGGTTTGGTTTTGGGGGGGGGGGGGGGGGGGGGGGGGGTTTGGTTGGGGGTGGGGTTTGGGTGTTTGGTGGGGTTGTGGGGGGGGGGGGGGGGGGGTGAGGGAGCGGCATTCCTTGTAAGTCTAATTGGGACATAAACGGCCAAATCTCAGAAGGGATTCCTACAACATTAAAACTTTAAACTCAGAGTGGAGCGAGAAAGACAGGGGGATAGGTTATCATCGTAGTACAAAAAAAGTCATAACAACTCCACCAGTATAAATGAGAGGCAATCAAAAATCAGAAAAAAGTCAAGAGGGACACCATCGTCTTGTACCTGGCAACGCTAAGCCAAGCTGTCTGAGGATCAACGCCAGGAAGATGTGGGCGTTCATGCAACAAAGCACGAAGAGGGGAGAAGAGGAGAAAGGAGAAAGTGGGGAGGATCGTGCAGAGGGTAGGCCTACTCTTTCAAATTACACGGGGTCATATGAGGTCGACCATGTCTCGGGACAAAAAGGGGGATTGGAGAAGTCGGGCTTAGAAAAATGCAAAGTTGGATAGGTAATGGAAAAGAAGCGAATGTGGGTAATACATCCTATGAAAACATGGAGGGGGAGAGAAAATGCCTGCGAGGAATTAAAAAAAAAAAAAGAAATGGCCAAGATTCTGTTTAGGAATAAGAACGCCACTGCGGAGGGAAGAGACCTCTGAAGGCCATAAATGAAAAAAAAACGCTCAGTCAAAGCAAATCAATTCCGGCTTGCGGTCTTTTCGATGGTCTCCTAAAAACAGCGAAATGACCTGGCAAAATAGACGGAAGAGAATAAAAGGGTTACAGAGGAGTCAAGGAAAGAGGCTTTGAACGGGCGGTAAAAAGGACAACGGCCCGCAGACGCGGTGACATCTCGTCTCGACACATTAAGGGTTTCGCATCAGTTGGAGCCGAGGGAACGCGGCCTGAATATGTCGCTCAGGAGAGAAGCAAATGAAAAGGGGAGGGGGAAGATCAAAGAAGAAAAAAGAGCCGCCATCAACGTTTGGATAGGAGATGGAGAAGCTGGTTACGAGCATGAAAAGAAGGACCAGGACGGGAAAAGCTTTGTTATCCTAACAAAATGGGAGGGTAGAGGACAATCCACGTGTCACGCAAGAAAGAGTCGTAAGACGAGGCAGGAGATACCACGACCAGAAGATGCCCGATCAACGAGTGAATAAAACCTTTTTTGCTCCAGCGAAAGGGACGAGAATTCCGAGCTTAACCTCGACATGCGTCAGAGGAGAGGAGAGAAGAATGACGAGCGCCCAACACGTAAGCCACGAGCAGAGAAGGAAGAGAGGAAATCGACAAGTAGAAAAAAAATCTGTTTGAAAGACAGATAAGCAAACCGATGAAACCTGGTGGAGCGAGGAGAAGAGATTAAGACTGGCCAAAGGGCTATCAGGAGAAGAGAAGGAAGAAAGGAAAGGGGGGATAAAACCGCACAACAGCATGACTTTACTATGGAAGGAGCAAGGGCACGACAGTCATCGAAGTCAGGGAGAAAGCTAGAGCAAAACACCGGATGGGATGAAAAAGATGAAAAAAAGAAGGAGGAGGGGACTGTCTATTTCGGTGACCGATGAAAACTCGGAAGAGGGGAAGGGAAGGGGACAAGTCTTGGGGAAAAGAAAAAAAGTCGCCAAGTCGGAAGGCGACGTTCCGCAGGATAGAGGCAGGAGGATCGATTCCGATGAGAGCAGAAGAGTTTGTGGTGAGATGTACTACAGGGAACATTTCGCAACGGATTTTCGGAAGGAGGAAAGGAAGGTATTGGATAAGACGGCAAGCGCTATTCCAGCGATGCCAGGTTAAAAATTCGCGCACGGAAATGTAGGGAAGGAGGGGGAAGAGGTAGGAGAGGTTCCAATTATAGGGGCGGGGCGGTTATCGTGGTCTTCCGACTAAGGAGGATATTTCTCTTGAAAAAACTCAGCCCAGTGAAACGCTACCCGTATTGGATACAGATTGGAAGGCAAAAGTATATGGCAGGGGGGTAACGTCCGATAAAGGACGAGAGAGAAGTCTAGAGAGGGCATCCTGAAAAAGGGAGGACGGGAAACTGGACTGGAAGTGGGGAGGAAAGACCAGGAGAAAAAGTGGCAAATCAGAATAAAACGCATAATTCAGGAGATAGCGAAAAAAAGGGAAGTATCACGATTGGCGAAACAAGGAATTTTTTCGAAAATGGGGCGAAACGGGAGAACTTTTTCAACCCTTGAGGAAGAAAAGCTAAAGACCGAAACGAAAGGTAACTGCCCGGAAATGGAAGGGACCGCGCGAAATGGAGGGGAAGGGATCTTTCTACACTTCGATGAACCGTCTCTACACATAGACCATTAACATGCCAAGGCATGAGGGGGAATGTACGGGCTTGAGAAGAAGAGGTTAAAAGGAAGAGAGATAAGATACCACAGAAGTGGATGGAGGAAAACTAAACAAAAGGCAGGAGAATGTAAGCTCTAAAATGAGGGCGACCCGAACAGGAACAGAGGGATCGAAAAAAGACTAAAGCACGAACCTTAATTGTAAGAGGGGGGAATTCGCCGCTTCAGTAACAAACATATAAAGGATGCTACCATACCCCGGGGTAAAAACCAGTGGGAGGAGCAAAGAGTACGCTAAAGATAGGGGGAAAAAAAATTTGAAGGGAAAGATAGTAAACATACAGGGCAGCGTAAGACACATTTGCTCGCACGAGGAGCGGGAGGGCTATTCGATTCATCGCGAAAAAGGGTTGGAAAAAGGGAAATAGGGAGGCCCAGAGAATAACAATGCGGTGGGGAGAGTATCCGATGGAAGAGCCGTTAGCAGGAGGAAGGGGGACAGGGGGGAGGGGAGGGGGGGGAAAGACGGGGTACAAGAGGAGCAACGGCTAACAAGAACGCGCCCATCCCAATGAAGGGGCGAGTGGTTCATTGGGACAAATGGGTCAGAGAGAAGAAAGGATGCTGAGATAGGGAGAAGGACAAGAAAGAGACGGGAAAAAAAAAAAGCACCACGACGTGAGGTCAACATCAACAAAGAGGAGAAGCACCGACTTAACAGCAACGAGAGGAACAAGGCGCGTTAAAAGGATCGCGGTGGATCGAAGTGGGGGGAGAAAGGAGGGTCAGAAAGAAAGGAGCTACAGATAACTGTCTGGGAAACACAGTGGCACTATGAACTCTCTATAACCCACCAAGCAGAGGGGGGGGCAAAGGGTTTGCAGCCAAAAAAAAGAAAATGTGGAGGAAAAGGGGATAAAGGAGTATTGTCAAATAATGACGAAAAAAACAAAGATAAAGGAGCGGAAAAGAAGGAAATAGATGAGCTAGGAGAAGGAGACGATCAGGAGGGAATCCGTTTGGTGGATAGTATGGGAATGGCAAGATGCGCAGGAGGAGGTTTTTTCGCCAAGCGGAGGAGGAGGGGGGGGGAAAGAAGATACAGGAAAGAAATGAGCACGTCCATCGGTTTTTAACCGGGGGAGACAGAACCTAGGAAGGGAGAAACAGGTGGTCATTCTATAAAAACGCTGTCAAGGTGAACCTCACAAAAGGTCGCAAAATATAAAAGCGCCGCCGGCCGGGTCCGGTTCTCAAGTTGGAGGGGAAAAAGGTAGCCGTCTTCGAATAGGGGAGAAGGGGGGAAGTGGATGGCTTGGGAAAAAGGGGGAGGGAAAGGAGGTGGGGTGAAAAAATCATATGTCCCAGGCAGGAGTTTGGACGGACGCGGTTCCTCATCGGAACAGTGTTAGGTAGGCCTAGGGGGGGGTCCCTGGGACCGACAAAACCATCACGCAAAAGATGAAAAGCCCACACAGAAGTCCTCGTAGTAAATGTAGCAAGGAAAGGGCCATCGGAATCGCTGGGAGAAAGAGGCTGAGGACCTCCGGTGGTCATCAGCACGCCAAAAAAGGAAAAAAGAAGGAAACTTCCGGGGAGGGTGATAGTGTCCAGAGCAAAAAGGAAAGAAAGGTTCAGGATTCCTTAAAACATGCTTCCTGCCAAAGGGAGAACAGAGAAAAACCAAAGGAAAAGGGCAGATTGAGGACTGACAGCATTGAGAAGGTTGAAAATCAAAGAACTGCGGTCCGTTCTCCAGAATGAGCCAGGCCTGCTGTGAAGGGGTGTGCTCGGGTTTTGAGGGAAGGGTGGGCACCCAAAATAGCGAGATCAGATGACAAAGAGAAACACGGGAAGGGACAGTCTTATCATGACAACGGAACTAGCCAAAAAAAAAAGAGCATAAACAAAAAAGAGGGGGAGGAAAAATGAGAGAGAATAGGGATCGGGAGGAAGAGTGACGGGCGCGTATGGGCCTGCAACGGGGGTTCAAATGGGGGGGATTTCTCAGAGGATTATACAAAGGGGGGTTTCCACAGAGACAAACACGGGGAAAGCCAAAAAAATTAACAAGGATTTCCATAGGGAAACGGACAGAGTGGGTACGTCAATCCAGTTCCCCCCTGAGGAGAAGGAGGGCGGGCCGCACCTCCTGAAGTCGGGTAAAGGTTGGTGAGCGTTCTCAAGGAGCGTCAAGGGGGGCGGGAGAAGACAACGCATAAAAGGTTTCCTCTGGGACTCTGAAGTCGCACCGGCATCGTACTGAGGAGGATGCCCGGACACGCGGGAGAAAAAAAAACCAGTAAGAACCTCGTGCTAAAAGTAGTTCCGAGGGGAGACTGGCGAAGGATACAAGTCCCTAAGAAAGGGACAAGGTGGCACTCAACCAAAAGATGGCAAGGGGGGGGGAGCAGATCACTTAGGAAAAAAGAAATTTGAGTCACCATTCGTAGAAGGGAGAAAGTAAAGGGCCAAAAGCGAAGGACCTATGGAAAAAACTCACTACGACCAAAAAAAAGGGCGCCAAACGCGACTCTCGTCAATAGCAGCCAGGGCGAACTCCTCGGACAAAAACTCCCCGGTCGAGGAAGACCGGCGGTTGTTCTCAATAGCGTGCCTGAGGGAAAGGTTATCTGGGCAGGGGGTAAAGGAGCGTCGAGAGAAATGGAAGGCAAGCGGAGCCGGACGCAAAGCGAGCGGGCATGATCTTGAAGCCGTTCAACGAGTGAATTCGTAAGGAACTTTAGAAAGGCTTAATGGCACCCCTTCCCGCAACGCAGTGGGAAAAAGAAAGGAGGAAGAAAGAAGAGCGCCTCACATGAAAATATCAAAGATAAAGAAGAGGGGTGGAACAACGTCCATGAAGAGTGCTTAAGCATCGGAAAGCGAGGTTTTGCTGGAAGGGGGCAGAGAAGGTAGCGCGGGAAGGGATGATCATCGGGGAGACAGGGCGGGCAATTTTTGTAGTTGGGCTGGACTTCAACGAGTGGGGATATGGAAAAGGCGGGCGATTAAAAACGAAAGAATAGGGGGATTATAAATGCTGAAGAGTGATCCAATTCGATGAAAACACAACGAATACCTGTGAGAAAACACGTTGGAGAGGCATCACGGCGGACGCTGGGTGGGAAGCAAGGGGAAGACTTACTGAAAGATTGAGGAAAGAAAAAAAAAGGATAGGAAAAATCAAAATGGAGAGCAGAGCTGACATGACATATAAAACAAACCGGTGTGTGAAGGGCCTTTAAGTATCACAAGGGAAGGGGGGAAAGGGGAGAGATTGGACCCCTCCATGAGAACAGACTCAACCGGAGAGCCCGATAGAACAAAACGTCCGTCTAGGACGGCTTTCGCCGCGAGAGAGGAGACTTTCTTCTTATCGAAACGACTTTACAGGAACCTCGGGTAGGGAAAGTTCTCTAAATGTGGGACCAAGGAAAAAAAGAGGGAGATAAGGAGAGGTACGTTCATCGTAAAAGGGCCGGGAAGAGGCTTGGAATTCATCGACCGGTCCGAAGCTACGTCCCGAAACTTGATCAAAGGGGTAGCAGGGAAAGGGGGATCATGAATAGCCGTGACATAGGGAATAGGGGTGGGAGGAAGATAGATCGCACATTTCCATATTTTAGGCTACATCATAGTCGGATAGTCTTCAAAAAAAGGAGAAAAAAAAATGGCATAGTCCGGGTGATAGCATTAGGTGATCCTAACAGAAGTACTATCGAGAAAAACGCCGCTCGATACCGCTTAATGAACCGTCAAAAAACCCCCCCCAAAAACCTTTTTACGGATGGTGAAAGGGAGGGGAGAGGGACCGAGATGGTCTATCTAAAAAAAGACATGGAGCACGCCTATCAGGGCCGGGTTAGTCAGTTTCTAGTTGGCGATGAAGGCCAACTTCGCAACCAAAACGGAGTGAGCAAAATCAGCGTAGGCGGGGACAAAACTTTCGAACAGAGTTGGGAAGACCAACATAAGAGACGACTGAATTGGAGCCCAATGGAAATGAATCCAGGAGAACCAAGCATCATGTAGGAAAAGCAGCCCGGTTGTGCTCTGTCAGTGGGTGGATAAGGGTGAAAATCCTTCGGAGACTCGTATCTTAAACGGGAAAGATCCTTGGACCTTACCACTGTGAACAATGGGGGGGAGAAAATCCACTATGGACAGCAGAATCGCTTGAGGGTCGTATTAAACATCACGCTAAAAACTAAGCCTAAAAAAAAAGAAAGAATTCGAGGATAAAGAAAGCTTACCTAAAAAGGGGTTGGGTATTCTCTCACAACTAGAAGGGAGGGTCGCAGACCCGCGAATGTATCGAATAGAGCGTTCGCACCGAAGATGAACTCCCCGAGCCAAACTATCGAAATAGCAGATCCGGAGAGTCCAGTCGGTCCCAAGCGGGGAAGCTCGTTTGCCGAAATCTAATTACCCACCCCAGTGGGGAGTCGAGAAAAAAAGGGCAAGGAAAAGAACCGACTCATCCTCTATCCAAAGGACGCTCCCGTTAGAACGGCGACCTTTAGACCGACAAAAGAAGGCAGTAATGGAACCGAGGATGGGGATCATCTGCAAGAAGCGAGGAACAGTCCGCACC
>Ga0179593_1333939_pt1 | contig 14137 bp, 15 predicted proteins | sample CZODoug2_1_08_16_FD_185931 | JGI IMG/M metagenome (GOLD analysis project Ga0179593, IMG submission 185931) | Vadose zone soil fungal communities from Angelo Coast Range Reserve, California, USA - CZODoug2_1_08_16fungal (PacBio error correction) | ecosystem: Environmental > Terrestrial > Soil >...
CGTTTGAAGAAAAAAAAAGAATTTACTGGGGGGTCATAAGATCGTGATCGCCTCGGCTTGCTGCAACGATATGGGAACACCAGAGCGAGTAAGTTGCCGGCGGGCTAGAACAAGAACAAGGCGTCGAGAGGACGCTCGCGAACATAGGCCCCTGGCTCTCGAGCCGGAGAAACAGCCGCCTGATAGGTGTGACCTGGCGTCGCGTCTCTCCCAGAGGCCGACATCGTCAACCCTGAAATCCAGGGCGCGTTGCAGAACCAGACTGCTTCTCGAACAACTTTAAGCTAGGGCGTGCATCTCTGTGTGCTGGTTATAGCCGTAAGGGGTAGGTCCTGGAAGCCGAGCCGATTGCCGGAACTGTCGTCGCGAGCAATCGAATCGAGAAGGCTAAAGGACGAAACCGGTCGGCTTTGGTCTCGTGACAGGTTGACTCTGTAATCGTCCTGTGCCGCGAAAAGGGGCCTCGTCATACCGAAGAAACAGCGCCGGAAGCACAGAAGAAGGTGCGCAACTTGACGCTTGCAATTTTCGCCGAAAGGACTTGCGGAGGGCGTTGACGGTGATGGCGAGAATGGGCTGATCGGAAGGACGGAGGAGAGGGGCAACTGTACCATGTAGTACGAATCGGGCTGTTTGTTAAATCCATCAGAAAAGGAGCCATAACTCTCTTCAGAAGAGGCGCGCTGAAAACGCAAAGAAAAAAAAAACCTGGAGGAGTCTCGTGGGCATCGCACGGGAGCGAACGCGTCGCGACAGGGAAAAAACCCGCACAGCTCGAAGTACGATCCGAACCTGATCGAAGACGAGGTGACGAGAGATCTTGCCCTCCGCTGCAGAAAATGGTCGTTCAGGCCTGCGGCGCGTGTCGCGCACAAAGGACAACGAACGCACCATTGGGCATCGACCGGGTGCCCATCAATCCGCGCGGAAAAAAACCAGATGCCCACACATCTGAGACGCGCTCAAGGGTGTGAGAAGCGAAAGCGGAAACAAAAAAAAGGCGTTGCTGATGGCGGGGGTCACTATTTTACGTCCAATAAAGGCCTGCGCCCGTGGAGAACAAGAGAGGATCGGGAGAACTTAAAGGAAAATTGGCGCCACCCGAAGCCTGGGCCCGGGGCGAGGAGCATAACCAAAACCAGTAAGCCGGCTGCGCGCGTCGGCAAGAAACCAGAGGGTCAACAAAACGTTCGGCCTCAAGAAACGGAAAAAAGGCGGCGGCGTACCCCCCACGACTCAACCGGGACAAACCCCCCCCATTTCGAGACCCGGCCTGCAGTTGCTTCTCGACGGAAAAAAAAAGTACGCCAGCGTGGGAGCGTAATCCAACGAGAAAGTGGATTAATTCGAAAACGCCTCGCGGGGAAAAAACCCGAAACCTCGATAAAGCACGTTTCCACCAGTTGGGTTCGTGCCGAAAAGGCCGGGCTTCGACTACGTTTGAAACAAGGCAGGCCGGTCGAATCGCAAAAAAAAAGCCGAGGCAAAGGGCGACTGAAATGCAAGGGTCAACGGTAGCACCGCAGCGGTTTGCAGCGCCATCAGTCGTCGCGCCATCAGAAACCGAGCGGTCGGGCGGATTTCAGCGATCGGCAACGGCTCCATTTCGGGACAGTTAGATCGATGGGAAATAGAATAACCTCTCTTGGCGGTCAGGAGTAGATCGAGGGAGCAGATAAAGCGCCTAGACCTCGAGCCCGCCTCCGCCTCCGAGGAACGCAAGCCCCTTCGCTTACCTGAGCTTGCCATATATGGGAAAAACTCAGCGTCGGACGCACGCCGTTTTGGGCCTTACGGGGAGGCGTCTCAAGCCGGGCTTCTAGGCTGGAAGGGGGAGAGGCCGGAGATCTCGCAAGGAGAGGGGGTTACTCGTGCCTCGCTTAAAGGAACAATGCTCCCCAACAAACACCGCCGGCGCAACTCGGTTACGAGACAAAAATCTCGGAGAAGGCAACGGAGAAAACGCAAAAGAAGCTCGAGCCTACCAAGGCCAATTGACCTCAAAAAGCGGCCTGTAACAGACATCTACAAGAAAAAAAAAACAAAGGCCGCCTGCGGGCCCGCGACTGACGACAAACGAATAAGGCTACGGAAAGAACGAACACGGTGGCGACCCTCTCCACAATCAAAAAAAGCTCTACGGTCTTCCCCCTACTCTCTTCGGCCCCCGGCAAACGGAAAGGCCCGATTCCACAAAAGAAAACCTCACGATGGCAGGCACGAAAGCCAGCCAACACTTCCAAGGTCCGGCCGCGCCCAGGGAAAATCCTCCACGGTCCAGGGAAGGCGAGCAATGACAAAGTAAGTAGGGGGGACCACCTAAAGCTAAAAACCCGCTCTCTATCTCAACACAACACCGGAGGAGGAATTACTCGTGACTCTTGCAGCTTCTAGGGATACGACGAGGACGGAGGGGGAACTAAACTATTGCGCCGCCAAGCCGGGGCGCGCCGGAGAAGGCGAAAATCGGAGCCATAAATGTAGTGGATCTGAAACTCCGCTTTCCGGGCACGAAGGAACGTGATTATGGGCAGCAGAACCTCTGGCTGAGCCGAAGTAGGGTTGGAAATCACCACCTGCTTCGACGTATCAGGTGAAAACTGATGAACCGGACGCGCGCTTCTAGATGTAAATGTGTCAGGAATCCGAGGTCGGTGATGAACGTCACCAGTGAGGTCGAAAGCGGGCTGCTGACTCCGGAAAACATGAGCCGATGCTACGGAAAACCAGATTGCTCCTTCCGGGGTGGAGAGCCGAACAGGAGGATACGGTAACGAGTCCCAAAAAAGCATCAACGGCGACTGCGACCGGCCGAGCCACCCCTTCACCTCAGCGCCGCAAGAGCCGCATCACTTAAAACGAGCAATGGCGGAACGGCCTAGAAAAGGGACGATTTTCGGAAATGAGCTTAATAAGATATACACGCAGGTTCAGGATCGGCCGAGCCGCGGCTGGGGTCCAAAGACGGCGGCATCCATGAAAAAACTCCTGGATCTGAACATAAATCGAAAAGCGGCTATGAGGCCCGGGAACCTGCCCGATACTCAAAGAAAGCAACGAACTTGACACCTATCTGAATCCGACGGAACATCGGCGCGAAAAAACCGAAGTCCACGCGCCGCATGTCCTAAACGCTCTACGTCTCGACCTTTTTCCTTCACTACCGGGTCCTCCGGTGGGCCTGGAAATAGGAGAAGTAGATCCGACGCAACAACGAAAGCAGAACAGGAAAAAAACTGAACCCGGGTGGGATAAATTCTGAACGTTGGGATTGGGATCGGGGTAAAAAGATGCGAGTAAAATTATCCACCTATAGCGGGTATGACGGCAAAACGCTGGAACGACGTCTTTCAGAGGCGCTATGCAGCAAACTGAAGAAGGGAGCACGAAAAAAGGGTCGGGGGGGGGAACGAAAAGATCGGTTGGCGCCTGGAAACTTCCATTAAGAGCTTTGAAACAAGATAAGCATACCGTCCGGAGAAGGTCTGAAGGGAACCTAGTTGGAGGAGAGAGACAACTGGACCATGCTGCCGCCCATAACTCGCAAATTTCCGAAAGCAGCATCCTCGCGCGACGCCACCATAAGCGCAGGAGTAAATCACCGAGGATAAATCGGGAGGAAAACAGAAAGCAAACCGCTCAAACGCTGAGGCAAAATCTGCACAACCATCGGAATTCTCCGAGTGGAGGCATCGTTTGACACGTCATCGAGAGGGATGAGGGAAAAAGAGTAAAGACCCAACGCGCTCAAATACGTCCGCCTGGTTGCGGAAGGCAATCGCCGAAGAGCCGGACGGCACCCCTCGAAAAAGTGAAGAGAACGGGGGAATGATAATCTATCGCGCAGCTACCGCATCTCATCAGGGTCGCCAGCATAAGTCAGTCTCATAAATAAAAGTGTAGGTGCATCTACTAACCGATAATACAGGAATTCTGAGGCAAGCAATAACTATACCGCCGGAACCACTCTGCTTCGTCTATACCTGACCGTGGCGGAGCCACGAACATCTAGAAAGAAGCCCTAAGTCGTCGGCGACGAAAAAAAAAAAAAAACTATAGAAAGTGGCCTACATTCGTAAAAAGCAGCCCAGGACCGCAGCCATCACCTTCACTGACCTCCGCAGCCGTTGGTTTGTGTGGGGGGGGGGTTGGTGTTTCAGTGGTTTGGGGTGTTGGGGTTTTTTTTTGGGTTGTTTGGGTTTGTTGGTTGTGGGGTTTTCGGCAGAAAAAGCCGTCAAGGGAAGCAAGTAAGATGCGCGGCCGGCGAGGTCTGAATTCTCGTCACAAAGCGCAAAAAATCACATTCGACGCCACGAGAAAACGACCGCGGGCGGAGAGGTCATTGAGGCTACTGAGGGGAAGGATCTAGAAGAAAAGGGACCGAAAAAAGAGAACCCCCACCGACCCACCAAAACACGTCTCAAATACCAGACCCTAAATGCGATCCAAACCACCGCCAACCGCCAAAACACTCCAGGGGGCAAATGAACCCGGCCCATCGCTACGGACCGAGACCAGCTTGGCTCAACAAATATCAGTGAAGATGGTCGGATCTGGGAGAGCAAGGCGAAAAACGTTCCAAAGTTCAAAACTGAGAAGAGGAACGTAAACGGCTACGGATCTGCCAAGAAGGCATTCGACGCTCTGGAAGACTGAAAAGAGAAGACGAATATCCTAACACCAGAAACAAACGCCAACTAGGAGAGGGTGGGGGCTGGCATCAAAAGTTGGGCAGAATCGGCGATCACTCTGAGACCACCCATTACATGGGAATATTCCGAGTCTGCTTGGATGCAAAGACAGGTCAGAACTCTCGAAAAAAAAAAAAGGGATAAAAAGGGACATAGGGTGTGCATAAGCAACGGCCGAAAGTGTAATGGTGGTCAATGAAAAATCTTGGAGCTCCAGAGGGGGAGGGCGGCAATGTCTTAGTCTAACCAGATAAGCGTTGCGGGTAATCGTGCGATGCCGCTAGGCGGCTAGATCGCGGAAAGACGACGGACGAACGAAAAAAATGGCGATCCGATCCTGCGCCGCATCCGCATGAGAGTGTTGAAACGAAATCGTAGGCGCCGCCCAGTCGTGCCGACCAGAGGAACAAAATGCTCCCAATGAAGTGCGACACACGGCGGAGAGACCAACCTTAGCTCGCAAAGGAGGTTAAAAAGGCGGTTATATCGCGAAAAAAGGTCGGGGGACGTGAAGCCAGGCGATGTTGCTCGGGACGTCGTCAGCGAGCGCCGCGACTCGAAGCCGGAGGAAAGCTTCCCGAGCACGGCCGGAAGGCGGGAGTCATAGGGCGAGACAGGGGGAAGAACGGGAGGAAAACTACGTCGAAAATTGGGAAAAAGCCGGAACTCTGCCGTCACAAACGATTGGACGACAATGACGGCTTACGGGTCTTTAAGCCGAATTCCGGGACAGGGGAGGAGGGGGAAGTATGGCGGCGGCATGGCTGAGAAGACGACTGGGGGGGGGGGGAGCAGCAGGGGGGCGGCGCGGGTACAATGGGGCGGCTGCTCGTGGGGGAGGGAGGGGGGTTTCAGGGGGGGGTGAGCGTAAACATTGGATCGGCCAGCGCGAGATCTTCGTGCAAAACTGATCGAAAACGACCGGGGAAAAAAAGTTGCCTGAGAGCTGCGGTGATTAATCGGCTCGCCTCGTTGAGCTAGGCGTCGAGGTGACTGAATGAAAAAAAACGAAAAACTCATGGAAAAAGGAGAGTAATCCTGGCTGACCTGAAAGCAAGTTTTCGACGAGAAGGCCGTCTAAAGAGACCGAGACCGGGGATCTTGTGGCGTCCGGCATCACGATGAAAAAAAAGGAGCACTTCTAGAGAAAAACTTGGGACTCTCGAAGTTTCCAAGAAACCGCTCCGGGCTGAAAAAATATGAAACAGCAAAAAAAAGAGACATAAAGATAAGGGTTGAGGATTACTTCATGCTGGGCTGTAGATTGAGGGCTGAGGGCGGCGACTAGACAGAAAACTGACAGACTAGGCGGGGGAGTACGCGCGTAAGGAGACTTGGGTGGCGAGGATGAAACCCAACTAGCATGCAAGGGGTCAGGAGAGCATCGAAACAAAAGAGGAGATGCGGCGCTGCGTCCGGCGAATTCCATGGTCAAAAGCAAGATTTTGCCAGGAAATAGGAAAGACCAAAATCTGCGTTCCCAAACTCCTGCCTGGGCGAGCACCTTGCCGCATGGAATCGAACTGAATAGAAGAAGTCAAGAAAAAACGTCGCAGATCCCAGCGGTGTAAGAAGAAAACGAAAATCGAGGGTCACCCCCTAGAAAATCTAGGCGGGCGCAGTAGAAGAAAACGGTGGTGAAACGGGGAAAGGTAGGCGGCGAGCGCGGTGCGACAAGGGGAGCTTCCGTCGATAGGCCTTCTTCAAGGGTTAAGGAAGGGGGGGGCCCCAAAACCAAAACAAAACCAAAAAAAAAAAAAAACAACGGGTCCGCGACTGCCAACTGTCGAGAAGGCATGCGAGGGCACCACAGATAGTCGGAACTGCGGTGGGAAGTCGGGGACCGCACTTAAGAGATGAGCGAAGTGAGGGGGGGGCAATCGAAAGGGCAGGTACGGCTGAGACTGCCTGCAAAAATCTTCCCCAGAGGATGAAAGGAGGCTGGATAAAAATAGATGAGGGGAGAGCGTGCGGCCTCCTAACTATCCGAGGTGCCAACCCCTCTGCACTGACCGCCCAGACCACTGACTGAAGTAAAAGAAAGGAATTGGCAAAAAAACTCAGAAGAGGGCCCGGCCAGTAAGTGCTATGAAGATCAAGGATACTACGGGCGGAGGCGGGGAGTTAAGGGGGTGATCTGAGCATGGACGGCGTCGCCTGGAGAGTTTTAACTCGGGACTGAAGAGTACTCGCTTTCCTGCCTCGGAAAACCCAAAAAAAGGCCATCCGCATGATCCTAGCCTCTATAAGGATAAGATTCCGTCACCGCCCAGCACTACAAAAAACACCGAACCCAAGGCGTTCAAATGCCCATCCAAAAAAGGGATTCCAGGGACCAAATATAACGAAGAATCACGAGGACAGAGAAAAAGAGGGAGGGAAAAGATACGTCGACGCAAACACGGGGGCGGAATCAGGAAAAGAAGCTTGAGGTCGGAGAGGGACAAGCGGTAATTGCTTCATAAGGAAGAAAGAGGGAGGGGGAAGTCGAAGGCCCTAAAGCAGACTGCCGATCAAAGACACCGTCCTAGAGAAGAAAGCAGAACAAGTGCCCGTGAAAATCACCGGCGTCAGGACCCCGGTAGGAAAAGGGCGGGACGCCACTTCCGACGGCGAACGCCACGGACGCTTCGTCAAGAGAGGCACTGCAAGGAGAGACCGAGATAAAAGAACCACAACAAAGTATGGTAGGAAAAAAGAAAGAAGAGAGCTGAAGGAGGGAAGAGTAAGAGCTAAAACCGAGGACGCGGGCGCCGGAGGCGTATGAAAAAGAAAAAGGGCTCAAACGAAACTGGGAACGGCAAAGGGGCGGCAGTTCTTAGAAAGATGCGGGGTATTGTATCTGATACGGAAAGGAAGTGGCCGAAGACACTGGTCGTCGACCTTAACAGAAAATCCTGAAGGGGGCATGGGGGGGGGATCGTGGAGAACAATGGGTTCGGAGGTCCTTAGCACTATGAATAAACGGGGCGGCGGAAAAGGCGCATTAAAAATATTGACTTTTTGAAAAGCGCTCCTAGGGGACTTTATTAGGGGGTCAAGCGGTGAGGTAGATTCAGGGTCGGGCGGACTGTAAGAAAGCTACCGGATCAAAGGATGCGGAGACGAACGTACGGCCCTGAAAGAAGGGTTTTGGGAGAAAAATCCGCCTGGTCAAGTACGGCTAAACATCCAAACCGAGACTTACGGCCACGACCCTGAAGGAACACCCGTCCAGCCCTCCCGCCATCGGGACCTGGCCGGGCCGTCCCGATAGAAACCGAGAACCGGGCATTGCTATAGGTGGGCCACGACCATAGGGACCTTAAAAAGTCAAAGAGGTTGCTGGGAGGGGGGCCTAGGAGGACCGGCCGGTCGGGGGAACCTCGGAGAAGCTGGTAAGGAGGAGTCGTAGAGAATATAGCGAACATATAAGACGAAAGGGCGGCTAATGTTCTGGAAATCAGAGAGACAGAAGACGGACCGGGAAAAAGGAAGATACGCGAATAAAAGAAGGAAGCGGGGAGTGAATAGGCACTCTGAGCAAGGAATGTAGGCTTCCAAGATCGAAAAATTCTCTGAATGGTAAGAAGGGAAGGGCTAAGGGACTGAAGAAGAGTAATAGAAATATCCTAGGAAGAAAAAGGATCTCGCCTACTACAGTATCAGAAAAGACCGGTTGATAAATACTAACGCATCGCTTGGTAAGGGAAATAGGTATGGCGTTCAGGAACTTTAAGAAACCTCGATCTTTTAGGAATGAGAAAAGGGTCGGGAACAATAGGCTTCAATGCAAACTTCTAGGGAAGCAAATCAGGCCTGGAGAGAAGACGGGAGAGGGGGAAAACTAAAAATATCGTGCGCCGTTCTCTCTTCCTAATAAATGCGTTGGAAAGAGCAATATAGAAGGAGAAAATCGTCCAGAAGGAGGCCGTGAGAAGCTCGCGCACCGGTCCGATGAGTCCGGTTTGACGACCATAAAGAAAAGCAGACAGACAATCCAGCAGAGGGAGCTCAAAAAAAGATCTCAAGAGGTAAAGGGGAAGGGAATCTTCTACTACATCATAAAATAAAGAACGCGGCATCTGCATTCAGAATCTCACGCAGCCAAGGATATCAGGCTCGAAGTGTTCGCAAGCTTTGTATCCTGGAGAGGCGGCTTGACTGTTCAAGTCTGAGGGGCTCCGCAGGGTTGGGAGGAGTTAGGAAGGAGTCCCTTTTTACAATTTAAAGAGGCAAGAAATGCACGACCGAAAAACTCTCGGAAGACTGGGATAGGTTAAGAGAAACAAGAGGGAGAGGGAAACCATAGCTCATCATGGGAGTAAGAAGGGGAACCTTGCGAGGAGGAAAGTAACGGGTAAAGGGGGGGGGGAAGGGCTGTCGCTAGAGTGAAGGGCTCCTCGGAGAAACGAGCAGAACCTCCTCCACCGGCAAAGAGAGAAAGACAGACCGGGAGCCGAAATGAACGGGGAGGGAAGGGAACCGGGAATGATGATCGGAAAAAAAAAAAAAATGAAGGGGAACGGGAAGAATAGACGTAGAAATCAAGAAAAGGACAAAGACAGTAAAGCAACTAAAAGAACGCAAAAAAGTACTGCGGAGGGGAGAAAAGGGGCACTGGAGAGAAGTAGGATGTAGAGGAACGTAATTGGGATCGGAGGAAGAGGACAAAAGGAGGCCGTCATAAAAGAAAAAAAGAAGCAACAGGATAAACAAGTCTGACACCAAAAGTAGAGAAGAGAACCGTAGGTCAGGAAGAGGAGTACTAGAATACAAAAAAGGGACACTAAGAAAGCGGCCTCTTCTGAAATGGCCCGAACCATATGAAAGAAGCTCAAACAACAACAAATAACCTAAGAAGGAAAGAAGAGATACTTGGGGATGAAAAAAAAGGGGGAGAACCTCTCATTTACATGTTGATGGTCGGCCTACTGCCGGAAAGGGGGGAAAGGGGGAAAGTAAACACCTGACTCATCGCATACGCACGGGGAGAAGAGAAATTGGGTCAGGAGGAGAAACGAGGTCAGAGGAAGAGAAGAAAAAATAGGATCGATCCTCTCCCCCAAAACTAGCAGGGCAAAATAAAAAAGGTCGATACAGAAATGAACACAAGGTGAAGATCTAAGGGACTCAAAAGTAGAGATCTCAAAAAAAATATGAGGAAAAAAAGGGAAAGACGGGTGGACATAACTCTTCCGAGGAAAGGGTGGTTTGAAAGGAGAGACTGGGAGACTCGGATTTCTGCATTTGAGGAGGGAACAAAAAAGAGGGGGGAAGGGTTCTTGAGAGGGGAATCCAGGGGTAGAGGTCTTAGGAGGTCGAGAGATTACTCGCAGAGAAAGGAAAATGCCAACGGTGAATCGTCGAGCCGAAACCGCATGCAAAACGAAGAAAAAAGAAAAAAAAAAAATGTTGGGTAAAGGGAAGGAGCGCGCGAAAAGAGAAAAATAGGAAAAACAGACTACCTTGAAGGGGGGGAAACAGGAGGAGAAAAAAAATTAAAGAGAGGAGTTGCGTTATGATGGTGCGGGTGTCTGGAGAATAGAAGTAGAAAAGGGGAGGGGACTGTAAACGAAAGGCAGTTTTTCTTAGGAAATAGGACTATCACAGAATAACTTCTAATCATTCTACAGAGGCAGTAAAGGAAGGGGTATATGGGACACGGAAAACAGGTGGGGTATAAGTCGGAGGCACCTGAGCGTGGAAGGGAAGTACCTGAGACCGCGAAGGAACGAGAACAGAGAAATTTACAACTGGAACAGGATCGAGATCCTAGGCTTGAGGAAGGGTAGGTTGGGAAGGGAGGGAGGGGGGAAATGAGGAGAGGAAATAAGGAAAGGCCACTTCAGGGGGAACTTTGAAAATAGTTTTCACGGTTTCTGGAAAAAAAAGATCAGGAAAAATCTCGCAGATCAAAAAATGAGAATCCCTAGGTATAGGAGAGAAGTAAAGAAGGGCCGGAGTGAAACTAATTCGGGAGCTAAGAGGATATCGGGATCTAGGAAGAAAAAAAAGGAAACCTAAAAAGGCCTCTAGAAGGGAAAAAGGATCCGAAGAGAACCTGAAGATTCTCAGAATGATGGGGCGAGCGAGGCTAAAGGGAACTATCCTCGGAAAGCGGTGGGACTTAAAGATCGGAGGAGGGGACAGAGCACAAATAAAAGAGGAAATCAGTCAAAAGGGGCTAGAAAGGGGAAACTCAAAGATCTGCCGATAACCCAGATTGGGAAAAAGCAAGAGGGCAAGTATAAAAAGAAGTGGGGTTCAGGAAGTCGCGGGATGTAACCTTTGAAGGGGACAATTTGAGGCGGTTCGGAAGGGATGAGTCACTAGGGGTTGGTGGAGGCAGAACCGCTGCTACAAGGGACAAGCGGATATTTTTGAGAGAGAAGAAGAGTTAGGAGGGAGGCAAAGTTGAGGTTAGCAACCAAAGGAAGAATGGTCCGGTTGCGCTAGATCTACAAAAGTAGGAGGATCTACTCGAGGAAGTTCTATCGAAAGGCTGGGTTAACACTCAGAGAGGAAATAGGAACAGTTCGCAAAATAATGAGTTCCAAAAGAAAAGACTTCTGCAGAGAAAGGACTGCAATTAGAGAGAAGTCGTCGGGAAGAAGGGGGAAACGAAAGCTTTCAGGCCGGAAGCAAAGGGTGGGTTAAGGGGGAGAAGTAAAGCATAGAGGGGGTGTACAACGAAGAAGCTATGGGGAGGGGAGAAGGAGAAAAAAAAAGCACGGGGGGTACAGGGGGAAAAACTGTCCCGGAGAGAAAAGAAATGGTGCAGAACGGAGATCTACGGCGAGAGGGGGGAAAGGAGGAAAGCCGGGCGCCAAAGGTCGAATCTGAAGGAAAAGGGAAAAAGGCAGAGGAGGGGCCGGAAAAAAGGCGGATCTCAGGGGAAGCGTATCAAGGAGGGAGAGGAAGTTTCGGGAAAAAGCGGCGGGCCAATCAAGAAGACGGAGGGAGAGGGACTTACCGAGAAAGGGGAAGAAAGGAGGTCTGGAGACGATGGAGTATCTTAAGCTTAAGAAGAAGTACCGGAAGCAGCTAGGGGAAAACCTGGAAAGAAGGGCTGAACGGAAACGAAAACCGTCTCTCTGGGAGGACTGAGGACTCTATGGGCCAGAAACACAAGACGCCGGAAGGAAAACGAAGGGGAGTCGGGAAAAGGGGTAGGCCCTGCTCCTCAGGCTGAATGGAGTTGAAAGTGGGGTCTCTGCCGGGGACGGAGGGGCTAGCAAGAGGAGGTGTGAAGAAGTGGTACAAGAATGGGACATCTCTGGACTCGACCACCCAAGCAAAGGGCCGGATGCCTCCATGTCCAAAGGAAGCGAAAAAAAGCATAGGATTCCATCAGGAAGGACTAATAAAATAAGAAGATTGCAAAGACCAGAAGGAACAGTATTGAGGAAGGTGAAACATTAATCGAGTAAGCTCAAAGGGCCAGAAGAAAGCTATCATCGTCAGAAGAACAAAACCGGGTTTGCTAAAGATAAAAAAAAACGAAGGAGACGCTCCCAAATTCTACGGATTCACCCTACTCATGACTTCCTCCCAAGGGCAAAAGAGGATATGAACTACACAAAAGATTGCAGAAGGGAAGGGAAGAAACGGAAGGGACCGGGGAAAAGGAGGAACCAACGTCAGAGCGGGAAGAAATCCTGAAGGGAGGACCCTCCTTCAAGCTTCTGGAAAATGAAGAATCAAAGAGAGCATAGAGAGAGAAAGAGATCAACAAAAAGGAGGGAGGGGGAAAAGAAGAGAGAGATTTCGAGGAGGAAAAAAGGAAAGGGTTGACAACTACGAAGGAATTTAGTGAGAAGGAGGCGGGCTTCTCACGATAAAGGTGAGCAGAGGGAAAAACGTCAAAAAAACAACTGTCGGGCAGAGGCCGTGTAGTTATCTTCAAGTCAAGAAGGAAACTACGTGGGAAGAAGATACTAGGCTAATCAGAGGAATAGTGTCAAAAAGGGAGGACGAAGAAGTTCGAAAGGAACGTCCCTCTTAAAATGACGGGGAGTAAGTGCAAGGAAAACAGAGAGGAGGGGGGCCCAAAGTATTGAGGAACGAGGACTTAATGTGAAGACTTATTCGAGAAGAGGTCTAGGAGAAGGAAACTGAGGGAGAAGTCGGGGGGGTGTACTAAAGAGAGTCATGATGGAGGAAAAGAATGAAAACAGATCCGGTAGAGAAGAAAAGCCAAATAAAGAAAGAATAAAAAAGAGAAGGTCATAAAGTACCTATAACAGAGGTAAGATTATAGAGGTGCGGTCGCCACATAGATGAAGTAAAAAAAGAATAAATGGGGGGATTGATCATATAAAAAAGACTGAGGTGTGGAAGACGGAGGGGAGTCTTCATAGGGCCATAGAAAAACTACTCGGGGGAGAAGATAAGACGCCAAAACCTTATAGGGAAAAATCGCAAAACTGGGCCGACCGTGAGCCTGGACAGGAAGAGGTAATCCAAACCTCGTCGGAGAAGAGCAAAACAAGCAGGGTAGTTAGGGGTCTGTCCAAACATGATCTGGACCTTTTCATGAGAGAAAGGGGGAAAATCCGTATTAATAAGGGAAGAAGAAACAAAGAAGAAAAGAGGTCTGAACCAAGCGAAGGACCTTACAGATCAAGAAAAAACAGTAATTGGGGTGAGAAGCGAACGCAGAGGTGAAGATTTTGGACCCCTAGGGGGAGCTGGATTGCACGAAAAAGGAGAGGTAGAGGAGAAAACCTTTCGAAATATAGGAGGGACGTACGCTTCAGCAAAGTGAGGAAATGGGTGAAAAGCCGGAGTCGGGGGAAAAAGAAATCAGGGGAGAACTGGACTGCGTCAAGAAGAGTAGGGGTAACATCGCATCTCTCCGACAGGGCTAAAAGACTGGAGACTACGGTGGGAGAAGGATCAAACTGAAACAGATTAACTGTTGCCAAGACTCGCCAGGGAATAACATCCCTCTCGATCAACAAACGATAGAAAGAGATTGCACTAGAGTAATATGAGGGAACAGCAATCCTCCCCTCATCCAGCAGGAGATTCAGTCCGAGAATAGGAACCCCTTACGACCTGATGAGAGGGGGGAGTCCTAGGGGGGAAAAAAATACTTCAAGCTCAGTATTGGAGAAAAGAGAGGAAGTAAACAGGTCGCTTTCAGGCGGGGGAAAGGGGTAGAAGTGCAGCGGGAAGAGGAGAAGGAAAAACAGCTTCTTAGCGGAGAGAAAAAGCATCAGATGGACGGAACAAAAATCGAGCCATCGTCATAATGAGGGGCCAAATAGGGGAGACAGGATGGGAGTTTTTTCTCTGGGACTGGGGACGAAAGACCAATGAAGCTAGAATCAAGGCCGAGAGAAGTGAAAACAAGACGCAACAAGTCCATCGATGGGAGGGGGTAGAAACCGGACCGAGGACGAAAAGATCGATAGTGTATGAGGGAAAACCGGACGTCTTCTCATAAACCAAGAGACACG
>Ga0179593_1354538_pt1 | contig 14137 bp, 23 predicted proteins | sample CZODoug2_1_08_16_FD_185931 | JGI IMG/M metagenome (GOLD analysis project Ga0179593, IMG submission 185931) | Vadose zone soil fungal communities from Angelo Coast Range Reserve, California, USA - CZODoug2_1_08_16fungal (PacBio error correction) | ecosystem: Environmental > Terrestrial > Soil >...
AGGAAAAAACCCGAGGGTAGACAGGAGAAAAAAGCGGGGGGAGCGCATCAACGTTTAGAGTAATCTTGGAAATTTGGGAACAGAAAATATGCGCTGGGGCGCTTGTATGTTTTAACAATGTGTTAGAAGAATGATTTACCTTCGGAGACGTAAAAGCACATGGCATGGTCAAACCAGCCGGACTTTGACTCTTTGGAGCTCACAATGTCGCAAGTATCAGGAGGAGACTGCAGGGCTTGTCTATAAGGAAAACTCAGTAAATATGGATACAGAAGAGTGGCAGGGGGGAATGTGGGGGACACTGCAAAAGTAAGAATTGAGGGTGTCACATGTGATTATGAACTCCCTTTTAAACCAGAGAAAAGGGAGAAATGGGAAACAGGGACCACGATCAGCACACTCTAAAACAGAAAAAAACAGGGAAAGGGGAAGAAAAGTGGAAGGACAAGGGGTAGCCTTGGGGTTAGAAAAAAGGAAGGGACTTAGAAAATCTAGACGAAGGGAGAGAGTACGGAAGATAACACATCCCGGAAAGGGCTCGTCAAGCCGTTTCAGGGGAAGGGGGATCTCGGATAGCAGCCACTGGGGGAAAGAAGAGAGTCCATTCATCAAGGAAACTTACAAATCACGCGTGGGAGAATTTGGGCAGGATTCTCATAAAAAAGAGTAAAGGTTCAAATGCGACGCTTCTTGAGAAGGAGTGGAACTCCATCAGTAGGAGTTGAGAGTTTGGGCATGGGGAAGAAAGAGAAAAAAAATTGGAGGATACAAGAGCCTAATGGAGTCCCAGAAAACAACAAAGGCACCAGGAAACACGCACAAAAGTACATGTACAAGCTATAAGAGGGGAAAGGGGCGGAACAGCAAAGGGACAATGTTCCCTGGATAAAAGGGACCGGTCCAAAGGGAGAGGCCAAGAGAACGAGTAGAGCGTCCCAGAAAAAAAAAAAAAAAAAAAAAAAAAAAACTTCAAACCTAAGGCGGGAGGAGGCGGGGGAGAAATCATAATCAAGAAACCTTACATCGGCCACGGGTGGGATAGGGAAGGAAGTTTTGGGTTCATAGGGTATTATGAAATGGGGCGACTTCAGTGCGGGCGCAGAGAAAGAACACCTGAAAAACGAAAGTTAGAAGGCCGTTGTGTGGGGTGGATTAAGAGGTCGACGTAAACTGCTCGCTGGCACAGCCTGCAGAAAAACGAGGCAGTAACTGGGACTTTGGCCTTCCATCAAAACTTCAATAGGGCAGAATAACAATGGAACAAGGTAAAGAAAGGGACACATACATCCCAAAAGGGCGTAAGTCGCGGATAAAAAAAGTTCTTGTTTTCTAAGTCCGGACGGGGGACAGTAGCCTATCACAAAAAATGAAAACCATCCAGCCTACTTCGATCATTCTCTCTAAGGGGGGAGGGGACATAGGAAGGAAAACATTGAACGAACCAGGACACGGCCATAGGGACCCGAAAATTACAGTCCCACTGAATAAAGCCGCGATTAAAGAAAAAAGAAGCAGAATTATCAAAATTAAATACTTGGCGATACATAGAGTAAGCACGTACTGGACTCGGAACAGCAAACCATCCCGAAAAACGGGTTAGAAGGCGAGAGTAATGAAGAAACAACGGAGTATTCCACCTAGGCAGGAAGTAAAGCAAGGGAGTATGAAGGAGCAGTACGAAAAGAGGGAATCAGGGGGGCCTGGGCATCTGGCGATAAAAAAAAACAGGTAACCATCGTAACAAGGGTAGGGAGAAAGCGGATAGTTCCCATAGCATATCGCGGTAGCTAACGAACAAACTTCAAAACATTGAAGGCCAGAAGCTCGGGAAAAAGAAAAAGGGGGGGAAGGTTAAAAGCCATCGCAAGGAAAAATGGCCAGCATTAAAGTAAGAAGAAAGTAGGGAATTAAAAACGAAAGGAAGGCAAAAAAAAGAGAGTCCACGTTTAAAAAAAGGGTACATTTGGGGTCTTCTTAAGAGGGCAAGTACGACGTGTCACAGTGCATACGCCTTGACAGAAGTAAGGGGAAAGTCTCTCCGAAAACTATAAATCACAGGAGAAAGAACATGGCTGACAAGAAATGGGGCAAGAAGGCCGGAAATCGGTCTGCTAGAATCAAGTGGACACCGCGGGTGTGATCAATGACGGGGGCGAACAAGAAATGTAGCGAAAGGAGAAGAATGCCTGCGTCATCGTGCAAATCGAGGAAGCGGCAAGAAAACGGTGAAATCTAACTCTCGCCTGAGCTGGATGGGACAAAGACCTCGAGGGGGAATTAAGTCACATTAGGGGGAAAAGGGGGAAAACTCATTGCAAAGGAGAATCAAAAAATCAAACACGTAGGAGAATAAAGAAGGAGAAGCGAGAGCTTGTGAGGAATTGTACGAATAAACGTAATGATGTAAACATCGCGTCGAGGGATGAGAAAAGCAGGACGGAAGGAGGAGGGGGGGAAAAAGGGGAGGAAGATACAGGGGGGGGGGACGAGATGGGGAACAGGAGGAGGAGGACTGGTGGAGCAAATTTAGAAAAGGTTTAGGTCGAAAGAATGAAACGGTGATATGGATATGAGAAAAAAGTTGGAGCAGTTGACACTCAAACTGTTGCATTTGATCGTGGGTACGGGATGGGATATGAGACAAACCGGAGGGGGTAAATAGTAAAGGGAAAAAAAAAACGAGGGGACTAATAGCCCCAAACAACACCCCCGTGTACACACAACCCAAAAGACTCACTAAGTAAGGAAACATCAACGTCCTGGGATAAACGAGGGACGGCGTTTTGAGGGGAAGAGGAATAGGTCTGGACAGAAATTACTCACTGAAAAAATGCTGGCATGTTGTCGGAGGATGAAAAGTTAATTGAGTCTCCGATCTATGGCTGGCAGGGGGAAAAATTTTTGTGTGCGGCGTTAACAAAATGAAATGTCGGCACTGGGATCCGTGTGATGGGAGGGGGAAAAAGAAAATGAAGCAGGGGGACAGAAAGGGGGCTGAGAAAGAGGCATTGGGGCGAACTGATGACTCTGTTTGAGGCAAAACTTCAAATCAAATCAGAGGAATGTAATGAAAAGGACTTTTTCAACCCCCCCCCGCCAAACGAGTTGAGTTTATTAGGGGAGGCAAGGGGAGTAAACTTAGACGGGTATTGGAGGGGATTTTGTACAGATCAACACCGTGGTTGCAGGATATTTTGAGAGAATGAGGAAAAATGAAGCAGTGTGAATTATTCTAGGGGGTGACTGGGGTAAAAGGGAGGGTTTTGGTACAGGTAAAATTGGGGGTAACTAGTATTGCTCTATTTCAAGGAATGTCGTTGAAACTGGGGCAAGCCATTGAAAAAAAAAGATCGAGGTTAGACGGGGGTCCTGGTGGCTTGAGTTGAGAAAGGGAGGGGAAAAGAAGTCGAACCTTAAAGAGAAAGTTTCGCTAGGAATGAGGGGGGGGGGGGGTATGTGAACTGGGGGGGCCTCATTGGCAGGCAAGGTTGATGAGGGGAAGAGGGAGGGTGTGCTTAGGGGGGGTAAAAGAATGCTTGGGTGGGGCTGGGCAGGCTGTTAGAAAAAAAAAAAAAAAGAACACAAAAGGAACAAAGGGGAAATAGGAGAAGAATTAGGGGCTAACTTCTTAAGCCACTACAATGTGCTTCTTCACGGAGGTTGAGGCAAGGGGTGTTAAATGTTAAGGCATGCGAAAGCAAGAAGGCTTCAAGGACCGCACTGGGGGGTAGAAATCACACCAGATTACAGAAGAAAAAAAAAGACGAAAGCAGTAAAAGTTAGTACTTTCAAAGTGATGGGAAAAGGATGATTAGAAAGCAAAGAGGGAGTTCAAAAGAGGGAGGGTGGATGTCCTAAGACGCATGGGCATCATGGGGACGGCAAAGGGGAAGACCAGAACCTGTGTCAGGGGCCATGTCTCACTATCAGAGTGGATACCGGGCCGGGGCAATAAGGGGGTTAGGCGATGGGGTCTCGGTGGTTAAGTTGAGGTTGGGGGGGTGGTTGGGCGGGGGGGAAAACATGCCGGAGGGAAGGGATATGGAATGGGGGGTTTGATGCTAATGAAAATGCAAACGTCAACCGTAGAAAAAAAAAAAGGGAAGGGGGGGAAGACTTAAGGTGAAACAAGAATCCTTGGGAGCATGGAAAATTTAAGATAGCGCGGGATGCAGAAAAAGTCGACACACCTTATCTCAGGTGGAAGTGACTATGGAGAGGAGGGTTCAGCTTTGGAAATAGCGGGAAATGAACTTGAAGGAGAAAGAAGGCGTCGAAGGGGAGGGCGCGACTTCAGTAGATCATCAATCTGGGAGAGGGAATCTGCCATTTTTGCAAAAAAAGAAAAACAAATAGGCTTCGTCAAAACAAAACTGCCGGCCTTCTAATTTCGTTTACAGTGTTTGGGAGGGGTTTAAAGATATAAAAATAGTGACAAGGGAGAAAACATAGTTCAAAGAGATCTCCTGGAAATGTCTGGGAGAGAATCGGACTATTGTTTAAAACAAAAGGCACAAAAAGTTGGGGAGAAAGAAACTTTCGAAGGGGTAAGATAGGATGAAAAGCAGAAAGCAGGATACCGGGGCAGCAAGGGGAAAAGATTTCACAGTAGCAGCTCGTTGGGGAGGGTAGTTAAGGAAGAGTATAAAAAAAATGGAAAGAGGGGAGATTAATGAAATTGGAAAATGAGTGAAAACGAGGCGCAAAAAAAATGTCAAAAAAGAGCTTGACAATCAATTGAACTGGGTTTATACGCTGTCGGACGGAAAGAGAGAGAAAAAAAAAGGAGTAGGAAGGAAAATAAAAGTCCTGCTATTTTGATACGGGCTAAACAGGGTGAACTGGGTTCACTGTATGAGAGGGGGGGGGGGGACATGGTTTACAGAAGAGGATGGAGCCGGGAGGGGCCATCTCGCAGGGGTAAAACATCAAATGATTTGACGGCTTCTATCTCTTCAAAGAAGCATGAAGCAAAACGACAAAAATTAGGGCATGGGCCATTTATGGCGCAGGGGAAGGTGTAGCCGGCTTTTTCTAAGATGCGGGGTTACAAAACAGTCAAAGAAAGGGGAGTACCCACGGGCTTGAACTATGTTTGGTTGGGGGAAAAGAAAGAAGGAAGAAAATAGTGGTGTTGAGATTATGATGCTCGAAAAGATTTTTTCTCTAATGTGAACTATCACTGGTGAAGGCTCGGTAAACCATCTCCAAGAACAGGTCTGAGAAGAGGAAGGTGGGGAGCCTACTGGTTGCTTTTTGGGGGAAAACTGTAGCTAAAGAGAGAAGAGGGAGATTAGTGAATAACACCAATGACGTAAAATGGGGCTCGTCTCAACAACTGTTCAGGCAGGGGAAACAGAAGATAGGAAAAACTCCTGAAGAGATGAAAGAAAAGTCAAATCCCCATGAACTGCCTCGCGCTGTTTCGGATGTCTGGATTGCAGGAGAAGAGGAAAGGGTTCCAAAAAAAGTGACAACTCTCAACCCAGGGGGTGAACGGGAAGGAAACAGCGAATGTGTGAAGATATCGGTTTGAGGGGTTCAATTAATACAAGAAGAAAAAAGGGAAGGAGTCAGGCACCGATCTCTGACGAAAAAACAGAAAAAATCATGGCAACCGGAGAAAACGCTCTAAAACTATGGTTCAGTGAGAGAAACACTTCAAGGAAGAAAGGGGAGAAGGGCCAATGGGAAAAAATGGTCTCTAGTATAAGGGAGGCAGGGTCAACGTTTGAATGCAAGGGAGTGGGAATCCGCATCGAGGAAAAGGGAGGGGAGAGGGAGATGCGCAGGTGAGACAATAATAGCCAAGAGGGGTAATCCTAAAGAAATGCAGGAAAGGCGCTGGTTGTCGATGTAATCTTATGGTGATGGAGAAGGGAGGCAGGATCCTAAAATGACGAGCGGGGGGGGGCTTAAAGAAATACATCGGGCAAGAAAAGATAAGGCAAGGGGGGTTAGAGTTAGAGGGAGGAAGCGGAGCAGCTCAGTCAAAATTCCTGAAACACAGCGCTTGACAAGGGTAAAAAAAATTGGGAACGCCTAAGACCAAAATGGTCTCCATCAACAGGGGGGAAAACTAGAAAAAGAACGGGGGAAATGACATCCAGCAAGACAAAAGGAAAGATTGGGGGTGTCGAATCGTGACAACTGTTAAAGTAGCTTCAGAAAAAACAAAAAAAAAGGCTACGCATCCAGATCGGGAAGCAACTTAATCTTCGAAATGGCGGGGAAAACAAGTTCCAGCACATTCAAAAAGGGAAAGACAGAACGGCAGCGTACAAGAATTCCGTACACAAAAAAAAAAAAAAAAAAAAAAAAAAAAATGCCTTGTCCTTAATTCAACATCATCAATCAGGAAGAAAGGAGGGGCATAGTAAGAGGGGAGAAGCGGAAAAAAGGGACTCCCAGGAGGAAGGGGACGGACGCAGATGAATAAACTGTCTTAGAGGAAAGAAGAAGAGGGCCATCGAAATCTCGCATCCATATGTAGTTACAGCCGAGGTGGATGAACATATCGGGCTAACTGAATGGAGAAAGCTCTATCAAAGAATGGGAAAAAGTTACCATACGTTATATCTGTTGCAAGTTCGGTTCAGGGAAGGAAAGGAGAAGGGCGAACTGAAGTTATGCGGTAAGAGGGAAGGAATTCAACAAGGGAGGACAAAGATGCTCGTTGAAAGACTTGTTCAAAACGGCAAAAAAGAAACATGAAACTGGACAGAATTGACAGTGATCCCGTGGGAGGCTTCAGAAAAAAGAGAAACAAAAGAAGACGAGTTTAAAGCGGGTGTTTGGGGGCGCTGACTAGGCGATAAGAAGGGGATAGTCGGCAGGTGTTAGAAGCTTAGACCTGTTTGTTTGGGGGGTAGAGAAAAGACTGTGACAGGAGCTCTACTAAAAAAAAGAAAGAGAATAGGGGGGCGCATAAGGAATGTCAATGGGATCAGGTTATCCCAGGATTCACGGTGGTAAAGTGGAGTTCTTACCGATCAAATGAAGTGCGCCTGAAAAGTTGGACTCTTCTCTCTAATAAGATGGGGAGTTAGTTCTGAGGAAAAAGAGGAAATCCACCGCGGCGGCTTGTCAAACAGAAGCTGGTTGTACAAGGGGGATCGAATTCAGTCACTTGAAGGGGGGGGGAGACATAAAACGATAAGAACAAACACCAACGAGGAAAAAAAAAAGAGTATAGAAAAAAAAATTTAACCCTTCTTGAAAAAAGGGGTCTCGTGGGGGAGGGAAGAACGGAAGTGAAGAACGAAGGATATATTAAACTCTCTGCTCAGAGGTTTAAATTTTGTAGGAGCCAGAAAGGAAAAATAGAAAAGTAGACGTTAGAAGGTGGAAGGAGGGAAACCTCGGATATTGTAATATTGTATGACACTGGCAAGGAGTTGGGAACAAATTTTCACGTTGTTTAGTGGAATATCCTTGATGGGATAGGAAAAAGAGAGTCTGGAAAGGTTGAAAAGGAGAAAGGTCAAGTCGGGATGCCTACAGGCACAAAACAAGTCCTGAAAGGAAGGGGAAGCAGGCGGTCGCCTCGTCCTGGGCAAGGAACGGGATTATGAAAGAGTAATGCTGAAAGGGGGAATGTTTGGGGCTGAACCAAGTGCGGGCCGTTCAGTTCATCGTGCTCGAATGGGGGGAAGGGACTACTAAATGGAAGAACATAGAAAAATGTGGGCGGCACTCCACTAATAGACAGTAAAGTGAAACAGTGAAACTGCGTTAGGAACACGGGGGCCAGATGCTAGACGCAGGGGGGGGGGGGGGGGATTGATGCTGTGTGGTAAAGTAAAGCATAATCAAGACATAGCAAAAATGGGGGCTGCGATTAAGATTAGGAGAGCAAGAAAAGGGGAAGGATGGCCAGGGTCGATTATCCCGGCGCTCTATGTATGAGAAGAGGTCACATGACTCTAGAGTGTAAAAAAAAGTCGGCGGTTTGTTCTGAAAAGGGGGGGGGGAGGAAGGGGTACGTAAGAGTGTAAAAAGTAATTTCATTGGGAACCGATGAAAGGGACGGGGGGGGGGAAGGGGGCAAAGTAACAGGGAGAAGAAGGCTTGCAGTAAGGTGGCTTTTGAGTTTCTGTATCTGAGGGTAGGCGACGGAGGAACGGGAAAAAACGTTGGTTCAGGGTCGAAGTAAAAGTGGCTGTGGGTATGGAAAAGGGGAGGGGGGCTCCTGGCGATCAGGGGTGAAAAAAAGGCGGCCTATGGGGGGTATAAGGGACCAGGAAAATTCTCTTTGTTTCCGGGGGGGCAGGAGGGGGGGAACAGAAAATTCGCAATAACGAAGGATGAAATTCCCAAATGGAGCTGACGGATTTTGGCTGAAAGTTCTTTAGCGCGAACAGCACGGGAGCAGGAAGCAATAAAAAAACACCCCAAGAAAATCTTCAAAAAGAGGGAAAAGTAAAAGGATCAGGGGGGGGGGGGGGACAATCAGGTGATTTAGCAAATGTGATGGATGAAAATGATTTCAAGGGTCAAAGGGGGGCAAATCGCTTCCGGCTCAGTGAGTTGTGTTTCATAGCAAGAGGTTGGGCAGCAAAGGGGGGGCGGCAAGAAGAAAGACTTGGTCAAATTGCAGGGAAGAGGACATAGGAGGATAAGGAAAGGGTTTGGGCTGGAGGCTAGGTGCCGGGGGGATGGGGTTTTTCGGGTACATAAGCAGGGAAGGAGAAGGAAAATGGGGGGTGGGGAGTTATAAATTAAGCATACGCCCAAATGCAGGGGGCACTACTTTCTTCACAGAAAGGGGGGGCAGGTAAAAGGAATATGGCGATAAAGAAAAAAAAAATCGCATAAGAAAGGGTGCAGTGGAAATATGTGGAAGATCTCAGTTGGGGAGGGCCTTAGAGGGGGCAAGGGCCGAGGAGGGAAAGGAAGAGGTGACAGGGGTCTACTGTGGCGCATGATCTACGGGGAAGCATTCAATCTTAGAAGGGTTTCTGATTCACATTGGCAAAAAGATCAATTTAGGCAAGAAAGTCACACCGAGCAGCGCGCCTCGACAGGGGGGATGGGAGGTGGAGGAAAAAGATAGTTCAGGGGAGAAAAATCTAAATAAGGAAAGGGAAGAAAGGTAAAAACTCAGATATCTGAGTTGGCGGAATTAGTGGGGCAAACAAAAAAAGGGAGCGGTGGTCTTCAAGATTGAAGGAGTAGGAGAGGAGAGAAAAAGGATAAAAAAGGGAAAGGGGAAAGAAAGACATAAGAGCAGAATCAGGAGGAGGGGGGGGGGCTGACATTAGAAGTGAAGAATTAAAGGGGTGTAGTTAAAAAAGTGGAATATGATTAAAAAAAATGGAAAAAACAGACAAAACTGCACGAGTAGCAAAAGAGGTTACATAGCCAAATGGGGGAAACGCTGTCGGACAATCAGGGTCTCTTCAACTGTTAAAACACGGTAGAGGAGAAGAGGGGGGGGGGAAGCGATGTCGACAAGGGAATCGGTGGTCATCAGGAGAGACTTGGGAAAAAGTTGGAGAATAGTCAGATCACTTGTCTGGGAAGGTCCCCGCTTCGTTTAAGTCTTACCACATGATTTACGCTGGACTGTAGAAGAGAAAGAAGAAGAGGGATAGCAAAGGGATTATGGCAAGCTAGGCAGAAGAGGAGAAGGTCATTCGATAGCTTCTTAGCCTAAATAACATGGAAAACGACGCAGTCAAAAAAAGGAGGTTGCTATGTTGGTTATGGGGCCAACTGCAGAGTAAGAAAGAAGAGGGGGAAATGGAGATGTCAACAATCGGGATTGGCTCAGGGAAATATCTGTGGTTCCTCTCAGTCCAAGACATCCCAAAGAAACTTTAGAGGGAAAGGTGAGGTGGGGTGAAGGCAGAAGGGGGGAGTGGGGTGTGAATGGTAGGGAAGAAAATCATAAAGGAGAAATAAAGGAAGAAAGGCGAAAGATGGCATGAAGGGAGGCTAGACAAAGCTTTCAGGCATGAAAGAGAGAGGGAAGGAATCAGGAAAGAAAACAAAAAAACATAAATCACTTCAAACATTACTCTCCGGGGTGGGGGCGAAGGGGCTAAGTGGGTGCGGGGAAGAGTAAAGGTGGGGGACAGCATTTAAGCGGGTTATGGAAAGAAATAAGGTGTTAGTCTGGAGGGGGATATGCTGGGGAAGAAGAATGTGGGGGTGTGAACAGAAAAAAAAAGCAGGTCATTAGAGAAAAAAGCATTCTTAAGCCAGAAACAAAACCAAGAAAAAGGCAAAAGGGCCCGACTCACAAAACGGTGGGGTCAGGCAGCTTATACACCCCTGCTTGAGAGACACAGGGCAAAAGTGGACTATTTAAAGGTAAGGGAAGCGAACCCGGGAGGGCAAAAATGAGGCTGTACTGAAAACAAGTTCAAAGCAGGGAAGCGATTCGTGAATTTGGGTTATAAACTCAGGATGGACAATGAAAGTTGGGGGGGAAAAGGAATGCTTCTAAGTAAGGGGTTGTCAAGGTAAGAAGCTATGGTGAGGGCTGTAAGTGCGGCAATTGAGGGTGGGGCGCAAGGAGGAAAAGAAATAAAAGACTCGAAAAGAGCGGGGAAGAAAGGGTTTGGGGATCGTGATGGAAGAAAAGATAGGGATCAAACTCCATCGAACAAACAGCGCTTACTGGGAAAAAAATTGGCAGGACTCAACAAAAGAGACTCAGAACCAGAGAAAGTAAACCTTTCACATATCATAGAAATGACGTGAAAAAGGACAAAGAGGGGGCTAAGTAGGAAGGGGAAGGGAGACGAACGAAAACATTGTAAAAGACAGAACTCATTCGTCTTCAAAATTGGATGAAATGCAAAAGAAACAAGTCATTCCAGTCTCGGGATACCTCAAGACTATGCCGTCAAAAAAGAAAAGTAAAGGATCTACCGAAGAGGCAGAGGACGGATGAAAAGAAAAAAAGGGGAATGAGGATCTCACTGCGCCCTTTAAAAATCTAAACCGGCTTAAAAACTGCAAGGCAGACTAGGACCGAACTGGCATAGAGATTAGATTACCTCTCGATTATAAAAAATAAACCAAGGTCAGGGGAAAACATCTGCGCAAAAAGGGGGGTACACGGGCGAAAATAGTGAGTGTCGCTAGGTCTATACGGGACCGCAGAGCATTCGCGAGGTAATTGAAGGCAGGAAGAAAACAGTTCAGACCTAGCATAAAAAGGAAAGAAAGTCGGCGACTAAAGGATCGCATGAGGGGAAATCGGGAAAGGGGGAGGGAAAAAATGATAATACTATTAATATCCAAATAATGCTCGCAGCGTTTCAAGGAATGTGGGGGGGTGGAATAGAAGGACGACGGTTAATATCAGGACGGTTGTGCAAAAAGAAGTAAAGAAAAAACGGGGTGAGGAGACGATCATCAGCTATGGGGAAAAGAAGTCCAATCGGGGCAATCTGGGGGGAAATACTTCGTGGACAGTACCGAGAAAACATGGTAAGGAGCTTCGACAGGATTGTATGGAGTAGCCATGAAAGAGGGCCGAATCGCTTCAATCTCGGAGGGAGGCTGTGCATCACCTCTTGTAAAAAACAACCAAATAGAGAGAAGGATCGGATTGGAAGGATTCGACGGGGAAGGGGTCACACAACTTAGGTTATTGTAATGAATACACGAAGAAAGAGATATCTAGAAAAAAAGCAAGGGAAAAGGGGAGTGAATTATGAAAAGGAGGAGATAGACTTTCGAGGGGGGAGTTATAAACGGATTAAGAAAACGGTAAGTATTGAAAAAAAGAGACGAAGGGGTATGGGGGAGGAAAGCAGACGAGATGAAAAGATGAAAAAGGAAGGCACTCAGTTCTTACTAGCCGTCGGAACTCCTAAACTAGAGTGAGAGGAGACTGAATCATTAAACAGGGAAACCAGTATTTCAGGAGGTGGTATACCGGGAATGGGATAGACCGGGAAGGTCAAGGGTTCAACCTTCTATAATAGTCGTAGAAGATGGAAGGAAAAAAACGAAGGAAAAGTGGATACTTTAAGGGGGGAGATCTAAGAGACTGGGAATGTCGCCGTAATAAAAGATGGAAAAGTGGTGGGGTAGGGGGGCTAAAGGGATGTCGGGAAATCAATGGCGTGCGAAGTTTTAGCGGCTTCAGTAAAGCGCGAATGACGGGCGCACTGTCAGCAGGCTGGGCGAGGAAGCTTGATAAAAAGGGGTCTCCCTGCGATTGAGAAAAAGAGGAGCGACGAGGAAAGGTCAGCTGTGTGGGGGGGTCTGAATCATAAGAGTCAGGGTTCTCAAAGGCGCTGGAGGGGGAAGCGAGGGAGGGCATTGGCAGACGGAGAGCGCGGGAGGGGGTATTTTCAGGGGGGGGCTAAGGAATAACGTCGGGTGAGGGTCTAGAAAGGAAGAGAAAGAGGAAAATGAAGTCGGGAGATGGTCGATTGTGCGGGGACGGGGGGCGGAAGGAAAGGGGGGGAAAAGTAAATTGGAAAAGGAAGGAGGATGTCTGCGGATTAATGTAGGTTGACATTCCATCCAGTGGGGAAAAAGAGACGTGCATGTCTGGGGGAAGGGGGGGCTGGGGGGGGGTAACTTTCGTGCACGCCTGAGCGCACAAGCGGTGAGAGGGCAAGTAATGCTGAGTTGATTTTTGACAGAGCTCCAAAATTTTCGATGCGTCCATGGAGGGGCAACATGGGAAACAAGGAAGGCGAGGGGAAATTCATTGTGTGGGAGACGAGGACAAATCCACAAAAAAAAAAAAAAAAAAAAAAAAAAAAAAAAAAAAAAAAGAAAAACAAAAAAAAAAAAAAGCACGAACGATTAATACAAAATGGCTCGGAAAAGTCAAGTGGGGGGAAATTTAACTGACAGGGGTCTACCTTCTCACGCTAAGGCTGACCCAAAAACCACCAAACCAAAACAGGTAAGAACTGAGAACCGCATATAGTAATGCGAAATCGTAAAGTAAAATGAAGGCATGGATTACCAAGGGGGAAGGGTAAGGAGGGGGTCCTTCAAATGGTCCAATCGCTGGTAAAAAACTGGGAAGAGAATGGGGGAAAAGGGGACTAAGCGACTTTGGCAGCAAAAAAAGGGGTGGGCGGAAGGGGGGGTAGACTCATGGGAGGAAAAACATGGTCAATTGGAAAAGGGGGCGCCAAAAAAAAAAAAAAAAAAAAAAAAAAAAAAAAATAAAAAAAAAAAAAAAAAAAAAAAAAAAAAAAAAAAGAAAAAAAAAAAAAAGAAAAAAAAGGAAAAAAAAGAAAAAAAAAGAAAAGTGGATGATGAATCTTCCAGGTTGGGAGGGGGAGGAGGGCGCAATGCAGGGTGGAGGGTTGGGGTTTTAGGGTTTTCATCCGGCGGCTGAAGAATGAAAGGGGGGGTGGATGGGTAAAAAGTGAAAAATTGCGAATAACATATAAAGGGGGGACTAATACTGGAGACAAAAAAAAACATCGCACGTATGGTGATGGAAAATGGACTAAAAATGATGACAGGAAGGCAAAAGTCGCAAAAGTTATGTAATGTGTAGGAAATTCGGGACAAGCGGAAATGAGTCTTGGGGGGGGGGGGGGAATGAGAGGGTTCAAGAAGCGGGAGAAGAAGAGGGAAGAAAGGGGCAATGGTGGCGCTGAGGAAAAAGAAATAGTAAAAATCTGTATAGAAAGTGCTGATACAGTGAAAAAAAAACAGACAAAAATTAGAGCTTGCGAACCGAATATAAGCGTATCAGGGGGAAGGGAGATGACGAGGAGGAAAGATTTCGGCATTGAGAATAAAATGAGGAAAAGGAGAACCTCAAAAAAACTGCACCCCCCCCCCCCGCTCAAAGGGAAAAGCATCGATCTGAGGGGCATAAGGGGGAGAGTTGGAAAAAAACAAACATAGGTCGAAACGAGGTGGGGATCAACTGCAATGAAAGGTAGGGATAAAATTCTTTGGAGAAAGAAAAGGATACCGGGAAAAATTGAAAGTCAAATATCATGAAAGCTGACGAAGGTTTTTTGACGTTGATTGACCAACGGTGCGCTGAAATGAAGCGGTGGAATTTATTTAATAAAAAGGGGGGGGGAATATTAAAATTAAAAAACAAACAAAAGGGACGCTATTAAAGTGGACAAAACCTGAAAAAAAGGGAGCTTGAAAGAAAAAAGAAGGGTTGGTAGGCGAGAAAGAA
>Ga0179593_1382100_pt1 | contig 14137 bp, 18 predicted proteins | sample CZODoug2_1_08_16_FD_185931 | JGI IMG/M metagenome (GOLD analysis project Ga0179593, IMG submission 185931) | Vadose zone soil fungal communities from Angelo Coast Range Reserve, California, USA - CZODoug2_1_08_16fungal (PacBio error correction) | ecosystem: Environmental > Terrestrial > Soil >...
AAAGTAATATCCCTTAGGGAAGGAGAAGAGGGGGGAAAAACTCTGGACTGGCCAGGAAATGAAAAACGAAACGCAGTTAGCGTAAAGAGAAATGCCTTCATTAAGAAAGACAAAAAAAAAAGGTTCAAAAAGGAAAGAACCATCGCAGGGACTGGGAGGGGGTAGTCATCTATCCCCATCGCATATCCCAATGAATAATTTCACAGGGAAGCCGAAAAAACAGGTAGAGGGAATCTTAGAAGAGACCTGAGAGAAAGAGGGGCCACGTACGGCTTCTGGGGATCTCTTCTTCGGAATAAAAGTCCGGGTAGGAAAAGGAGGGGGGCGACATAAGGGGGAAGAACAAGAGCTGGTTTCTCTTTATTAGAGGATCCAATGTTCCGCTGGCACACGGAAAAACAAAGCTCTTGAACTCGGATTGAAGAGAGAAAAGGGAGACGGAGGGATAGGTCACCTGCGAACCCCGGTGGTTGGTTCGAAATATGTAAAGAAATCAAAACACCGGCAAGACGAAGTGGTCCGGCACTAATGAGGGTTGAAAAACGCAGGAAGGAGAGGGCTCTAAATTATGAGGAAGAGGGGGCGAAACCGGGAGCAAGGCAGGAACAATGCCGTCCTGCCAATTTCAAGGCGAGTCACAGGTTCAGATGTAAGACGGAAAGGGAGTGAGAGGGGGGAAAAATATAGATGGAACAAACACAAAGGAGGAGGAGGGAAAAAATAGAAAAAATTTCTCCTCAGAGAAAAGGGAAAGGGAGGGGCGGAACTGCAAAACTAAGCAGAAAGTACCAGGCAGAAATAACTCACCGGTGGCGCTAAAAACAGTCGGAGATAGGTCTGCGACGAAGAGAGGAGCTTGATCGAAAAGAGAAGAGGCCTTACAATAAAGGTGGGGTGGTGTCTACATATATCGCAGAGACAACAAAAAAAAATTGGGGAATGGGCTATCCGAGAAACGCCGAATATAGGAAAAATTGGAAGAGGGGAAGTTTGTAGGGAGAAAAGGGAAAGTGGAAAGGGGAGTCCAAATATCCGCACTTGCGTCAGGGGAACAAAAAAAAAAACTGATAAACATCAGTCAACCATGTAAATGAAGGTTAGACCGTTATCGATACAGATCCTAAAGGAGGGTGGTGCTAGGGAGAAATCGGGTATAGGGATAATCGGGAAAAAGGGGAGGATCTCCCTGCAGATAGTCCGGGGATAGGAAAAAGCGATGGGAAAAGCCCTAAGACTAGGGGACAGGCACCGGAGAAAAAAGGAAATGTTGGTGTGGGGTAGTCTAGAACAGAAGAAGTAGAGGGGAGGCAGACAGGAAGCGGGGGAGTCAAAGGAGTGGCAAGTAAAAATGTGAAGGTTAGAAAGTAATCAGGTACGTCAGGGGCATGGAAGCAGGAAGCAAGCCGGGAGAGAGGGATTGAATTCTAAGACGGCGGGACCTCGACGGGGAACCAGAGGGGGGATCATCTGAAATACAGAAGGAAGAATCGTTGGAAAGAAACACCTCAAAATTGGCAAGCCCAACGGTACCAGAAAGAAAACGGTGGGGAAGAGAAAGGAGACTGAAAACTCCTGAGAGGCAAAAGAGAGGAGGGAACAAGAGAGTAACGAAGCACAGGAAGATGGGTGGAAAAAGGTAGTGAGAAAACGCTAAAAAATCGTTGGACTATAGAAGTGAAATACTGAAAGGGAAAAGGATCAGGTAAGGGGGGGAGGTTAAAGGGTAGGCATCCCGAAAAAGCTAAGCGCTAGGTCAGAGGAGGAAAAGGGAGATACGAGAGAAAAAGAAACAAGGATTCTCTGGACCCCAAGATTTAATTCACAATAAAAGGAGAACCGGTCTTCCAGACGGAAACCAAAAAAACTTTCAAAAAACTAGAGAAAAGCAGAAAAAACTACTGTCAGGTCAAAAAACAATAACGGAGAAAAAAGAGAGGGGGTAAGGGGAACAAACTGCAAGTTTAAGACGATGGGGTACAATATAAGTCCGAGCAAAAAAAACCCGCGTCAGAAAGGGGAAAAGTAAAAGTAGGAAAAAGGGGAAAAAAAAACAAAACGCAGAGGCGCAAGGGACGGGACGTACGACGGAGTACATCCAAAAAGTCAGACCAAAAGAAACTAAGTCGAACGGGTCATTCTTGGGGATTCTCGTACAAAAAAGAAAGGTGAGCAGAAAGAAAGACGATGGGACGAGATCGCCGTTGCCAAAAAAATCAGTCCGTCGTGGAGGGGACTCCAACAGGGGTGAGAGAAAAGAGGAAAAAAACTACCATGCTAAAAAGAACATATGAAAAGCCCCAAGTAAAAAATCGGTGAACTTAAAAAAAAAACAAAAAACTAAGTAAGGAAGATAAACTTAGCCAGAGAAGGAAGTTTTGACAGGATGAAAAATCAGACGACATTACCTCTCGGGAAAGGGGAAGGGGGCTAGTTAATCTGAGGGAACTGAACGCATAAAGGGTTTCCCTAAGGTTTCAACAGAGAGGATGGAAAAAAGAAAAATAAAGATACAGTGCGGGTCAGGAAAAGGATCTAAGAAGACTCATTGGAAAGAAAATCAGGAAGATGTATAAGTACAGCTTTCAGAAAAAAAAGGGGGTGGAGGACGAGAAAAACAGAGAATTAAAAAAAATAGAGAAGTAAGCTAACACTCGGGGGAAAAAAGGACTTACTAAGAGGGAGAAGGGTGGGGGGGCCGGCCGGGCTTAGCTTGGAGAAAACGCATTAGATACTAAAAAAGGAACATCTGAGAGTAAAACTGGGGGGAATTCAAAAGGGAAGAAAATTCGCTTTCAAAAACGAAATGAAACGTTCCAGAAAAGAAGGACGCCTCAAGGAGGGAAGGAGACTTTAGGGAGAAGGGACGGTTTCATTTGAAAAAAAAAAAAGCGTCAATGGTGAGTTAGTGACAGGGAAGTACGGGAAGAATGGTTGTGACCGAGGCCTTAAGTTGGAGGGAGGAAGAATGGACTGGCCAGGGGAAAAGGGGTTGAAAACGTCAGAAAAGTGGGGGAGTCCCGAAACGGCTGAAGGAAAGGGGGGGGGACTTCGGAAATTGGAGGGAAGGAAGTGAAGGGCCAACAAGGGTCCGGGAAACATGGAAAAAAAAAAAAGAAGCTCAGGGCTGGGGGGGGAGAAAAAGGAGGAGTGGGCGCGTCGAAACTGAGCCCAGACGGAAAATTCGGGGGGGGAATACACCAGCTTCAGAAAAAAGAGAGAAACTCGGTATCAAGCAAGATTGAAAGGACCTTATAGGCAAAGTACAAAACTAACAAAGAATTTTCGCTGTTGGAGAGGAAAAAATTAGCAGGACGAAGGATGGGGGGAGGGGGGGAAATCTTGGGGTGAGGGGGGTCGGAGGGAGAGAAATTCCTTCAGGGACGTCAAGGACGAACGTATCCCCTGGTCAAAAGGGTGGGGGGGAAGGGGAATAGGAAAGAATTACTGGATGGCGGAAAAGGGATCACTAGCGAAGGAAAGATGGTGGGGTTGTTGAGGGAGGGGACCATTAAACCGAATCCGAAAAAAAAGAAGAGAAAGGGACCCGTCATCTCCATCATAGGAGTCGCCCGGAGATAAAAGGAAAAAGACCCAGACTGGGGAAACAAGGAGAAGATTAACCGGAAATAGCCTGGGGTTCAGGGGGGGGGGGAAGCTAAGGGAAAGTTTGAACTGGGAAGCGAAGATTCCCACCGTTCGGAGCGGAAATCTGAGTGGGACTCGGAAAAGAGGGGTAAAGTGCGGCAAAAGAGAGGGGAAGAATTCAAGGAGGGGTCCGGGAAGAACTAGAAAAGAATCCGGGAGGGTCTACTGAAAACATATACTGACAAAAGAAAAGGGATATTGGGAAAAGAGAACGAAAGGAAAGACAAGGGCAAAAGGGGTATTAAGTACAGAAGCTGGGTAGGGGAACAGCCGTTTAAAAAAAACAAAGAGATCGGGAAGGAGAAGGAAGGGTATTCGGGAGAGAGCCATTAAAAAAAAGAAAATCGAGAAGTCCTCTCAAAGGCTGAGGGGAGGGAAAAAAGTCTATCGCAAGAGAACCTGAAAAGGGGAAAGAATGAAGGGGGAGAACCTAAAAAGTAGAAAAGGGTCAGGAGAAAAAAGTCGCAAGCGAGAAAGATCACGGAGGCAGTAAGCTGGGGGGAAAAGATCTCTACTCTGGCAAAAAGTCTTGAAAAGATGGGCTGAACCAGGGTGCCGTAAGGAAGAAAACGGTGACAGGGGGATGGGATCTTTTATAGGGTCCTTGAGCAAAAGGTGGAAGAGGGAAAGGCAAAACAGAAAAAGATGAAGATTGCGGACGGGAGATAGCATGCGGGACGGAGAGACCAAAGAAGAAAAAGGGGGGGGCTAGGAGGATTTAAAAAGTCTTGAAGGAAAACCAAATCAATGCGGAATTTGCCGTGCTAGGACATATCTTGGGAGAACGAGTAAGGAGACTGGTCTGAAGAAAGAGAGGAAGAAGGGGGGGTACAGAGAAAATTAGCCACCATCCTGAAAGTGGAGGAGGATCCCGGGTGTAGTTGACGGAAATAAAGAGGGGAAGCTGGGGTCTCGACAGCTAGAGAAAAAACAAAATAGAGGAGGATATAGATGAGTGACAGAAGGGAAGAAAATTGTCTTACGAAAAAAAAAAAAGGAAAAAAAGGATTTCTACTCAGGGGGGTAACTTTTAAAGTCAAGCCATGTCCAGCGGGGAGAGGTCTCCAAAAAGAGGAGGATAGGGGGATGGGGGTGAGACTGAACAAAAGTAAAGTGGGGATTAGCCCCAGGAGGCAGCTGAGAAAAAAAAATCTTGGTCCGGGGAAAGGGGTTTGAGGAAATATAGTACCAAACGTAGGGGCTATCAACATACGTAAGACGAATCTTCCAAAAGAGGTTAAGTGTGGGAGCGGGGCCCCATCGGAGTGGCAGAAGGAGAATCACCGGTAAAGAAGATAGGATTAAACAACAGAAGGGGGACAAAAATTTAAGAAAGGGGATTCCAAGATAAGATGGGGAGATCAACAAAGAAAGAATAAGTGGGGGACGAGGATCAGGGAAGAAAGAGACTCTCTGGGGGTTAGGATAGTGACCTTCATATCATTGGGAAATGTTTGAGTTTCTCTTGGGGGATAGACCGATAAAAGGCATCAGATGAGGGGAATATCTTACAAAGGGCCTTTGGTTGGGGGAGAGAATAAGAATAATGACTTACTGGATAAATAATGAGGGGGCTGGCAAAGTTATTTGACACTAAATAGGAGGTAGAACTGAAGGAAGGTCTGGGAAAAGTGGAGAGAATCAAAAAGGAACCCAGGGGGATTCAATCGGGGGGAAATATCCTAATTCAAGAGATTTGAAAGAGGGGGCAGAGGAGGCCAGACAGAGGAATAAGCTTCGACTACCAGGATTACCGGGGGGAATGTCAAGCCTCTGGAAAAGGCCTCTAACGTGTGGAGAAAGGGGAGAAGGGACCAAAGAAGGGCAGACGGAAAGAGGAGGGGGGAACAATTCTTCAGAGAATTCTTAAGTAGATTGTGTCAAGATTGGGAGGGATTTTTGCAAAAGTGAAAAATGAGACTAAATTGGGGAGTCCAAGAGGGGGGAGGGAAAGATGGCCCTTAAGGGGAAAAGGGGGGGCGGAGCTTAATTTCATGGGGAAGAAGAAAAAGAGGCCAGAGAGAAGAGAGAATGGGAAGAGGACGCAAGGGGAACAAGACTTATGCTCTAAAGAAGATGGGAGGACCCCAGGGGAAAAGGGAATAAAAGGAGGGAATCTACTTGAAAACCTAAATGAAAGGGGGAGGATCAAAAAAGGAATCACTCCGGGAAGAGAGATAGAAAGGAAAAAGAGTATTAAAGGACTTGTAAAGAAACAAACCAGGTCAAACCTGCAAGTGGTTAGGGGGGGGAGTACTCAGGGGTGGAATATCATGGACACGAGAGGAGCCGTAACACGGCGTGGCGGGAAGAGGGGAGGGAAAGGTAGGGGAAGGGGGGAAAAAAAGAAAAAGCTCGGACACGGAAAGAGGAGAAGAGAGAAGAAAAGTCTCCATCACCCCAGAGGACCGGCAAAGAGTTTGGAGGAGCGTAGGGAAGGAGAAATGGGAGAAAAAGGCATAGAGAGAGTAAGAGCAGGTGCAAACTTCATCGGGGCCCAGGCGGGAAGCAAAAGGGTCTTAAATCGGAAAAAAAACTACCAGGCAATCAAAAAAAGGGAAAGGAGAAAAGAAACACCGGTCAAGGGGCATCGTATTCAAAAAAAAATAACAATCACAAGAAGGCTCGAAACAGGAAAGCGAAGGGGCCTTGTGGGGGTAACCTGGACAAAAAGTTTCTCAGGGAAACTCGAAAAAAAAAGAAAAAAGCTGAATCTTAGGCAGCTTAAACGCAGGCAAGGGGCTGCCCTATCAGTCGACAGGGGCTTGAAAAGTACTCGGAAAGGACTGAAGGGGAGGCAAATCATGCGTGGAAAGAAGAGAAGACAAGAAGGGGGGAAACATAGAAGAATGGGGGTGAACGGAGAAGAAAGTGGAAAAGCAGAGAAGATAAACAACACAACATTTTTGCTGGAGAAAAGAAAAGATAGAAGAAACCACCTTGAATTCAGAAAGAGGAGGAAGAATGGTTTGCCAGAAGGGCGTGTCAGCGAACCTAGGAGGGGAAGGGAATCCTGATCTTCTATTCAGGGACATAATAGGCCTAAAATGCTAGGTGAAAAAATGACCGGAGGAGATGGCAACGATAAAGGGGGAAGAAGGGTAAGGGAACGCAAGGTCATTAGAAAACAAGGGTGGAAAAGTCCCAACAAAGGGACTAGGGAGGGGGGGGCGGGGCGGGAGAGGAAGGACTTGAGTCCAGGGAGAGGGGGTTGGGGGGGGGGGGGGAACTAGAGGGGGGCCGGACGGTTTTCTTTAGTCCGTTCGTTTGATAGAAGGGTCAAGTGGGGTTAACCGATCGCACCAGCGGGGAGTCAAAACGGTGGGTCTTAGAAAAGGCAGTGGAAACAGGGGAACTTAAACCTTGGGGAGGGATGACAGGGGGGGGATTGCAACAGGAGACTGCGAAAGAAGGTCCAAAAAAGAACTGAAGGACTCGTCAGGTCTTTGAAGGGCTTGGGATGTCGAGGGTCTAAGAATGAGGGGGCCCGTCGCTATTTCTGGTTAATGCAATAATGAAAGAAAAAAAAAATACTACGACGGGTAGACCGAGCCAACTCGGGGAGGAACTGAGAGGGGCAAAAGAGGACGAGAACCTGGACTTTAAGGGGGGGGTGGGAGAGTCCAACGACTTAAGCGGGTGTCGGTTCAGAACGTGGTTTGTTTTACCAGGCTTGAGGGGGGAAACAAGGAGTCCTTCATATTACCGAACGGGGGAAATTGCACTGGGGGGGGGGGGGGGGCCAAATATGATTGAGAGGAATTCCGGGAGGAAATAGTGACGGCCTCTCTTAACGAGACGCTGGAGAAAAAAGGGGGGGGGGGCGGATTACCATGAACAGAAAAGAGGACCACACGAAATTCTGAGGGCAAGGCAAGACCATATGACTAGAAGAGGAAATCTTCTAAGAAGCGTAGCAAGAAGCAAAAAAGGGAAACAAAGAGCCTGATGTGAAGGAAAGAGGGGGGAGAAGGGAAGGCTAAATCGTTTAACTGGGGAAAAGGATCGAAAAAGAGTGCGCTGGGAAAAAGAGGACGGGGAATTCATACTGGAAGGAGAAAGGCTGACGAGTCCTTGGAAGAAGACACGAAGGGAAAGAACGGCAGGCCGTGAAGAAAGATAAAGGATCGTACAAGATAAATGCTGAGGAGGGAAAAAAGTGTAATAGGAAACCGAATAAGAGGAAGAAAGAGTTACTGAAAGAAGGGGTAAAAAAAAGGAAAAAATATCTAGGGGGGAAGGAAGACAAGGGAAAGAATGATCAGTCAAGAAAAACATTCAAAAGGAAAGCGAACCTCTATCAGGCGGGATCCTGCTCCTCTAAAGAAGCACAGGGAAACACTTAAATAATAGAGGGGGAGAGCCGAAACAAACAGACGAGGGACTTCAGAAAACACAGGCGAAAGACGACCTAAAGGAAAGCTTGGTAGGAGAGAAGAGGCCCTCAAAGGGGGAGGGAGTGAAATGCTTTCAGACCGGGGGGAAGGGGGGGACAGGACGGATATGGGGATGGTCATGAAAGGGAAAAAGGAACTTGGGGTAAACGCCCCAAGAAGCCTCGCTGACTAGATCACGAGGGTCGACCACCAAAGGGACTACAAAGTGTTTCGACGAGATCTGGCCGAAAAAAAAGAAATGCCGAATGGGAAGGGAACGACGCGAGTTGTATAACGCCTGGGAAGAGAGGAGGAGAAAAAATTCGAGAAGGACTTTGTTGATACCGGGGGGGGGCTAACACGAGGAAAAGGAACTGCCAGCCGGGGGGGGGCCAACTTATTCAAAATGGGTAAGACGTGGTACGACAACTCCGGACTGGCGAAGAAAAAGAGATCAAAACGAACAAAAGGGAGGGGAAATATGAGGAGCGCCAATAACTATGGAGGACGAAAAGGAAAACACTTTCTATCAAGGAAAATTCCTCATTGTCGCAAAGGTTGGAGAAGGTCTAAACAAACAGGTCAGAGAAGGAGAGAAGAAAGACTGTACGTCTTTGTAGAAAAAAAAGGACTATCAGGAAAAAGGAGGAAGTGATGGGGGTGCTGCAGCTAATCAGACAAAACGGGGAAGATGGTTAGATCCAGAGAGGAAGCCTTCTAGGAAGAATATGGAAAGTTAAAGGGTTTCTAGAAATAAGTGGGGGAGCGGCTAAAGCCCATATAAGCAGAGAGGCGGAATTCACCCACTGATAGAAGAAGGGTAATCACGGATGAAGGAAGAAGAGGTATCAAAGAGCATACTTAACTTGGCGATTTTCGCTAGAGAAGTGGAAGAACTAAGGAAACTTGTGGAGGGGAGAGGGAGAAAGTCAATCATTTCAAGTGGTGAGTGGACGCTGGAGAGTATCCGAATAAATAAGAGAGGTCGGAAGGAAGGGAAGGGAAAATGAACGGGGGGGGGGGGGGGGTCTAGAAAAGGAGAAAAGTTTCTGAAAAAAAAAAACACTGAGAAGTTTTCTGGGACAAAGGATGGGAAAGGAAACAGGAGAGAAAAAGGGAAGTCCAGGTACGAGGCCTGTGAGATAACACACAGGAGAATGTTCACGGGATCCTCGGGAAAAAAAATAGGAACGCGTGACTCAAAGGGGGAGGAAAAGCAAGGTACAGAAGGAGAAATGAAACAAAGGCGGTAAAGGGAAAGACGAAGGGGAGGGAATCTCTGAAAGAACGATCCAGCTTTCAGCAAAAAACCTCAAACTGACTGGGAAAACGAAAAGAACGGCTAAAAAGAAGGAAAGGATTCACAGGAGGGGGGGTCAATCGAGGATGGGGGGGGAGAAGGGACTCTCATAAGAGGGAGCACTCATGAAAGGATACGAAGAACGGGACTCAATGGAGGTGGGGGCTTAGATGACCTGCAAGGGGGAAAGAAAACAAGAAAGGAGAGAGTCAAAGGAGGGGGAGAGAAATACCGACCCAGGAAAGGAATGGACGCGATACGCAAGAGTAAACCAAAGGGAAAGAGGGGGAAGAACCTCTCCTAGAGGACACATTACAGGGAGGGGGGAGAGAAAACTAAAGAAAAAAGGAAAGAGCGTCCAAAGGAATCACGGCGTAATTAATTGGGAAGTAAAACAAAAAAGGACCACTTAATTGTTCAATGACCGCAGGGGGAAGTCGGAGCCGGGATCAGGAGAGAGAAATCATGCAAGGGGGGGATGTTGAAATCGAAGGGAAAATACAACGAAAAGCCGAAGGCGTACTATTCTAAGAACCCAGGGACGCCACAAGACCTACTGGAAGGGGGAGAGGTTTACTTCACTTCTCAGAGAAAATTCTCACAGAAAGGCAGAGAGAGAAATTGAGCTAAATCCTGTGCCACCTTCAAGAAACGAGTTGCACTGACTCCAAACTTGGAGGAGGGAAAGGGAGGTGAAACCTATCTACAGTGATGAACCGAAACCATGAATCAAAAAAAAACGGGAAGGGAAGGACTTCAACACAAGAAAAAAAAAGGAAGGAGATTCAGAACAAAAAATCCGACGGCTGGGGACCTGCCCCAAGCGTGAGAACTTAAAGGCCAGACTGGAAATTACAGAGTCGGTGAAAATCGGAAAGGGTCATCTAAGAAAGGGGGAAAGGGTTCCCTAGGAAGGAGGAGAGGGTCAATGGGATACTATCTCCTAAAAAACTGCGGTCATCAAGTCGTGTAGGAATAGGAACAGAGGAACACGAGAAGGGAAGGGAGAAGAAAAAATCTGGGAAAAGGGGGGGTTTCAGAGAGAGGACTAAACAAACAACTTGAGGGGAAAATAGAAGGAGGGAAAGAACCCCGTGCAGGCCATCCAGTCTGACTAAAAGCTTGAGAAAGGGGGGGGTTCCTGAAGGGGAGATCCGGAAAAAAGCGACCGCCTTGACTTCAGAACAGGAACAAGACTTGTGAAAGCACGATACTATCTAAAAAACCGACCGTCGGGGCATAAGTCCCGACGATTCGCCGTAGTGGGATTCACTAGGCCGTCAGGAGAAAGCTGGGGGGTCATTTCACCAAATACCGGGGAGGGGTGCGGGTCGAAGGGAACGGGAGGGGCCGTCTTCGGGGTTGGGTTACATAGAAGGGAAATTGGTAATGATCAGTCGGTGATCGCCTTTATCGGGGTGGCCGTAAGTAGAGAAAGGGGGTCGGAAAGAACAGTAGGCAGGAGGAAGGGGAAAAGGCGATCACTTCAGAGCCGGGAGGGGAGAACGCATTTAACACACAGGTAGAAGGCAGAGGGAAAAGAAAAGGAGAGCGGTAGGGAAGTTGAATGTCGACTTCTTACGAAGGTGAAGACACGAGAGGGGGGGGGATGGGGAACGGAACACTACGAACAAAAGCGCAAAAAGGAAACAGGCTCTTCGACCTGAGAAAAGGAACCAGACTCAGAAAGGGTTTTGGTGGCTAAAAAAAACGTACGCAAGGATTTTCTGGGCATCGTTGGAGGGGGAACGGAGGGGCGGAGGGGGAGCTGCCACAGGTCCTTTCAGGGGGGGAAGGTCGAGGTGGCAACGTGCATTGCACCGTGTTGTGGGACGGGAAGCGGGAGGGACAGAATGTAAAGGGAGGCTTAGGACTATTTCAATCTGTCGCTTCCTAGCTGAGGAAAATGGGGGGTCTGCGGAAAAATGAACGGACCTAAAGCACACCCAGTAAAAGAGGACCCTAAAAAAGAAAATCATTAGTACTGGGGATAGGACCATAGTACGGAAGCGGAGCAGCAGCAAGTGCCACATCTCCCTCGGAAGTTAGAAGGGAAAAGAAGGGGCCTATTTTAAAAAAAAAAACGGTGGAACTTCCCCTCGGAGCTGCCCAAAGCGGAGATGGGAAATGAGGGCATGAACTTTAGTAGGAAGTCAGGAGGGAAATACTAGAATGGGGAAGAAGAGAACGATGTGACCCAAAGGAAGCCCATATTGATCTCCAAAGCTCTACAGCTCATTTTCTGATTAGAGGCCAACGGAATCAGAAAGGACGTCGAAAGCGAGATGTGAATTGGGCCAACAAGTGAAAAGAAAAGTCAAAGAAGATGAGCACGTAAGAAATGCTGCGTAGCTCCGTACCCAACAAAGAAAAAAGGGCACTAGAAGGAAAGGCAGATGGGCGGGATGCAAGGACTAACTACAAAAAAGAAAGAAAACAATGACTGGATCTTGCCGGGAATGCAGGAAAACGCGGGGGGAAAAGGGAGTCAGGAAGAAGGCGCCCCACGAGACAGGGGACTAGGTAGGTGGTTAAATCTCTATATAGGCCATAAAGGAGGGGAAATTCTGGTCAGAAAACTCCTTTTTCAGGCCGTCAGGGATAATGCTTATAGATTTGGAGAGGAAACGATGGAAAAGGAACTGGTAAAAGAAAAAAACCTTGAGAGCGGAAAGGAGAATAGTCTTAAAAGAAACACCAATAAAAAGTGTGGTCTAGCGGATGAAACCACAAAGAACTTAATCTTGAAGTCTCTACTGAAGACGGTGTGGGAGAACTAAGGGGGGGGGGGGGGGAAGCTACTGAGTAGACCGACGAGAAAAAGGGGGGGGAGACCTAAAAAAAAACGCTACTCCAGGAAGAAGAAATGTAGAGCCCTTTGTCGTATCTTCCCCAGGACTAAGAAGGGAACTAAATAGCTAGCAAAAAAAAAAAGGAGGGAAAAAAGAGATTTCTCCCATAAAAAGGGTCAGGATAACAAAAAAGGGAGAAAGGAAGAACCGGGGCCAAAATAAAGGGAGAGCGGTGGCGCCTGTCGCCAACCAGGATCTATAAGTCAGGGAAGAGGGAAGAAGAAGTAAGGAGTGAGAAAAAAGAGGATCGCAGGGAAAAAGTAGCCCTTTCGTGGGGTTCAAAGAACAGAGGCCGCGCGACCCACACGAGGGGGAGTGGGGGGGCTAGAAGAAACTCAGGAAATGACAAAAGAAGGAACGGTCCGGTTTGCAAGGAAAAAGGGGAAGGAAAGGGAAAAAAAAAGGATACAGCTCTGAAAGAGGGAAGCACACAAGGATTCGGCAGCAGGCAAGCCCTTTAGGACGAGCGGAGATAACGAGAAGGGAAAAGGGAGGGGGGAGAGGGGAGCGGCGGGGGGAGCAGGGGAAGAAGAGGGGATGGGGCGGAGAGGGAATCATCATGGAGGAGCGGGATGGGGGGAAAGAAGTCATCCCGCAAAAGATCGATTCACCACGGAAAAGAAGGGGGGGTGGTAAGGGAAGAGAAAAGGATCGGTAGGAAACTTCGATCGTGTCTGTAAAAGGGGGAAGCACAGAGGTCCGGTAGCAATAATGAAGGAGATGAATTGGAGGAGAGACATCAACCGAGAAGGAGGGGCAGCTGGGAATGCAGCCGAGACGGGCCCAGAACATCTTAGCAGTCGTCAAATCCGAAAGCAACGACGATGCGAACGGAACCTTCTTACGAACGAAATTGAAAGGAAGGGGGAACAAAAAAAAACGGTAACAAACGCACCAGAATGGACAGCCAAGGAGGGCCGGTCCAACCGGGGAAGGCAGAAGTGAAACTCGAAACACTCGAAAGATTCAAGAGATGGGGGTTAAAAGGTTCATGATGGGCTCCGATGCGGGGGAGAATAGGAGATAGAAAGGAATGGGGCAACGGAAAGGCCCAGGAACAAGGGGGTTTGTCGGCTGAGGAGGGTGCAACCGAAAAAAAGAAACCTAGCTCAAGGCAGCAGACGGCCGAAAAAAGGAGTAGAAGAAGAAAAAATATCAGACTCACTCCGGACTTAAAAAAGTGAAAGTGGAGAACCATCAAATCGACTGGAACCTGCAAGCCACTTGTGAGCGAAAAAAAGAGAAAAGACCCCTCCTAGAAAAAGAAATGGACAAAAAACATCGCGTACTATCAGGTTCATCGAAAGAAAAAAAAAAGAAAGGGTTGGACGATTGAAAGGGGTCGCAAAAGGGAGAAAAGGAAAAGGCTACGTATAAAAAAAAGGCGAGGCTTGGGAGGATCGTTAATTCAAAGACCAGAGTAAAAAGAAAGCGCGGTACACTCTACAGAAAAAAAAAAAGGTAGAAGAAAGAACCGAGCGCAACTGCGCGGTGGGGAGGAGAGACGGCACGTACGACCAGGGGAGAAGACGAAGAAAGAAAGCAAAGTTTCTAAAGAGGGCCGGGACAAAAAGGCAATAAAAGGGAGGGGGGAAAAACAAGGGGAATCACAAAGATCGGCACACAAAAATCGCCAAGAAGCTCAACCGAAAGAAGAAAGAAAACCAGGGTAGAATACGGGCTTTCAACAAAAAAAACAAAAGTAAGGCTCAGGAAAAAGGCAAAAAAGAAGAACCTGGGGGTTGGACGAAAAAGGAGAACAAGACCGGAGAGGAAAGTGAGCGGCTGTCATACGTCTTTCAATCGGAAAGGTCAGGGGGGGACCTAGCCTTCCGAAGAGGTTCGGGGTGGAGGGAAAGGAAGAGCCGCGTACAGTCATGAGGAGAAACGGTCGGGAAGAAAGGAAGAAGAAAGAAACCAACTCTCCGTAAGGAGAAACCTGGCGGGCCTGCAAACGGTGAGCG